>Ga0216301_1000247_pt1 | contig 14928 bp, 7 predicted proteins | sample 4hB_Boncat_minus_FD_156203 | JGI IMG/M metagenome (GOLD analysis project Ga0216301, IMG submission 156203) | Terrestrial sediment cell enrichment communities for BONCAT metagenomics from Utah, United States - 4hB_Boncat_minus | ecosystem: Environmental > Terrestrial > Deep subsurface > Rock...
ATCCGAGGGTCAGCTCCAGAGTCCAACAACACCTTGGTCGTGCTGAGATGCCCGCTCGAGACCGCCATGTAGAGCGCCGTCTCGCCACGCCGATTCATTGCATTCACCTCTGCCCCCCGCCTGATCAGCAACCTACAGATTTCCGTGTGCCCTGAATGGGCAGCATACATAAGAGCCCTGCATCCACCCACATCTGTGGCGTCAATCTCCAATCCAGCTGCGAAAGCTCGGTGAACGAGATTCAGCCTTCCATGTCCTGCAGCGTACATCAAGACTGTTGTCCCCTCGTCGCCTTTGGTGTAAATAGATGCCCCCGAGTCCAGCATTTCCTCCACCCTGCTCGTGGGCCATTCCGCGCTATACGGCCAAGGATTAAAACTGATTGTAGAGGTAAGAGAACCTGAAAGTTCCTGGTTAACTCTGGCATCCCACCATTTCAAGATGGTAATCCCCATAATCAGGATGGCTGCTATTAGCACTCCTAACTGAATGAAAGGTCTTCTTCGTTTCAATGCGTAACCCCTATACAGCATCGCATGTAAACTCAGGCGAGCCACAGCGTGTCTGTTGAGAACGAGCCTAACCAGACAGGGAAACTGCACTGATAACCAATATGGTCAATCAGCATGAAGCCTCGCAAACCAAACTTGAAGCTTCGAGTATTAACAGATCAGGAGTCCTGGAGATGGCTGAGCCAACTAAGGTTGTCAGGAGAGTCAGGGGGGTAGTCTCCGCTACTCGCTATCGGAGTTCCAGGCATTGCGGAGCAACACCGTCTCGGCGACGGGCGGGATTCAGAAGTTAATAGGCGGCAAACCGCAGTGTTGCCGTAGGTCCGGTCGCCGGGTGGATAGCACCGCCGCCCGCACACTCACCACCGCATCCGCGGTATCTTCCCGCGAATGCATCTCAGCTTCGTCTAACGCGGGATCACCACCGGCCGGCACCCTGCTTCCATCACGTCACTGCCGATCTAGTAGCCGCGCCGCGGGAAGGTCCCAAAGCGCATTCGCTCTGCGTTCGCCTCGGAAAAGGCATTCTCCAATCCCGCATTTCCCAGCCGGCCACGGTCGTCGGCTCCCAGCTACCAATGGCCAGCAGCACATGCTCTCACAGGTCCCCGTCTGAGCGCCGTTTCGACTGCTGCTTTCGAGGCTCCCAACCGGTCATAGCTCCGCACCGGCAGACCGTGGTACTTCACGTCCTGCCACACCGGCTTTATCCGCGAAGGCTCGGACTATAGGTCGGCAGATAGAACAGGTGGATCGCGGCCGCTTCGAGCCGAGGCCTCGCCCCGGACCCGGTCCGACTTATACGTCGAAAAGTTGCCCAACACGTATCACAATGGTCAGTCGCGCCCCCGGCCGACTGGGGTCACGGCCGGGGGCGCGTCGGCCATCCAGAGGAACGTCAGCAAGACCTCGCTGTCGATCTTGCCCACTTCCTCGGAGGTGAGGCTGTGCTGGGTAGCCTAGGCGGCGATCGGAGGGGGCTGCTGCGCCTGGCTCGTCGGCAGACTGGCATAGCTCACGAACTGCAACTCCTCAGCCCGGGGCCATGCGTGAAGTGCGCTCCCACCGCATTCACCCGCCGACCCAAGGGCACCCCATGAGGGACGCCGAGTGAGCTACGGACGTGGCACCAACTCGAACTCGTCGGGCGCGAAGGAGCAAAACCCGCCTCGTCTACGTGCGCCATGTCCAAGCACCCGGTATCCGCCCCCTCTCCAGCCCCTCGACTTTCGCTCACTTCTCCGCAACACTGTGCTTCAAGCGACGTTTCGTGCGACGATACGCAAAACTCGTCCGCTTGAGGAGCGTGCCTAGATGCTGCGGGCGGAAGCGCAAGCCGTGTTGCACTTGTAGCCAAGCGGCCAGTCGCCCTGCGGTCCAGGTGCGGTCGCGCTTCCTCACCTCTTGGCACAATGCTTCCAGGAACCCGGGGGTGGGCTTGCAAGTCTGCCCGACGTAGGGTTGGTCAGGCAGTTCGGCACATCCCTCGGTGCACAATTGCTTGATCCAGAAGCGAATTCGCACTTCGCTGATCCGGAGGAGGCGGGCGATCCCGGGGATACTCATCCCCGCAACAGCTAGGCGCACCATCTCCAACCGGTCCCGCGCGCGGGGCTTGGTGTGCAGATCGCGAGTGAGGCACTGGAGTTCTGCGTGTTGTTCGTCGGACAGGTGGACGCGATACAAGCTACTCCCCCTGTCATAGCATACGGACTTTACTCCTCAGTCTACTTCCTGGAACCACTTGGTGCGCAAGTCCCACCCTCAGCGGCGTGAACGCGGCCGCCTTGCCCAGTTTGGCTGTCTCGGCGCGCCAAACCACCTCCGTGTCCCCGCGCACCTCGCCCGTCCGGCTCAAAGCGCCGTTTTTCGCAGGTGGAAACGGTGCATCTTCCCACGCATGTGAGTTGGCTGAACCAAGTCGAAGTCTGCTTCTCGATTGTGCGGTGCAAAGCGCTGGCCTCGACCGATTATGAGAGCAAAGCGGCCCTGCAAGAGCGCCTGCTGCGCTTACAGGGCCGCTACAATGAGCGTGCCGAGCCCCTTCACCTGGAACTACATCAAAGAGCAACTCACGGCTTACCTGGAGTAGGTCGCCCGCCACGAGCAGGGGCGGCGACGCGCCAAAGTGCTGTTTAGGCCTACCAAGCCGACCTACCCGCCGCAGTGATATGCCCAGTAGTTCAATGAATAAGGGGACTAGAGACGAGCCCGCACCTCAACATGCGGCATTACACCGGGTGAGCGAAGGATTACCACCCAGTGTCACGCCTTGGTAATACACGAAGGATCTGCCCCGAGCTAAAGGAAACCGCTGGAGTTGCCGGGTTTTAGCGCAATTGCCCCGAACAAGTGTTCAGCTTCCAGCTACATCGCATAGACAGCAGTATCTTTCACTCCCTACTTCCGTATGGCTGAAGCTACAGAACACATTGCCATGCGGCTTTTCGATGACCCGTCCCGCCGGAAGAGACGCGGTGTTACGCTGACAGCCATTTGCATTTGTAGACCAACGGCCCAGCGTTTTTACTATAGTGACGGCGGTCTTCGCCCCGGGGAATAGTCCGATAAGGTCTAATGCGCCCTCCCGCAGATTGTACTCGGGGCCATTACAGCTATCCGAGAGATGTATGAGGCATATTTCAGTTTCCAGTTTCCAACCTCCAGCCAAGTCCATAGCCTGCCATTGCTTCATTTCGACCACACGATAGGTACTACAGACAAGGCGGCAATCATCACCAGCTTTACAACTGCCTGGTCGTGAACCCGGACCCTGGAGCGGGTACCGTTTCGAATATTCGGGTATAAGTTGCCAAGATACATTCGGCCCCATCGGTGAACCCGGACGACGTCTGTACTCCGAAACCAATGCCACATCTCTTGTGATGCGCGTGCATTGACGTTCGTTGTTCTTGCACCAATGACTCGGCCATGGCAATGTAGGGAGCAATCCGCTTGGATCAGAGAGTTGTGCAGGGTTGTTGTCGGAATAAATGTAATGGCGATCGGCCGAATACACTGGATCAACGCTCATCCACAAAGCAGTGTCCGGTCGGTACCAGCGAGCACGGACATACGGAGCATCCATGTCAGGGCCGCTATAATAGCCAAGATTCCCTATATACCAGTGGCGATTTATATCAGTTCCGGTCCTGCTTGTCGGAACGCCCCAAGCATCACTGCAAAACCGGCTGCTCGTGGCGCCTGTGCTGTCTGTAAGGCACTGGGTTGTGCCCCGATTATCGAAATGATAGAAGCGCTTTTCACGAAGGGCTCCATACTCCATCGATACTTGGGAGTGGCCTCGGAAGTAAGTTCGAAGCGCCGTGCTCATTGAATCCGCTCCTCGAGTAAGTCCTGGAATCCGCTAGAGCCCTGACTATCCCAGATCATGAGCTTGTCCCCTTCGCTATCAACTAGTTGGTGTCGCAGTCCGTCGGCACGGTAGCTCATAGTATTGTAGCTTCCGTCCGGGAAACGGGTGTGACTCAGCCGGTTATCCGAGTCCCATACATTCTGCACTTCTCCGGCAGCGGAAACGATCTGAGCCAGGTTTCCATCGGCGTCAAACCCGTACGAAATGATCGTCACTCCGTTGGACTCTGTTAGGAGTTGTCCCGCTACATCGAATGTCCATAGCGTCACTGTCTGGCTTCCCGGCTGTGTGTGATCCTGGCGGACCCGATTTCCCACCGGGTCATAGATCCAAGTCTGAACACCGGAAAGCGGACCGGATTCGGAAATCAGTTGATTGCACGGATCAAAGGTCATCGAGTGCAGACCGGCGAGTGTGCGCTTTGTCAGTGGGTTGCCGGCATTGTCATAGGTCAGCATACAATGATCAATGGTCACTCCAGTCTGCGTCGCATGCAGAATACCTGTGTTTCTTCCGGCACCGTCGTAGCTCAAGGTGGTTGTGGTGCCGTTAGCATTCTGCTGTTTAATCCACTGGCCAGCCCTATCGAAATCCCACGTGGTGCGAAATCCACTTGGTTCTTGTAGTCCGACAATTGACTTGCGCCCATCATAGAGGGACGTCACCGTGCCGAACCAGGCGACGAGACAAGTGCGGTTGCCAGACGAATCATACTGGTGGGTCAAAGGTGCTCTGCCCGGGTGACTCGGAGAGGTCTCGGCTGCAAGTCTTCCAGCACCATCAAAGGTTCGCTGCCAATCACCCAACCGATTTGTAATCAGTGTATTCTGCCCTGCAGAATCATAACCCCAAGTAGTCTTGGAACCGTCGGCGTAGTGCCGAGCAACTGTCCGTCCGTAGGGGTCGTATAGCATCGTGACCCGTATTCCCCGGCCACCTACACGGATCCGTGCATTGCCTGCTGGATCGTAAATCGTGGTTGTTGTGCGTGACAACGGGTCTATCGTTGCGGTTTTTTGTGACAGGGCATCATAGTTGTAAGTAGTCCTCATGCCGATGGAATTCTGTCGCGATACTAAGAGGCCTCGTTCATCGTAAACGTAAGTTTTCCTATGACCGAGTGCGTTGATGTCGGCAACGAGCCTTCCATTGCTGTCATAGATTTCTGTGGTGCGGTTACCTCTAGGGTCTTCGAGAGATACTGCCCTGGATAACGCATCGTAAGTGGTAGTAGTGGTGTTGCCCAAGGGGTTCGTCTCGAAATACTGGCGCCCGAGTGTGTCGTACCCGGTGGTGCCCCGGTATCCGAGAGGGTTGATTATGCCGGTCACGCGATAGAACTGGTCGTAGCAGATTGTCCAGTGATGACCCAGTTCATCTTGGCGTGCGGACTGCCATCCAAGTTCATCATAGAGTGTAGTTACATGGTATCCGCGCGGATCGATGCGAGCAGTCTCTCGGCCGTAAGTGTCAAACGCTATAGAATGGCGATGGCCTAGCGGACTCTCGGTAGCCACTGCGCGACCTGTCACGTCGTATATAGTTGTCGTCGTGAATCCGAGTGGATCAGTGATTGAGAGGGGTGTTCCGGAGAGAGCGTATCCTCTGGTCGTGATGTTGGCTAGAGGATCTATGGATGCGGTTTCTCTGCCGATAGCGTCGTAAACAGTTGTCCAGTGGAATCCAAGTGGAACTATGCGCTCAGTTCTGCGGCCGATAGGGTCGTAGGTTTCGGTGTCGATGAACCCGTGTGGATTGATTTGGGCAACCAATTGCCCAATTCTGTCGTAGACGTTAGATGAAACGTAACCCAGAGGATCTAGCGTGGATTGCACCCGGCCGCTTGCATCGTGCTGATATGTTGTGCGTGTGCCGTCTGGGTTGGCCACGGCATTTAGTCTTCGGAGAGGATCGTAGACAGATGTACGGGTATGTCCTAACGCATCAACCACTCCTACGGTCAATCCGCGGCCATCGAAAATGGTCGTTGTTCGAAAACCGTAGATGTCGATCGTTGCTATAGGTTGTCCGATTCGGTCGTACTGTGTAGTACTAGGGACGCCTGTGGCAGCGATGTTGGCAACTGGCTTTCCTGCTGCGTCATAAGAGATGGTTTGTCTTAATCCGGCAGGGTCTTCATGAGCGATCTCTCGTCCAGTTGCGTCGCGCGAGATGCTCCGCCGGTGCCCAGTGGGTGAGAGCCGGGCTGCCAGAAGGCCGGCCGCATCATAGACAAATGTGGTTGCGAGTCCCGTGGTGTCAGTCTGCGCCTGCATTCGCCCTGCAGAGTCGTAGTGTGTAGTGACCCGGAGCCCTGCGGCGTCTAAAACTGACCGCAACTGGTTCGCTGCATCATACTCCCAGGTAGTGCGATAGCCGAGGGCGTTGATTATCGCTCGCTGACTGCCCTGCGCATTCCAAACGTAGCTGGTGCGGTGACCCAGTGGGTCAATCACAGCGTGCACCGTACCCCGCGCATCGTAGAGCGTACTCAGTCGGTGTACTAGCGGGTTTTCGCTCGCTGCGGCGCGCCCCATCGGGTCGTAGTAGAAGCTCCAGCGGTTGCCCAGAGGATCAATGGTGGCGCTTCGGTTACCCACCAGATCATAGGCGTAACTCGTCCGATACCCCAGCGCGTCTTCGACCGCCTCCTGTAGTCCAAGGCGGTTCCACAGATAGGTCGTGCGGTGGCCGAGTGGATCCTCGACGTAGTTCAGCGACCCATAGGCCACGTATCCATAGGTCGTGGCGTGTCCCAGGGCGTTCGTCTCGCTCTGGAGCAGGCGCGTGCTCCCGGTCCCCTCGTAGGCGTAGCTCGTCACGCACCCGAGTGGATCCTGGTAGGTAAGCAGGTTCCCGTAAGTGTCCCAGGTGCGGGTCTCCACGTGACCCAACGGGTCGATCCGGGAAGTTTCCCGTCCCTGGTTGTCGTACGTGATGCTCCAGACGTAGCCGAGCGGGTTCTGCTGGATCGTCTGGTTTCCCGCTGCGTCATATTGGTAAGACCAACGTTCACCCAGCGGGTTCACGCTCGCGAGGGTGTTCGCCGCGCTGTCCTGGACCGTCGTCCAGATTCTGCCGAGGGGGTCCGTGTAGACGACTGCTCGGTTTGCACCTTCCGGGGTGTAGGTGTACTGACCCAGGCTGCCGGCTAGGGAACGAGTCTTAACCCGGTTCTGCGCGTCGTAGGTGTAGGTCGTCTCGTAGCCTTCCGGGTCGAGGAGGCTCACCAGGCGGCGCTTCGCGTCATAGTCATACTGGGTGACGCAGCCCGTCGGACCTTCCACCTCCACCAGTTCGCCGCCTGCGTTATACGCGAGGGTGTTGCGCCGGTCTCCCCAGTCTTGTACGTACTCCACGCGGCCGTTGCCATTGTAGCCGTAGGTGACACGGCGTCCCGCCGGCTCCACCAGGCTGGTCATGTGGCCGTTGGCGTCGTAATTGAAGGTGACCCGCTGGTCTTCCGGAGTCTGGAAGTAGGCGAGGGAGACGAGGGACCCAGCCGGATAGTGGAAGACGGCCCCGGTGGCGAAGCGGGTCTCGTCCCAGGAGCCATCGCCGTTCTTCACCAGCGTGTCGTGGCTGCGGGGGTTGGTCGGGTGGAAGCCCGAGCCGGTGTTCTCATAACGCGCGGTGCTGCCGTCTTCGCGCTCCAGGGTGGCGATGGTCGTAGTAAAGTCGCTCGTTTCTTCCAGACGGGAGGGCCAGGAAGCCCGCCACCCGTAGCCCCAGCCGCGGTCCTCGGTATTCCGCTCGGAGCCATACATGAGCCGCCAGGGGAGTGGCCCGGCGCTGGACGGGAGAACGAAGTCCGGATCGACCTGGAGCAGTCCTTCGGGGCAGGGGAGCGGGGAGCCCGCCTGCTGGAGGGGTGACTGCTCTTCGAGCGGAGCCAGCCCGAAGCCGTCAACTGATGGCTGGCTCAAGATCGCAGATAGCATCCTCGTCTCCCTCTCCGCAGGCGTGCCACGCCCATTCCTTTGCGCCCTAGCGAAGGCCACGGGCAATCTCTGCTGCTGACGGCGCCCTGTCCCTAGAAGCGGGGTTTGGGGGGCCTGCCGATGTCGTCACACTCGAAGTTCTCCAGCGAGCCGCCGGAGGCAAGAAGGCTGTTGGTTCGCAGGTTCACTACTGTATGGTCCTGGTCGGGCGGACGGACCGGCCCCCGCGGAGGCGGGGAGCCCGGTTTCCCTCGCCCCGGCATCGGCCCTGGCCAGCCCGGCGTGCGTCGCCCTCCAGGTCCTCCCGGTCCTCCTGGGCTGCCGGGGCCTCCCGGGGCGCTGCAACTGTCTGGCGGGGTATTCGGGCTGCTGGGATCGGCCGGCGCGCCCGTGCCGGGCAGGCTGCCGGGCGGACAGTCCTTGAGGGGACAACCCCCGAGGGTCATACGGCCCTCTGCCCCGGGACAGGGCAGAGGATCTCCTTCCGTGTAGGTGATTACCAGGCTAATGGGTGCCAGGCCGGCGCTCGTCGTGCCGGGGCCAACTGTGAGGCCGTACACGCCAGCACTGGCGTCCGGATTACCGGCGTGGTCCTTGACCCATGCCACGCCGGCGCTGCCACAGTCCCAGTTGTCAATGTAGTCGCCGCCCCCGAAGGCATCACTGGGATGCGGCATGTTGAGGCCGGATCCGCTGATGGTGTAGTAGACGTGGGCTCCCGTGATCAGCCAGGTAGACTTGACGCCCCCCAGGTTCCAGGCGATGGGCTTGCTTTGGCCTGTCTCAGGCGCGGTAAAGGCGATGGCCTCCGTGCTTGCCCCAGGACCGGCCGTGTAGGTAGGCATAGTGGATTACCCGTGGTTGTGCAAAGCTTCCCAAGCGGAGCGGCGTGGTGATTCCAAACTGCCATTGTCCAGGTCCTAACCCGTCATGCCTCGTCTGTAAGAGCCTGTCGCCAGGCTTGCACGGCAAGTGGGGGACAGTGCGTCTTGTTCTCTGGGACGCCGCCCACTGCGGTAGTGATCCGTAACGCGAACTCGTCCTCGCTCAGCGTCATCCAGGCAGTGAGCGGTTCTCGTTCCACCAGTTCGCAGAGCGCTTCGCCACATGCGATGGCCGCCGGGCATCCGAACGTCTTGTAGCGGGCCGCAGTGACGATCCCTGCTTCTACCCGCAGCCAGAGCCGCATGTAAGGGCCGTGTCCCGGCGTTCCCGCCTCCCCGTAGTGGGTGGCCCCCTCCAGGTTCCCGGCGTGAGCGCGGTTCTGGAAGAGGGTTCTCAGTCGCTCCGAATACACACGCTTACCCTGACCGTTATCAGTCGCCCTCACTGCGCCGTCCCGTGGACGCGGGTTGAGGTATGTTATCGGGGTTTGAGTGTACCGGACGGCCAGATCTGGCTTTTATCTTTTCTGTGCCTCACATTTCGTTCCAGCCGCTGATGAGCCCTGGTTCCTGGCTGGCGCTGGGCGGAAATCCGCTCAATCCACCCCCTCACCGTCCTGCGGGGTGCGCCGCACGTCGTTGGTGCGTGTTGCTCCAACCTGCCGCCTGTATTCGGGGCCGTTATCATTCCTGGTAAGCCCCCGCTCCCTATCCGCCTCTGATCCAGCGTGGGTTCAACGACTGACCAGCCCGAAGACGTATCCGGTCTGGTGTCTGTGACAGCGTTGGGAGGACAGGAATTCAGGCGGCGTGCGGGAGAGTCGATGGGGGCGCAAGGGGACCGGAACTCCAGCGAGCGGCTCAAAGTCGCTGTGCTGATTGAAGCCGCGCACGTGCGGGAAGGCATCCGCACCGTCCGCGCCCTCCGACGCGCCCTGCCGGATGCCGAGATCCGCTACTCACCCCAGGCCGGGCGCGCCATGCTGGACTATCTGCTCCGAACGCCGGTAGACGGTGCTGGTCTGCCCCATCCGGCGCTGCTGGACTGCTCGGTGATCCCCGGCTGTCACATGGCCGTGGTTCCGAGCCGGGAGCCTTCGCTTTCCCCGGCCCTGATCGACGCGCTCGCGGCGGGAATTCCGTCAGTCCTGTTGGATGGCCCGGAGGTAGAGAAGCGGCTGCGCACGAGCGCCTGTCTGGTGGATCCTTCCGAGGGCATGCCCGGACTGGTCGCGGCGGTCCGCCGCCTGGCCGGGGATCCGGAAGAGCGCGCGGCGCTCGCCCGTCGGGGACGTGTGGAAGCCCGTCGCCTCGCCCGCCAGCGGGGCGTTCCCTACCTGGACGGTGTGGCGCAACCGCCTTCGAGCCCGGAGCTGGCGGGGGGCGCAGGCGGTTCGGCGCGCGTCCTGCCGGAGCACCTCTCCCTCTCCCTCTTCCAGGACGGCGCCTGTCTCGCCACGCTCCGGAAGGGCGGCGGAGTCCGGCTGGAGCCGCTCCTCCGCCAGTTTCCGGCAGGGTGTGCGCGGGTAATCCACGAGCAGCCGGTAAGCGCCGTCAGCCCCCACTGGCCCGTGCTCCAATTCGAGGAGATCGGCCCCGCCGCCGTTTCCCCGTGCGCCGACCTCTCCACCCGCCGGTTTCCGGCGCAGAGCTACCTCGTCGTCTGCGAAGGTGGACTGGACACCCTGTTGGCGCTGCTGCCCACCCTGCAGGCGCTCCAGGAGCAGCAGTATTACGTCGGCCTGGCCTGTGAGGGCGCTTACGTCCCGCTCTTGCAGGGTCATCCGGGCATCGATGCGGTCGTCGATGTCGCGCAGCCCTGGCCCGAGGCGAGCGCTCTCCTTTTCGCCAATCCGGAGTGGGTGGCCGCCCATCTCCAGTCCGACCCCGAGGGCCTGCTCCTCCACGTGCGGCGCCCGGAGCTGCACCTCCCCGGTAAGCTCCAGGCATGGGCGCAGGCGCGCTGCCCCGCGCGGTTCGCGGTCCTGGAGGCGCCGGGGAACAGCCCCGAGCGGACGCTGCTTCGGCGGGTCTGCGACCGGCTGCAGCGCCATCTTCCGGTCGTGCTCCTCGGAGCAGAACCCTGGGAAAAGCCTCCAGAAGGAACCCTCGATTGGTCGGGCAGCCTGACGCCGGCGCAGCAGGCGGCCGTGCTGCATCGGGCGGTGGCCGCAGTGGTCTGGGAGCGCTCCACGGCGCTCCTGGGCTGGTCGCAGGGAACGCCGCTCGTGACGCTCGGTTCGGCGGAGGTCTACCCACAGCCGCTGCGAGAGTGGGAGCCGTGCGCCGTTCTGGGTTCGCCAACCCCCGGCGGGGCTGCCCAGGAGGCGGCAGTCATCGATCCGGGCCGGGTGGTGGACATTGCCCTGGAGCTGGCGGAGCGCTTCCGACCGGCTCGGCCCCCACGGAAGATCCTGGGGCTGCCGGAAGGGTGGAAGCTGCACCTCTGCCGCGGCGAGGCGCTGGAAACCGTTACGGGGTTAGGCGAGCGTCCCCTCGCGGAAGCCCTTCCGACTCGCCCGGGAGGCGGCGCCCTGGACCTGCTCTTGAGCGGCGCTCCCCCGCAAGCTGTCCGTCACGACTGGCGGCGGGTCCACGTGGACGGCACGGACTACACGGCCTTCCTCGCCCCCGATCTCCCGGACCACTGGCAGGACCCCGCCCCGGGCGCCTGCGTCTACCAGCTGGAGCAGGAACCGGGTGACAAAACGCTGCACCTGCTCTGCCCTTCCGGGATCGGGGACTTCCTCTGGATCTGGACCAAGTTCTGGGCGGTGGCGCGCTCGCGGCAGGTGAAGTTCTGGTTCGCCGAGGGGGAGCAGCAGCGGGCGGGAGGCTACGCGGAGCTGGTGGGCGCCCAGGCCGGCTATCTACCCGGGCTGCGCACCGACTGGGTCTGGGAGCGCGACGGAGAGCCGGCGCTGCCGCCGGGGGGCGGCTGGGTCACGCTCCAGGCGAACCGGCATCTGGAAGCGGGCCGTCCCCTTTCGTCCTGGTACCCGGAGCTGCCGTACGCCGCGCCCCAGCCGCACCTTCCGGAGCGCCCCGATGCCGGGCTGCCTTACGCCTACGCCTTCGTGGGGCGCCGCAACTACATGCAGGGCAACCTCTCGCCCTCCATCTGGGCGCAGATTCTGCGCCACGTCGAGGCGCGCATGCCGGTGAAGCTGGTCGGCGCCGGTGTGGACGGGGAGTTCATCCGGGACGTGCTCCGCTGCCATGGCGGAGACGAACCGGAGGTCATCCTGGACCGGCCGCTCGTGGAGGTGCTGGCGACCGCCCGCGACGCGCGACTGGTGCTGGGGCTCGCGGGCGGGCCCACCATCGCGGCGCTCTGCCTGGGCCGCCCGTCGCTATTGGCTTACCCGCGCTGGCTCCACCGGATGCCCGGAACGTGGGAGCCGCCCGGCACCCGCTGGGACTGGTGCTTCGTGGATGAGCTGCTCCAGCAGGTGTGTGCGGGAGCCCTGGATCGGCTGCTTTGCTGACTGCAACCTGGGAGGGTCGCATGGAAGAGCTGGAATACGTGAGAGAGACGCCGCTCGTGGCGGTGGCGCTGGGGATGGAGCAGCCGCTGAGCAGCCTGCAGTGCCTGCGAAACCTCCGACGACGGCTGCCGGAGGTCCGCTTCCGGTGCTTCGCGCAGACGCAGACCGGTCGGACCCGAGCGGTCCTCCAAAGCGAGGCGCGCGGCGGGAGTGGCGGGGAGCGACCCGGCGGCGTCCACGGCGGCCAGTGGTGCGCCGGCAGCGATCTCCTGTTCGTTCCCGATCCGGAGCCGTTGCTGCTGCCGGCGGCGCTCCACGCGTGGCAGGAAGGCATCCCGGTGGTTTCCTGGGCGACTCCGACGGCCCGCCAGCTCCTGGGCCTTGGCTCTCTCTGGGTGGAGCGCTGCTTGGGCTGGGAGGGGGTGGCGGAGATCGTCCAGCGGGTGCTGACGGATCCCACCGAACGCGAGGCGGCGGCCCGCCACGGTCGGAAGCAGGCCCGGCGGGCGCTCCGCCGGCTTTGTGAGAAGGAGGGGTTGTCCATGAACCGATCGGGTTCGGCTCTGGGCGCAACCGTCGCTTCGTCACTGTCGGCGCTCTCCCCGTCGCAAGCGCTGGTCTCCGCCCCGCCGGTCTCCGAGACCTGGGTGGCGGGCCGGGAATGCCCGCTCTGCGGCGAGCCGGGCGTGGCGTTCGGGTGCAAGGCGGGGTATCCACTGCGAGAGTGCCGCTGCGAGGGACCAGTGCTCCTCTCCTGGCCCTGGGGCAGCGTCGCCGAGTACCAGCGCTGGTATCAGGAGGACAACGCGCCCTACCACGGGGCGCACCAGGCCACCCAGGGACTCGCCCCCATGTGGCAGCGGGACGGCGAGTACCTGCAGGCGGCCTCGGTGCGCTACCGGGTGCTGAGCGGCCTCTTCCCCTGGGTCCGCCGCGTGCTCGACATCGGGGCGGGCACCGGGGCCTGGGTGGCGGAGCTCCAGGCCCACGGGGTGGCGGCGGTCGGGTACGAGCCCTCGCCGGAGATGGCGCGCCAGGCCCAAGCGCGGGGTCGAAACGTCTGCGTGGGCGGCTGGGAAGACATCCCGGCGCCGGACCTCCGGCCGGACCTCGTCACAATGCACGACGTCTTCGAGCACCTGCCTGATCCCCACGGCTGTGTCCGGCGACTGCAGGCGCTGGTCGGACCGGCCGGGCTCCTTTGCATCGAGATGCCGGAATGGGACTGCCCGCAGGCGCGCGCGGAGGGTGCGGCGTTCCGCCACGTCCGGCCGCTGGAGCACGTGGCCCTCTACGGCGAGCGGGCCGCGACGGAGCTCTTCCGGCGGGCGGGCCTGGAAGTGGTCGCTCTCGTGCGCCCCCTCGAAGGGCGTCTGGGCAAGGTCGCCTACTACCTCCGCTCCGGATCCTCGGGCTAGCGGAGAGAGCAGGCTCATGCTGATCCACTGGCACACCGAAGCCCATGCGGACCACCTGGTCACAGGCTTCGTCCGCGCCTGCCTGCGGGAGCTCTCTCGCGCCTCTTCACCGAGCGGCCCGAACTTCATCCAGAGCTGGGGCGATCCCGCCGGCGCCGTCGAGTACAGGCAGCACCCGGAGAACCGGAGCGGGCGCTCGGAGTCCTGGATCGCGCTCGTCCGGGAGGCCCAGCCCGCCTTCTGCCTCGTGGCCCTCCCGAGCGGCTCCACGGAGGTCGAGCTGTTCCGAGCGTCCGCGGACGATTATCCAGGTGTCCCGCAGGGCGGGTGGAGCTGGCTGCACGGGAGTCCGGACGAGGAGCGCCTAGCGGACGCGGCGGCGCTGCTGCACCCCGTCCTGGAGCGAGGGGAGGGACTGGGAAGCGGAGATCCGCTCCAGGTCGGCGTCCTCGCGAACTGGGCCGACCCCGAGGAGCGGGAGCGCTGGACCTGTGTCGCCCGTGCGGTACGGCGCGAGCTGCCCATGCTCCGGTTCCGGGCGCTGTCCGAGGCTTCCGCTTGGCCGGCGGCGCTCACCTCGGATCTGAATGGGGTGGGCGCCGGCGCCTACCCGCGCCTCTGCAGCGTGGAGCCGCATGAGTGCGGTGCGGTGATCGTCGCCGGCATCGGCGTCGAGTGGACGCCGTCAGTCCTCCAGTGCCTGGAAGCCGGACGCCAGGTGCTGGCCCCACAGGACTCCGCGGCGGCGGCCTACCTCCAGGAGGGACGCGGGGACCTCTGGGAAGCGCCCGCGGACGACGCCAGCTCGATCCTCCGCATCCTGGCCGCCGCCCACGCCGACCCGGAAGAGCGGACGGCGCGCGCCCGGCGGGCGCGGGTGTGGGCGCGCCGGCGCTCCCTCCCCCGTGAAGCGCAGCGCCTCCAGGAGCTCGGGGAAGCGGCCTCTCGCAGTGGTCCCGACGGCGCTCGTCCCTCGCCGACCCGCTGGCTCCTTCGCCGGGAGACCGGCATCGGCGACATCGTTTTCACCCTCACCGTGGCGGCGGCCCTGAAGCAGCAGGATCCTACGTGCGAGGTGGTTCTTCACACCGCCCGCCAGCACCGGGAATGGACCGGCTGGTTTCCGTTCGTGGACCAGGTGATCTCTGGTGACTTCGTCCCGTCTCCCGGCGTGCGGGTCGGCGACTTCGAGCGGGAGTTTCCGGGAGACGCCCGGACCGACCGGACGCTGGCGCTTGGGGCGCTGGTCGGCATCCGGCCCGAGGCGTGGTGCCCCGCGCCCGAGATCCCCGTCGAGATTAGCGAAGAG
>Ga0216301_1000248_pt1 | contig 14927 bp, 10 predicted proteins | sample 4hB_Boncat_minus_FD_156203 | JGI IMG/M metagenome (GOLD analysis project Ga0216301, IMG submission 156203) | Terrestrial sediment cell enrichment communities for BONCAT metagenomics from Utah, United States - 4hB_Boncat_minus | ecosystem: Environmental > Terrestrial > Deep subsurface > Rock...
GTCGGAGGGGCAGGGTGGGGGCTGGCGCGGCTCGCCGGCGCCGGATCGGCTCATCAAGCGCCGCCTCCCGGCCGCGTCCCTGCATTCCTTGTCATAACCATCATAGAGGAGCAATTCGGCGGGACGGTCGCCGGCGCCTTCTCTGGCGCCCCTGCGAGCCGGGCGCGGCCGTGTCAGGCGGAGCGGACGCAATCGAGGGCCCAGCAGCCGCGGACGTGGAGGCCGGGCACGAGGCAATGCTGGAGCAGCTCGGCGTCGGCGCAGCCGGCGACCGCCAGGGCTGCGCCCAGCTCCGGGAGCCGGTGGAACTCCCCGCTCGCGTAGAGATGCTGCGCGAGCTCGACCGCAGCCGGCGTGTGACAGGCGGGATCAGGCGGAAGCCGGCGGAAGGGGTTTCCGAGGATCTCGCGGAGGAGGTCCGCCTGGCGGGCCTGCTCGGCTTGCTGGAGCAGGACGGCCCGTGCCTCGTCTTCCGCTGTCGCCGCCATCGCCGCGGAGCACTTTCGCGCCGTCTGATCGGCTACGGTCTCCGGATGCCGATGAAAGGCCAGCAAGTACGCGGCCCAACTCGCATCGACGGTGGGGGGGAAAACGTCGTGGCCGCCGGCGTACGCCTGGCGGAAGACCGCTTCCCGTCCCGCGAGGGCCAGATCTAACGCGGCGCCCCGGTCCGGGTCTACGGAAGGGTCATCGACCCACCGCTCGATGAGGTCGACGGCCTGGCGGCTCCGGGGGTCGGTGAGCCAGGTTTCGATGCGGCGGCAGCAGGCGCAGCCAAACAATCGCGCCTGCCGGTCGGTGAACCCGCGTGGCAGCGAGGGGAGCATCGGGCGCGGGTCGGCGGAGGCCAGCCATTCGGCCTCGGTAAGCAGTGGGGGAAGGGGCGTCATGGCCAGCGCGGAGCGGCGAACGGCGTTCTACGTGGCCCGTACGACACCGAGACGCAGCCACGGTTTCGGAACGCGACGCCGGGATGCCGCAGAGGGAGGCGGCCGGTAAGGAAGACTCGCCCTGGAGTCCATCGCAGACGGCAGACGCTCGACTTTATGAATGTTAGTAGCTTATCATGCGGGTAGAGCGCCATGGCGCCCCGGACCTATTCGGTAGCGGGCATTCTTGCTTTCACAGACAGCCCAGCCATGTCGCACGACTTGAACAATCCTTACGCGCAGAGCATTGTGGAGACCATCCGGGAGCCGCTGCTGCTGCTGGACGAGCAACTGCGGGTGCGGCAAGCCAACCGCGCCTTCTATCGGGTATTCCACGTCTCAGAAGCAGAAGCAGTCGGCGTTCCGCTGTACCAGCTTGGAAATGGGCAGTGGGACTTACCGATCCTGGGCCGCCTGCTGGAAGAGGTCCTGCCGCAAGACCACAGCATCGAAGGCTTCGAGGTGACCCACGACTTCCCGCAGATCGGGCGGAAGGTGATGCTGCTCAACGCGCGCCGCCTGGAGGACAGCGGAGCCACGCCCCTGGTGCTGCTGGCTATCCAGGACGTGACGGAGCAGCGCGCCCTGGCCGAGGCGCTTCAGGAGCGGGAACGGAGCCTTACCACGCTCCTGGCGAACCTCCCCGGCGTGGCTTACCGCTGTCGCAATGACGTCCAGTGGACGGTCGAGTTCGTGAGCGGCGGCGCGACCGCGCTGCTCGGCTACACTCCCGAAGACCTGATGGAAACCCGCGTCGTGCACTTCGGGGACCTGATCCACCCGCAGGATCGGGAACGCGTGTGGCAGGAAGTCCAGGCGGGCCTGGCGCAGCACGCGCCTTTCGAGACGGTCTACCGCGTGCACACGGCCCGAGGCGAGGTGAAGTGGGTGTGGGAGCGGGGCTGCGGCGCCTACGACGCGGGCGGGCAATTGCTTTTTCTGGAGGGCTTCATCACGGACATCACCGCCCAGCGGCAAGCGGAAGAGCGTCTGGCGGTCTACTCCCAGCAACTGGAACGGAGCAACCGCGAGCTTCAGGAGTTCGCGCAGGTGGCTTCCCATGACTTGCAGGAGCCGCTCCGCAAGATCCAAGCGTTCGGCGATCTGCTGAAAAAGGAATACGGCCCGGCGCTTCCGCCCGAGGCCCACGGATATCTCACCTCGATGTTGAACGCGGCGGGGCGCATGCGCAGCCTCATCAACGCGCTGCTGGGGCTGGCGCGAGTGACCACGCAAGCGAGGCCCTTCGTCCCCGTCGCTCTGGACACACTGGTGAGGGAAGTCCTGTCCGATTTGGAAACCCGCCTCGCCGAAACGGGCGGCAGTGTCCACGTAGGAGAGCTTCCCACCGTGCTGGGAGACGCCGCGCAGCTTCGCCAGGTGTTCCAGAACCTGATCGGCAACGCGTTGAAGTTCCATCGCACAAGTGTGGCTCCCCAGGTGCGAGTGGAGGCGGAGGCGCACTCTCCGGAAGCCGAGCGCGACGTGGTGGTGCGGATCATCGACAACGGCATTGGCTTCGAGGAAAAGTACCTGGACCGCATCTTCCTGCCCTTCGAGCGGCTTCACAGGCGCCAGGACTACGAAGGAACGGGGATGGGCCTTGCCATCTGCCGGAAGATTGTGGAGCGCCACGGCGGCGTCCTCACGGCTCGTAGTGCGCCAGGGGACGGGACAACGTTCACGATCACCCTGCCGCGGGTGTGATTACGGGGTACGGTAGGTCTGCGGCTAGAGTGGGCGCACGACTCCACGCGCAACGCCCCGTAGGGGACGGTAAGCTGATTTCAGCCGTCCCTCCGGGACTGGGGCGGGTGTAGCCGGTTCACAGCCCCTGAAGCGCTGGGCAAAGATCAGGCGTCCCTCCGGGACGGGACAGTCGGGTTCAAAGCCCGGGGCTACCCTGGTCGTCGACTGCTGCTACCGTACCGCGTAATCACGCCACCCTGCCGCTGCACCGGAAAGGAGAGGAGGTCCCGAATGCGTCGATCCGGACAACCGGTCGTTATCCTGCTGGCGGATGATGACGATGACGACCGCATGTTTACCCAGAAGGCGTTGGCGGAGAGCCGTCTCGCGAATGAGTTGCATTGCGTGGAAGACGGGGAGGAACTGCTGGATTACCTGCGCCGCCTGGGAGACTACGCGGACCCCGCACACTCTCCGCGTCCGCACGTCATCCTGCTGGACCTGAACATGCCGCGCATGAGCGGGCGAGAGGCGCTGGAGGCGATCAAGAACGATCCGGCGCTCTGCCACATCCCCGTCGTGGTGCTCACCACCTCCGACGAAGAAGAAGATGTGTTCCGCAGCTACGAGCTAGGGGCGAACTCCTTTATTACCAAGCCGGTCACCTTTGATGGCTTGGTGCAGGTGATGCGCAGCCTCGGCAACTACTGGTTCGAGATCGTTCGCCTGCCCGAAGAAGGTTCGTGAAGCGGCGCGGCCACAGACCCGCACCCGCGTTGAAGCATTGAACAGGAACGAGGCGAAGCAATGGAGCATCCCCGCCCTATCCGCGTCCTGCTGGTGGAGGACGACCCGGAAGACGCGCTCCTCACGCGCAAGCTGTTCAGCCAAATCGAGCGCGAGCGCTTCGAGGTGGACTGGGTGGGCAGCTACGAGGAAGCGCTCGACGCCCTGCGCGCGCGCAGGCACGACGTTTGCCTGCTGGACTTCCAACTGGGAGAGAAGACAGGCGTGGAGCTGCTCCAGGAAGCCGCGGCGGCGGGCTGCCGGCTTCCCACGCTGATGCTGACCGGCCAGAACGCTTACGAAGCCGACCTGGCGGCCAGCGCCGCAGGCGCCGTGGACTATCTCGTTAAGGACGAGATGACGCCCGCGCTGCTGGAGCGAGCCGTGCGCTACGCCCGCGCCAGCCACCAGCGAGAGCGGCTGCTGGCGGAGACCCAGGCGCAGCTTCAGCTCGTGGCCGAGCAACTGCCCGGCGGCGTCTGGACTACGGACGACCAGCTTCGCTACACCTGGACGGCAGGGCCATATATGGCGCACGCGGGGTCAACCGCCGAGGCAATGGTGGGACGGACCCTGGCCGAAGTGCTGGGCCTCGACGACGCGGAAGCTCCCGCGCTGGCGGCCCATCGACAGGCGCTGGAGGGCCACGCCGCGCGCTACGAGGCGTTTTTCGCGGGCCGTCCGAACGAAGTCCACGTGCGCCCGCTGCGGGCGGCGGACGGCGCCATTATCGGGGTGCTGGGGATGGCGCTCGACATCTCGGAGCGCAAGCAGGCCGAGGAAGCGCTGCTGCGGAGCCGGGCGCGTTTTCAGGCCTTCATGGATAACAGCCCCGTGTATGCCTGGTTGAAGGATGCGGGCGGGCGCTACCTCTACGGAAACCGCCTCTGGCAGAAGCTGGTGGCCCGGCCGCTGGAGGAAGCTTTGGGAAAGACCGAAGGGGAGTTGTTCCCTCCGGAAGTAGCTGCACGCTTTCGTAAGCACGACACAACGCTGCTTGCGGACCAGCAGCCGCTGACGCTGGAAGAAAGCCTAGAACAGCCGGACGGGAGCCTGCGACACACCCTCGTCTACAAGTTCACGATCCAGGATCAAGAAGGGCAGCCGCTCATCGGCGGGGTGGCGCTAGACATCACCTCGCAGCGGCAGGCTGAGGCGCAGCTGCAGCGGCAACTTGGCATTCTGGAGGGCGTGACCGAGGGCGCTACGGACGCCATTTTCGTTAAAGACGGCGCGGGCCGGTACCTGATGATCAACTCGGCCGGCGCTTCGTTTATGGGGGCGCGCCGGGAAGAGATCCTCGGCAAGAGAGATGCGGAGTTCTTCAGCCCCGATACCCTGCACGAGGTTCTGGAGACCGACCGCCAGGCGCTGGCGGGGAACAGCGTGGAACGCGAGGAGCGGATTACCGCCGCGGGCATAACCCGCGTTTACCACGCCGTCAAAGCTCCCCTCCGCAACGCCGAGGGTGAGGTCGTGGGACTGGTCGGCATCTCGCGCGACATCACGGAGCGCCGGCGCGCCGCGGAGGAGCTGGCGCAGTCGGAGCGGCGGTACGCCAGCCTGGTGCATGCCTCGTCGCAGATGGTCTGGCGAGCCTCGGCGGATGGGCAGGTCTTGCTCGGGGACCATCCGGACTGGGTGAAGTTCACGGGGCAGTCTTGCGCTGAGAGCGAGCGGGACGGGTGGCTCAACGCGGTCCATCCCGAAGATCATCCCCGCATCGCCGCTTTGTGGAGGGAGATACTCGCGGACCCGCGTCCGGCGGAGGCGGAGTTTCGGCTCCGCACCGTCTCCGGCGAGTATCGCCATATTTTCGCAGGCGGGGTTCCCGTGCGGAGCGATGCGGGCGAGGTGGTTGAATGGATAGGCGTCTGCACGGATGTTACGGAGCAGCGCCGCGCGGAGCTGGCCTTACGGGAAAGCGAGGCGCGCTTCCGCTCCATGGCGGAGAGCGCTCCCATAGGCATCTACCTCTCCGACGTGAACAGCCGCGGCCTTTACCTGAACCCGACGTTAGAGCGGCTGCTAGGCATGAGCCTGGAGCAGTCGCATACCGGTTGGGCGGAGGGCATCCATCCGGAGGACCGGGAGCGCGTCCTCTCTAGCTGGCACGCGGCGGTGGAAGCGCTGGAGTTGTGGCGGAGCAGCCATCGGACGGTGCTGCCGGACGGGACGGTCCACTGGATGGATGTCCAGGCGGCCCCGATCTGGGACGAGGAGAGACATCTCGGTTTCGTGGGGATGGTGCATGACGTCACCGAGTACAAGCGGTTGGAGCAGGCCCTGCGGGACAGCGAGCGACGCTTCCGGGTGATGGCGGAGTTCTCTCCCCTGGGTATTTGCCTGACGGACGCTGCCGGCGAACACGTCTATTCCAATGCTGCGTGGCAGCGACAACTCGGATTACCAGATGCTGCGCTGACCCGGGGCGGCTGGATCCATGCCCTGCACCCGGACGACCGGGACCGCGTGGCGACGAACTGGATGAAGGCCGCGAAGGAAGGCCAGCCGTATCAAGCAAGGCATCGCTGGGTGCATCCGGATGGAACGATTGTGCATGCCCAGGTGCATTTCTCTCCCATCCGGGAAGGGAGCGACCTGCTCGGCTTTGTGGGGGTGGGAGAGGACGTGACGGAACGCCTGGCTCTCGAACAGCAGGTGCTGCAGTCGCAGAAGATGGAAGCCATCGGCAACCTGGCGGGCGGCATTGCGCACGACTTCAACAACATGCTGGCCGTCATCAACGGCTATAGCGAGCTACTCCTGGCAGGGCTGCGGCCCGGCGCCCCGATGCAGGCGTACGTGGCGGAGATCAGCAAGGCGGGAGACCGCGCCGCCAATCTCACCCGCCAGCTCCTGGCGTTCAGCCGCAAGCAGCTACTCGAAACGAAAGTCCTGGACCTGAACGACGTGGTCCAGAAAGTAGACCGGATGCTCCGCCGCCTGATTGGCGAAGACATCGAGCTGGTGACGCTGCTCGACCCAGGCCTGGGCCGCGTGAAAGCCGATCCGGGGCAGGTGGAGCAAGTGCTGATGAACCTGGCGGTCAACGCGCGCGACGCGATGCCCCAGGGTGGAAGGCTGTTGCTTCGGACCCGCAACGCGGAGGCGCGTGAGATCCGGGCGGTGACCGTCGCGGGCGGGTCCTACGTGGTGGTGGAGGTGGAGGACACGGGCTGTGGGATGCAGCCCGAAGTGCTGGAGCATATCTTCGAGCCGTTCTTCACGACCAAGGAGCAGGGCCGAGGCACGGGGCTGGGTCTCGCTACCGTTTACGGCATCGTGAAGCAGAGCGGCGGCTACATCGACGTGGCGAGCGAGCCGGGCGCAGGCTCCCGCTTCACGATCTACCTGCCGCAGGTGGAAGAGCAGGCGCCTGCGGAAGAGGGTTTCACGCAGCGGGTTCTCCCGTCGGGGAGTGAGACGATTCTGCTGGTGGAAGATGAGCCGATGGTGCGCGCGATGGTGCGGACGGTGCTGGCCGAGTGCGGCTACACGGTGCTGGAGGCGATGCAAGGGGACGACGCCCTGCGCCTCGCCGAAGAGCACGAGGGCCCCATTCACTTGCTGCTGACGGACGTGGTGATGCCGCGGATGAGCGGGCGGGAGCTGGCCGAGCGCCTGACGGCGCAGCGGCCCGACACGCAGGTGCTGTTTATGAGCGGCTACACCGATGACGCAGTGATGCGGCATGGGGTGGAAGACGCGGAGATGGAGCTGCTGCAAAAGCCGTTCACGCACCTGGCGCTGGCCCAACGGATACGACGGCTGTTGGACCGGGCCCAGTTGCAAGCACGGCGCGACCAGATCCTGTTGATCGACGATGATGCGCCGCACCGCGAGACGCTGGCCGAGCTGTTGCGCGTCGAGGGGTATGAGGTGACGTCGGCGGGCGAGGGCGGGGAAGCATTCGCGCTGCTGCGGACCGGCGTGAAGGTGGACGTGATCCTCCTGGACCTGATGATGGCCGGCATGAACGGCTGGGTCTTCCGGATGGAGCAGCAAAAGGACCCCGCCCTGGCCGGCATCCCGATCATCGTCATTTCCGGTCAACAGGACCCGTCCGGCGTGGCGGAGTTCCTGAAGCCCGCCGCGTGCCTCACCAAGCCCGTAGACGTGGAGCGCCTCCTGGAGTTGATCGCCGGGCTGTGCGTCGAGGGCGACCCTGGCCGGCAGCCGCGGCAATGACGATGCAGACCCCGACATGAGGAAGAAAAGGGCTGCCGGCCGCAGGGCGGAGCCGCGACAGCGCCGCAGGAGAAGAGGAGACGGCGCGGCCCGCGCGCTTGCGCCGCCGCCCGCTACTCAGGCATGGCTGAGTGTGGAGAGCAGCGCCGGAAGATCCACCGGCTTCCGAAAGCAGGCCACGGCGTCCGCGAACTCCGCCTGCACCAGGCCCAGGTCGGCGCCGCTGATTACGGCCACCGGGATCGCGGCGAAGCGGGGGTCTTGCTTCAGGCGGTGGTGGAACATGCGTCCGTCCATCACGGGCATAATGGAGTTCAAGAGGATGATGCGCGGCGGGGGATGCGTGTAGAGATATGCGAGCGCTTCCAGGCCGTCGGCGGTGGTCGCCGTGGCGTAGCCTTCCTCCTGGAGCACTTCCGCCAAGGTCTCGCGAACGTCCGTGTGATCGTCAACGATCAGGATGGCGGCCGGCTCCACTACTCGTCCTCCAGCACGGGCAGGTGTACGACGAACTCACTTCCACAGCCGGCTCCCGCGCTGTAGGCGGCGACGCTTCCGCCATGAAGCTCCACCAGGCCGCGCACCAGCGCCAGGCCGATCCCCAGCCCGCCCTCCGACCGGCTGAGCGCCCATTCGGACTGGGTGAAGAGATCGAAGACGTGGGGCAGCATCTCGGGGGCGATGCCCGTCCCGGTATCTTTAACGGCCAGCAGCGCGCGGTCGCCCTCGCGCGCCACCCGGACGCAGAGGCGGCCTCCCGGATCGGTGTACTTCACGGCGTTGTTGAGGAGGTTCGTCGCCACCTGGGTCAGCCGTTCGGCGTCTCCATGCACCCAGAGCGGCGCGTGGGGAAGAGTCACCTCCAGCTGGTGCCGGCGGTTGTCCACCTGCGGCCGGGACGCTTCCACGGCCTGCTCCACAATGGTTCGCAGGTCGTGCCGGCCCATGTCCAGCCGCAGCTTCGCTTCCTTGATCCGGGTGACGTCTTGCAGATCACTGACCAGGCGCTCCGCATGCCGCAACTGGCGCCGCAGCAGCTCACTGGTCTGGAGGACCGAGGGATTGGAGCCGAAGCGCCGCACGAGCAGGTGCACGGCGTTGGACATGGCTCCCAGCGGGCTGCGCAGCTCGTGGCCCAGGGTGGCGAGGAACTGGTCCTTGTGCCGGTCGATCCGGGCCAGCTCGTCCGCCTGCCGGCGTAGCTGCTCTTCCATCTGCTTTTGCCGGGTGGTGTCGCGCAGGTAAATCGAGAGCCCGTCCCCCGCCGGATAGGTGCTCACAGACAGCCACACGCCCGTCTCCGCCAGGCGATGGTCGAAGGAGCGGGGGCTGGACTCGCGCATCGCCGCGCGGCACTCCGCCTCGAAGGGCGTGCCGGCGAGGGCGGGCGCGGTCTCCCAGAGGCTCCGGCCCAGCAGCTCTTGCGTGGAGCACGTGAGCGGCGCCAGAATGCGGGCTGCCTCGGAATTGACGTAGCTCAGCCGCCACTCGCAATCGAGAGCGAGAAAACCGTCGGTGATGCTCTCCAGGATGCGGTCGATCCGCGCATGGGCCTGCTCCGCCTCCCGACGAGCCGCTTCAGCCGCCCGGCTTTTGCGGACATTTTCCCGGCTCAGCACGGTAAGCTGGTTGGTGAGGTGCAGCATCTCTTCGTGGAGGCGCTGCTCGTCGGCCAGGACCGGCTCGCCGATGAGGAGAAAATGGCCGGGCTGCACGTCCAAGCGGCACGCCAGGGTGTACGGCGAGTCGCCCGCGTCTACGAAGTTGAGCAGGAGGCGCTCCTGGGGATCGCGCGGCTCCGCCAGCCGGCGGCGCAGGAGGGCTGCGTCCGGCTCGGTGAGACGATTCCAGAGCGGCTGCCCCACGATCTCGTCCAGGGGCCGCTTCAGCCCCTCGGCAACGGCGGGATTGCAGGTAAGCACCACACCATCCGGGTCTGCAATCAGGAAATGGGTGTGATGGGAGGCGGCGAGATGCACTGCGAGCACCGGCGCCGTGTCGGCCGCGAGGAGCTCCAGGTTGGGCGCCGCCGCTTCGATCCTGTCCAACACGACGATACGCGTGAAAGCAGGGTCGAGCTTCAGCCCTTTGGGGATACCCTTATGAGAGATATGGTGCGCTTCGCTGCTGTGCCACGTGCGGTAGGAAGCGGCGTCCGTCCAGCGGGTGACCAGGTAGAAGAGCGCGGGGTCCTGGGCGTCAGTGAAGACTTCCATGCCGAGAAAGCCCGCGACGCAATCCACCAGGCGCGGGCGGGCGAGGAAGGCCTCTCGGACTTCCTGTTCCAGACCGTTGACTACCCGGAAGCGTGAAACAGCGAGGATCATGATCTACACGCTATCGTGATGGGGCGCTGCGGGAGCCGGTCCCCCCTCCATAGTACGCTAAGCCGACCGGGATGAGCAGTTGGGTATTCCCCCACGCACGCGAAGGAGAGAAACGCCATGCCGTCCGGAGACCTGAACACCCGCGTTCGCCTGGCGGAGCGCATCCGCAGCCTGAAGCCCGCGCTGGCCGAAGCCGTTACCGAGCAGTTCTTCCAGCGGCATCCGGACTGGAAGGAGCGGTACGGAGAGCGGGGGCGGCAGCGCGGCATCGAGGATGCGAGCTTTCACCTGGACTTCCTGGCGGGAGCCATCGAGTGCGGGGAGCCGGCCGCCTTCGAGAGCTACGCCCGCTGGACGGTCGGCGTACTGGAGGCGCGCGGGATTGCGGCTCACTTCGTCGCCGAGAACATCGAGCAGCTTTCCGGCGCGCTGCGCGGGCAGCTTACGCCCGAAGAGCAGTCCTTTGTGGACGCCTACGTGCAGGCCGGCAGCCAGGCATGCGCCCGCGGCGGCGCGACCCCAGAGGTCGGCCAGGCCGAGACAGGGCTGGCGCTCACCCGGAACCTCTTCCTGCAAGCCCTGCTGCGGGGAGAGCGGAAGGCCGCCACGGGAATCGTGCTGGAGGCGCTGCGCCAGGGACACCCCATCCGCGACCTGTACCTGGAGGTGCTTCAGGAGGCGCTGTACGCCGTCGGCCGCCTGTGGGAAACGAACCAGATTACCGTAGCGAAAGAGCACATGGCGACGGCCATCGTCCAGGCGGTGATGGCGCAACTCTACGAGCGGATGCCGGAGCCCGCGCAGAGCCAGGGCGCGGCGGTCATCACGGGGGTGGAGGGCGAGTTCCACCAGGTGGGCGCGAACATGGTGGCCGACATCCTGGAAGCGGACGGCTGGTCGGTCAGCTTTCTGGGAACCAACACGCCGCACGCGGGCATTCTGGACACAATCGAGGAGCAGCAAGCGGACCTGGTGGGCGTCTCGGCCACGATGCTCTTCAACGTGCCCCGGGTGCGTCAGCTCATCACGGACATCCGCCAGCGCTTGCCGGAGCGCACCCCGCGCATCCTGGTGGGCGGCGGCGCTTTCCGATCCGCGCCCGCGCTCTGGCAAGAGATCGGCGCGGACGGGTACGCGTCGGACCTACGCGCCGTCCAATCTTTGGCAAGCTCGTTTGAGCAGCCGTCTCGGAGCTAGTCGCCTTCTCTGATCTGACGCCCGCGCTGCACCAGGCCGGGCGTCAGCGCAGGATCACCGTCCGGAACGTGAGGGAGACTCGCCGCGCGCGTGGATACGTCTGTCCGTGGTATTCGTCGCTCTTCCGAGCGGGAACGCTGTGCAGCCAGGTGTAACGGGCGTCCTCGCTTAGGACCAGAAGGCTGCGCGGCTGCAGGAAGACGGGAACGACCTTCCCCGTCGCTTTCTCGGTGAAGTTCATCACGCAGGTGGAACCGAGGCTCAGCGACGCAATGACGCCGCCGAAGCAGGGTTCACAATCGACGTGGCGGGAGATGCCCTGCCCGGGTTCATACTCGTTAACGATCACCTGATCGGGCAGAGGGGGCATGAGCCCGGCCTCCACAATCTGGGCGCCGATACACGCAGCCCACGGAGGCACGGCGCCCAGGTGCATGCTCCGGTCCACGGCCCTGGCGCGATAGTCGTACTTGTAGCCGTAGTGCTGAACACGCCGCTTCAAGTCTGCGAGCCACGGTTGTTGGTCGATCACGCTTAGCAACTGGTCGTGAGCATCCGTAGAGATGAACTCCGGGAGATACCGGAGGCCGTGGATGGCTTCCGCATCCGGAGGAAGCCCCACCGGGGCACCGCCTCCGCCGACGCCCTGCCCCTCGAACAGCGGAAGTGGAGATTGCCGGTCGCCAGTGCTCATCGGGTTGTGACCCTGCCAGGAATCGTCCGTAACGTAAGGCGAACCGCTCAACGCAGATCGACGCAGACGTTACAGATGTACACGGAGGGGAAAGGAGGGTGAAGGCGCAGCGCCCAGGTCTGGTTCGTTCGGCATGGACTGACGGTTGAATTATGTCATCGCGACCGGATTCTGGGGGTTAGTAGTGCAGTGGGAAAGCGCCCGCGCCGGCGTTCGGGGCGAGGGGCCGGACCCGGAGTAGCCTCGCGCGCCGGGCTCCCGGAGTGCGAGAGCGCACCTGCGGCGGCTCCGGCTACACTCTCCCGAGAGTGCTGAGGGCCCAGTAGAAGAGCGCTCCCAGCGCCGCCGCCAGCGGAAGCGTCGTGAGCCAGGCCGCCAGAATCTGCACGAGCGTCTTCCACTGGCAGGTTCGGTTTACCAGCCCGACGCCGAAGATCGAGCCGCAGGCGACGTGGGTGGTCGAAACCGGCAGACCCAGGTGGGAAGCGGCGAGCACCACCGTGGAGGTCATCAGGTTTGCGGACAGGCCCTGGCCGGGCGAGAGCTGGGTGATCCGCTTGCTCATCGTCTCGGCCACCTTGCGCGAGTTGAGCAATCCGCCGGCGGCCATCGCCACGGCTACCAGCGCCAGTTTCCAGCCGCCGCCGCCCACGCCGGATGCAAAGAGCAGGGCGGCGATCTTAGGGGTGTCATTCACCGCGCGGCTGAAGCACACCGCCGCCCCGCTGGCGTAATGCGCCGCGTCCACGAGGGGCTGCACCTTCAATCCGAGCAGGCCGCCCTCATAGCGTTCGACGCATGTCTCTGCATCCGCAACGTAGACTGCACTGGCCGAGGCAGCCAGGACCGCCGAGCCGTCCGGCAGGACCTGGGTGGGCTGCGGCGGACCGTTCTCGATGCAAACGCACGTCTGGCGGGAGATCCCGAGGGCGCGTGTCCCGGCCTTGAAGAGGGAATAAACCAGCACTGCGCCGGTAACCGCCACCAGAGGACTGAGTAGGAGGGGCTGTGCGAAGCCGGTCAGCAGCACGTCGGGTTTGGCGATGCTTCCGGTGGCGACCAGGGCGGCTCCCACCAGGGCGCCTGTAAGAGCGTGGGTGGTCGAGGTGGGCATCCCCAGGTAGGTGGCCAGCAGGATGGTGATGGCGGCGGCGGCGCCCACCGCGAGCAGGAGGACCGGGCTTTGGGTGAGCGCGTCCGGGACGAGACCCTTGCCGCTGAAGGCCTTGAGCAGCGCCGCCGCGGAGAAGATGGACACGACGCTGCCGAGGACAGTGGCGGCGATCGCCCAGGCCAGCGCGCGGCGGAACGTCGTGGCGCCGCTGCCGTAGAGTGTCGCCACGCCCTTGAAGTTGTCGTTGGCCCCGTTCGAGTAGGCGAGCCAGAAGACCGCGACGAGCAGAAGAACGAGCAGCATCATGAACCCCCGAACGGAGTTTGCCGACTGGGCCGGCATCACCTACCCAGGAACTTTCAGGCGGTGGGAGAGTCCACCCGCTTCTTACGGTTAGCGAGCAAGGAAGTCTCGCGCCCCGGCTGGCCGACAATAGAGGTAGGGAGCAAACCAATGAGCGAGCGGCATCGGGGGAAAGTGCGGGCGCCGGAGTTTCCGGCGGGGCTGGAGTGGCTGAACGTGGAGCAGCCGCCCTCCCTGCAGGGGCTGCGGGGCAAGGTGGTGCTGCTGGACTTCTGGACGTTCTGCTGCATCAACTGCCAGCACGTCCTGCCGCAGCTTCGGAAGATCGAGGAGCGCTTTCCGGCCGAGGTGGTGGTCATCGGCGTCCACTCCGCCAAGTTCCCCGCCGAGGCGGAGACATACAACGTCCGCCAGGCGGTGATGCGGCACGACGTGCAGCATCCCGTGGTGAATGACCGTGACTTCCTGATCTGGCGCGCCTACGCCGCGCGGGCCTGGCCGACGCTCGTCATCATCGACCCGGAAGGACGGGCGGTGGGCGCCCACTCCGGCGAGTTCGAGGGGGAGGCGCTGGGTGACATGGTCGAGCGGATCATCGCGGAGTTCGACCGGGACGGGAAGATCGACCGGACGCCGCTAAAGGCGGTGCTGGAGAAGCACAAGCAGCCGGACACGCTGCTGTCGTTTCCGGGGAAGGTGCTGGCGGACGCCTGGGGCGGGCGGTTGTTCGTGGCGGACACGGACCACCACCGGGTATTGATGTTCAGCCTGGCGGACGGACGGCTCCGCGCGCGGTATGGGAGCGGCGGGCGCGGGCTGGCGGACGGGCCGGCGGCGCGGGCCCGCTTCCAGGCGCCGCAAGGGCTGGCGCTCCTCGGGAACACGCTCTTTGTGGCGGATACGGACAACCACGCGGTCCGCCGGGTGGCGCTGGACTCGGGTTATGTGACGACGCTGGCTGGGACGGGACGGCAGTCGCGGCCGGAGCCGAAGGCAGGGCCGGCGCGCGCGGCGGATTTGAACTCGCCGTGGGACGTGGCGGCCGCGGGCGACACGCTCTACGTGGCGATGGCCGGGAGCCACCAGATCTGGGCGGTGGACCTGCCGTCGGGCGAGCTGCGCCTGTTCGCGGGGGACGGCCGGGAGGCGCTGCACGACGCGCCGCCGCCCGAGGCGCGGCTGGCGCAGCCGAGCGGCCTGGCGATCGACGGGGAACGGCTCTGGATCGCAGACAGCGAGTCGAGCAGCCTGCGCTCCGTGCCGCTGGACGGCTCCGGCCCGGTGACGACGCACGTGGGGCAGGGACTCTTCGACTTCGGCGACGTGGACGGCGGGCGGGACGCGGCCCGCCTCCAGCACGTGCTGGGCGTGGCCTGCGCGGACGGGCTCGTCTACGCGGCCGACAGCTACAACAACAAGATCAAGGTGTTCGATCCGGCCTCGGGCGAGATCTACACCCTCTCCGGCGGCGGCGAGCCGGGCTACTACGACGCCCCGGCGGCGGAGGCGAGCTTCTGGGAGCCGGGCGGCCTCAGCGTCGCCGGCGGCGACCTCTACGTCGCGGATACGAACAACCACCAGATCCGCATCGTGGACCGGGAAACGGGTCGCGCGCGCACGCGGGACCTGCACGAGTGAGGGGTCAGCGATTTGCCCTCCATTTAACCGCCATAGCTTGTATTGGATCTCGGATCTGC
>Ga0216301_1000249_pt1 | contig 14922 bp, 11 predicted proteins | sample 4hB_Boncat_minus_FD_156203 | JGI IMG/M metagenome (GOLD analysis project Ga0216301, IMG submission 156203) | Terrestrial sediment cell enrichment communities for BONCAT metagenomics from Utah, United States - 4hB_Boncat_minus | ecosystem: Environmental > Terrestrial > Deep subsurface > Rock...
GCCGGAACCGCGCCGCCTCCGATTCCTCCCGGGCGAAGGCCTTGACCACCATCATCCCCATGAGGTTCTCCTGAAGACGGGCGCTCACGTCGCCCAGACGGTCGCGGCCGGCGCGGTAGAGCTGCTTCACCTTGACGTTGAATAGCCGGACGAAGACCGCGACCACGAGGATCGGCGCGATGGTGATGGCTCCCAGGACGGGGCTGAGCACCAGCAGCGACCCGGCGACCAGTAGGAAGCTGTACGAGTTGTGAAGGATGGAGTCGGTGCCGTTCACCACGACTTCCTGCAGGACGTCGATGTCGCTCATCGTCCGGGAGACGAGATCGCCGGAGCGGTGCTCGTGGAGGTAGGCGAGGGACTGGCTTTGGACTCGCGCGTACACCTCGTTGCGGAGATCCTGAACGAAGCACTGGCCGACCTTCTCCAGCAGGTTGCTCCGCAGGGCGTTGAGCGCCGAACCCAGGAAATGGACGCCCAGCATCACGCCGAGCACCGGCGCCAGCAGCTCCGGCCGCCGCTTGGTGACGATCTCGTCCACGATGTACTTCCAGATCCAGGGGTGCGCCAGCGTGGCCGGCGTGGCGATGAGCAGGCAGAACAACCCGGCCACGACGCGGCCCCGGTAGGGCTTGAGGTAGCTGAGGAGCCGGAGGTAGACATGCATGGGGAGTATGAGCGGCGAAGCTGGAGGCGTCCGCAGATGGAGCGGACCTGTCCTGCTATGTTACCCGCAGTCGCCCGGAAGCGGACGTCCGACGGGCTACCGGGAACATCCTTTGACAGCAGGGCGCTGTTCCGGTATAGTAGAGATCTATATGTCTACATCTCTTGGCGAACAACTGGCGGCGCGCGGCGGCTATGTGGGGATCGCGGACGCGCTCCGGAGCCAGATCACGCGCGGCGAGCTAACCGCTAACGAGCAGCTTCCGTCGATTGGCGAACTGGCGCGTCGCTACGGCGCGACGGTGATTACCGTCCGGCGAGCGCTGCGGCTGCTGGAAGAAGAGGGGCTGGTCTCCGTGAAGCACGGAGTGGGGGCATTCGTGGGAGACTGGTCGCAGCCCTACGACGCGGTCCACCTGCCCAGCTTCTCGACGGAGATGGCCGTGCAACACCGGCGGCTGGAGACCGAAGTTCTGGCGCGGGAGGAAGCCGTTCGCCACGCACAGGCCGCCGCCGCCCTCCTGCTCCCCGAAGGGAGCCCGCTGGCGAAGCTGGCTCGCCTGCGGCGGGTGGACAGGTCTCCCGTCGCGTATCAGTGCTCCTACCTGCCCTACGGCCTACGCGAGGTCATCCGTGAGTACGGACCGCACGCTTCCCTTTACGAGCGACTGCGGGAACGGACCGGCCGGCTGCCCGCGGGGGCGGACGAAGCGCTGCGGGCGGTGGCGCTTCCGGAGCCGGCGGCGCGGCTGCTGGAGCGGGAGCCGGGCGCGGTGGGCTGGATGTCGCGCCGCACCACGTTCAGCGCGGCGGGCGAGCCGCTGGTGTACGACGAAGCCTTCCTTCCCGGCGACCGCGTGGAGCTGGCCCTACGCCGCCGCCCGGGAAGCTCCACCACCCAGTACGAGATCTTGCCGGTCGATGGGGATTGATTTAACACAGACGGACACAGATTAGGACAGATGGGACACAGAGGGAATGCTGGAAAGCTGCCGTTGGCTGGGGTTATCGATCAAGCGTGGTTTCTGATCCCATCCGTGTTCTTCTGTAATATCTGTGTCCCTCTGTGTCAAAGCGTCTTCCGTCCCTCAGATTAAGGAGTCATGATGTCGATTTCGGATAAGCCGGCGATGCCGGACGCGCGGGGACGCTTTGGCGAGTATGGAGGCCGGTTCGTTCCCGAGACGCTGATGCCGGCGCTGGAGGAGCTGACGGCGAAGTACCTCCAGGCGCGGGACGAGCCGGAGTTCCAGGCGGAGCTTCAGTACTTCCTGCGCGAGTACGTGGGCCGGCCGACGCCGCTTTACTATGCGGAGCGGCTCTCCGCGCACTGCGGCGGGGCGAAGATCTACCTGAAACGGGAAGACCTGAACCACACCGGCTCTCACAAGATCAACAATGCGCTGGGGCAGGTGCTGTTGGCGCGGCGGATGGACAAGCCGCGGATCATCGCGGAGACGGGCGCCGGCCAGCATGGGGTCGCCACGGCCACGGCGTGCGCGCTGCTGGGCTTCGAGTGCGAAGTCTACATGGGCAGCGAAGACATCGAGCGCCAGCGGCTGAACGTCTTCCGGATGCGGTTGCTCGGCGCGAAGGTCAACCCTGTCGAGAGCGGCACGAAGACGCTGAAGGACGCAATGAACGAGGCGTTCCGAGACTGGGTGACGAACGTCCGCACCACCCATTACGTGATCGGCTCGGCGGCCGGCGCGCACCCGTACCCGATGATGGTCCGCGACTTCCAGTCGGTGATCGGGAAGGAGACGCGGGCGCAGATGCTGGAGAAGGAGGGGCGCCTGCCGGACGCCGTGATCGCCTGCGTGGGCGGCGGCAGCAACGCCATCGGGATGTTCTACCCGTTCGTCCAGGATGAGAGCGTGCGGCTGCTGGGCGTCGAGGCGGCGGGACGGGGCCTCACCCCCGGAGAGCACGCCGCGACGCTGGTGGCGGGGTCGCTGGGCGTGCTGCACGGCGCCCGCAGCTACCTCCTGCAAGACGAGCGGGGCCAGGTGCTGAACACGCACTCCGTAAGCGCCGGCCTGGACTATCCCGGCGTGGGGCCGGAGCACAGCTATCTCAAGGACGCCGGTCGCGCGGAATACGCGTGCTGCACGGATGACGCCGCGATGGAGGCGTTCCAGCTTCTCTGCCGGACCGAGGGGATCATTCCCGCGCTCGAGTCGGCCCATGCCGTGTCGGAGGCCGTACGGGTGGCGAAGGACATGGCGAAGGAGAGCATCGTGGTGGTGAACCTGTCGGGGCGCGGCGACAAAGACGTGGAGCAGGTGCAGCGCATCCTGGGAGAGCGGCCATGACGCGCATCGGAGAGAAGTTCACGGCCCTCCGCGCCGAGGGCCGCAAGGGCCTGATCGTCTACATCATGGCCGGCGATCCGGACCTGGAGACCACGCGCGCCCTCATCCTAGAGCTCGAACGGGCGGGGGCGGACGTGATTGAGCTGGGCGTCCCGTTCACCGATCCGCTGGCGGACGGCCCGAGCATCCAGGTGGCCAACGAGCGGGCGCTGGAGAGCGGCGCAACGCTGGACCGCATCCTCGACATGGTCCGCGAGCTGCGCCACGAGACGCAGATCCCGATCCTGTTGATGACCTACTTCAACCCCATCTTTCGCGCGGGGATGGAGCGGGTGACGCAGGGCGCGCGGGAGTGCGGCGTCGATGGGTTTCTGATTACGGACCTGCCGCCGGAAGAGGCGGCGGATTGGAAAGAGGCGGCGGCGACGGCCGGCGTGGACACGATCTTCCTGCTGGCGCCCACCAGCACCGACGAGCGCATCCGCATCGCCGCGGAGTTCGCCAGCGGGTTCGTCTACTGTGTCTCCCGAACAGGCGTGACGGGAGCCCAGGCGGAGCTGCCGGAGGACCTCCACGCGCTGCTGGACCGCATCCGGCTCCAGACGGACCAGCCCGTCGCGGTCGGCTTCGGCGTGAGCACGCCCGAGCACGTGCGCCAGATCGGCGAGTGGTGCGACGCGGCGGTGGTGGGCAGCGCCGTCGTGAACATCATCGCGAAGGAAGGCCGCGACTGCGTGGACCCCGTCGGCCGCTTCGTGCGAGACCTGAAGGGAGACCCGTCGGAATCCTCGGCGGCGAATGACGCCATCATCGATGAGCCTCAGGAGTGATACGTAGAATGAGCAAGACGGCAACCGGTGCCCCCGGTGAAGACCCAGACTCGAGACTGCTAAAGGCAATTGAAGCCATCTCAATCTCTCCAAGTGATGCGAAGGCAATGGCTCGGAAGTATATGGAGCGGGCCAGACGGAAGTATCCTAAGTCATCCAATGATGCACACATGGAGGCAGCAGCGAACGGAATTGTGGCTCGCTATTGCCGGCTCGCCTCGACGAGCGGTGGCGTGACGGCCCTCACTGGAGTAATCCCCGGTCTAGGCACCATTGTTGCAGCGCTTGGCGGAGGTCTGACGGATGCCGCCGTCTGTATGAAGCTGCAGGTCGATATGTGCCTCTGTCTCGCTGCAGTATACGAATGGGATCTTGATAACGAGGATGCGAGGCACCTCGCGTTCTTGATCGCCGCAGGTGGAACCCTGGAGAAGGCCGGTGCCGAAGCGGCAACACAGATCGGTTCAAAGGCCGGAGTCGCCTTGCTGCGTCAGTATCTAAAAGGTGCTGCCTTGCAAGCCGTGAAAGAGTTTTTCAAGCGCATTGGCATTATCTTCACGCGGAAGGCGTTGGAAAGGGCTCTGCCCTTCGGCGTGGGCGTGGTCATTGGTACAAGTACTAACTACGCGCTAACCAAGTACGTCGGTGGTGTGGCGATCCGTTGGTTCATCTTGGACCGTGAAGAGGATTCACCGGGGGCGGCCTGACAGTAGCTGCACCCGACCAAGCCCAATTGAGCAATGTGCGCGATCGCATTATAATGCAGTGTGATTTGTGTTAGGTGGTCCTTACTCGCAAGCCACTCAGGTAGGCGCCAGCAAGGCGTTATGAGAGACAAGCGAGGCGCGCCGCATCCAAGGCTGAGAGGCGCGTCCAAGGACCAGAGTGAAAGTAAGGCTACCGAGCGCCTTGCTGCCGCTTGACATCCGCTGCAACGAGCCCAGCCCACTGCTTACGAGTGCAGCGTTGAAAAGGCTCACGGCTGGCCGGGCGGGTGAGCTATGTGTTAGGCAGGCTCGCTCGGTAGCGACTACCAAGAAGGGATCCGGATGAAGAAAGTCATTACTGTTCTGCATTCCTTCGAAGAAGCGGAGCGTGCCGACAAGGAATACTATCGGAGGCTAAGCCCAGAGGAGCGCCTCGACATCCTCCTGGAGTTGAACCGTCGCTGGCCGCACAGAGATCATGTTGAAGCTCCCGAAGGATTTGCAAGCGTTTATCGAATTACAAAACTCTCGTGAAGTCCACTATCTGATTGCTGGAGGGTATGCCGTCGCCTACTATGGCTAGCCACGCGGCGGTGATTGGCAGCGCCGTCGTGAACATCATCGCGAAAGAAGGGCGGGACTGCGTGGATCCTGTAGGCCGCTTCGTGCGAGACCTGAAGGGTGGAGCCGCCGAGGGTTAGGCGCCTTCTGGCCGGCGCGCCGGGAGATCAGGGAACGCCAGGCCCTCCGGGCGCGTCTCTAGGAGCGGAGGGCAACCGATGCGAAACCAATGGATACTGGCCGCCGCGCTGGCAACCGTGGCCGCCGGCGGGGGAGCGGTGCCGATGCCGGCGCGGACCATAGCCCAGGGCGGGTTCTGCAAGCAGGAGAAGCCCGGCCACGAGGTCGCGCGGACGGCGGGGGAGTGGGAGAAGCTCTGGCGCGCCTACTCCGGCACGCCGAGGGACCGCGAGATCGCGCCGCCGCCGGTGGACTGGTCGAAGGAGATGGTGCTGGCGGCGTTTATGGGCAGCCGCACCACCGGCGGCTATCGGGTCCAGATCCAGGGCGCCGAGGAAGTCGCCGGCAAGCTCGTCGTCACCGTCACCGAGCGGAAGCCGGGACCGGGCGACATCGTGGCGCAGGCGTTCACCACGCCGTATCACGTGGTCGCGGTGAAGAAGAGCGCGCTGCCCGTGCAGTGGAAGGTGACCGACGAGAAGAAGCCGGGAGAAGGGAAGCCGTAGCTCTCCCGGCTACTCGACGAACTCCACCTGCGGCGGGATGGTGAGCACGCCTGCCTCGTAGCCGCGCTGGAGGAAGAGGCGGATGCTTTTCTTGCCCGCCTCGCCCATGTCCAGCGTCCAGTTGTTGACGTACATGCCCACGAACTGGTCCGCAAGGGAGCGCTCCATGCCGCGCGCGAACTCCAGCGCGTAGTCGAGGGCGTTGTTCCGGTTTTCCAGGCCGTGGGCGATGCTGGCGTGGAGGATGCGGGAGAGCTGCGGCAGCCGCTCCGGGCCGAGGGCCTTCCGGACCACGTTCACGCCGAGGGGCAGCGGCAGCCCCGTGTCGCCCTTCCACCACTTGCCCAGATCCACCAGCGTCTTCAGGCCCAGCTCGCCGTGTGTCAACTGGCCTTCGTGGATCAACAGCCCGGCGGCGAAGTGGCCCTCGTGGACCCGCTCCATGATCTCGTTGAACGGGACTACCTCGTAGGCGAAGTCGCCGAGCCACAGGCGGAGGGCCAGGTAGGCGCTGGTGAGCGTGCCGGGGATGGCGATCTTCACCTCTTTCAGCGCCTCACGGGAAAGCGGCTCGCGCGCCACCACCATCGGGCCGTAGTCGTCTCCCATGCTGGCGCCGTGCGGCAGGATAGCGTACTGGTCCGCCACGTAGGGGTAGCCGTGGACCGAGATCGCCGTCACGTCCAGCCGCGACTCCAGCGCCCAGCGGTTCAGCGTCTCGATGTCCTTCAGGATGTGCTCGAACTCGTAGCCTTCCGTGTCCACCTTGCCGCGGGCCAGGGCGTAGAACATGAAAGCGTCGTCGGAGTCGGGGCTGTGCCCCAGCGTGATCTTCACGGGTCGGTTCCTTCCGTCTTTCAGGCGCCCGTCACCGGCCAGCCGGCAAGCGCACAATCACCGTATCGCGTCTCGACGGGGTTCCGTCGCGCCGCCTGCCTACAACACCACTCCGGCGGGGTCGGAGAGCAGCGCTTCGAGCCAGGCTCGCTCGCTGCCGAGCGTAACTTCGGGGCCGTGGCCGGGGCACACGCGGGTTTCGTTGGGCAGGTCGAGCAGCCGGAGGAGGCTGGCGGCCATCGCGGCGGGATCGGCGCCGGGCAGGTCCACCCGGCCGTAGCCGCCCCGGAACAGGAGGTCGCCGCCCAGGACCGTGTTCTCCGCGGCGCAGTAGAGCAGCACGTGCCCCGGCGAGTGACCCGGCACATGCCACACGTCCCACGCGTCCTCGCCGAGATGCAGGCGGTCGCCCTCGCCGACCGCCTCGTCAATCCGCACGGCCGGCATGTCGTAGGGCAGGCCGAACAGCGCCGTCTGCGGCGCGTCCAGCATGGACTGCTCCAGGGGGCTCGCGGCGACGGGGATGCCGGCGGACTGGTAGAGGCCGACGTCTAGTATATGATCGAAGTGGCCGTGGGTGAGCACCAGACGCGTGAGACGCAACCCCTCGCTGCGGACGCGGTCCAGCACGGCCGCCGCCGTCTGGAGGGGCGCGTCGATCGCCCAGGCCTCGCCGCCCGTCTCGTCGATGACGAGATAGGTATGGGTGTCCACCGGCGGACCCGTCCATCGCTCGATATGCATCAGTCGCCTTCCCCGGGCGGCGCCGTCGCCCGCCGTTCTCGGCCATTGTATCACGGCGTTTTCCGTCGCCCGAAGGCGTCCGTCCGGGAGCCGCCGGCTTAAAATAACCGCAACTTGGACTGGCGGACGGCCTCTCCATACCCAGGCGATATCTCCTGGAGCGGCTAATGGCCTAGCGAGCGACCGCCCTCCGGCCTTATCCACGGCTCGATTTTCCGCGCCGCCGCCCTGCGAAATCCGGCTCCGGGACTTACGCTAAGGAGCGCTGCCCGTCATGGCGAAGGTTCATGTTCTGTGGTGTCTCGGCGCTCTCGCCCTGGGCGCGCCGTCCGCCTCTGCGGCGCCCGCCCGCCGCGCGGTCCGTCCGGCGCCCCGGCCGAAGAGCGCCCTCCGGCACGCGCCTGCGCCTCCCGTTACCCGCCCGTCCGCTCCCGTTCTGAAGTCTCTGCAGCTCCTCCCGGCGCAAGTCGGATTGCGCGGCGCCGAGGCGCAGCAGCGGCTGGTGGCGCTCGGCACGTACGCAGACGGCTCCGTCCGAGATCTCTCCACGCAGGTGAAGTACGCGTCCGCGCAGCCGGGAGTCGCCGCCGTGTCGCCGGCGGGCGTCATCCGCCCGGTGGCGGACGGCGCGGCTACGGTTAAAGCGTACCTCGGCCGCATCGGCGCCCAGGTCCCGGTCCAGGTGGAGGCGAGCCGGGACGCGGCGCTGAGCTTCGCCCGCGACGTCGCGCCGATTCTCACGCAGGCGGGGTGCAACTCGCTGACCTGCCACGGCTCGCCGGCCGGCAAGGGCGGCTTCCGGCTCTCCATGTACGGCTTCGATCCGGCGCAGGACCACGCCGCGATCACCAAGCAGGAGCGGACCGTCCCTGAAAAGGGCAAGCGCGTGGACCTGGCGAGCGTGGAGAACAGCCTGATCTTGCGGAAGCCCCTGATGCTGGAGAAGCACCAGGGCGGGATGCGCTTCAAGCCGGACTCTCCCGAGCACCGCACGCTGCTGGCCTGGCTGCGGGCCGGCGCCAACCCGGACTCTGCCGAGGCGACCCCCACGGTTACGCGGCTGGAGGTGCTGCCCGGCGAACGCGTCCTCGCTGCCGCCGGCGAGCGGCAGCGTCTGGTCGTGATGGCGCACTTCTCCGACGGGTCACAGGAGGATGTCACGCACCGCGCCATCTACGCGAGCAACGACGACGCCGTGGCGACGGTGGAAGCCGACGGCGCCGCGACGGGAGTGGGGGTAGGGGAGACTTCGGTGCTGGCGCGCTACCTCGGGCGGGTGGGCGCGGCGCGGCTCCTGCTGCCGCAGCCCACCCTCGTGCCGGAGCGGGAATACGCGGGGTTCCGTCCCGTGAATTACGTGGACCAGCACGCGCTCGCCCGCTGGAAGAAGATGCGGTTTGTCCCGGCGGCGCCGTGCACGGACACCGAGTTCCTCCGCCGTGTCTCACTCGACCTCACGGGCACGCTGCCGCAGCCGGAGGAGATCCGCGCCTTTCTCGCCGACGGGACGGCGGGCAAGCGCGCCCGCAAGATCGACGAGCTGCTGGGCCGCCCCGACTACGCAGACTGGTGGACCGTCTTCTGGGGCGACCTGCTGCGCAACAACAGCAAGATCCTCCAGGCGAACGGCGCCAAGGCGTACTGGACGTGGATACGGCAGAGCGTGGCGGACAACAAGCCGTACGACCGGTTCGTCCGCGAGTTGATCACGGCGACGGGAGACACCTTCAACGTCGGCCCCGCCAACTTCTACCGGGTGGCGAACACCCCCGGCGACCACGCGGAGCAGGTCGCGCAGCTTTTCCTGGGGGTGCGCCTCCAGTGCGCGAACTGCCACAACCACCCGTCTGAGAAGTGGACGCGCACCAACTACCACCAGTTCGCCGCGTTCTTCGCGCGGGTGCAGGCGCGGAACCGGAACGGCGCCTCCGATATCTCCGTGTTGCCCCGGGGAGAGCAGAAGCACCCGGAGACGAACCAGGCGCTCGCGCCCGCCGTGCTGGGGGAGCAGACCGTGGACGCGCCCGCCGCGGGCGACCGGCGCGAGCCGCTGGCGGAGTGGCTGGTGAGCCCGGACAACGCCCTTTTCGCTCGCAATCTAGTGAACCGCCTCTGGGTGCAGCTCTTCGGGCGCGGGCTGGTGGAGCCCGTGGACGACGTGCGGGCCACGAATCCCGCCACGAACGAGGCGCTTCTGGACGCGCTGGCGAAAGACTTCGTGGCGCACCGGTTCGACATCAAGCACGTCCTGCGGACGATGGCGAACTCGAGCGTCTATCAGCTATCCACGCGGGCGACGGCGCGCAACGCGAAGGACGCCTCCAACTTCTCCCGCGCCTACTACCGCCGCCTGAAAGCCGAAGCGCTGCTCGACGCGGTCTGCGCGGCGACCGGCGTGCCGGAAACCTTCAACGGCTATCCCAAGGGCACGCGGGCCGTGCAGTTGATGGACAACCGGGTGAACAGCTACTTCATGGACATCTTCGGCCGCCCGCGCCGGGAGATGGTGTGCACTTGCGAGCGAGAGGAAACGGCCAATCTCACGCAAGCCCTTCACTTCATCAATGGGAGCACGGTGAACCAGAAGATCAGCTCCGCGAGCGGGCGCATCACAGAGTATATCCGGGCGGCGAAACCGGACGCCGAGATCGTGGAAGAGCTATACCTGCGTACGCTGAGCCGTCCGCCTGCCCCGGAAGAGCTGCGGAAGGCCCTGGAGGCTCTTGCGGGGGCGAAGACGAAGCAGCAGGGGTTCGAAGACCGGCTCTGGGTGCTGCTCAATTCTCGCGAGTTCCTGTTCAACCACTAAAACAATCCGCGCCGGCAGGGAGACACTGTCCTCCTGCCCGCGCTCGACATTCGGAGGTTCGCCAGTGAAGAACGTCTATCTGCGCAGCCACGGCGCGACGAACTGCGAGGGGATCACCCGGCGGGACGCGCTGAAAGTGGGCGGCCTCTCCTTCCTCGGGCTATCCCTCCCCGAGTTTCTGCGGATGCGGAAGGCCGCTGCGGAGACGGCCAGCCCGCTGAAGGACAAGAACTGCATCCTTCTCTTTATGAACGGCGGCCCCAGCCACATGGACACCTGGGACCTGAAGCCGGACGCGCCCGCCGAGTACCGGGGCGAGTTCAACCCGATCCCTACCAACGTGGACGGCATGCAGATTAGCGAGCATTTCCCTCGGCTGGCGAAGCACGGCGACAAGCTCGCCATCGTCCGCTCCGTCACGAGTCCGGAAGGCAGTCACGAGCGGGCCTGCCATTACATGCTCACGGGCCAACGCATTCTGCCCACGCTGGAATACCCCGCGTACGGGTCGGTCCTCGTGCGGGAGAAGGGCTTCAAGAGCAGCCTGCCGCCGTACGTGGCGCTGCCGCAAACACTCCGCGGCGGCGGCGCGGGGTATATGGGCGCGGTCTACCAGCCGTTCTCGGCAGGCCGCGACGGCAAGATCCCCGACGCGACGTCTCCGGTGGGCGAAGACCGCATGAAGGCGCGGGCGGCGCTGCTGAAGGAGCAGGACGCGGAATTCCGACGCAACGATCCGGACGGGACCCTGGGCGCCCTGGACGAGTTCTACGAGCGCGCTTACGACCTGGTCAGCTCCGGGAGCGCGAAGAAGGCGTTCAGCCTGGCCGCCGAACCGGACGCCGTGAAAGAAGCGTACGGGAGCTCGAGCCTGGGGCAGGGTTGTCTCCTGGCGCGGCGGCTGGTGGAGGCGGGCACGCGGTTCGTCACCGTCTCGTTCGGCGGGTGGGACACGCATGGCAACAACTTCAAGAACCTGAAGGAGAAGCAGCTGCCCCCCGTGGACGCGGCGCTCTCCGCGCTGCTGGCGGACCTCCAGGACCGGGGGATGCTGGACGACACGCTCGTGCTCTGGATGGGGGAGTTCGGCCGCACGCCCAAGATCAACAAGAACGCGGGCCGCGACCATTACCCTAAGGCGCAATCGGTGGTGTTCGCGGGGGGCGGCGTGCGGGCCGGCCAGGTGGTCGGGGCCACCGATGCGACGGGGAGCCTGCCCGCCGAGCGCCCCGTCACGCCCGAAGACATGGCGGCGACCATCTATCACCTGCTCGGCGTCGACGGGCGCAAGACGTACGTCAGCTCGACCGGGCGGCCGATCCGGATCGTGGAGAAGGGGCAGGTGGTCCGGGAACTCACCGGCTAGCGGCGGCCGCCCCGGAGCAGCGCTTCGGGGTCGAGCAGCAGAGGTCCGCGTCCACAGCCCTCTCCACGTGTGGAGAGGGTGGCCGAAGGCCGGGTGAGGCCCCGCCGGCCGCTACTGCGGCATCTCGTTTTCGAGCACCCGCTTGACCAGCGAGACCAGCTCTTTCGGGTGGAACGGCTTGGGGAGGTACAGCTCGGCGCCCTGGCGCAGACCCTCGACGATGTCGGTGTTGTGGGTCTTCACCGTCAGCATGATCACCGGGATATGGCTGGTGGCCGGGTTCTCCTTCACCTCACGGAGCACTTCGAACCCGTCTTTGCGCGGCATGATGACGTCCAGGATGATGAGGTCCGGTTTTTCATCATGGACCTTCTGCAGCCCGTCCACCCCGTCGCCTGCCGAGACGACTCGGATGCCGACTTTCTCCAGGTTCACCTGGATGAGCCGCACAATATGGGGCTGGTCATCGACCACCAGGACTGTCTTCTTCATCGCTGCTCGCTCGCCGGGACCGGGTCCCAAGTAACGGAGTATCGGGGACGCCTGATCTCCTGTCAACCAAGCGCCCTGGCGGCGCCGGACGCGGCTCGGTTGATCCTACGCCTGTAAGTTAGCGTTCGCTCGGTGAAACGCCTCCGGCGTCGCCCAAAAAGACGTGACGAGAGCGAGGGCAGAGGCTTTGGGCGGGGGACATGGAGCGTCCCGAGCGCCTGGGTCGGCAGGCGTCAGACGGTCAGCAGCCGGCGCTGGGATTCCCCCAGCGCCGCCAGCTCGGGCTCCGCAAGGGCGGCGAAGGAGTTCCGCGTCTCCCACAGCTCCACCCGATAGAGCGCCGGGCCAAACTCCGGGAGTAGCTGCGCGGCGATCCAGTAGCAGAGGTTTTCCGCCGTGGTGAGGCCCCCGACTACCTGATCCAGGTGCTGGTGATCGATGCGAGAGACGACGCACTCGCGGACGATCCGCTTGACGTCGCGGAAATTGCGCACCATTCCGGTGGCGGCGTCGATTGCGCCGCGCAGTGAAACCAGGAGGCGATAACTGTGTCCATGCAGTCGGGCGCAGTTGCCGAACACGGCCTCGTTCTCCGCGTCGGACCAGTCCGCCCGCCGGAGCTGGTGGCTGGATTCGAAGGTGAATTCGCAGGTAATGACGGCCACTCGTTCCACGCGCCATTGTACCCCATTCCGGGGAGCGCGTTGGAGTGCTTCCGGCGCAGCGCGGAAAGTGGCGGGTTACGTCCTACCCGGTCACAATGGATAATGAACCACGTCGGGCGAGCTCCCGTCTGTATAAACAGAACGCCTGCCTGGTTTCCGGGCCTGGGCTTACCGGCTAACCCTCCACGTATCACCGAACGAGGATTCCTCTTTATGAACGCTCGCACACTCTGGGCGGCCTCTCTGGCTCTGGCGGCGCTCGCGCAGGCGGCTCCCGCCCCGGCGGCCCCGGCTGCCAAACGAGGCGCCGCGCGCAAGCCGGCTACGGCGCCCGCGAAGCTGCCGGGCGTGCTCAAAGAGGCCGTCCGGCTGGACATCGCGCCGGCTACGGCGACGATCGACGGCCCGAGAGCCTCCCAGCACCTGGTGGCGATGGCGACGCTGAAGGACGGGACCACCCACGACGTGACCGACCAGGCCGTCTTCAGCGTCAGCAATCTGAAGCTCGCGAAGGTGGCGGGGGCTATCGTGCGGCCGGTGGCGGACGGGCAGGTGCGCGTGCTGGCGAAGCTGGGGCCGCTGGCCTCGCGGCCTGCCGAGATCACGGTGATGAACGCGGCGGCGCCGGCCAGCGTGCAGTTCGTCAACGACGTGATGCCGATCCTGACGAAGGCGGGCTGCAACATGACCGCCTGTCACGGCTCGCCCGTCGGCAAGGGCGGCTTCAAGCTTTCTCTCTTCGGTTACGAGCCGGAGCTGGACTACGCAGCCATCGCCAAACAGGCGGACGGCAAGCGTGTGAACACGGGCGATCCCGCGAAGAGCCTGCTGGTGCAGAAGGCGGCGATGCAGACGCCCCACGCGGGCGGCGAGCGCATCAAGGCGGGCGGCGCCGAGTATCAGACGCTGGTGGCGTGGGTGAAGGAAGGCGCGCCCGGCATGGGCGAGCTGGTGGCCCACGTGCGGGAAGTCAAGGTTCTTCCGGAGCAGCCGTGGCTGCCTTCGCCGAAGTCGCGGCAGCGCCTGGTGGTGACGGCGGAGCTTTCGGACGGGAGCGCGGTGGACGTGACCGATAAGGCCGTGTTCACCAGTAACGACGACGCCATCGCCGACGTGGACGCGCAGGGCCTGGTGACGGCGAAGCGCTCCGGGGAGACGGCGGTGATGGTGCGCTACCTGGGCCGGGTGGCCGTGGCGCGGGTGGCGGTGCTGCCGCCGTGGAAGCTCGATCCGAAGGTCCGGCTGGAGAAGAACAACTACATCGACGCGCTGGTCCAGGCGAAGCTCCAGAAGCTGCGAGTGCTGCCGAGCGACCTCTGCACGGATGAAGAGTTCATCCGTCGCGCCACGCTGGATACGTGCGGGCTCATCCCCACACCGGAGGAGATCCGCACTTTTGCGGCGGACACCGCGCCGGACAAGCGCGCCAAGCTGGTAGACCGCCTCGTGGATCGCCCCGAGTTCATCGACCTGTGGGCGATGAAGTGGAACGACACGCTGCGGAACAACCCGCGTCTCACCCGGCGCGGCCTCGGCGCTTACGGCAAGTGGATTCGAGAGCAGGTGGCGTCGAACCGGCCGTTCGACCAGTTCACCCGGGACCTCATCACCGCGCGCGGTAAGAACGTCGAGGGGCAGATCACGCAGGCCGACCTGCCACCACAGCTCCAGGGCCGCCCGCGCGTGCAGGAGCTGGTGGCGTCGCTGAACCTCGCTCCGTTCAACCCCGCCTCCAACTACTTCGTGGTGACCCGCGATCCGCTGGACGTAACGAGCGCCACGAGCCAGATCTTCATGGGGGTGCGCATCGAGTGCGCGCGGTGTCACAACCATCCCTTCGAGAAGTGGACCCAGAACGACTACTACGGGCTGGCCTCTTTCTTCGCGGGGCTGAACGTGCGGGGACAGAACCAGGTCGCTTTCGCGGTGAACATGAACAGCCGGGCGGCCGGCATCCGGCACCCGAAGACGAACGAGCTCGTCGAGCCGAAGACGCTGGACGACGCCGACCTGAAGGTGGAGCGCGGTCAGGACCGGCGCGCGGCGCTGGCGGAGTGGATCACCTCGCCGAACAACCCGTTCTTCGCGCCGGCCTCGGTGAACCGTATCTGGGGCCATTACTTCGGCCGGGGGATCGTGGAGCCGATTGACGACTTCCGCGTGACGAACCCCGCGTCGAACCCGGAGCTGCTGGCGGCGCTGGCGAAAGACTTCGTGGAGCACAAGTACGACGTCAAGCACATG
>Ga0216301_1000250_pt1 | contig 14888 bp, 13 predicted proteins | sample 4hB_Boncat_minus_FD_156203 | JGI IMG/M metagenome (GOLD analysis project Ga0216301, IMG submission 156203) | Terrestrial sediment cell enrichment communities for BONCAT metagenomics from Utah, United States - 4hB_Boncat_minus | ecosystem: Environmental > Terrestrial > Deep subsurface > Rock...
AGAAGACGCTGCCCGGCATGCTGAACACGAGGCGGCCCCGGTAGACGCCCGCCGTAGCTCGACTCAGCATCGCCGCCGCGCCGATCTCCTCGTAGCTGAGCATTCGGAAGATCTCGCCGAAGCCGGGCAGCGTCTTCTCGAGGAGCCGGGAGAGCGCGTCGTAAGTGGTGTCGCGGTGCGAGATACCGGTTCCGCCGTTGAGCAGCACGACGCGCGCCTCCGTCTCGTCGATCAGGCGGTCGAGCAGCGCGGTGATCTGCTCCGGCTCGTCCTTGACGATCTGGTAGAAGACGGCGCGGTGGCCCGCCGCCTCCAGCCGCTCCCGAATGGCCGCGCCGCTGGTGTCGGTTTCAACGGTGCGCGTGTCGCTGACGGTGAGGATCGCGCAGGGGACGGGGCCGCGATCCGCCGCCGCTTCCCGATGTTGTTCAGTAGATTCGCTGGGCATCGTCAGAATGTCTCACCGCAGAGACGCGGAGACGCAGAGAGATTCAGAGAAGAATTGGACAGGATTAACAGGATTGACAGGATAGAGAAGAGGCACAAGCGCAACTCGGCGCCGATTCGTTCCTCCATCCCCTTGATCCTGTTCATCCTGTCTAACCAATTCTTCTCTCCCGGTCCACTCTGCGTCTCCGCGTCTCTGCGGTTCAAATCAGCTCAAAGAAACCCGGCGGCCTGTTTGGGCGCTTTCGTAAGCGCCCAGGCACATGGCGGTGGAGACGCGGCCGGCGCGGGCGTCGCAGACGGGGGTACCGCCCGCCTTGAGCATGTCGATCCAGGGACGCGGAACGGCGGCAATACGCTCGCCGTGAGTCTTCGGAATCGCCATCCGGATCTCTTCCCAGGCCTGGGGCGAGCCGCGCCGGAACAGCTTGAGCGGCGCGGCGCCCTCCGGCGCAAACGGAGTGGAGACGCCGTCGCCGTAGTAGTGCTGTACCGTGCCCTGGTCGCCGTAGATCTCCGTGGTGATCTCGGCGCCGAGGGTGACGGACGCGTTGTAGAGCAGTCCGAAGGCGCCGTCCGCGAAGCGGTAGATCGCCATACCGGTGTCATCCGGGGCGCAGGTGGTGAGGACGTTATCGATCTCCGCCATCACGCTGACCGGCGGTCCCAGGAACCAGTAAAGGAAGTCGGCGGCGTGGACGGCGTCGTCCATGAACATCCCCATATTGGCCACGGGGTCGATGTGCCAGCGGCTGGGACCCGTAACGAACGCCTCGTTGAAGAGCAGGTTGAGGCAGTGGCGGCGGCGGATGGTTCCCACCTTGCCGAGGACGCCGTCGTCGATGAGCTGCTTCATCTGCTGGTTGACGGGGTCGCACCGCATCTGGAACGCCATCTGGAGCGTGATCCCGGCGCGGTCCACCGCCGCGATGATGCGGTCGCACTCCGAGAGGGAGAGCGCCATCGGCTTCTGGAGGAGGATATGCTTGCCCGCCTCCGCCGCCGCCACACAGTGATCGCCGTGCTTGTTCGTCTCACTGGTGACGATGAGAGCGTCGATGTCGCTGCGGCCTACCAGGTCATCGAGATGCGGGGTGAAGTCCATGCCGAACGTCTCGGCGTTCTTGCGGCCCCGCTCCTCGTTGTCGTCCCACGCGGCGACGAGGCGGACGTCGTCCCAGTTCTTCATCTGGTTGCAGTACACGTTCACGTGCCCGTGTGCGAAGCTGATCACGCCGATGTTGATGCGGCTCATTCGGTCTGTTTCCTCAATCCTCGTCTTGCTCGCCGGCGACCCAGGAGCGGATCTCCCGCGCCATGCTTCCAAACCCGCTTGGGAAGGCCTCTTCCAGGCGCGCGAGGTCTTCGGCTAGGCGCCTGGAAGAGTGGAGCGCTTTCTCCCGGTCTGGATTGCGCTCGGACCCATAAACAGCGCGCTTGAGCGAGAGGCGGTCGTATGGAAACCGGCGATCTCGCAGCGCGTGCAACCACGCAACTTCACTAACGCGGGCGTCATCGACGCTTTGATACCAGGCCTCGATTGCCGGAACCGCCATTCCCACAGCCACTCGGATGAGGGGGCGGCCCGGGATAAGATCCATTCCTCGTTGAACCTCTGCCGCCGTTTGCCGCAACCTACAGAGCCGGCAGCCCGGATCAGACTGGCCAGGGGACTCGTGCGCGGCGACGTGGACCGGCGACTCGTCCGAGTCGAGCGCTACAACCAGCGCCTCGGCGTGCTGTCCGTAATACGTTCCGCGAATGACGGTGGGCAGGCTGCGAAGCACGCTGGTGTAGCCACTCTCCCGCGCCATCAGCGGCAACTCCACGATCTCCCCCATTCCTCCCAGTAGCGCCTCCACCAGTACGCTCAATGCGGCGGCGTCCGTAGTCGACTCGCAGAAGATACGGACCCTCATGCCGCAGCGGGCACGCCCCCGAGAACGCCCGTGTACCACACTTCGCCCAGAGGGGCATCCTGCAAGATCTCGTTGATGTAGGGTGTGTCAACAAGCCGCTTGAACTGCGCGTCCAGTCCGACCTTCTCCGCGAGCACGATCTCCTCCGGGTGATCCTTGAACAGGTCTAGGAAGTATGGGGACTGCGTGGTGGCCATGACCTGGACGGGGTCTCGCTGTTCTCCAAAGCTCTCCGGGTAGGCCAGCCGGTAGAGAGCTTCCTGAACATAACGCAGCAAACGCGGATGGATGCCGTGCTCCGGCTCCTCCATACAGACCAGCAACGGCGGCTGCGGCAGGTACGCCAGTGTGAGAATAGCAAGCGCGATCAGGGTGCCCTGTGAAAGTTCGGCGGCAGGGATGGAATGGTGGCCGATGCACGTCCGGAGAGAAAAAGCCCGGTGTCCATCTCTGGGTGTCGAGAACAGGATGCGGTCATATTCGGGAAGCCAACGCGCGAGTTCCTGATTCAGCGTGTCAAAACGCTCCGGCGCCGAGTCTCGGATGTTATCCAGCACCCCAGCCAGTCCCGACCCGCTGCGACTCAGCTCGCTACCTACCTGCAGTAGGGTTGGCTGGCCGATCAGACTTGCGTCGAACGAATAGCTCCGTAGTCGCAGAACACGCTCGTCGAAATCACACGGATTCGCGATGGTGGCAGTCCGACATTCGTGCAGGACGGTTCCGACGCCCGAGTTACCCCATGCTAACTCCGTGAAGCTGCCTGGAGCGGCGCCCGTCCAGCGTATGCGCACGCGAGCCACAGCCGCCGGATCATCGCGCAGCTCAGCGGAGATGATCTGCTGTTTGTGTCGCTCGCGGGGGTCCCGCGCAAGTTCAAGCGCCTGAACCGCCGTGCTCTTGCCGCTGCCGTTAGCCCCGACGATCAATGTAAATCGGCTCAACTGCAGCGTGGCGCTACGCAGTGCTTTGAAGTTCTTGAATTCGACCGAGTCGATCATGGGCTTTCCCGGGTGCGACCAAGCGACGGCTGGTCTACGCCGCCCGCACGAGTTCGAAGCGGTGCGGGCGCAGCGTCAGCGCGTCGCGGACCGCCTGCTCCAGCGCGGGCATTCCCTGCATGCGCTCCTCGATGGCGGCGGCCTTCATGTCGCCGGGGATCGCGTTGTTCAGCACCACGCCCCGGAAGATCTGATCGTGGTAGTACTTGTTCTTGGCGAAAACCGCGTCGTGGACAGCCTGCGCCTGGCGGGCGATAGGGCCGTCGGTGAGCAGCGCCAGGTTGTATTCCTTGGCGAGGTCGGCGGCGCTCACCACGGCGCACTCGTCGCCGTCGATGCGGAGGCTGTAGCGGCCCTCGGGAAGGCCGGTCACCTTCAGCGTGTAGCGGTCCAGGTCCTCCACGATGGGCGCCCAGGGAAGAATCGTGCGGGCGGCGGGCGGAATCCAGAACGGCAGCGCGTTGTCCGAGCGGACGAAGGAGACGCCGGTCGCGGCCTTCCGCACGGCCAGCAGAGAGCAGTGGCGCTGGTCGATCAGGCGGCCGGCCATGCCGTCGACCTCGGCGGCGGAGACCAGCGCCGGCGCGTTCAGCCCCTTCAGGATCGCCCACGCCATCAGCAACTGGCCGGACGGGCCGGGGTGGACGGGGTCGCCGCCGTTGATGCGCTGGGCCGGGTTCATGTCTCGCGCCTTCTGGAGCGCGGCGACGTGCGGGTGGAACTGGTCCACGAACACCGCGCCGTTGCGAGTGGCGACTTCCTTCGCCGTGGCGGCGAACCGCTCGAGCGTCTGGTTGTAGCCTTCAAGGGCGGAGCCGTCCTCCTTCTTCTCTACCGGGCTGGAGGAGAGAACGGCGACGCGGGCGCCGGAGGGCTTGAGCTGGGCGAGGATGCCCTGCAGGCCGGTCTCGTAGGCGCTGAGGCGGGCGGGGTCGTGGGGATAGCGGTAGCCGGCGTCGTTCATGCCGAAGGTGATGGTGACGGCGGTGGGGTTGAAGGAGAGGATGTCGCGCGCGGTGCGGCTGTTGCCGCCGGTGGAGGTGTCGCCGCCGATGCCGACGTTGCGGAAGGCGAGCTTGCGATTCGGGAAGCGGGAGAGGGTATAGATCTCGACGTAGTTGGAGTGCAGAAGCTGCTCCGTGATGCTGTCGCCGATCATCACCACGCGGTCGCCGTCCTTGAAGAAGAACTCGGGGCGGGCCGCTGCCTGCGCTCCGGAGGCGTTCTGGGCGTAGCCGGGCCGCAGCGCCAGGCCGGCGGCTCCGCCAGCGAGGGTCGCGAGAGTGAGCCCGCAGAATTCGCGTCGGTCCATGTCTTTGTGTCCTTTCCCCTTCGAGGTCGGCTTTCGGTCGGCCGGGGCGGCGATGCGGCCAGGGTGCTGTTCACTCGCGCCGCCGGGTTCTCCCTCCCGGCGGTCGGCGTATGCGGCGGTCGGCGGCCCAACAAACACCCTATACAGGGAATCTCCCGCAGGGGGTGGAATAGAAAGTTCGTGCCGGTGGACCGCCGGACCTGATCTTGAATAGCTTCCATCTGCAGCCCGGCCGGGACCGGCGGGCCCATTCCATAGCCGACCATGAGGAGCCCGACTCGATGATGACCCCGATGATGCGCACGCTCGGCCTGCTGGCGTGCACCGCCGCCGTGGCGGTCTCCGCCCAGCGGGCGCGGCCCGAGTCGGCGATGGCCGACGCCGCGCAGGCGTTTCTGAAAACGCTGGACTCCGCCCAGGCGGCCAAGGCGAAGATCCCGTTCAATTCGGAGGAGCGGCTGAACTGGCACTTCGTTCCGAAGACCGGCGAGCGCAAGGGCCTCGTGCTCAAGGAGATGAACGCGGACCAGCGGCAGGCCGCGGCGGCGCTGCTGCGCGCCAGCCTGAGCGAGCAGGGCTACCACAAGGCGGCGACGATCCGCGAGCTGGAGAAGGTCCTCCACGTAATGGAGAACCGGAACCCGATCCGCGATCCAGAGCTGTACTACTTCAGCGTGTTCGGCGATCCCGGCGAGGCGTCCACCTGGGGCTGGCGCTACGAAGGGCATCACTGCTCCCTCAACTGGACTCTCGTGAAGGGCAAGACGATCGCGAGCAGCCCGCAGTTCTTCGGCACGAACCCGGGCGAGGTGCGGGTGGACGTGCCCGGCGCTCCGCCGAAGGGCACGCGCGTGCTGGGCCGCGAGGAAGACCTGGGCCGGGCGCTGGTGAAGGCGCTGGGCGACGAGCAGAAGAAGGATGGCGTCATCAGCAATACGGCGCCCAACGACATCCTCACCGGCGCTTCGCGGCAGGCGGCCATCCAGGAAGACAAGGGCATCGCCTACCGCAACCTGACGAAAGACCAGCAGGGCATGCTGCTGTCGCTGATCCAGGAGTACACCGACTCGCAGCCCCGGATGCTGGCGCGGCAGCGGATTGCGGCGATCCGCAAGGCGGGCCTGGACAGCGTGAAGTTCGCCTGGATGGGCGGCCTGGAGCGCGGCGAGCCGCACTACTACCGCATCCAAGGCCCGACTTTCCTGGTGGAGTACGACAACACCCAGAACAACGCCAACCACGTCCACGCAGTGTGGCGCGACTTCAAGGGCGACTTCGGAATGGACCTGCTGGCGATGCACTACCAGGCCTCCCCGCACAAGGTCGCCAGAGCCAAGTAGCGAACGACCCTGCGGCGCGCGGCCGGCGCTCCCCTTCCCGCCCGAGGCGAAGCTCTTTCGCCTCGGGCGCTTTCGTCTCTGGGTTGGACCGCCGCCGCATGGCGAAACACAGAGGGACGCAGAAGTTACAGAAGAACAGGGATTGGCTGCGCTGCGTCATCCACTTGTGAAGCCCTGGCAACGCCACGAGGGCGCCAGCACAGGCGCCGAAACCTCGGGGCGGCGGACGGCGTCTCCAGTGCTGGCGGCGCGGACCTTCCGGAGGTCGCCCGCCCGGAGGAGACGAGATGCTGTGGATCCTGGCCACGAGAGTCTACATGGAGCTGTCGCTCAGCCTGGGTGGCTCCTGGAACAAATCGCCCCTGGCGGAGATGTCGCTGGTGGCCCTGCTCTTTGCCGCCTGGCCTGTCTCGCTGGGCCTGCTGGCTGGAGGCGTTCATCTACTCTCTGGCAGACGACTCGGATTCCGCTCCGTCCTGGCGAGTCTGGCAGTGGCCGACCTGGGGCTGGGTCCGATCCTCGGGCCGATGGTGGACGCACAAGGGTATCTCATGGCTTATCCCGTGCACGCGGCGCGATGGTGGTGGCTTGCAGGCTCCTGCGTGGTAGTGGCGACCCTGGCGGCGCGCATCCCACTGCCGGACTTCTTGTTTCCTCTACGGGGCCGATGGCTTCACTGGTTTTGGATCGGTATAGCCGTCGTGGGCTTGGGCCAGCTCACCCCGCCCGGCGCAGTGATGGAGACCATGTTCCCCTATGTAACGAAGGCGCCCGTCTTTGGTCATCCGGGGCTTGGGTGGCTCGTAATCGGCCTCGGAGCGGCGGTCTGCCTCTGGCCGTTGGTGGTGCTGGCGCAGGTGCTGGCGGCCCGGGCGGGCGCGACGGGTCCGAAGAGACAGGCCGACGGGTTGGCTCCGCTAGCGGCGAACTGACGGTGTCCCCGATTCACGCAGTTACCAGGCCAACCTCACGGATGACACGCCCCTTTCGCCCATGCCGTCTGCAACCCGGCGCATCCTGGGGTGTGGTCGCCGTCGCTCTGGCGAGCGGGGCGGTCGTCGCGGCGCAGGGAACCGGAGTCCCCGCCCTCCCCGATCTCGATGTCGCCTATATCAGCATCGCGCCGGCGGGCAACACGGTCGCGCCGAATGCGAGGCAGCCGAAGCCGGCGCGCGAGAAAACCACGGCGACGGCGCGGGTGGTGAACCACGGCGGCGCGGCCTCCGGTCCGTTCGTCTACACCTGGACGCTGGACGGCAAGAAGCTGGCGGAAGGGCGGCATCCGGGGCTGGAAGGCGGCTGCCGCGCCACGGCGGAAAGCCGGGAGTGGCTGGTAGGCGGTCGCACGGTCCGCGAGGCGGTGCTCCAGGCGGGGACGTTCACCGACCTATCGTGCCCGCTTCCGGCGGGGAAGAAGGATGCGGCGGGGCGCCTCCTGCTGCGGGTGGCGCCGGAGACGAGCGGCGCCAGCGAGATCAGCTTCGCGAACAACCGCCGCGAGGAGCGCGTCGAGGGCTCCCGCATCACCGTCGTGACGTCCCGGCGCGTGTACAACGCCTGGACGGAGGAGCGCGGTCCGGCCGAAACGTTCTCCTTCGAGGACGCGGTGCAGCAGGCGGTCGGGCGGCTGGGCTCCCGGTTCGAGCGCTCGCGGTACTCGGCCGCGCCCAATGGCGTCGAGCTGGCGCTCCGCGTCGATACGATCCGCGTTCTGGACGACGCGGAAGACCCCGCCGCGCTGCGGTCTGCGCGTCCGGACGGTTGGGACGCGCTCCTGGATGTACGGGCTGCGCCGGGCAATGAGCAGGCGGCGCTGGACGAGGGACTGCTGCGGGAGCTGACCGCTCAACTCGGCGTTCCGGACCTGGAGGTCCTCGCTATCGAGCCGAGCGCTAACCACGTCCGCGATCCCGAAACGGGGGAAGCCGCCGGCATTGGGCGGCGCGCGCCCGCGGCGCCGGTAGGCGGGCCGGCGGAGGCGTTGCTGCCCGAGCCGACGGTGCTGGCGTTGAACCGGCTGCGGTCGAGGCGCGGGCGGACAGGCCCGGTGCTCTATGACCTGCCGCTCACGACGCGCCTCCGGGTGCTGGACAACGAGGGGAAGCCCATCCCTGGCGCGGAGGTGACCGCCTTCCAGGCACGCGCCGGGACCGTGCCGAACGAGCCGACGTTCCGGTTTACCACCGACGCCGAAGGCCTGGTGACGCTGCCGAACCGGGAAGCGGAAGGCGACATGGCGCGCGCCAACCCGTTCGGGCGGCTGGAGGCGGATGGGCGGAACGGGCTCTTCTTGCTCCGGCTCCACGCCCGGGGCGAGTCCGAATACCAGTGGCTGCCGATCACGCGCCTCAACCTGGCCTTCTGGCACGGGGAAACGGGGAGCGCCACCCTCGACCTCCCTACCCGGCTCCGGTCGGAGCGCTCTCCGGCGGCGCCGACGGGACTGACGGCAGTGCGGCGGGCCGAGGGCGCGCGGGCGGCTGTGCTGCTCACCTGGACGCCTCCGGCGGACGGGAAGCCGGCGGGCTACTTCATCTACCGGGGCGCGCATCCAACCTACGAGCTGGAGCAGGTAGGGTCGGTGACCAGCCTGCAGCACTCGCTCACCGATCCGGCGAACGGCGAGCAGTTGCCCAACGGAGGGCTCCGCTACGCCGTGACGGCCGTGGATCTGGAAGGACGCGAGAGCGGCCTCGGCAAGCCAGTCTACGTCGCGCCCCGGTGACGGACCCGCTACGGCGGCGCCTCGCCGGGGATCAGGTGGCGGTGCGCGATGCCGGGCGCGTGGAAGCGCAGGCTGTGCGGCACCTCCAGCCCGGTGCGCTCCATCAGCGCTTCGTCTGCCAGAACCGTCGCGGGCGGCCCCACGGCCGCCAGGCGGCCGCCGTCGAGGATGGCGACGCGGTCGCACAACTCCACCGCGAACTCCAGGTCGTGGGTGGCGATGAGGCGCGTCTGCGGGAGATCCGCGACGAAGCGCGCCAACTCCCGCCGCCCGCGCGGGTCGAGACCGCTGGTCGGCTCGTCCAGCACCAGCACCTCGCAGTCCATCGCCAGGACCGTCGCCAGGGCCACGCGCTTCTTCTGGCCCAGGCTGAGGTGATGCGGGGGCCGCTGGGCGCAGTGGAGCATGTCCACCACCCGGAGCGCGGCTTCCACCCGCTCGCGGACGCGCTCCGGAGAGAGGCCCTGGTTGCGAGGCCCGAAAGCGACGTCTTCGAAGACGGTGGGCATGAAAAGCTGGTCGTCGGGGTGCTGAAAGACGAGCCCGACTTTGCCCCGGAACTCGGGGAGCGTGCGATCGCTGAGCAGGAGGTCGCCCAGGCGCACGGCGCCGCGCCCGCGCAGCAGGCCGTTGACCTGGAGCAGCAGGGTCGATTTCCCGGCGCCGTTGGGACCCAGCAGCCCCAGCGTTTCGCCCGGCTCGACGCGTAAAGAGACCTCGTGGAGCGCCGGCTGGCCGTCTGGATAGGTGAAGGAGACGCCTTCCAGGATGAGCGGCGCTAGGGCCATAGCGCGATCCCCATGACCAGCAGCGCGAACCCCAGGCCGAAGCCCGAGTCGCGCGCGGAGACGGCGGGCAGGGTGAGCCCGGCGCCGGGAGCGTCCGACCGGTAGCCGCGCGCCGCCATCGCGTGCGACACCCGCTCGGCGCGCTCCAGGCTGCGTATGAAGAGGGAGCCTACGATGCCGCCCGTCGCGCCGGCCCGCAGCGAGAGGGCGCCGGCTCCGGCGCTGCGAGCGGCGCGGGCCTGGAGCATGCGCCGTGCCTCATCCCCCACCGCATGGAAGTAGCGCAGCGCGAAGGCGATGGTCTGGACGATAGCCGAGGGCAGGCGGAAGGCGGCGAGCGCCGCCAGCGCGTCCGGCTCCGGGGTGGTGGTGACGAATGCGGCCAGCGCCAGCAGTGAGGTCGCCGCGCGAAGCCCGAGGATGGCGGGGTCTACCGAAGGTCCGGCGTGCGGCGCGAAGGCCGTGAGGGCGAGCAGCGCGAGGAACGGCAGAAGCAGCAGGGCGCGCCCCGCCAGCCAGCGCACCTGCACGCGGGACACGACCACCCACACGAGGGCGAGCCCCGCCAGGAGCACGAGCTTTCCGCCCGCCGAGGGAGGCAGGAAAGCCGCCGCCGCAGTCAGCGTGAGGGCGCAGCCCAGCTTCACGCGGGGGTCCAGGCGAGTCGCTAACGGAAGAGGCGAGGGGGCCGCAGTCGCACGGGCCCGGCGGACCGCCAGCAGAGTGGCGCTCACCATGCCGAGCATCAGGCCGCCGCCGAGGAGGCTGACCAGGGCCGGCGCCCACGCCGCTTCGCCCAGCGCCGGCAGCGAGTAGTCGGGCGCGGGGGCGGGCAGCAGCGCATCCTCAGCGCGGGTGTGGAACCCGAGCGTCTCCGCCACTCGCTCCAGCCCGTCGGGCGCGGAGGAAGCCAGCGGCGCCAGCGCCGCGAGGACAGCCAGGCCGGCGATCCCCCACCCCAGCGTGGCTGCGCGGCGCGGGGCGGAGACGCGGCCGGTGATGACGTCGGGGCGGACCTGCCACAGCAGCCCGATGGCCGCGACGGTGATCGCCGCCTCCCCGACGCCAATGACCGCGTGGACCCCGAGCATCGCGGGAAGGACTAGACGCGCGGGGACGGAGCCCGACAGCGCGAGCTGCAGCGACGTGAGCGCCGCGCCCAGCATCACGGACGTCCAGGCCGCAATCCCCGCACTCGCCAGGCAGCGCCGCCGCCCCGGCGCAGCCCCCGCGAAGACGCGATACACCGCGTACCCCCCATACGTCCCGGCCAGCCCCATGTTCAGGAAGTTCGCGCCCAGGGCGGTGACGCCGCCGTCCTGGAAGAAGAAGGTCTGGATGACGAACACCGCCGCCATCACTACGGAGGCGGCGGCGGGACCGAGAAGGACCGCCGCCAGCAGCGCGCCGAGGAGGTGGCCGGACGTGCCGCCCGCCACGGGGAAGTTGACCATCTGCGCGGCAAAGACGTACGCGGCCGTGACGCCCATCCGCGGCGCCAGCCCCGGCTCCGCCTCCGGCCGCACGCGATGCAGCGCGGGTCCGAGCGCCGTGGCGGCGATCAGACCCGTTGTCGCCGCCACGGGAGCGCTGAGGAATCCGTCCGGGAGGTGCATGGGGAGTGCGACTTGTTACGAGAGCGCAATGGACACGGCGACTTCAAACGCGCCGTTATTACGACCTCGCGAATCGTAACACCGAGCGAGGCGGGCGTCCACTTTCAGCCGGCGAGGGGCCGCAGGCCCGCAGGGTGCAGGGTGGTGAAGGCCCGGATCAGGGGAGGTCGGAGCCGGGGGTGGTGCAGACGAGCCGTCCGTGCTTCACGCCGCGCAAGCTGATGAGCGAATCCGCGAGCGCGGCCACCTCGTCGCGGGTGCCGCGCACGACGATGACTTCGAGGCAGTTCCGCTCGTCGAGGTGGATGTGGAGCGTGGAGAGGACGTGCGTGTGGTGGCGGTGCTGGCGGTCGACAAGCTGATCGCTGAGGCGGCGGATTTCGTGATCGTAGACCAGCGTCACCGTGCCGACCACGTCTCCGGAAAGCTCTTCCGTATCCCAGTTGTGCGCCACGAGGTAATCGCGGATGGCGTCCCGCACCGCTTCGGAGCGAGACGCGTAGCCCTTGCTCGCGCAGACGCTGTCGAACTTGGCGAGCAAGTCCGGATCGATGGAAATGGTGAAACGCTCGAGCCCTTCCGCCATGCCTGTGCCCCGGCGGTCAGTTGCCCCCCGCGCGCGGCTCTTCCTGCGTCCCGAGATGATGGCGACCTCCTCGGAGAGCAGCTCTGCGTGCAAGCGTACGTTTGATCCTGGTTCCGAACCGGTAATTCTGCTAATATCAAGAGGAACCGTCGGCGCGCTGCGACGGTCTATGGAATTGACGCTGGCCCGCTGAGGCGGCGGCGAACCGCCGGGGTATCCCGGCGGCGTAGTGGAAACGATGAGGGTGGACGTGATGGGACACAAGAAGCCGCAGAATCCGGTCCGGATCGTCGCGGCGGTGGTGCTGACGCTGGCGCTGGGCGCCTGGTTCAGCCCCACGGTCCGTGGCTTCGGAACACGGGATGACATTCGCATGAGCCGGGTGAAGGAGCCCAAGCCTCCGAAGCCCGACAAGCCGGGCGGCCGCGATCAGGTCGCGCCGGCGGCGCTGCCGATAGTCGGTTAGGACGGCGCGGCCCGCGCGCCGACGACGCGCGGGCCCTTCAGCAGGCCCATCCGGGGCTTCTGCCCAGACTCGTGTGCGCGGCTCCGGGCCGCGCGCAGCCTCTCCCGAAGCTTTGGGCCGGCGCACGGGCCGGCGCACACACTCCATGCAAGCCACCGGCGCCCGCAGGCTGTTCACCCCCCTGGCGCTGGCTGTCGTGGGCGGCGCGTTCGCGCTTCTCGCCCTGGTAGACAAGCTGGTGGGGCTGGTGCAGCATCCGCTCCACCTCGCCACCCTGGCCTACGCATCCCTCACCGCCCTGCTGGCCCTCGCTTTTTTCCGGGGCATCCCGGTTGAGCCCGCGCGGCTGAAGCGCCTTAGCGTGTACGCCGCTTTCCTACTCCTCAACGTCTTAACGGCGGCGTACGTTCTCGCCTGGCGCCTCAGCGCCGATCCCACGCCCGTGCTCCTGTCGGCGGAGCTGCGCCGGGGCGACCGGCTGCTGGCGGAAGGCCAGACGGACGCCGCACACCTGGTCTACCGGGCGGCTTATGGGCGCTACCCGCGCTCCTTCCCGGTGCTGATGCGGATGGGCGCCATCAATTACCAGGTTTCCGACTTCCAGAGGGCGCAGCGCTACTTCTCGCAGGCCGTGGAAGCGGCGCCGGCCGCCTCACGGTGGAAGGCGCTGAACGACCTCGGACAGACGTACTGGAAGCTAAAGCGGCCCGAGGAAGCGCTGGGCCTGTACGAGCGCGCCCGAGAAGAAGGGCTGCCCCCGGACGAGCTGACGGAGTGGCATTACCGCATGGCCTACGCCTCCTTCGACGCGCGCGACTACGACGGCGCCATCACCCACTTCCAGGAGGTGGCGCGGGCCGGCGGCGACTACGGCGCCGCCAGCTACTATAACCTCGCGTGCGCCCAGGCGCAGAAGCTGGCCCGCATGCCTGCCGGTGAGGAGCGTCGGCGGCTCGTGCAGGAAGCCGTGGAGAACCTTCGCCGGGCATGGCGCTCCACCAAGAATCCAGACGACCTGGCGGCGCTGAAAGACGGGCTGGTGGGCAGCGAAGAGGACCGCGATCCGGAACTCCAGCCGCTGCGCGGGCAGCCGGCTTTCAACACCTTGTTGCGCGAGATCACCGGTCCCGCCGCCTGAAGCACTACGCGCATCCGCCACTCCTCGAAGCGATGTCACACTCTCACGATCCCGGCTACCGGTTCTGCCCCCGCTGCGGGCATCCCCTCACCCACCGCTGCGTCAAGGCCGGCGAGCCGGACCGGCTGTGCTGCGACGGCTGCGGCTTCGTGTTCTACCTCGATCCGAAGCTGGCGGCGGGCGTGGTGGCGACCTGCGGCGGGCGGGTGCTGCTGCTGCGCCGGGCGATCGAGCCCGCGTACGGGGCGTGGGTGTTCCCCGGCGGGTTCGTGGATCGCGGCGAGCACCCAGAGCAGGCCGCCGCGCGCGAGGCCCGCGAGGAAGCCGGCGTGGAGGTGCGGCTGGACGGAATGCTGGGGATCTACACGCATCCGCCCGGCAGCCCTGTGGTGCTGGTGGTCTATCGCGGCGAGGTGACGGCGGGCGCTCCGCAGGCGCTGGACGAGAGCCTGGAAGTGGGGCTGTTCGACCCGCGCGAACTTCCCTGGCCGGAGTTGGCCTTCACGACGACGCGCCTGGCGCTTAGCGATTACGTGCGCTGGACCGGAGCCGAGCCGCCGCCAGAGGCCGCACCCGCCGCCTGATCTCGTCAGGGGCCGGAGGGTGTGGGGAACAGCGCGTAGGCGCCGTCGGGCTGCCCATCGTCCATGAGCAGCAGATGCGGCCGACCACCGATGGTGAGCCGGCAAACCGCCTCCGGGTTCTCCAGGGAAACGCCCGAGGGCAGCGTGGCGGCCTCCGGCGGCCGCGCGCCGTCCCACCACCACAGCCGCCAGGGAGACCGCACCTCATGGTTCGGGTCGGCGGAGAGGCCGGAGACGAGCCACCAGCCCTTGCGCTCGGGGTCGTAGGTCATCCCACGAATCCCCTGCCCGCGCAGGTCCAGCTTCACCACCTCGCTTAGCTCGGCAGGCAGCGGCGGAGTGTCGAAGAGCGCGGCGGGGTTCTTGATGCGGAACAGGACCGCGTCTTCCTGCCCCCCGTGCGGGCGCGGACGGCTCTCCGTGATGGTGGGAGCGCGGAGGCCGACGAGCAGATGGCCTTCCGGCGTCCACGCCAGGCCTTCGATATTCAGGCCGGTGCGGGCCGGCGTCCGGCGGATCGAGTCGGCGAGAAACGGAATGCCGTTGACCACCGCCTGGAGGAGCGCGTCCGACTGTCGCGCCTCCAGCAGCCGCCCCGTGGCGTCGAAGCGGAGGCGGGCGAGGCGGTAGCGCGGCTCAGGAGCCTCGCCGCCGCGCGTGCGCGCGTGGGACGTGACGGCGTAGGCCGCGGAGACTCCGTCCCACGCGACGTCCTCCAGGTCGTCCAGGTCAACCTTGCCCTTGAGCGCCGGCTCCAGCAACTCGTCGCCGGCCGGGACCAACCGTCCGCCGGCGAGCCGCGCTTCCGGCGCGGGGATCAGCACAACCCGGTTGCCGTCGTCCGTCACCACCAGCATCCGGCCGCCCCGAATGACGGCGGCGCCCGAGACTTCCGCCAGGGAGATCCGGCCGGTGACGACCGGCGGGGCGTCGGCGGCCCGCGAGGGCGGGGCGGACGCCGACAGC
>Ga0216301_1000251_pt1 | contig 14874 bp, 11 predicted proteins | sample 4hB_Boncat_minus_FD_156203 | JGI IMG/M metagenome (GOLD analysis project Ga0216301, IMG submission 156203) | Terrestrial sediment cell enrichment communities for BONCAT metagenomics from Utah, United States - 4hB_Boncat_minus | ecosystem: Environmental > Terrestrial > Deep subsurface > Rock...
GCTGGGGGTGGGGGGACGGGCTCTTGGAACAGGAACATAGGCTTCGACTTAGGACGTCCGCACGGACCCCAGTGGTTTGCTTAGGAATTGGTTTGGCTGCCGGATCTGAGACACAAGCGCCAGATTTGGAATCGCCGGGGCCGATTACGGGGTGCTGGATTGCCCACAAAGGCCGAGCCCAATGGCTATTTCGCACCCTTTCGACGGTGTGACGTCGTATCCTGGACGGGTTCCACAGGAGGAATTCAATGAAGAAGCTTACGCTGCTCTTGTCTGTTGCCGCCCTCGGCACCCTAAGCGTCGGTGCCCTTGCCCAGGGACCCGGAGGACCTGGAGGTCCCGGTGGACCCGGAGGTCCCGGTGGTCACGGTCGACCTGGCGGTCCCGGAGGTCCCGGCGGACCTGGTGGCCCGCGCGGTTTCCAGATGTCGCCGGAGATGCGAAAGCAGATGGAGCAGCGCCGGAAGGAAGAGTTCGCCAAGCTGGCGAAAGAACTGAAGATGACGCCCGATCAGCAGAAGAAGGTCATCGCCATCCAGACGGCCACCATGCCGCAGATGCGAAAAATCTTTATGGCCCCCGGCGATATGGGTTCGAAGCGGGCCGCGATGCAGAAGGTCCAGGCCGCGAGCATGGCCAAGATCCAAAAGGTCCTTTCGCCGGAGCAGTTCAAGAAGCTTCAGGCGAAAATGGCCGAGCGGCGGCAGTTCCGCGGGCCGGGAGCGGGACCCCGGTAACCAGGTGACACGTGAAGTGTGATAGGTGACTCGTGATCAGGAAGAGCCGTTCACGCGTCACCTATCACACTTCACGTGTCAATCTCTACTCTCCTTGCCGCAGTAGCGGCACGCCCTCCGACACCCACGGCTCCGGCTTCGCGCCCTTCAGGTAGACGTCGAAGAAGTGCCGCAACCGGCGGGCGTAGTCCCGTTGATTCGGCCGCTTCGTGAAGTTGTGGTTTTCACCCGCGTAGATCAGTAGAACGCACTCCTTGCCCATTCGCCGGAGGGTGTTGTACAGAGCGATCGACTGGCGGTAATCCACCGCACCGTCATTATCGCCCGCCGCCAGGAGCAAAGGTGCCTTGAGTTTGTGCGCCTGCCACACTGGGCTGTTCTCCAGATAGGTCTTCGGCTGCTCCCAGAACGGCACCGCCAACCGACCCTGTCCCGTCTCCAACAACACCTGGTTCGTCACGCCCGCGTTCCAGTAGTGGGTGTTGTACATGCTCGTCAGCTCCGTCAAAGGAGCACCGGCAACCCCGGCCTTGAACATCTTGCTGACTGTAGTGACGTAGGCCGTCTGGTAGCCCCCCCACGAATGGCCCATGAGCCCGAGCTTGTCCGGGTCAACGCCCACGTTCTTCGCCAGCACCGCTTGAACCGCGGGCTCTAGGCAGTCCACCGCGTTCTGGCCCGGGGTGTTGCCTCTATAGGCGATGTCGGGCTTGAACACGAAGTAGCCGTTCTGACTGAGGATCTGCTCGTTGTAGGCCGAATAATCCACGGGCCTGACGTAGCTGTGCAAGTCGTCGCTCAGCCGCTCGTAGATGTAGGTCACCATCGGGTAACGGCGGCCTTTGACGTAGTCGGCCGGGTAGATCAGCGTGCCCTGAAGCTCCTTGCCCCACCGGCTCTTGAACTGGACCAGCTCAGCCTTGCCCCATGCGAAGTCCTTCTGCTGCGGGTTCGTGCGCGTCACCGGCTTGACGGCTGAGAACGCGGTATTGGTAATGAACACGTTGGGGGATTCCTCGAACGAGCCCATGACGAACATCACGCGGTCCGTGTCCCGCGCCTGGCTGAGCCCCACGACCCGCTTGTCGCCGAAGATGAGCATCTTGCCCTTTCCGGTCGCGTCCGTCGCGTAGAACCCCTGGCCTTTCTCACGCTCGTCGAACGCGCTGAAGTACATCGGCTTCAAGGCGCTCGGCCCCTCCTCCTCAGCCAAGGGATCGATGAACCGGAAGCGGACGCGGTCTTTGCGACCGTCGGTAAGCTTCGTGACGACCCCCGACTGCGGCCGCACCAAAAATGCATCGTAGCGGTCGGTGAAGAGCACTCCCTCGTCATTCGACATCCACACCGGGGGTGCCGCCGGAGCCTTCTCCGGAGTCGTCAGATCGTCCTCTGGATTCTCGAAATCCGTTTTGAGGGCGCTCGTGGGATTCGTCCGCACCCCCTTCTTCACGTCGTACAGCCACCAGTGCCGGCGGTCGTAGTAGGCCAGGTAGTTGCCCTTCCGGGACGCCACCGGCGCCCAGTGCGTCTTCTCGATCACCTTAGTCTTATCGCCGGTTGTCGTGTCCACGATGTAGACGTCGCGGTAGACCCAACCGGTTGTGACTGCGGAGAGGTAAGGCTTGGGGTCGAGCAAAACCGCCCGGTCGTAGTTCCCCAATGGCATCGCTGACTGAACGTCCCCGTCGCTGATCTGCCGGAAGGCGTTGTCCCGCAGGTGCCACACGCAGAGAGCGGTCCGCTGTCGGTCGCGGGTTAGTGCGACCCGCTGCTCGGGAAGAACCCTCAAGTCCTTCGAGTTCCAGATCTCGACCCCCGGCTTGTCCTGCGGCTTCTGATCTGGCTTCCGCTTGTCAGCCCAGTTCTGGATGCCGAATGCTACGGCCGTTCCGTCGTCGTTGAGGGCCGCGCCGCCGAACTCCGCGATCCGCTTGTCCTTTGGGAAGCCGGCGACCTTCGTCGGGTCGAACACAGCTAGGCGAGGCTTTGCGTCGCGAAGGCCCGCCGCCACCACGATCTGGTTAAGGTCCCCCTCCTTCTTCTCGTCGTCCTTGCCGACCAAGAATGCCACCGCGTCCGCCCGGTCCGCCCAGTTCAGCGCGTAGACGTCGTCCTTGCCCCACTGCAGAGTCCTCAGGCGCGAGGAAGCGAGGTCTAAGACCTGGACGCCCTTGCCCGTATCGGACTGCACCGTGGCGGCCAGCATGGTCCCCGTGTCGTTGACTTCGACCGCGGTGACGTTCCCCAGGGTCAGCGAGTCCGCCTCGCGAAGGTCCAGGACGGTTAGGTCGCTTCCCCCCTCCTTTCGGTCGGCGCCGCGGAACTTGTGGGCGATTAGATACCGCCCACCCTTGATGAAGGCGAACCGCTGGACGGAGTCGATGATCTGCTCTTCCCCGCTCTCCAGGTTGCGGATGCCGAGCTTCGTCTCGATCGGCTTCTTCTCCTCGCGAAGACGGTCCGCAACCACTTTCGGCGGTGAGATCAAGTAGGCGCACCACTTGCTATCGTCGCTGAAGTCCGCAAGGCTGCCGTTTGGCGTGGAGTAAGTGGTCGGGGCGTCGTTGTTCTTGATCGTCAGCCGTCCGTCGCCGTCGACGGGCAGGATGTTGTAGCTTAGCCACCGGCCATCGCGGGAGATTTCCGGGTTGGCCAGTCCTTCCCAAGACTTGTAATCGCTGGGTTGGAGGGGGCGCTTTTGGGCTGAAGATTGGGCGGGAGCGACAAAAAGGCCAAGGGCCAAAGAAAATGCTAGGGCATGGCGAACCATCGTTGGGGCGGTCATGGACGGAATAACCTACCCGACGGAAGCGGGTACGAGTTCCCCGGCCCGATCTTAGACTTTGGCGCGCCCCCTGGGGAGCCTCAGAAGTCGACGGGGCGCAGGTAGTACTCACCGATCGCCGTGCTGCTCAACATGGCCACGGTGGGAAGGCGGCGCTTCCAGTGCGTGCCGTCCACCCGCTTCCAGACCAGGTCTACGTCGGCCTTTTCGAAGCCGAGCGCAACCAGCTTCTGCTGGGTGTACCCCTGAGTCATGAAGTGAAGGATCTGGTCCGCTTTCGCGTAGGTGATGCCGAAGTCCGACTCGTCCGTCTGGCCCTTGATCAGGTCGGCGCTCGCGGGCTTGTCAATGATCTCAGACGGCACCTTCAGCTCACGGGCGAGTTGCCAAACCTGGCTCTTGAAAAGATCGCCGATCGGGTTGATGGGCGGGGAGTCGTCGGCGTGCCAGGTGTAGTAGCCGAAGAGGCGCTCGCTCTTGTTCCCGGTCCCAATGGGGAGTCCCCCTACCTTCGCGCTCTGGTCGAAGATCACGATCATCCGGCTACGAGCGCAGACGTTCCCGAGGCGCGCGGGGCTGACTTCCGGCTCGTGCTGTCCGATGTAGCCGTCCACCATGCCCGTGATCTCCACGGTCCGAACGTTAATGCCAAGGTCGTCGACAACGAGCTGGGCGTGATCCAGGCTTTCCTGGGAGGAGATCTTGTAGGGCATCCGGAACGCGTAGACGTTCTCAGGACCGAAGGCATGGGCGCAGAGGTAAGCCACCACCGCGCTGTCGACGCCGCCTGAAAGGCCGAGGACGGCTTTGCTCATGCCGCGACGCCGCACCACCTCGTCGCGCAGGAACCGAATCAGCCAGTCCGCCACAAGCTTGGCGTTGATGTGCAGCAGTGCTTCCGAATGGGGATCGAAGGCAGGAGCGCGCAGCACCGGAAGGGACATAGGATTAGGCTACCGAGTTTGGAATCTCCCTTGCTGGCCGGCCAGAACCGTCAATCGGCGACCGGATCGTTTTCTGCGGCTACCGATGGTTTGCCGGTGTCGACCGGGCTGTAGTGCCGCCTAAGCCAGCTACAAAGGCCGTCCAGCCCGGGAAACAGAACGCGTTCGTTGATGTTCGCCTGATCGAGCTTGTCTCGCACTTCCCAACGTAGTTGGCGTGGAATTACAATGCGCCGCGCCAGGTCCTCGTGATCCGCAAGCCAGGCTTCTAGGCTGACCGACGGGCTGCTGAGCACGCTGAAGAGGGCGTACTGGTTGACGATCCGCTGGTCGAGGCTGGGGGGCTCGAAGAAGAGGAGTACGGCGTCGTCCTTGCCCGCGGCTGCCTTCGACCGCTGATTCTTCGTCTTCAGAGCGTTGAGGCTTTCCCAAGTCCCGAGCTGCCCATCGAGTAGCTCCGTCGTCCACACGTCGGAACCTTCGTCGCTCAGCACCTTCTGGAGCGGCTTCGGAAGCAATCGGTGAGCCCGGATGTGATCGACTGCCCAGACCACCGACTCCCCCTCTGGGTTCGTCAGGTTGGAGGTGGCGAAGTGGAGGGCCACGAACGGGGAGTACGTCCAGTCCAAGAGCCTTGTCGGAAGGCCGTGGTGCTGGGCGAGGGCAAGCCAATTCCACAGCGACGTGCCCAAAGAAACGTCGCGCTGGGCATACTTCATAAAGTTCCGGAGCAGGTGGCGCTCGACGTCGGCATAGTTTCCGCCGAGCCGCATCAAGGTCGTCGTAAGGTCGTACCGGGCGTCGCTCAGCCCTTTGTAAACGAACTGACTGCGGAACCGGCCGATGTCTGCCTGCCAGGAGTCCTCGAACAGCACGTCGCACAGATGCGACCAAGATTCGGCGGTGACTGTGTTGGCCATCGTGCGCTTCCCTGGGATAAGGGGACGGTACGCTTAGGCCGGTGTTCCCTTTTGGCCCTCGTTGACGCCGTACCCCGACTCGCGTCCGCCCCTCCGGCGTTGACCACCCAGCGGATCCTCAAGTTCTACCTTCCGCTCGCCATGTCGTGGCTGTTCATGGCAATCGAGGGACCGGTGTCGATTTGGGTGATCTCCCGGCTGCCGCATCCGGAGATTAACACGGCAGCGTTCCTGATCATGATGAGCCTCGCCATCTGGATCGAGAGCCCCGTCATCGACCTTCTGAGCACGTCGACCACCCTCGCCAAAAACGGTCGCGACTGGGCGGTCCTCCGTCGATTCGTGACCTGGGTTTGCCTTGGCGTCTCGACATTCCACGGGCTCGTTGCGCTGACGCCCCTTTACTGGACGGTGGCCGGAGGCATCCTCGGCGTTCCGCACTCGGTCGCCGAAGCGGCTCGGCTCGGACTGATCATCATGATCCCCTGGAGCGCGCTGATCGGATGGCGCCGCACGTTGCAGGGCGTCCTTATCCGATTCGATCACACGCGGAGCGTCGCCAAAGGCACGATGGTCCGGGTCGTCGCGATGATCGGCTCTTCCGTCGGCTTGTTCTTCCTCAGCCCTTGGCCAAGCATCGTGATCGTGGCGATCGGACTGCTGACCTCCGTCTTCGTCGAGGCGGTGTTCGTCCACGCGGTCAGCCGCTCGGTCGTTCGAGAGCGGCTTGGGCAGGCTCCTGATCCAACGGAGCCGGCAATGACCCCGGGCCGCCTCATGGCGTTCCACTTCCCTCTTACGGCGACGACGATGGTTAATTTGATCGCCTCTCCGATAATCGCCGCCTGGTTGGCGCGCACTCCCAACGCAGTTATCACGCTCGCATCCTACGAGGTGACCAGCGCGGTCCTGTTCCTCCACCGGGCAGTAACCTACTGCCTGCCGGAGGTCGTGATCACGCTGTACCGGGACGCGCAGACAAGGGCCATTCTGCGCCGCTTCAGCCTGAGTGTCGGCATGGTCGCGTCCGGCGTTCTGCTGCTCATGGCGCTGACGGGGCTTGACGTGTGGTTCTTCCAGCACGTGCTCGGCGCGAAGTCGGAGATCGCGCAGATGGCGCACTGGGCCTATCTGGCCAGTTGCTTCGTTCCGTTGCTCGACGCCATGCACGCTTACGTTCGGGGCATGCTGACCGCCCACCACCTGACGGTGTCGCGTCTGTTCGGGGTTCTCGCCGGCACCGTCGTGCTGGTCGGGGTGCTTGCTTTGGGCGTGGCGCTACAATGGCCGGGCGCTGCCGTAGCTGGCAGCGCCCTGACCGCCTGTATCTTTACCGAGGTGGCCGTGCTTGCGGTCGCCTGGCGTCGCTCTAGCGATTCGAGGGCGGCGAGTTGACGCCGTGGTAGTTTCCGCCGTGCAGCTTATTGATCCGGTCCATCTCGTCGATTCCCCGCTTGATAAGGGCACCTCCGACCCCCAGCATCAGCATTCCGCCAAGGGAGCTTCGAAAGAGGCCGATGCCCGCCATGAGGCCACCGAGGATAAAGTAGGGTCGAGACGGATGATCGGTCGTCAGGATCGTCGCCAAGTCGGTCTGCTGCTGGTTCGCCATGCTACTTACGAAGCCAACTGCCCCGGCTGGTGTTCCGGGTCTGCGGACGGACAGGTAGTTATGACGAGGGTTGAGGGTTGAGGGTTGAGGGTTGAGGGTTGAGGGTTGAGGGTTGGCTCTGACGAAGACTAGAACCTTCTCAAGGCTTGATGCTCAACCCTCAACGCTTAGTCCTTACCGCTCCCGGAAGTAAAAATCGCGATTGCTGCCGTCAAACCTGCCGCTGTTGCGGCAGCAGGCCTTGAAAGCAGCGGCCGGACCCACAGGGGCAGGGGTCTTCCCTGCCTAGCTTCTCGACTAGCTCTTTCTCTAGGTGGACCACCTGGAGACCCCGCTTCACATTGGTCTCGGACGGATAGCCACGACGCCGCTTGCTTAGCGGCTCAAAAGCCGAGCTGTTCGAGGTCGATCAGCTCGTCGTCAAAGTAGTTCTCGTTTCGCATGACTAACCTCCTGCAAAGGCCGTTCCGGCCTTTGCAGCGCAGAGTGTAGCACCGCCTATCGGTGGAACATCCCCTGGCCGTGCCTGTCAGTAAAAAGTGCGACCCCAGGAGAAGACCCATGAGAGTTAGCGACATCATGACAAAGGCCCCGACGTGCTGCACGCCCCAGGACAATCTGGAGGATGTGGCGCGCCTGATGCTGACCAACGATTGCGGCAGCATCCCCGTATGCGAGAGCACCGAAAGCAAGCGGATCGTCGGCGTCATCACCGACCGGGACATTACGGTGCGAGCCGTTGCCGCCGGTCGCGAGCCACGATCCACCAAAGTTTCTGAAGTGATGAGCCATCCGGTAGCGACCGTACCGGCCGACGCCGACCTCGCCTCTGCCGTCGATACGATGGAGCAAAACCAGGTCCGACGCGCCCCAGTGGTGGACCAGCAGGGGTGCCTTGTTGGAATTATTGCTCAGGCCGACGTGGCCCGGAACATGCCCGAGCAGGCCAAGGAGCTTGTTCAGGAGGTTTCGCAGAGCAGCGTTAGCTTCGGCCACGTGCTGTAAGACTTCCCCCCGCACGCCACACGGCCCGCTTCTGAAGACTCAGAAGCGGGCCGTGTGGCGTGCGGGGGATGACGCGTGAAAGGTGACACTTGATGCGTGAAAAGTCGAACAACCGTTCACGCGTCACCCATCACGTGTCACACCTCATCCCCTTCCCTGACGCAATGGGCCTGCAATGGAACCGGCACCGCCTAACCAAGTCGATTGTTCATAGGGGTTCGGCCCCGTTTCACAAAGATCACTTAGGAGAGAACCATGTCAACACTTTTTGCTTCGTTCGCGAACCCCTCGGACGCAGAACGGGCCGCGGGCGCCCTACTCGACCACGGTGCACGGCCTGAGGACATCAGTCTCATTGCCAACACGAACAACTACATGTCTTCCGATGCACAGTCGCGGATTGCCCACGAGGAGCAACAGGCGAAGCAGGGCATCAGCACGACGACGGCCAGCGACGCCGCGATGGGTGCTGCGAAAGGCACCATGGTCGGCTTCGGCGTAGGGATCGCGGCGGCCCTTGCCGCGCTCTTCGTGCCGGGAATCGGCCTCGTCCTCGGTGGCGGTGCATTAGCGACCGCCGTCGCTGGCGCGGGAGCTGCGGCGGTGGCGGGTGCGGCAGCCGGTGGCGTTGCGGGCTACCTCGAAGACCAGGGCGTCGGCGCCGACGTTGCCACCCACTACTCCAACACCTTCCAATCCGGCGGTTCGATCTTGGCCGTGGCGATTCCGACTGGTGACATGACCGCGAGCGAGGTGGAGAACTACCTTAGCAAGTACGGAGCCAGCAACATCGCAACCTCGAACAACCCGCGAGTCCTAATGGACCGGGAGGTTGTCCAGCAGCCGGTGGTCATCAACAACAACCCGAACGTAGATCCTCTCGTTATCGGCGGCACCCCGACGGTCGGCCACTCCATTCCCACAGTCAACCCCGTTACGGGAACGGTGTCCACCACCGCCGTGCCCGCCGCGACTCCGGTGGTCGAGACGGTGGTGCCGACCGTTCCGGTGACTCCCCGCGCCGTCGTGGACCCGGTGACGGGACAGGTCGTGACGACACCGACCGGCGTCGTGGCTCAGCCCGGCGTAACTGCCCCGCTGCATCCGACGGCGACCAGCGTCGATCCGCTTACAGGCAACGTAGTCCGAACCGCCGCCGTCGAGCCGGGGGCCGTCATTGCCGCTCCGTTGGCCGGAGGTGTCGTGGCTCCCGCCTCGGTTGATCCGCTTACTGGGCAGGTAGCATCCGCCACCGTCGTCGAGACGGCCGCACCGATTAACCACCACCCGACCATCCGGGCCACTCGGCTGGACCCCGTCACGGGCCAGATGCTCGAGGGCGTGATGATCGACCCGCTCACCGGCGTGGAGAAGACGGTGTTCGTGACGAACGGCGTGGTCACCGACGCCTCCGGCACGGTCGTCCAAACCTCAGAGACGATCACCCAGACCAGCCGCGTCATCGACGCGGGCCGGGGCGGACTCCTCTAAGGGACAGGGCCGAGGGGAGGGACACTCGTTCCCTCCCCTCGTACTCGAAGCGTCTCCTTAATCGCGGACGAGCGGAGTGGATTCAACCCGCACCGACGTCACGTAGTCCTTGCCGTTGACCGTCAAGGTCACCCGGTAGTCACCGGGGGCCAGCCGCCCTTCAACGCGGCCGTTCCAGGGGACTACGTTCAGACCCGCGACGTTCGTCGCGTTCTTCAACTCGACCGAACTCGCTCCCGAGGGATCGCTGATCACGATCTTGGGCGTACTTCCAGCGGGTGCCTTTAGGTTGTACATGATGCGGGTTCCCGGCTGAGTGTTCGGAGAATCAAATCCGGCATCTCCGTCCCACTGCTCCCCAGCGATCCGCCCAAGCATCAGCACGTCCTGGGGTTTCAGGAGGGCTACCTCTTGGTCCCGCGTCTTTTGGTCCAGTTGCTCAAGCCCGCTTGCGTCGATCGTCCAGAGCGACCGGCCGTGCGTTGCGACGACCAAGTCCAACTCGCGGGGGTGTACGACGAGGTCGTGGACCGCCACGGTTGGGAAGTTTGTTCGGTATCTCGTCCACGACCGGCCCCGATCCAGAGAGACCCGGAGGGACATCTCGGACCCGAGGTACAGCAGGTCCGGGTTCTTCTCGCCTTCGCGGATGACGTACACGCTGTCGTAGTCGGGCAGCCCGTTCGTCAGCTTGGACCAGGTTTTGCCGTAGTCGTCCGTCACGTACACGTAAGGTTTGAAGTCGTTCGAGCGGTGGCCGTCAAAGGTCGCGTAGGCACGCCCGTCGGCCCACTTCGAGGCGATGACGCGAGAGCACCAAGTGTTGCGAGGTAGGTCGGGGATGTTGCCGACTACGTTCGTCCAGGTCGCGCCATCGTCTTGAGATACCTGCACCTGACCGTCGTCCGTGCCGACCCAGAGGACGCCGGCCCGGAGTGGCGACTCGGCCACGGTGGTGAGGGTGCAGTGGGCCTCGGCACCGGTGTTCTCAGGGGTCACGCTGAGCTTGCCGGGATCGAGCTTCGACTTGTCGTTCGTTGTCAGGTCCGGAGAGACGGGTTTCCAGGAATCGCCGCGGTTGACCGACTTGAACAGGCGGTTCGCGCCGAAGTAGATGGTGCGTGAGTTGTGGGGGCTCAGGACGTAGGGGGCGCTCCAGTTGTAGCGAAGGGGTTCTCCCGCAAGCGCTGGCCGGATGCCTTTGGAGGCACCCGACTTGAGGTCGGTCCGAATGAGGCGTCCCCCCTGCGATTCCCAGTAAACAGTAGCCCAGTCGTTGGGGTCGGCGAGGGTCTGGAATCCGTCGCCGCCACCGAGGAGGACGCTGTTGGCCGAGGAGACCTTGCCGTGCATGGTTTGAGTTGGCAGGCCCCAGCAGGAGTTGTCTTGGAGACCGCCGTACACCCAGTACGGGCGGCGCATGTCCACGCCGATGGCGTAGTACTGGGCGATCGGCATGCCGTTGTGGTGCTCCCACGTGGTGCCCCGATCGCGGGTCTCAAAGATGCCGCCGTCGGTGCCGGCGATGATGTGGTTGGAGTCGGAGGGGTTGATCCAGAACGCGTGGTAGTCCGGGTGCACCTTGTTGTTCTGAGGCTTGAAGGTCTTGCCCGCGTCCTCGCTCACATAAAGGTTGTCGCTCGGGACGTAGATGCGCTTCTCGTCGTTCGGGTCGATCTTCGGGATGCTGAAGTAGAACGGGCGCGGGTTGAGGACGTTCAGCATCGTCCACGAGTCGCCGCCGTCGCGGCTGATGAAGGTGCCGCCGCCGTTGCGCCGGACAATTCCCTGATCCTTCGGCCGGTTCGGCTCCTTCTTCTCGTCGGGCCGGTACTCGATCGTCGCGACCACCACCTTGGGGTTGGAGCCCATGTAGTTCAGGCCGATCCGGCCGTAGGGTCCTCCGGGAAGACCCTTCTCCACCCGCCGCCACCACTTGCCGCCGTTGGTCGTTTTGTAGAGTCCGCCGCCGGGGCCACCGCTGATGAAGTCCCAGGGTTTACGCTCGCGGTGCCACATCGCGACCAACAGGTTTTCCGGGTTGCGGGGGTCCATCACGAGGTCCACGGCGCCAGTTCGACTATCGACCTTCAGGACGTGCTGCCACGTCTTGCCGCCGTCGGTGGTCTTGTAGACGCCCCGCTCGGGGTTCGGTCCCCAGAGGCGGCCAGTGGCGGCGACGTAGACGGTGTTCGAGTTTCGGGGGTCGATGACGATCTTGCCGATGTGGTGGGTCTCGGGCAGGCCCATGTGCTGCCACGTCTTGCCGCCGTCGGTGGACCTGTAAACCCCGTTGCCCCAGGCGACGGAGTTGCGGGACGTCGCCTCGCCGGTGCCGACCCACACGAGGTTCGGATCGGATTGGGAGACGGCGGTGGCTCCCAGAGAAATGGTGGCCTCGCGCTCGAAGACGGGGGTGAAGGTGAGCCCGGCGTTCACCGTCTTGAAGAGGCCGCCGCTGGCGGTAGCCGCATAGTAGATGCGCGGCTCCTTCTCGTAGACCGCGAGGTCGGTGATGCGGCCGCCCATCGTTACCGGGCCGAGCTGGCGCGGCTGGAGGTTTCTTAGAAAGTCGTCCCATGGCTCCTGCGTGGTCTGAGTCTTGACCGGTGCCGGAGGAGTGGTGGCGGGCGGAGTCTTGGTGTCTTCCTGACCTTGAGCGAACGATGTGGAGACGACGACGGCAAAGAGGGCGAGGGAGGCCAACGAGAGTTTCATCGGTAAACGGCGGAGGCTACGTCGAGGGAGACGCGGTGAGTTCCGGTGTACCCCGGATGGGCGTTGCGGCGTTAGGGCGTTGACGGCTCCGCCTGGCATTGGGGGCGGACCCGGTGACTTTGGGGCGCTCCCCTGCCGTTCCGAAATACCCCAACGCTTGAATACCGAAACGCCAGGCGAAGCCGTCAACGCCGGGCGCAGCCCCAAGAGCGGTACGCTCTTCGGCATGGACTTCGCCCTGACCCCCGAGCACGAGTTGATCCGTGAGATGGCTTACAAGTTTGGCCAGCAGGAGGTCGTTCCCGATGTGGCGCAGCGGGATCGGGAGGCTCGTTCGGATCGGAAGATGCTGGACAAGATGGCGGAGGCCGGGATCCTTGGCGTCAGCATTCCCGAGGCTTACGGGGGGAGCGGCACCGACTACGTTAGCCTGGGTCTGGTGTGCGAGGAGCTTGAGCGGGCGGACACGAGCGCGCGGGTGGTGATGAGCGTGCACAGCGGGTTGCACAGCCTCACTCTTCTGCAGTGGGGTACCGAGGAGCAGAAGAAGCGGTGGCTTCCCAAGCTGGCGAGCGGTGAGGCGGTGGGGGCGTTTGGCTTAACGGAGCCGAACGCGGGTTCCGACGCCATCAACATCACCACCCGCGCGCGGCGCGACGGGGACAGCTACGTGCTGAACGGCGAGAAGACCTGGATCAGCTTGGCCGACTACGCGGACCAGTTCCTCGTGGTGGCCCGCCTTGAGGGCGAGGACGGGGGTTCGTCGGGGCGTCAGTCGCACGTTGCCTTTATCGTTCCCCGCACGCTCGCAGGATTCACCAGCAAGCCGCTGCATGGGAAGCTCGGAGTGCGGGCGGGCAACACGGGGCAGATCTTCTTTGACGATGTGCGGGTACCGATCGAGAACCGACTGGGGGACGAGGGGGACGGCTTCAAGGTCGCGATGTCCGCGCTGGACCACGGACGGTACACGGTGGCGGCGGGGGCGGTGGGCATCGTGACCGCTTGCCTCGACGCCTGTAACGCCTACGCGACTTCGAGAAAGGTGGGAGGCGAGGAGATCGGGCGGAAGCAGCTCGTACAGCAGATGATCGCCCAGATGGTGGCGAGCCGCGACATCGGCCGGCTCCTGTACTACCAGGTGGGCTGGATGAAGAACACGGGCCAGCGGCACACCCGCGAAGTGAGCCTGGCCAAGTGGATCAATTGCAAGAACGCGTTCGACGCGGCCAACAACGCGGTGGAGATCCACGGGGCGTACGGGTACAGCGACGAGTTCCCAGTGGAGCGCTACTTCCGGAACTCGCGGGGCGCGATGATCTACGAAGGCACTCACGAGATCCACACGATCGTTCAGGCCGAGTACGAGCTGGGTTACCGGGCGGACAAGCCACTGAAGGCGACGCTTCCGGCTTGGCCCGCCGAAGGGTAAGTCGCTTCTCAACCGGCTCTTGGCCCCGCCTTCACGGGGCCTGCAGGTCCGGTCCCTGCGTTAGGAGGCCCTGGAGGACCAACCCCGTGATACCGCCCGCACAGGCCCCCATCAGAAGCGCCGACACCACTCCGGCAGCGGCGAAGGTGAACACGGAGCTGCCGTCGGGAACGGCCATGATGCCGAATACGGGGATGGATGCTCCGAGGACCCAGGCCAGCGTGGAAGACCAAATCCACCGACCTGGTCGCCGCACGTACGCCCGGAGGACGGTCCATTGGGCGAAGCCGATACTGAACAGGAGGAGGGGGCCGATGACACTTCCGGTGGCCACCCAATGCCAGGGCTCGGGCGTCGTCCAATCCATGATCTGGCTGGGAGAGAAGCCAAGGACCCAGGCAAAACTTGCCGCGAAAGCGGTTCGGAGGGTCCAGGCCCTTGAGTCGAAGTGGGAGAATGCCCTCCGCAGGACCCGGCTCTGAAACCAGCCGAGACCCGCTCCTTCCGATAGGCCGCACGCGGCGGCGAGGCAGATCGTTGCGAGGGTTCCTCCGGGCGTTCCGGCCGGTATCCGACCCATAACGAGGGGTCCCGCCACGGCTGGCAACATGAACCCGGCAGCCTCCCCTAAAGCGGTGGCTACCGTCCACTCCTTGACCACGCCTTCCATCCTCGATCCAGCTTACGCCGCAGGAGCAACTGTCCTCGCTAACGGATGACGAGGCCCCCGCCTTCTTCGACGACTCCGAAGAAAGCAGGCCGTTCGTGCGGATTCGCGTTGGGACGGTGGATGACAAGGGTCAGGGTGCCTTCGAAGCGGCGGAACAGCATTCCATGGCCTCCGTCTTCGATGAACAAGGGTGGGTGGTCATGGTGCCATGGGCCGATGAGACGGCCCGATTCAGATCGGGCGACGCCAAGGGCATAGCCGCGCGGGCCGTTAGTGGACCAAAGCATCAGCAGCGTCCCTGACGCCGTCCGGTGCAGGAAGGGGCCGTCGGTGATGGCGGGGCGGCGATATTGGGCTTCCCCTTTCCAGGCGGGGGCGTCGGCGCAAAAGAGACCAATGGGCTCGCCGATTGATGAACGGAGGTCCGGAGCGAGGCGGACCGCGTCAATGGTGCCGTTCTCGATCTGCAGCCACTCGTGACAGAACACCAGCCAGGGTTGGCCGTCTTCGATGAAGAGGGTGCCATCAAGCGACTCCCAGTCGCAGGGGGTGACGGG
>Ga0216301_1000252_pt1 | contig 14822 bp, 21 predicted proteins | sample 4hB_Boncat_minus_FD_156203 | JGI IMG/M metagenome (GOLD analysis project Ga0216301, IMG submission 156203) | Terrestrial sediment cell enrichment communities for BONCAT metagenomics from Utah, United States - 4hB_Boncat_minus | ecosystem: Environmental > Terrestrial > Deep subsurface > Rock...
GGTTGGGCGCGATGCAGGCCGGCCAGATCAGCGAGCGCAGCCGCGCTATCGTCACGTTTGCATTGTGCGGCTTCGCCAATTTCAGCTCGATCGCCATCCAGATGGCGGTGACCGGCGGCCTCGCGCCCAACCAGCGTCCCGTCATCGCCCGCCTCGGAATCAAGGCCCTGATCGCCGGCTCGCTCGCCAACCTGATGAGCGCCGCCCTCGCCGGCCTCCTGATCGCCTGACGGGGATACACAGCGGCGGCGGAAAGGATTAAAGCCGCCCTATGAACGTCATCGCCACTCCGGCGCGCTCCGTCGCGTCCGTCTCGCTCGCCGCCTCCGCCGCCGATCCCGAAGCCTTCGCGCAGGAGCTCGGCGGCTCCTTCGAGCGCTACGGCTTCGCGATCGTCTCCGATCACGGCATCCCCGCCGATCTCATCCGCCGCGCCGAGGAAAAGGCGAAGGCCTTCTTCGCCCTCCCCGAGGAGGTGAAGCGCCGCTACCACATCGCCGGCGGCGGCGGAGCGCGCGGCTACACGCCGTTCGGGATCGAGACCGCCAAGGGCGCCACCGCCTACGACCTCAAGGAATTCTGGCACGTCGGCCGCGAGCTTCCCGAAGGCCACCCGTTCCGCGAAGTGATGGCGCCCAACGTCTGGCCGGAGGAAGTCCAGTCCTTCCGCGACACCTTCCTCGAGCTGTTCGCCGCCTTCGATGCGACCGGCCTCCGCATCCTCGAAGCGATCGCGCGTTACCTCAACATCGACACCGATTATTTCATCGACACCGTCCGCGACGGCAATTCGGTCCTCCGCCTCCTCCATTACCCGCCGATCCCGGGCGACGGCCCGAACGTGCGCGCCGGTGCGCACGAGGACATCAACACGATCACCCTTCTGCTCGGCGCCGACGAAGCCGGCCTCCAGCTCCTCGACCGCGACGGCAACTGGCTTCCGGTCACGCCCAAGGAAGGCGAGCTCGCCGTCAACATCGGCGACATGCTTCAGCGGCTCACCAACAAGGTGATGAAATCGACCTCACATCGCGTCGTGAACCCGCCGCCCGAGCGCCGCGGCCGCTCGCGCTACTCGATGCCCTTCTTCCTCCACTTCCGCCCCGATTTCCTCATCCAGACCCTCCCCAACTGCGTCTCCGAAGAGCGGCCGAACCAATTCCCCGACCCCATCACCGCCCACGATTTCCTGATGGAGCGCCTGCGAGAGATCAAGCTGGTGTGATTTGCTCCCTCCCCGGAGAGGAAGGGCCAAGGGTGCACCCGCTGGATGAAGAGCGGTAGTTCGCCAAGGCACATTCACTCCGCGTGAGTCCGCTGGCTGCTGTGGCATGCTTGGCGGCTATCGACCCGCCCTCCTCAGTTGGCCGTTAGCCGTCAACAAAGTAAGATGAGACCACAGAGGCCCTTCACCGGACGGATTAGGAGGTGGTCACGTTGCCAAATCTAGGCACCACCCTTGTGCTTGAATGGACATTTTCCGCGCTTGAGGTCGCCGCTTTCCTCCTCATCCTTTCATCCGCTTTCTATGTCCCGCTGGAGTCGCGGTCACGCCAAGGAACGAAGGCAGCAAGGCTCTCTCGTATCGCGCACATTTCTGCTTCAGCCATCCTGCTTTTCGTTTTTTTGCTGGTAGCATTAGGCTATCCGACCCTTGCTCGGGCGTGGAGAGATACCATACCCGTGCTCGCGGCAATGACGCTCGTGCATTCCGTCAGGTTCACACTGGACTGGAAGCAGGCGGCGAAGCTCAGGGGCCCCAGACCTAAGGTGCACAAAATTCTTGTGGACGCAGGAGCGAATGCGCTGGTTGTCCTCTCCGCCCTATTGTTCCTCGACAGAGCTGTTGAGGATAATTTTTCGAAGCTTTACTTGATAATAACTGGTTTGCTGGGCGCATTGATGGTCTGCAAGGAACTGTGGTACAGGATCGTCGATGACATGATCCTTTATAAAAAGCCCGTATTCCTCGTATGGACAGAGGTCCAGCGTTCGGAGCTATCAAAGCTTCTCGTTATTCAAGAGGTTTTTAATCGGTTTACAAAATCGATTTTCTACATAGTTATTGGTTACGCTCTCCTGTACTCAGCGCTTCTATCCTCTCCCTTAGCGCGCGCAAATATGGATGTTAGTTGGCCTAAAACTTCTGGGCCTTCCCTGCTCGATTATATCTTGTTTTCGGTTTCCCAGCTTTTCGGAAGCGCGCCGATGGGCAACGCCTCTGCGTGGGTCAAATCCGTTGCTCTAACCGAAACCTTCGTCGGGATACTTTTTTTGGGCTTAGTTTTGTCGAACGCTCTCGCTCCACGAAAGATTGAGCTCCACAGGCGGCGTCCCAAGAAATATAGCAGCACGAAGGGTTCATCCACTGTAGAAGCCGAAGGCTGATGCCCGTTGCCGCTGGTTTGGGGGTTGGCCAACTCATCCGAGCTAGCCGGTTGCGATCAGAGCAGATCAGACAAACTTTCCTACAGCCCCTTTTTGAAATCCATCCTGTCGGCAATTTTTGTAGCTTGCAAACACCGCCGACAAAAAAGAAGGGCGCCCGCTCGTGAACGGACGCCCTCCCACTTTTTCGAGCTCAGCTTAGCAGCAGGGCAAGCCGCAGCTCTGGGCGAGGGCACGAAGCGCCTCCGGAGCAGCGGCATAAGCGGCCGATCCGGCAAAGAGCAGCGCGGTTGCGGCTGCGATGATCTTCTTCATGTTGATCTCCTGGCTGGGCGACGCGCGCCTTGGGGCTCGATAGCCTGAAAAGCTATCCTACCTGTTTCGCTTCGGATCGGCCTGAGGTTTCACCTTCGCGCCGCTTTTTTGGCCGCTCATCCCAGCGCGCTTCATCCTCATCGCGAAGCCGGCGACCGGAAGAACCTTTCCTGCAGCTCCCTTTTCGTGATCGGTCCTATCGGCGACAATGTCCGTTTGCAAACAGCACCGGTTGAGCTAACTCGAACGTCTGCATTTCGGCGCGCAGCAATGGCCCAGGGCGAGGTTTGGACGAATGCGATTCTACTTCCATCTCGCCGGAGCCGTTCAAAACCCCGACAACGAAGGGATTGAACTCGCCTCGATCTCAGAGGCGAGGACGATGGCGGTGCAATCCGCAGCGGAGCTGATCCGCGACCGGCCCCACGTCGTCTGGGCGGGTGAAGAGGTTCGGCTCGAGGTAACGGACAGCAACCAGCTTTTGCTGTTCACCGTGATCGTGTTCGGCGTGGACGCTGCCGCCGCCGCAAATATGAGATAGCCTGGTCCGGCTTCTCCGGCGGTGGCTTCTGCCCCGCCATCTTCCGCGGCCGCTCATCCCAACGAGCTTGATCTCATCGCACTCTGGCGCTGGAAGTTCAGGCTGGTTGGGCATGCCCCGATGACGAATCCTCCATCGGAAAAAACTTTCCTACAGGGCCCTTTTTGTGATCCATCCTGTCGGCGATATGTCTTTTGCAAACACGCTAAGGTTCACCCCGCTCCTTGTCCCATCCGGGGACGGGAGATTCTAAGCGATTGTGTTTATCTGACATAGGCGCATGGCTCCTCCAGCAACCCAAAGGAGAAGACCATGCGTAATCTCGACACGAACGAAATGACTGCTGTCAGCGGCGGACGTGGCGGCGGCGGCGCCGGTGGCGATCGTGGTCAGGGAACGTCGAGCAGCGCCAGCGCGAGCAACGGCAACCCGGGCACCAGCACGAGCGCCAGGAACAGCAATCCGAGCAACCGGAACACCGCCGGTCTCTGAGACCTCAGTCCCCACCACCAAGCAAGGAAATGACAATGCGCAATCTCAAAACCAACGAGCTGAAGGCCGTCAGCGGCGGCGCCGCCCCCAAGCGGAACCCGGCCAAGGCCCCCGGCGAAAGCTACCAGGGTTCAGCGGACAAGAACTTCGGCCCGCAGTCCAAGTAAGGCCACTCTCGCTACGAGGGGGAAAGGGGCGGCTTCGGCTGCCCCTTTTTATTCCGCCTTCTCCGGCGGTGGCTTCTGCCCCGCCACCTTCCGAAGCCGCTCATCCCAACGAGCTTGATCCTGATCGCAGCCTGGCGCTGGAAGTTCAGGCTGATCACTTCAAGGAAGCGATCTCCTCCCGCTCCTCATCCGGGTCGAGCGGCTCGAACTCGGCTCTTAGAAGCTCAAAGGTTTTCCGCGCGATGAAGAGGCTGCTCCCGTCGAGAGCGGCGTTGCGCCTCTCGATCCGGTGCCAGGCTACCTCGTCAGGACAGGTAAGGCGGTAAAGGCGAACCGCCGCGCCGAGCGATTGCGCTTTCATCCGCGCCGTGTCGCGGCCGCGCCGGGTCCAGAAGTTCAGGTCAAGGACCACATCGAGCCCAAGTTGCAGGCATCGCGGCCACAAACAGTCGATCTGCGCGGACACCCTGAAGCCATAATCTGCGAAGTGCCGGGCCGGCGGATCGATCCCGTAGAGGCGAGCCATCCACTCATCATGGGTGAAGCGAATGGCGGGCAGCTCCTGCTCCAGCCGGTGGGCAAAGGTCGTCTTGCCGGCACCAAGATAGCCATGGATCATGTGGGCAGTCGGCATGGTGGCTGCACCCCCTCATTCCGGCTTCTCCGGAAACGGCTCTTGCCCCGCCACCTTCCGTAGCCGCTCATTCCAGCGCGCTTCGTCCTCATCGCAGCCCAGTTCGCGAGCGGCTTCCTTGAATTTGTCGGATTGCGGCTTGTCTCTATCCGTCATCCTCATCCTCAAGCACGGCGCGTTGCGCCTCCAACAGCTTTATCAGCTTACCGATTTCCTTTGCACCCATATCGCCACCGCTGACGAGCAGACGCACCTTTGTGTCCCCGCCTACTAGGTTGGGTGGGTCAGGGATAAAAAGAAGCGGCGCACCGTAGGCGCCCATGCCATCGCGCAAGAGCCGCCGCGGCTGAGAGCTGGACGACTAGCGCGGCCAGCTGAGCAAGTGCCACGCTGTGATCGCCGAATACCACTGCGGAAAAGATGACCAGCGTCGCTGTCGCCGCCGCGCTCAACGCTCCCACCCTCGTCAGCCGCGCCCAGTCGCTCTCCACGGCGAGCCACGCGATACGGAGGTTGAGACCCGCCAGCAGGGAGACGATCAGCAGCAGCGACGGCACTGCGGATCTGTTTGCCTCGTTCAAAAGCGGTCCCTGCTCGCTGCTGATCTCCAGCAGCCCGCTCCCTCCCGCATGCCCGAGGTAGGAGCCAGGGAAGCCAGTCAGCACGCTGGAAAGCAGAAAGGCAGCGACAGGGACGAACAGCATCAATGCGAGAGCGTGGCTCGCGATCGCGAAGCGCCCTTCCTCGTGCCTCGGCAACTCCCGGCAAGCTGCCAGGAAGCAGCCGAGCGCGAACATCAGCTCCCTCCCGTCGTCTCTGGCAGCTTCGAACTCCGCCTGCATTGCGAGCGCCCACGTGCGTCGCTGATTGCCGAGGATGTTGACCGCCAGCGCCATGACGGCTCGAGAAATCGCTTTGCTCATGCGGGCGAGGCCTTGAAGCTCGGAGACTGAGTGTCTTCGCCCGCCGCGCGGGCGAGGGCCAGGCCCGTACTCGTGAGGCGGTAGGCGTGGCGGGCAGGCCGGCCCCGCTGCGCCGGCTCGCGCCACTCGGCTTCCACAAGCCCATGGTCAGTCATTCGCATCAACAGCGGATAGAGCGTACCCGAAAGGAGGCCGGTTTCCTTCAGAAGGTCGTAACCGTGGCGCCATTCCTGCGGCCGCACGGACAATGCCTCCAAGAGGCTCAGCATCTGCTTCGAAGGTCGACGGCTACGCACCATGGTTCCGAGCAACATATGTAGGTGAGGTCAGTCAAGGGCGGTGGACGGGGAGACGCCGATCTCTCGCTAGGGAGTCGAGCATGAGACTGGCCACGGAGCAGCTATCCGGACGTTCAACAGCCGGGCTCTCGCTTGTTCCAGTTGGGAATGACGCGGAGCCGACGCTTGCCCCAGTAGCTGAGATCCATCGAGATCCTCACGCGAGCACGTGGATTCGTGTAGATTGCCTGATCCCCCCGATAGCCTTCACCCGTGAAGCAGGAGCGCCAGCCCTGCCGTTCCAAGGCAGCACCAATCGGAATGGCGGCATTCTGATCGCGATCGTGCCACAAGATCAGCTGGTCGAAGCCGCCGCCGCCATTGCCGCCATTCAGATCAAGCGCGGCATTGAAGGGTCCGAAGCCCAGGAACATCACGCCGCCTCGGCGGCAACGCATCTCCGTGGTGTCCTCGCGGCAACTGGTGAAACCGGCGCTCAGCGCGTCCTTCAGGCTTCCGCTTGCCGGCAGTCCCTCGAAGTAAAGTGGAGGCGGCGGTGGGCGATCAGGGCCGCCGCATCCGGCCAAGAGGCTTGGAAGAAGGAGGGCCAAGCTGGCTGCAGAACAGAGTGAGCGGCAATGCACCACTTAAATCTACATATATAGCGAACCGTGTCAAGCTGCGGGGCGGGCCGGCGTGAGCGTCCATCACCTCGTTCGCCTCCCCGGAATGTTCGTATTGAAGGCTGTCCAAGGGACAGCTCGCGCCGCAGCCACCTTACTCCGATCCAACGAACACGGATGTCCGCTATCGGCGGCGTCGCCAGCGACTTGGAGCGCCCGCTTTGGGCGCTTGGCAGACGCTTCGACCTGCAGCGCTGAACGTCTGCTTTGGGTCGAAAGCAGCCATTGGCGAGACGTCCACTATCGGTGGACATCGGCCACTGGCGCCTCCCATGAGAGGAGCGAGCCTGCTCGCTCGATCAGAAAAAACTTTCCTACAGCCCCCTTTTTGTGATCCGTCCTGTCGGCGCTTATGTCTCTTGCAAACAGACTAGGTAGCTGCCTCTTGCTCCCGCTGGGATCGCACCAGATCCACACCGCACGAAAGCTTCTTCGCGATGGAGCTTTTCTCGTCGATCACGCGCCAGAAGGGCGTCACCTCGGAAAGAGGCTTTCCGATCTCGATGTCTTCAAGGGCCGCCTCCGCTGCGATGCGAGCGAAGATGCTGGTGGAGATAGGGCAGGCAATATCCGCGCCGTACGCCTTCGCCAGGTCAGTACGCATCTGAGAGACGGAGCGCGTTTCGCCCGGCGGCACCGCGCGCATATAATCGTCCACCATCCGAGGAGTCGCGATCAGCATCTTTGCGCCTTCGGGTGCGCCTCCAAATGGCTTGCTGAGAACTTCAACGTGAGCGGGCTTGCCACCGTCCAGCTTCTGCTTCCAGGTCTTAGCCATCTGATTTGCCTCCTTTCCGTTTGCCTTGCCTCGCTACCCTCCGCAGCCGCCCATCCAGCCGGCTTCATCCTCATCGCAGCCTAGGGCGCGAGCGGCTTCCTCGAACTTGCCGGGCTGCCAGGGCGGGCGCGTCATGCTGCCTCCGCGACGTGAAGCGGGACTGCGCGCTCCCATAGAGCTGCCAAACGGACATCATCGGCAGACGCCCAAGCTTCTGACAGCGACTCGAAAAGATCCGGATCAAATGCGAACACGCATCTACGCGGGAATCCGACACCCTCTCCAATGGTGTTCCGTACGGCTTTGTCCACAGCTGGATTGGCGATAAAGATCACGCCCCCGTCCTCGCCGACTGTTACCCGGTCAAGTGGTCGATCTCGATAAGCCTTTGCGATCACTCGCATAATCACCTCCTGCACGCTAACTAGGTGCAGCATACGGCTGCCGATTCTTGTGCCACAAGCAAAATGCGTGTGCCGTCTATAGCTTGTGCCATCCTTTTTGTGTTGCAGATATTGTGGCACATAGCTTATGCCATGTGGCACAAGCAGCAGGGGAAGTCCCATGAATGACGAAGGCACAACTCCGGAGGCGGGAACGAAGGTTCCACCCTACATCCCGTTTCAGACGCTCCTGACCTTCATCAAGCAACTGAAGGCCGACGGCCTACCGCCTCAGATCGACAAGTCGGTGCTCAGTAAGTTCTCAGGGGGAACCCAGGGGCAGTTGAAGGTGGCGCTTCGCTCGATGGGCTTGATGGATGAAAACAAGCCGACGCCAGATCTGGAGGCGTTGGTGGAAGCGCTGGAAACTCCCGAGTTTCCAGGCCTCCTGCTGAATCTCCTCCACCGGACCTATCCCTACGTGTTCGCCCTCGACCTAATGACGGCGACGCCCACCATGTTCGCAGACGCGTTCAAAGTGACCGGTGCGAAGGAAGACGTTTCCCGCAAGTGCCGGACCTTCTTCCTCCATGCGGCCAAGGCAGCCGGCGTGCCGCTCGGCAACCGCATCCTTACCGGATCGGTGCCGCGCGCCCCGTCGAATGGTCCGCGGCGCAAAGCCAAGCCCAAGAAAGAGCCGGACGTGACGACCGCGGAGGATAGGGGCGAGACGAAGCTCAAGGATGAGAAAAAGTCCGGCAAGGACCACCCGCTCGTGGACGGCCTCCTTATGACGCTCCCCGATCCTGGCAAGAAGTGGGACGTGGATGCCCGTATTTCCTGGCTCCGGATGGCCGCCTTCATCTTCGAGAACATCTATGACGGCAAAGGGTCGATCACCATCGAACCGACAGCCGCCAAGAAAACGGCGACCGGTCAGTGACCAGTCGCCGCATGAAATCGAGTGACCAGCCCGATCCCGGCAAGGTGCTGGGCTGGTCAGAACCACCAGCGAAAGGAGGGTCAGATGATCTGGCAAACCATCCGTAGGAGATAGGATTCGGGCTTCGGCCCGTTCCCTACCTGCCCCCTTCCACAAGGGGTAAGAGCAACGGCGCGGTTCGGTTCCACCCCGGACGCGCCGTTGTGCTGTGTATACATTGATAACGTTATCAATGCAAAAAAGCGGACTACCCCTGCATCTTCTCCCAAGGGATTGCCTTCACCATGGTGATGGCGAGCATCAGGAGAAAGCCCAGGGTAGCAGCAACCCCCGCGACCCACGTAAGCCGCATCCGCACCTTGTCGATTTTCTTCCCTTGAGAGTCCACATCGGTGATCAGGCGATCCACCTTAGCGTTGAGTTCACCAAGGCTACGCTGCATCTCGATTACCGCCTGAAGGGTGAAGTCATAGCTAGAGAGGGGCGTACGCTCCGGAGTGACATCGGGAAGCGCGCCAGGCGACTGATCCCGGCGAGTGCTGGCGCGGTCGGAGGTCGGGGGCTTACCCAAGGTCGCTCCGAAATGCAGCCTGAAGCCAGTCCCAAAACGGCCGCGAGTGGTAACCCCAATAATCTGCTGTGATTTGCGTGATCAGAAGAGAGTTCCTCTCCGTGTCGGGGGTGTTGAGAGAAAGGATGATGTCCTTAGCGCTGCCCGGTGAGGGCGCACGGAAAGCCAGCAAGGTATCGGAAAGCTTGTAATTGTCCGGAAACTTCGCCTGAAGCGCTGCAAAAGTCGCAGGCTTAGGCGCTTCAGAATACAAGGTATAAACCGCCATTTGGCTCCCTCTGTGACCTAAAGCGCCCATCGCGGGCGAGCGTCTTGCGAGTCTTTCAACAACCTAGGCGCACCGTTGATCCGTTTCCAGCCTGTCGGGCCTCGGTACGTTTCGAATAACAAAGCAATCCTGTCGGATGGAACGGAAGCAGAACGTGGGTTGAATCGTATGCGCACGGTGCGTGCGCCGCGGTGCTGCCTCATGCGCGCCGGCCGAGGCATACCGGCTAGGCTGCTGCGGCTCAGCCGGCGTCCTTTAGATCAGCGGGGCCGAAGCCGCTTGGGATGAGGCTCGGAGCTACGGCTCAGCTCGGCAACGCTGCCGTCGCCGGCTGCCGCAAACTCCCAAGGCAACCCCCCGAAGACCGCGTCCACGCCTCGTCTGGAGTGCCCCATCCCGTGTTGAACGCGTAGCCGCCGCGCGGCGGCGACAACTGACGGTTGGCAGCGGCTCCAGAAGAGGAGCCGGTGGAACGGCAGATTTCAGAAAAAACTTTCCTACAGCCCCCTTTTTGTGATCCATCCTGTCGAATGGAACGAAAGAAGAACCCGAGTCGGATCGCATGCGCTCCCCTTGTGCCCGGCGCACGCGCCGAAGTGGCGTGGGTGGCGGCTTCCAGGGAGGAGGGGCCCCCCGCCTTTTCATGTGAATCTCGCGCAACTAGCGCAACTTGTCATCTCTCGCGCCCACTGCCCGTGGCACCTGCTCGTTCCATCTACGTCAGCACCCCACGCAGCGCGTCGTCAGGCGCGAACGGCACCTGTCGGCTTGGTCCGGTTCACCGGCTTGCGAGGTGCCGACGGGCGCGAATGGCATGTGTAAGCTTTGTAAGCTTCATCAGCTGCCGAGGGACCGACGGGCGCGAACCACGCGTGTTGGCGTGACCCTGTGTGACCTTCCGCCGCTGCCGCCGCCCGCGCGCCGAGGCGTCTCGCCCGCCCCGCCGCGGCTCAGCCGCCGTCCTTCAGGTTGGCCGGGCCGAAGCCGTGGGGGATGAGCTCGGAGATCCGGCTGGTCACCGCGTGCGCGCCGTCGCCGCTTGCCGAGATCACCTCCAGGTCGCGGCCCGCCACATGAGCGGCCTCGAGGATCGCCTGGCGGCAGCCACCGCACGGGGTCACCGTCCCCTCGCCCCTCAGCCGTCCTTCGGCCGCATTGCCGCCCGCGACCGCGATCCGCGCGATCCGGTCCAGGCCGAACGCCTGCTGCGCCGCAGTCAGCGCCGCCTGCTCGGCGCAGACTCCGAGCCTGTAGCACGCATTCTCCATGTTCGAGCCGACCGCCACCTCGCCGTCGACCGATTCGATCGCGCAGCCGACGCTGAAGCGGGAATAAGGGGCGTAGGCGCGAAGCGCCGCTTGCCGTGCGCGCTCGATGAGGGGATCGGTCATGGCCCCGCCATAAAGGCGTGGGCACGGTTGCGAAAGGCGGCTGCGGCGTGGAAAGTAGCCGCCATGGCCAAGCTCTATTTCTACTACGCCTCGATGAACGCGGGCAAGTCGACCGTCCTCCTCCAGGCGGACTTCAACTATCGCGAGCGCGGAATGCGAACGATGCTGTTCACCGCGGGCCTCGACAACCGCTATGGCGAGGCACTGATCGCCTCGCGCATCGGCCTCAAGGCGGACGCCTGCCCGTTCGGCGCCGAGACGGACATCCGCGCAAAGGTCGAGACCGAGCACGCGCGCGGGCGGCTCTCCTGCATCCTCGTCGACGAGGCCCAGTTTCTCAGCCGGGCCCAGGTGTTCCAGCTCGCCTCGATCTGCGACGAAATGGACATTCCGGTGCTCGCCTACGGCCTTCGCACCGACTTCAAGGCCAATCCGTTCGAAGGCAGCATTTGGCTGCTCGCGCTCGCCGACACCCTGGTCGAGATCAAGGCGATCTGCGCGTGCGGGCGGAAGGCCACGATGAACCTTCGAGTCGACGAATCCGGCCGCCCCGTCACCGAGGGCGCTCAGACCGAGATCGGCGGCAACGAGCGCTACGTCGCCGCCTGCCGCCGCCACTTCATGGAGGGGATCACGCCGTCCAGGGCGGACGGTTAGCGGAAGGGCGGGCGCCTAGCGGAAGGGCGGCTCGTCGAAGCTCCGGAGCTTGCGCGAATGGAGCTTGGTGCCTTCGTTCTTGAGGATCCGGAGCGTCTCGATCCCGATCCGGAGGTGCTGGCTGATCGCCCGCTCGTAAAAGGCGTTGGCCTGGCCGGCGAGCTTGATCTCCCCGTGGAGCGGCTTGTCGGACACGCACAGCAAGGTGCCGTAGGGGACCCTGAAGCGATAGCCCTGCGCCGCCACGGTCGCCGACTCCATATCGATCGCGACCGCCCGCGACTGGTTGAAGCGCCGCGCGGAGAGTGTGTAGCGAAGCTCCCAGTTGCGGTCGTCGGTGGTGACGACGGTGCCGGTGCGGAGGCGTTGCTTCAGCTCCTTCGGCGCCTCGCCGGTGACCTGCGCCGCGGCGTCGAACAGGGCCTGCTGGATCTCGGCGATCGGCGGGATCGGGATCTCGATGGGGAGCACGTCGTCGAGCACATGGTCGTCGCGAAGGTAGGCGTGGGCGAGCACATAGTCGCCGATCGTCTGGCTTGGCCGAAGCCCTCCGCAATGGCCGATCATCAGCCACGCCTCCGGCCGAAGCACCGCGAGATGGTCGCAGATCGTCTTCGCGTTGGACGGCCCGACGCCGATATTGACGAGGGTGATCCCCTCCCCGTTCGCGGCCATCAGATGGTAGGCCGGCATCTGGAACTTCCGCCAGCCGCCCTCGCGCACCAGCGCCTCGGCATCCGCGGTCTCCCGGGTGATGTAGAGGCCGCCGGGCGCGGACAGCGCCTCGTAGGGGCTGTCCTCGCGCTGGAGCTCGGCGATCGCCCATCGGACGAACTCGTCCACGTAGCGGACGTAGTTGGTGAAGAGCAGGTAGCGCTGGGTGTGCTCGGAGGGCGTGCCCGTATAGTGGCGGAGGCGCCCGAGGCTGAAGTCCACCCGCGGCCCGTCGAAGAGCGCGAGCGGGCGGTCGGAGCGGGAGCTGTGGTCCCAGGACCCATCTGCGATCTCGTCCCCGATATGGGCGAGCTCCGTGGTCGGGAACCAGCGGCCTAGATCGGCGGCCCGGACGTCGTCGAGGCGAAGGTCGTCCGTCCCGTCGAGGACGTAGGGGTAAGGGATTTCGCTCCCAGAGCGGCCGACCGAGACCTCGACCCCGTAATCCCGCACAAGGTAGCCCAGCTGCTCGATCAGATAGTCTCGGAACATCGCGGGCCGGGCGATGCTGATCGCATAGCGGCCGGGCTGGTTGAGGCGCCCGAACGCCCGCGCCGGGAACTTGGCGGGATGGTCGTAGCCATAGTCGATTCTAAGCTCCGGATAGGCGAAGATGCCGGCCGCCCGCTGCTCGAGGTCCGGCCGCTCGCCCTTCAGCATGTAGCGGGCGAGCGCGCTCCTCAGCGCCCGGACCGATTCGTCGAACATCTCGCAAAGCTCGTCGATCAAGCCCGGGATCGAGTTCAACTGCGTCATCTGGCGAATGTCCTCCTGCGGCCGGCCTCCCTGCTGGGCAGGCGGCGCGCCTATGTCAAATGAACGGCGCAGAATTCTGGGGCGGTCCGGAGGGAGGAGGCCTCGAAGCCTCAATCGGATGAAGGCGGGATCGAGCGCAGCGCCTGGAGGCGGGCGAGAAGCTCCCGCATCTCCGCCTGGCAGGCGTCGCTCAGCGCGATATACTGGCCGCGCTTGTCGTCGGGCGAGGGGGAGCGGACGATCAGCCCCCTCCGCTCCATCTCGCTGAGGTATCGGAGGGCCGTGGAGGCGGGGACGCAAGCCGCGATGCAGGCGCTCGACACCCGCACCTTCCGGTCCTCCGCCTCCGACGCGAACAGATCCAGCAATATGTCCCACACCGCCTCGCCGAAAAGCTCGGCCGGGAACACAGCATCGCGGATCCGCCGCTCGCGATGCAATTGCCGCGCGAACGCGCCGAGCGCTCGCCCGGCGCTCAGCTCCTCATCAGCCACGTTGCGGCCGGACGGTCGAAATCCTCATCTGACGATGCTTAGCTTCAAAACGGACTGAGTCAGCCTGGACTTACTCCATTTTGGACCAAACCAACCGATCTGCGTGCGCAGCCAAAAGAAAGGCTGCAAAGGGCACCTCCCGGAGCCCCTTGCAGCCAGGCTTTTCCCTTATTTGAAGTCGCTATTCGGCGGCTTCGGTCCAGACGGCGCTGGAGACCGGCTTCGCCGACGCCTTCCGCTTCGCATCGATGCGCCGGAAGGTGGCGAGCGCCTGCCCGACGATCTGGTCCATATTGTAATAGCGGTAGGTGGCGAGGCGCCCGACAAAGGTGACGTTGGGGGTGGAGTCCGCCAGCGCTTCGTACTTCTTGAAGAGCTCCTGATTTTCCGGCCGCGGGATCGGGTAATAGGGATCCCCCTCCGCGCTCGGATATTCGTAGGTGAGGCTCGACTTGGCGTGCTTCTGACCGGTGAGGTGCTTGTACTCGGTGATCCGGGTGTAAGGGACTTCCGGGTCCGGATAGTTCACCACCGCGACCGGCTGGACCCACTCCTGGTCCACCGTCTTGTGCTCGAACTTCAGGCTCCGGTACGGCAGCTTGCCGAAGCGGAAGTCGAAATATTCGTCGATCGGGCCGGTGAAGACGAGGTGGCCGAAGTCGATCTCGTCCCTAACGTCCTTATAGTCGGTCGAGAGCAGCACATTGATGTTCGGGTGGTCGAGCATGGCGTTGAACATCGCCGTATAGCCCTCGGCCGGCATGATCTGGTGCTTGTCGCCGAAATAGCGGTCATCGGTGTTGGTCCGCGTCGGGATGCGCGAGGTGACGAGCTTGTCAAGCTGACTCGGGTCGAGGCCCCACTGCTTCCTCGTATAACCCTGGAAGAACAGCTCGTAGAGCTCGCGCCCGACGGCGTTGATCACGACGTCCTCGGACGTCTTGATGTCCGCCACCGGCTCGGCGCGCGATGCGAGATAGGCCGCAGCCGCCTCGTCAGTCTTGAGGCCGAGGTCGAACAGCTCGTTCAGAGTGGTGCGGTTGATCGGGATCGGCACCAGCTTGCCACGAACCTGCGCGAGCACTCGGTGCTCGTAGGGCCGCCAGCGCGTGAATTGCGACAGATAGTCGACGATCTCGTCGCTATTGGCGTGGAAGATGTGCGGCCCGTACTGGTGGATCAGGATGCCGGCCTTGTCGAAATGGTCGTAAGCATTGCCGGCGACGTGCGGGCGCTTGTCGATGACGAGCACGCGCGCATCATGCTGGCTGGCGAGCCGCTCGGCCAGGACGGACCCGGCAAAGCCCGCGCCGACGACCAGATAGTCATACTTCTTCTTGCCGGCCGAAGTGATGATCCGCGGGCCGGTGGCAGGCGCAGCGTCACCCGTTACGGCTTCGCGCACGAGACCCGCCATCCGGGCGTAGGTCGTGTCCCAGCTAATAT
>Ga0216301_1000253_pt1 | contig 14801 bp, 12 predicted proteins | sample 4hB_Boncat_minus_FD_156203 | JGI IMG/M metagenome (GOLD analysis project Ga0216301, IMG submission 156203) | Terrestrial sediment cell enrichment communities for BONCAT metagenomics from Utah, United States - 4hB_Boncat_minus | ecosystem: Environmental > Terrestrial > Deep subsurface > Rock...
ACGGAAATGGAGACGATCGTGGGATTCTGGCTTCAGGTCAGGACCCCCGCCCCCCACCCTCCAGAGCCGGAACAAGAAGCGAGCTAACGGCGAATCGGGTTTCACGGCTGCGGCGAGTACGCAGAAATCACGACACGTTGCAGCCGAACCTGCGAGCGGCTCTCCCCTTCCTACTGCTCGCGCTCCTCGACCATTCACGCCTTCAGACCGTGGCAGATGGGGCAAGGACAGCACCAACAACCGCTGAAAGCAATGAAGCCTTCCCCATACGCACGCGAGGATCGGGCCGCGCCCGTTTCGACCGCCCAAGCGGCCGATATGCCGAGACAAACCAATGGAAACGGCCCCTCCGGGAGTCCCTCCGACGACACTTGCTTCTCTTCCTACGAGGAGCAAGGGATCTGGGGGGTGGACGGGGGACTCAGGGAGGAGAACCAGATGAGCAACGAATCCACCGGCCACCACGAGGCACCGCCGACGAACGAACCGACCGGGCCCGCCCGGATCCTCGAGGTGCGCGTCTACCGTGGGCCGAACCCCTACGGCTACCGCCCCGTCATCCGCTTCAAGTTCGACCTTGGCCCGCTCGAGCAAAATCCCACGAACCAAATTGAAGGGTTCACGAACCGACTCCTGGAAATCGTGCCGACCCTCCACGAGCACGGCTGCTGCTATGGAGAGCCCGGCGGCTTTGTCCGGCGGCTGAACGACGGCACGTGGCTGGGCCACGTCGCGGAGCACGTCGCGATGGAGCTTCAGTGTCTGGCGGGAACCCGCGTCACCTACGGCAAGACGCGCAGCACCGGCGAGCAGCCCGGCGTTTACAACGTCGTTTACTCCTACGCGGAGGAGCGGGTGGGACTGCTGGCGGGCTGGCTCGCGTTGCGGCTCATCCAGTCCCTGCTGCCGGAGGAGCTACGAACCATCGAGGGCCTGGAAAAGTTTATTCCCCGGAACGCCGATCCGCTGGCAGAGCCGGGGGCGCCGTTCGACTTCCAGCGCGAGTTCGAGGCCCTGGTCCGCCTAGCCCAACGGCTGGCTCTGGGGCCTACGACGCAATCCCTCGTCGACGAAGCAAAGCGGAGGGGCATTCCGGCGATCCGCCTGGACGACCAAAGCCTCGTCCAGCTCGGCTACGGCAAGTACCAGCAGCGCATCCGCGCCAGCGTCACCGGAAAGACGTCCCACATCGGGCTCGAGACGGCGGGCGATAAGTCGTTGACGGCCCGTCTCCTCGCCGACTCTGGCATCCCAGTGCCGAAGCAGCAGCTCGCGAAGACGGCCGATGAGGCGGTTCGGGCGGCGAAGAAGATCGGCCATCCGGTCGTCACGAAGCCTCTCGACGGCAACCACGGACGCGGCGTCTCGCTGAGCCTGATGGACGATGAGCAGGTCCGGTGGGGGTTTGAGCAAGCCAGGGAGCACAGCCGCACCGTCATCGTGGAGCAGTTCTTCCAGGGGAGCGACTACCGGGTGCTGGTGATCAACGGCGAGGTGATCGCCGCCTCGCACCGCGTCCCCGCCCACGTGGTGGGCGACGGTAGGCGGACGATCGGCCAACTGGTAGACATCGTGAACCAGGACCCGCGCCGGGGCATCGGGCACGAAAAGGTCATGACCCGCATCAGCATCGGGGCGCAGGCGAAGAACCTGCTCAACCAGGCGGGCTACACCTTGGATACCGTTCTGCGGGAGGAGGAAACCTTCTACCTCGCGTCGACGGCGAATATGAGCACCGGCGGCACTGCCATCGACGTCACCGACGTCATGCACCCGGACAACCGAGAAATCTGTCGCCGCGCGGCGCTCGTGGTCGGCCTTGACGTGGCGGGCATCGACGTCATCACCCCGGACATCACGAAGTCCATGCGCGAAGTCGGCGGCGGCATCTGCGAGGTCAACGCGGGACCCGGCTTCCGGATGCACCTCCAGCCATCCGAGGGCAAGCCCCGAAACGTCGCGCGTCCCGTGATCGACATGCTGTTCCCGGACGACGTGCCGTGCCGGATCCCGCTCGTCTCCATCACCGGCACCAACGGCAAAACGACCACGTCGCGCATGGTCGCCCACATTCTCAAGATGACGGGCAAGCGCGTTGGCTTGACCACCTCCAGCGGCATCTACATCGACGGCGAGAAGTACCTGGAGGGTGACACGACCGGCCCCTGGAGCGCTAAAGTCGTGCTCCGCGACCCGACCATCGACGCGGCGGTGCTGGAGACGGCGCGGGGCGGCATCCTCCGGGAAGGGCTCGGGTTCGAGCGGTGCGATGTCGGGTGCGTCCTCAACGTGACGGAAGACCATCTGGGCGTGGGCGGCCTTAATACCGTCGAAGACCTGGCCTGGGTGAAGTCCTTGGTCGTGGAAGTGGTGGAGGAGGACGGCACGAGCGTCCTGAACGCCGACGATCCGCTGGTGGCGAAGATGCGCCGCAAGGCGGGCGGACGGCTGATCTACTTCTCGATGAGCGGCGACGGCAGCAGTCCGAAGGTGCTGACCGACCACATCGCCAAGGGTGGGGCGGCGGTCGTGCTGCAGCCGGGAGTGCGCGGGGACATGCTCACCGTCTACGACGGCGAGCACTACATTCCGCTCGTCTGGTCGCACGAGATTCCCGCGACCCTCGGCGGCACCGCCAGTTTCAACGTTCAGAACTCGCTCGCGGCGGCGGCGATCGCGTACGGTATGGGTATCCCGGTGGAGACGATCCGCCAGGGCCTCAAGACGTTTGTGACGACGTTCGGCCAGAACCCAGGGCGTCTCAACGTCTACGACGGCCATCCGTTCCGGGTGATCCTCGACTACGCGCACAACCCAGACGGGATGCGGCGGTTCGTCGATATGGTCAAGAAGATGCGGCCCAACCATCGGCGGGTGATCGCGGTGATGACCGGCACCGGCGACCGCCGTGACGAGGACATTCGCGAGCTCGGCCGCATCATGGGCGAGGTCGCCAACGAGTTCGTGATTAAGGAGACCACGCTCTTACGTGGCCGAAAGAAGGGAGAGATCCCTGCCCTCGTCCGGGAAGGCGCGATCCAGGTGGGAATGACCGACGAGCGCCTGCACTTTGTGGAAAGGGAGTGCGCGGCCGTGAAGGCAGGCCTCGAGCTGGCCCGTCCGGGCGACCTGGTGGTCGTTTTCTGCGACGACTACAAGCACTGCTGGACGTGCATCACTGACTTCAAATACGAGGGCGAGAGTCCGGCGGAGGCGCCCGACGACGGCGGGAACAAGGGGGCGATGCTACTTTAAGATGGAGAATTCCAAGATCGCGATCATCGTCCACGGCGGGGCCAAGGACATGGAACCGGAAGAGTACGAGCCTCACCGTGAAGGCTGCCGCCGAGCCGCCGAGGTGGGTTGGGAGGTTCTCCAGCGAGGTGGCACGGCCGTCGACGCCGTCGAGGCCGCCATCCGGGTGATGGAGGACGACCCGACGTTCAACGCGGGTTACGGGGCCGAACTGAACGCGGATGGTGAGGTCCAGATGGACGCGAGCCTGATCGACGGTGGGTCTCTCAACGCTGGCTCCGTCGGATTCATCCAGGGAGTGCGCCATCCGATCTCGGTGGCCCGTAAGGTGCTGGAAAGCGGAACCGTGTTCCTTGTGGGAGACGGCGCCAACCGGTTTGCCCAGGAGCAGGGCGCGGAGTTGTGCGACAACCGCGAACTGGAAACCGAGGAGCGCCGCAAAAAGTGGGAAAAGACGATCGCGGAAGGCAACGGCGGCACCGGGGCCAACAACACGGTTGGTTGCGTCGCCCTCGACCAAAACGGCGACCTCGCCGCCGGCGCCTCGACGGGTGGCACCGGATGCAACCCCCGGGGCCGGATCGGTGACACTCCCCAACTGGGCTGCGGCTTCTACGCGGACAACCAGCGCGGGGGGTGCTCGATGACGGGCGACGGCGAGTCGATTGCGCGGGTGGTCCTCGCGAAAACGACGGTCGACCAACTAGGCGAGGTGCCTCCAGACGAGGCCGCCGCGCGGTCGATGCAGATCTTGGGCGATCGAACAGAAGGGGACGGGGGATGCATCGTCATCGACCGCCAGAGTCGGATCGGCTGGGACCACAACAGTGGGAACATGGCCGTCGCCTACCGCACGCCCGACCTCCCCGAAGCCCGCGCCTACGTCCATAAGCGCGAAGAAAGCGAGGACTAGGTCTAGCTTCAAATCAGGAATGGTGCCCCTTGAAGCGAAGCGGTAGGGGGAAATGAGGGGGAGGGGGTGCCGCCAAGGGCGGCAAAATCCGCCTGCGCCAGAAGTCCGCTGACAATCCAATAAACCCGACATGGCAAAACAAATTGAAGACCAGGAAGAGGCTCCGGCCCCTCGCCAAGGTGCCCTCATCATCATTGGGGGCCACGAACAACGCGAAGGCCGGATGACGATCCTAAACGAAGTGGCGCGCCGCGTAGGCGATGGCCCGATCGTGGTCACTACCGTCGCATCGCACCAGCCCGAGGGCTACTTCGAGCAGTACGACCGAGCCTTTCGCGAGTTGGGGGTCAAGGAAGTGGTGGAGATGGATATCCGTACGCGCACCGAGACGTCGAGCGAGGAGAAGCTCCGTCTCCTCGACGGCGCGACCGGCGTATTCTTCACGGGCGGCGATCAACTGCGGATCACCAGCCAGATGGGCGATACGCCGGTCATGAGCCGCATCCTAGACATCTATCGCAAAGGCGGCGTGATCGCGGGTACCTCGGCGGGAGCCTCTGCCATGTGCGAGACGATGCTGGTGAAGGGCACCAGCCGCGAGTCGTACCGGATCGGTGACCTCTACATGGCGCCCGGCCTCGGTCTGATCCAAGACGTAATCATCGACCAGCACTTCGCCGAGCGCGGCCGCATGGGCAGGTTGCTCGGCGCCGTCGCCCAGAACCCGCGCATGCTCGGCATTGGGATCGACGAAGACACCGCGATCTCGGTCGAGAACGGGGAGGAGTTCCGGGTCCTGGGTAGCGGCGCGGTCTCCGTGGTCGATGGCGAAGGGGTGACGTACTCGAACATCGCGGAGGAACGCGAGGATCGGGCGCTGTCGATCTACGACGTAAAGCTCCACATCCTCAGCCACGGCGACAGCTTCGACCTCCTGAGGCGACGGCCGCACCTGAATGACTCGTGAGTTGTGATAGTTGACGCGTGAGGGTCGGCCCTCTGGTCACACATCACGCACCACCCCTCACGTGTCTTGTCCGATAATGGTAGGTACATTGAGAACTGTGGCGAAATGGGTCAGCTTGCTAGTTGCGGTGTCCGGATTGGGCGCGGCGTGTTCTTATATCTCGAAGCCTGACGAGGCCAACGCTTCGCCGGGTCCTCAGCAGAACCGCCAGGCGACGAACCTCAGCCGGCTTTACAGCGAGACGTGCGCCAAGTGCCACGGCGAGCAAGGCGAAGGCGGTGGCGGGGGGACCCGCACGCTGCTCACTCGCGAGCTGTTCGACCAACAGCACGACCGCCGATTCTTCGAGGCGATCAAGGACGGAGTGCCCCACGCGGGCATGGAAGCCTACGGCGCGACCCTTTCCGACGCGGAGATCTGGGGCCTGGTGGTCCACATCCGCGAGCTACAGGCCCGCGCCCTCCGCGCCGAGAGTGGCTCGCCAAAGGAGACCAACGGCGTCTACTCCAGCCAGCACCACGCCTACCGGGTTGAGACGGTGGTTGACACCAAGCAGGGGCTGAACGTGCCGTGGGGGATGGACTGGCTCCCGGACGGCCGCATGCTGGTCACCAACCGGCCGGGCGCGATGTTCGTGGTGAAGGACGGCAAGCTGGGCAATCCGGTTCAGGGCACGCCCGCCGTCATCGACGCTGGCCAGGGCGGTTTGATGGACGTCGCGGTTCACCCCGATTACCGAAAGAACGGTTGGATCTACCTATCGCTCTCTGACCCCGCCAAGGCGGGCGGCCGGGACACGATGACCAAGATCGTGCGCGGCAAGCTCCGCTTCCAGGGCGACCAGGCCCAGTGGACGGACCAACAGACGATCTTTGAGACGGAGCAGGCGAACTACAACCGGTCTGGTCTGCACTTTGGCAGCAAGATCGTTTTCGACGGCAAGGGGCACGTGTTCTTCTCCATCGGCGAGCGCGGCAACGCGCCGCTGGCCCAAGACCTCTCCAAGCCAAACGGCAAGATCTACCGAGTCCGAGAGGACGGCAGCATTCCCAAGGACAACCCGTTCGTGGGGACCCAAGGCGCGATCCCGGCGGTGTGGTCGTACGGCCACCGCAACCCGCAGGGCCTGGTGCTCGGCCTCGACGGCACCCTCTGGGACACCGAGCACGCCCCCCGCGGCGGCGACGAGGTGAACCGCATCCAGAAGGGGGCCAACTACGGCTGGCCAGTCGTCTCTTTCGGCATCAACTACAACGACTCGCCGCACTCGACCCCGTGGCCGGGGCCTGGACAGAACTTCCTGCTGCCCGTCTTCCGCTGGCTGCCTTCGATCGGCGCGAGCGGACTGGACGTGGTTCGTGGCAACGCCTTCCCCAAGTGGAAGGGCGACCTCGTGGCGGGTGGCCTCTCGGGCAACAACCTCGACCGGCTGCGGATCGTGAAAGACAAGATCGTGGAGCGTGAAGAGCTGGTGCACGGCATGGGCCGCGTCCGCGAGGTCGCGACCGGGCCGGATGGCACGATCTACCTGCTGCTCAACGGTCCGGACAAGATCGTGCGGCTCGTCCCGGCGCGGTAGGTCGCTAGGTCATTCGGTCTTTGGGTCGTTCGGGATTAGGCTGTCAAAGCCATGTCATCCTGACCCTGAGGTGCGAAGGGGAAGGACCTCCTCCAACACACCCTGCTGGGAGAGGTCCTTCCCCTTCGCACCTCAGGGTCAGGATGACATGGCGGACAAATGGTGTGCTATCGGCACATCTCCCCAGCTCCTCCACTCCCCTGCTCCTCCGCTCAGAAACGTCCGATTCATGGTCTGGGAACCGATGCTACTTGCGAACCCGCTAGGAGCGTGATCGTCCTACTACCGTGGCGGGAATGAATCGGTACGCGGTGGGAGCACTTGCCGGACTAGTGGCAACGATTCCGATGACGGCTTTCATGCTGATCGCCTATCGGCGACTGCCCAAGAAGGAGCGGTACGCCCTGCCTCCGCGCCAGATCACGATGAACGTGGCGGAGACGGTCGGCGTTGAGGAAGCGTTGCCAGAGCCGGCCGAGAAGACGGCGGTGACCCTCGTCAGCCACTTCGCCTATGGAGCGGCAGCGGGTGCCGTCTACGGTGCGGTCGCGGGAGACATGGACGAGCCAGCGGTGGCCAAGGGGGTCGGCTTCGGGCTGCTCGTGTGGGCCGGAAGCTACCTCGGGTGGCTTCCCGCCGTCGGATTGCACCGCTCTGCCATCAAGGAACCGCTACGCCGCAACGCCCTCATGATCGGCGCTCACGTGATCTGGGGAGCGACGACCGGAATCCTGACCGAACGCCAACTCCGCAAGGAGCCCCTGACCCGGCGGATCGTGCGGAAGGTCGCTCGCAAGGCCGTAGCCTTGGCTTTACGGCGATAGCCGAAGCGGCATAATCCGGGCACCAAACCCGTGAAAGTCCGTGCCGCCGTCCTCCGCCAGCCAAACGAACCGATCCGCGTCGAGGTCCTCGATCTTGCCCCTCCCCAGTCGGGCGAGGTGCTCGTCAAAGTCGTCGCGGCCGGCGTATGCCACAGCGATTGGCACCTTGTAACAGGTGACACGCAACACCCGACTCCCGTGGTGCTGGGTCACGAAGGCTCGGGGATCGTGGAAAGCGTGGGAGCCGGCGTCACCAGCGTAAAGCTGGGAGACCACGTGGCGCTGAATTGGGCACCCGCGTGCGGAGGCTGCTTCTACTGCCGCAAGTCGCGGCCTAACCTGTGCTCCACCTACGTCGGTCCCATTTGGGCGGGCACGTTGCTGGACGGGACGACCAGGCTCACGCAAAACGGTTCGCCGGTGTACCACTACTGCGCCCTTGCCTGCTTCGCCGAGTACGCGGTGGTCCCCGAAGTGTGCTGCGTGACGGTTCCCCCTTCCCTGCCATTCGAGGTGGCGGCGGTCATCGGCTGCGCGGTCACTACCGGCGTGGGGTCCGTCCTGAACACTGCTGGCGTGGAGCCAGCGAGCAGCGTGGTCGTCTACGGCGCGGGCGGCGTTGGTCTCTCGACGATCATGGGTGCGCGGCTCGCGGACGCCGGACCCATTATTGCCGTCGATCCGCTCGCGTCGCGCCGGGAGGCTGCGCTCGATCTGGGAGCGACCCACGCAATCGTGCCGGGGGAGGATGCGGTCGCGGCCATCCGGGACCTGACCGAAGGACGCGGGGCGGACTACGTGTTCGAGGCTATCGGCATTCCCTCGGTCCAAGAGGAGAGTCTAGCGGCGACTCGTCCTGGAGGCACCATCGTCTTTTCGGGCCTGTCTCCAATGGGGTCGCGCACCAACCTTTCGGGCGCGATCCTGGTTCGGCAGGAAAAGACGGTCAAGGGCTCTTACTACGGGACCGCCAACCCACCCGAAGACTTTCGCCGCTATGCCGAGTGGTACGAGCAGGGCCGCCTCCCCCTGGACCGCCTGGTTTCCCAGACCTACAGGATCGATGAAATCAACGAGGCGTTTGCCGACATGCTCCAAGGCACGACCCGCCGCGGCGTCGTCCTGATGGGCTAGCCCATTCCCATCACAATCCGTAACTTGATGGCCTTTTTCGCATTTCCATACAAAGTGCGGCCATTGTCGAAAACTGCTCTTATAATGTCCGCTTAACACGCTCCGAACTTCATTGGTGAAGCGAAGCGAGGCCACCGCGGGCCGCTGGAGATAAAGAGGTATGCGTATTCGACGTGTTCCCGCGGTCCTGACCGCGGTCTGTATGGCCTCCCTGGCCACCGCTCAAGATGCCGCCGCTGCCGCGCCTGCCGCGCCACCGGCGATCAACTGGACCGACAGTGCCTGGGTCGCCGTGAGCACCGCGCTGGTGCTTCTGATGACCCCGGCCCTAGCCCTGTTCTACGCGGGCATGGTCCGCCGCAAGAACGTTCTCAGCACGATGATGCACTCGTTCATCATGTTGGGCATCGTCAGCGTGCTCTGGCTCGTTGCCGGTTACTCGCTGGCCTTCGGAAAGGGGACCACCGCCTTTATCGGAAGCCTCGAGTTCCTGATGGGCAACGGCGTCTCTATGAAGGAGTCGTACCCCCACGCCGCGCAGACCATTCCGCACGGCCTTTTCATGCTGTTCCAGATGATGTTCGCCATCATCACCCCCGCCCTGATCTCCGGCGCGATCGCCGAGCGGATGAAGTTCAGCGGCTATCTGCTGTTCACCACCCTCTGGTCGCTTCTGATCTACGCTCCCGTGGCCTACTGGGTGTGGAATCCCGGCGGCTGGCTGTTCGCAAAGAGCGCCCTCGACTTCGCGGGCGGCACGGTCGTCCACCTCGCCAGCGGCGCCTCCGCTTTGGCGGCCTGTATCGTCCTCGGCCGTCGGCGTGCCCTTGAGCACAACGAGCCGATCCTGCCGAACAACCTGACCACGACTCTGTTGGGCGCGGGCATGCTGTGGTTCGGGTGGATCGGATTCAACGCGGGCTCGGCCCTCGGCATGAACGATATTGCGATCTCCGCCTTCGCCTCGACCCATATCGCCGCCGCTACCGGAATGCTCGGGTGGTTGATCTGCGAAAAGATGCGCTTTGGCAAGCCGACCGCGCTGGGCGCGGCGTCTGGTCTGGTGGCCGGACTCGTCGGCATCACCCCCGGCGCGGGTTTCGTCACTCCCGTGTCTGGTGCCATTATCGGTCTCATCGCGGGAGCGGCGTGCTGCTTCGCGGTCAGCCTCAAGCACAAGTTCAAGTTCGACGACTCGCTCGACGTGGTGGGCGTCCACGGCGTCGGTGGCTTCCTCGGGGCGATCCTCACCGGCATCTTCGCCAGCGTCGAAGTCAATAGCGCTGTCCAAGGTGCCCTCGACACCAACAATGGCCGAGGTGGGCTGATCATGACCCAGCTTATCGGCGTCCTTACCGTTGGCGCGTTCGCGTTCATCGGCACGATGATCTTGATGAAGATCGCGCAAGCCGTCACCGGCGTCCGCACGAGCGACGGCCAAGAGTCCGAGGGTCTTGACCTCGCGCTCCACGGGGAGGCGGGCTACAACCTGTAAACCAACATGACAAAAATCGAAGCCTACATCCGAACCCAGCGCCTGGAAGAGGTCCAGGAAGCGTTGGAGGCCGCCGACGTCTCGGGCATGACCGTCACCGAGGTGCGCGGCATGGGCCGCTCGAAGGGCGTGACCCACACGTACCGGGGCTCCCAGTACACGCTGAGCCTGAACCCCCGGCTCAAGCTCGAGATCGTCGTTACCGACGACCAGGTCGCCGAGGTCGTGGACGCGATCCAGAAGGCCGCTACCACGAACGAAGTGGGTGACGGCAAGATCCTGATCATCCCGCTCGCCGATGTGATCCGAATCCGAACCGGCGAGCGCGGCGACGCTTCGCTCGCCTAGAGCGACGCGTGAGGTGTGAGGTGTGACATGTGAATGGGAGCAAGTGCTCCGGGTCACGTGTCACAAATCACACCTCACGCGTCACCGCCCGGGAGTGGTAAACCTGCACCATGGAGTTCAGGCAGTTAGGCGGTTCGGGGTTCAAGGTCCCCGTGTTGAGCTTGGGGACCGGCACCTTTGGGGGGCAGGGAGAGTTCTTCAAAGGGTTCGGCAACAGCGACGTCGCGGAGGCGACCCGGCTGGTCGATATCTGCCTGGAGGCGGGCCTCAACATGTTCGATTCGGCGGACGTGTACTCCAAGGGGATCGCCGAGGAGATCCTAGGACAGGCGATCAAGGGTCGCCGTGACCAGGTCATCCTCTCCACCAAGGCCACCTTCACGATCGGCTCGGGGCCGAACGAGGTCGGGTCCTCCCGCTACCACCTCATCCGGTCGTGCGAGAACAGCCTGCGGCGGCTTGGTACCGACCACATCGACCTCTACCAGATGCACGCGTTCGACGCGGTCACTCCCGTAGAGGAGACACTGAACGCGCTGGACGACCTCGTCCGAAGCGGCAAGGTCCGCTACATCGGGTGCTCCAACTTCTCCGGCTGGCACCTCATGAAGTCGCTGGCGGTCTCCGACCGGCACAACCTCTCGCGCTACGTGGCGCACCAGGCGTACTACTCGCTGGTCGGCCGCGACTACGAGTGGGAACTGATGCCCCTCGCCCTGGATCAGCGGGTAGGGACGGTCGTGTGGAGCCCCCTCGGCTGGGGACGCCTGACCGGAAAGATCCGACGGGGTCAGCCCATCCCGGAGAACAGCCGCCTCAACAATCCGGTAACCGCCGGTGGCGGCCCGGCCGTGCCTGATGAGCACCTGTACAACGTGGTGGACGCCCTGGACGAGGTGGCGGAGGAGACGGGCAAGACCGTTCCCCAAATCGCCCTCAACTGGCTCCTCCAACGCCCAACGGTCTCGACGGTTATCGTGGGCGCACGGAACGAGGAGCAGTTGCGGCAGAACCTCGGTGCCGTCGGTTGGAACCTGACGCCGGAGCAGGTCGCGAAGTTGGACACGGCAAGCGCCACCCCTAAGGCCTATCCCTATTGGCACCAGGATGGCTTTGATCGGAACCCGTTCCCTGTGGGTTAGCGCCGTCTACGTCCGGGATCGGAAGCATTCGACGTTGGGCGGCCCTTTGGTTGGGCCAAAACGGCCCGACCAGAGGGCCTCGGCGAGGTGAAGAGAGTTGCGCAAGACGTTCGAGTTCGTTCTGTTCGTCCTCGCCAGCGGCATTGAGGGGTACTTGCTCGCGTCGGCGGCATATTTGTCGATAATAGGGGCGCTTTCCTTCGAATCCGGCGCACCCATTGTCGTTCTGCTGCTCATCGCTCCCATTCCTGCCGTGGGGCACTTGGTCGTAAAGCGATGGGTCCGTTACGGCTCCAAGATGAGGCCGGTTGGGGCATGGTCGCTGTTCGTCTTCCTTAGCCTCGGTTTCGCTATGGGCTTCATGATCAGATTCCAACCTTTTCAGTGATCTAGCCTCAAGGAACGGGGAGCGCTTCTCCAACCCCCATCACGACAGCTCAATTCCTTTGGGTTAGAGGCCGATGAGTTCCGTTCAGTCGCGGCCGTCGCCTTTCCCCTCGCGGCCTAGTGTGTCCCCGGTCGAGCAGATGGGCAGAAAGATGCCCCATCACCAAGGGCGCGGCTCTCGGCAAAGACCGGCGGGTGTTGACGCTTGTTGACGGTCGCCTCACTAGAATTTTTCTACCGCTGGCTTCTTGGGTGGACGACAGACACAGGTGTCCCGCCCACTCCAGGGTTAGGAAACATTCATGACAACCTCCATTCACGCACGGACACGGCTGTCCATCTGGGTCGTCCTCCTTCTGCTTATTGCCAGCCTCGTCGGTTGCGGCGGGGGCGGTTCCGACGAGCAGACCCGTCCCTCTTACGTTGGCCGTTATGTCGGCTCCTTCAACGAATCCGGTTCCAGCCAGAACAAAGAAGCGGGGACGTTTCTCTTTACGGTTGGCGATAACGGCTCCGCATCTGGCCTGATCGCCAGTTTCCTTTCGGCCGACAGCATCGCGGCCACCGGCACCGTAGGCGCCAACGGCGCGTTGTCCAACTTCAGCGGCACCGTTGCAAGTGGCGGCACCACGTACAACTTTGTCGGCTCGATCACCGAAACGAATGGCAGCAAAGCCGCTACGGGAACCTGGACGTCGACAGGGGGCGCCCTTGGAAACCGCTCCGGTACCTGGTCGGCCGCGCCCGCCCCGACGACGAATCCTTACGCGGGCAGATACATCAGCACCGCCCAAGACGGAGCTACTTTCGACCTGACCGTCGCGAACGACTGCACGGTCAACGGCACCTTGCTCACCACCAGCCGGCACCACCGGCCCAGCCACGGGTTCGTTGACCCCAAGACCGGAAGGCTTGTTTGGGTGAGCGATCCCTTCGCTTCGACGTCAAACACTTCCCGCGACGTTGCGCGTTCGGTCCTCGTTACCATTGCGGCGGTCAACGCGCACAACGAAGGCGTGACCGGGGAGGTCAGTGTCCAAAACCGGGAGCTCATCCGGGTCCTCACCGCCAGCCTCGACCGCGACACCTCCACCACCACCGAGCTCACTCGAATCTCGGCTGAGTCCGGGACGATGATCGTCCAGCAGTCCGGCGGCATCATCTACGGCACGGGCGGCAGCCTATCGGTCGGCGACTTCGCCGACGGCGATTACCAGCAAGGCTTCGTCAGCTTCGACACCTCGGGCCTGCCGCTCACCGCAACCGTCGTGAGCGCGACTTGGGAGATCGCGCAGAACGCTACGGAAGGCAACCCGTTCAGCCTAGGGCAGCAGGTCCTGGCCGAGCCGGTTAGCTACCCGGCTGGAGAGCGGGCAAATCCTGGCACCGGAACCATCCCTAATACGGCGGTAGTGGTGACCAACTCCCTCGTCAACAGCAACCTCCGGATCGATGTGACGAACCTGGTTCAGAACCGCCCCGTGAAGGGCCGGTTCCAGCTTCGGCTCCGGTTCCCGAACAACACGAACGGCAATGCCCAGAAGGACAGCATTCGGTTCACTGCTGGCAAGTTGACCATTCGGTATCGCTGATCGTGCTGGGGCGGGCATTAGCTCGCCCCAGCCTTGGACCCGGGGGACGCACTCTCAAGACGCGAAGACAACATCAGGGCTCGGACCAGCAACTGGGATCGAAGGTCAACGGGGCGCTTCTTGTTTCGCGGTTTGTAGAGGATCTTGGGCCCCCTGCGGTGAGTTTTAGCCGTCAAAGCTTGCGTCATGGCAAGCACTCCGAACATCTCCTTCAACGACGGCAGGCAGATCCCCCAGCTTGGGCTGGGCGTGTGGCAGATCCCCAACGAAGAGGTCGCGGGCGTAATCCACAACGCGCTGGACAACGGTTACCGCTCGATCGACACCGCCGCGATCTACGGTAACGAGGAAGGGGTGGGCGAAGGCATCCGCACCGCGTCGGTATCTCGCGACGAGTTGTTCATCACCACCAAAGTCTGGAACGACCGGCAGGGGTTCGACGAGACCCTTCGAGCGGCGGACGAGAGTCTGAAGCGGCTAGGGCTGGAGTCGGTCGACCTCTACCTGATCCACTGGCCCGCGCCCGCCCGCAATGCCTACGTCGATACCTGGCGCGCGATGATACGACTCAAAGAGGAGGGCCGCGCCAAGTCCATCGGAGTCTCCAACTTCCACGTCCCTCATCTGCAGCGCCTGTTCGACGAGACGGGGGTAGTGCCGGTGCTGAACCAGATCGAGCTGCACCCGCTGCTCCAACAGAAGGAACTTCGCGAGTTCAACGCGGCCCACGGTATCGTCACCGAGTCGTGGAGCCCCCTCGCCCGCGCGGGAATCCTGGACGACCCAACGATCACCGGCCTTGCCCAGAAGCACGGCAAGACTCCGGCCCAAATCATCCTGCGGTGGCACATCGAACTCGGCCTCGTGGTCATTCCGAAGTCGGTGAACCCACAGCGGATCCGCGAGAACATCGCGGTCTTCGATTTCCAACTGGACACGGAGGATCTGGCGGCGATCGAGCGTCTCGACCGTGGAGAACGAACCGGGTTGGACCCCGATACCTTCTCGTAGCCACTTATCGAGGCCTTCAATCCTTGGCCGTGGGCAGCCTACTAGGCCGACCCAAGAACCTCGGAGCCCACGATGGTGTACAAAGGTGGTTCCAGTGGCGAATCGCGTGCGCACGTACCGAACGGACTCTGAGGCGGCCTATCCGAAGCCCGCG
>Ga0216301_1000254_pt1 | contig 14783 bp, 8 predicted proteins | sample 4hB_Boncat_minus_FD_156203 | JGI IMG/M metagenome (GOLD analysis project Ga0216301, IMG submission 156203) | Terrestrial sediment cell enrichment communities for BONCAT metagenomics from Utah, United States - 4hB_Boncat_minus | ecosystem: Environmental > Terrestrial > Deep subsurface > Rock...
GGTAAGGGCGCCGTCTCGGGCCTGCCAGAAGAGCGGGCGGAAGCTGTAGCGGTCGTTGGTGGCCACGACGCGCTTGCGGACGGTGTCGAACATCACCACGATGAACTGGCCGTTCAGGCGCTCGGCGAACGAGTCGCCGAAGCGCAGGAAGAGCCGCAGACAGAGCTCGGTGTCGGATAGGTCTTCCTTCGCTTCGAGGTCGAGGAGCTGGCGAGCGGCAGCGCGGTCCCAGATCTCGCCGTCCAGCCAGACGTAGATCGTCCCGTCGTCGCTGACGGCCGGCTGCGGCCGGTTCGGAAAGAAGCGGGTGAGCACGGTGACCGCCGCCAGGCCGGGCAGCAGGGTTCGGGTGGTGTCCGTGGCGCGGACCGATCCCTGGAGCAGCCGCTCGAAGCGGTCGGCGACTTCCTCCATCCGCGCGGGCGGAGCGCCGGGGCTGAAAGTCAGGGCGAAACGAGGCATGACGTGGCTATCCTCAAGCGCCCGGCGGGTGGCGGGCGCGCTACGTTTTAGGGTGGCCGCAGGGGGCCCGTTCCAAACTTCGGCGTGGCAAAGCAGGGCGCCGGCCGGAGCGCCTCCCTCCATGTCATCCGCACGATTGCCGGATCTCAAACCTCTTGCTGTCCAGGCGATCCGTTCATTGGTAGAGAGGGGCTCGGCTGCTTGCCACTTTGTCCCCGCCGGCGCTGCAAGCCGCTGGCCTCCGCGGCCTGCAGCGCCGGCGCGCTCGTGCAGAGGCGCCGCCGGATCTCCACCTCGGTCCCAGGCGCGCGGTTGCGGTAACGCCGCAAGCCCGTCCGCCGTCGCCGCAGTCCTCGCTTCCTCGTTCCGTTCGAACACCTCTGTGTGCTGGCGGAGCTGCGGTATTATGTCCACTGCTGAACGTACTGCGCGAGTGGCCGGCATTCACTATTTGGACTACTCGGTGGCAGGAGCGACTCCTCTTTGGATCAGCAGCAGCAGCAGAGTAGCTCCTGTTGTAATAAACCGGGACAATAAGCAGCAGCAGCTACTCTGCTGCTGCTGCTTGTTAGTCGAGATGTGGATCAGCAGGAGCTACTCTGCTGCTGCTTGTTAGTCGAGATGTGGATCAGCAGGAGCTACTCTGCTGATGAAAGAGTTCGGGACTGACAGGGATTAGCAGCAGCTACGCTGCTGCTGCTGCTTGTGATTAAGATGAGAACCACACATCCTTCTCTGTAACTCATCACAGGCCGCCAGTGATTACTTGTGCAGAGTTAATGCAGAAACTGCCCGATATGCTGGTTCAGAGAGCGATTCCTTGCGATTGCCTTGCAAGCGCCTGTGGAGGTTTGGCTTCCTCTGACGCCAGGTAATGCATAACAGGTCAAGCCCTATTAAGGGAGCCATTGGCCCTGCCAGGTCCTCATGAAAAGCAACGGCTCCTGATGGAGAAGCGAGGTTACATCGTGTGCGGTTTCGCTGGAGTATTTCATCTTGACGGGACAGTGCCGGACCGGGAGATGCTTGGGTGTTTTTCCCGCCTGCTGGCTCACCGGGGCCCGGATGGCGCCGGGGAGATGGTGGACGGACCGCTTGGACTGGCGCATCGCCGGCTCAGCATTCTCGATCTCTCTGACGCAGCGCACCAACCGATGTGGGACGAGGAGCAGCGGGCCTGTCTCGCCTATAACGGAGAGATCTACAATTTCCAGGAGATTCGAGATGAGCTGCGAGCCGCGGGATGGAGCTTCCGGTCTTCCGGTGATACGGAGGTTCTGTTGAAGGCGTGCCTGCACTTCGGCGTGCCGGAGGCGCTTTCGCGCCTGAATGGAATGTTTGGGCTGGCCTTCTGGGACGGCAAGGCCCGACGGCTCTGGCTGGCGCGGGATCGGATGGGAATCAAGCCGCTCTACTACGCGGAGCGTGGCGGGCGCCTCGTGTTCGGATCGGAGATCAAGCCGATCCTGGAAGTGCTGCCCGCTACGCCGGACGTGGTGACGCTGCTGGACGTGCTGGCGGGCGAGCCGCCGACCTGGGGTTACCACACGCTCTTCGAGGGTGTCGCCGCGATAGAGCCGGGAGAATGGCTCTGCATTGACGCCATGGGCCACCGGCAGTCCGGCCGCTACTTCCGGCTCTTCGACCAGGTCGACCGGGATCGCTACGCGGAGGCGGATGCTGCTTCCGCAGAGACAATGACCGGAGCCCTCCGGGAATTGCTGGAGCGGAGCGTTCGGTTGCACCTGGTCAGCGATGCACCGGTGGGCGTTCTCGCGAGCGGCGGGCTGGACTCGAACCTGATTGCGGCGCTCACCCGGCCGTCCGGCGTCGACGTCGACCTGTATCATGCCGAAGTAGCAGGACCGCAAAGCGAGCGCTGGGCGGCGGAACGGCTGGGCGAGTACCTGGAGCGGCCGATCCAGTACGCCACTCTCAGCCCGCAGGAGTATATAGAGACGTTGGCGCAGGTGGCGTACCACCACGAGTGTCCCTCCGGCTACCACCCCAATGACGTCCCGTTCTATCTCGTCTCCCGGAAAGCGGCCCAGGACGGCGTGAAAGTCCTGCTGACCGGGGAGGGAGCCGACGAGTTGTTCTTCGGTTATGAGTCGATGGTGCTCGGAATGGGGCGACGCAGCTTCGTGCGGGCGGGAGACCGGGCACGGAGCGTGCTGCGCCGTTTGCCCGGAGGGCGGCAGCTGATGAGCCTGCTGCCGCGCGGCGACGAGCTGCCCGCGCAGCTCTTGCGCCGCGGCTATGAGCAGGCGCTGCGGGAAGAAGCACGGGAAGTCTGCAGCTTCATCCCGGAAGTGGAAGACCGCGAAGTACTGGTGGAGAGCCTCGTCTCCTGCTCGGCGCACCTGGAGTCGCTGCTTATCCGCAACGACCGGATGGGAATGATGGCGGGGCTGGAGAGCCGCATTCCCTTCCTGGAGAACGAGCTGGTCCGGTTCGCGGTGAATCTGCCCCGGCGATTCAAGGCGCCGCGGCACCCCCTGGCGCTCGGCTACCGGCACCCGATGCGGGAGAACAAGTGGCTCCTGCGGCAGGTGGGCCGGCAGTTACTGCCGGCGGAGTTGCACTCCCGGAAGAAATGCGGCTTTCCGGTGGCGCCATGGCGTTATCTGGACCTCCGTACGGAGTTCTTCCGGCAGGGCTTTCTCCTCGACACACTGAAGACACCGTTCGCTAACTGGGAGACGACCTGGGACGCGGCCTCCGATGATTTCCGCTGGACAGCGTTTGCCACCGAGATCTGGGGGCGACTCTTCTTCCATCGGGATTCTCCTGCGGAAGTGACGCAGATGCTGCTGCCCTTCACGGCCTGCGGAGAGTCGGCGCTAGCCGCTTGACATCTGGAACACCGGCTCGGGTGAGCCGCCAGCTACAATCGCGCGGTGGCGAACGAGGGTCTGGAAGTTATTGGGAAAAGGAGCCAGTTGCGGGTCAGTGGTAGACGGCTCGGAGTCCGATTACTCGGACTCCGAGCTCGGCCGCGCGGTCCGGGCTCCTGACCCCCGGTCGTGGTCGTGCTTGGCGCCCGCTCCGCGGCCGCAGCAGTCGGCCCAACCGCGGCTGGCCTCGTCCGGCGGCTGCTCATCAGTCCGTACGGCATGGCGGACGCGATCTCCCCACCGGTAGCTGGCTTTCGAGGCTAGGGTCGCCTGGAGGTAGAAGCGAACATCCGTCGTTTTGTTCTCTACCTGGTCCTGGCGACGGTCCTCATCGCTCCCTGCCTCTGTTTCGTGGCGCGAATGGTGCTGACGATTCTCTTCGGCGGCCGGTGTGGCGGCGGTATCTACATCCTGCGCTTCGCCGTGTGGCTGCTAGCGCTCAGCGACCTTCACTATTCCTTGCGAGGGTCTTTGGCGGTGCATCAGCAGTGCGCCGTCGTCCACGACGGTCGCATCGGCTCCGTCCGGCTACTGCCGGGTGATGCGCTTGTATTCCGGCATTTGGCCCAGCAGGCGGCGCGGGCGCCGGGCTCTTGCGGGAGGGGCTGGTTCCGATGCTGTCCGGTGCGGCATGTCCGGCGCTTCGCTCGGCCATTCCCCGGGCGAAACCTGAGGGGCGCTGCATCGTGCGGTAGGGAACCCCCGGTTCAAGAGCTGCTGGGGTAAGCGCCTTCCCCTGTTCGAGATGCCAGCGGATGATGTAGAAGCGTCCCTCGCGCCCCGATGCGCCTCCTCGGAGAGCCCGATAACTCTCGAAATCTTCGCCAGGCTCGGACGAGAATACGCCAGGCATTCCTGGGGCTCGGCAGCCGTGGGAGGATCACCGCCAGACGCGCGAAAGCCGCGCCGCCCTCGCGAACGAGAGCGGCGCGGCTTCTGGAAGCGCCTCCATCCGGCGGCTTACCGCCAGGCGATGCGCGGGCCGTGGCGGAACACGTGGAACAGGGCCACGAGCGCCGCCCAGTTGAGCATGCAGAAGGCTCCGCAGGCGTTCACCAGCCGGAACCGTCGCCACTCGGCGCGGGCCAGGCCCAGCGCGCCCGCCGAGTACATCGTCGTCTGGCCGATCAGCATCCCCATGAAGAAGGGATGGCTCGCCGCCAGCGCCGCCGACGCCGCCAGGAGGACGGCCAGCGCCACCGGGATGAACAGCCGGCAGAGCTTATGGCTGATGAGCGTGAACGCGAGCTTGCCGCGCCACGGCAGATACAGCGGCCAGAACTGCGTGAGGAGCTGGTAGTTGCCGACCAGCGTCCGCACCTTGCGGCGGAACTCGATGCCCGGATCGCGCATCACTTCGTAGACGCGGGACCCGCTTTCCCAGCGGACTTCCTTCTGGGCGGCGCGGGTGTAGAGCGCCAGCGTCACGTCTTCGCAGTAGCTGCCCGCCGGGATCTCCTTGAAGATCGACTTGCGGATGGCCAGGAAGGCGCCGGAGACGCCCGCCAGGAGGCGCAGCTCCGATTCCAGCCGGCGCAGCGACCGCTCGTACTTCCAGTAGAGGCCGGTGCACTCGCTACAGGCGTCGCCCTGCTCGTTCACCAGCGTCATCTCCGCGCCCACTAGGCCCACCACCGGGTCCGCGAAGTGGCGCACCATCCGGCGGATCGCATTCGGGTCCACCCGCTGGCGGACGTCCGACATCACCACGATGTCTCCGTTGACGGACGGCATCGTGCGGTTGATCGCCACGGACTTGCCGATGTTCTCCGTGAACTCCACCAGGTGGACTCGGGAGTGCTGCTCCTGGTAGCGGCGGACGACGTCGTTGGTGCCGTCGGTCGATTGGTCGGAAGCGACCCAGATCTCCAGCCGGTCGGCGGGGTAGTCCTGGTTCAGCAGGTCATCCAGCTTCGGGCCGATGTTGTTCTCTTCGTTGCGCACCGTCAGGATGACGGACACGAGCGGCTGGTAGTCGTCGGAGACGACGGTCTGCTGCGGCTTGCGGAGCAGGCGCCAGGCGCCGAGCAGCACCGGGTAGCCGACGTAGGTGTATAGGACGTAAGTGGCGGCGAGCCAGAATATGCAGGTCCAGATGTTCATTGTTGCCTCAGGTTCCCAGGGCAATCCGGCGTTCGCAACGCCGGTGTTCATTCAGGTGTTGATGGTCTAGCCGGTTGGCTTTGTGTGCTTGCTTCAGGCCGCCGAGACGCAGCTCGCGGCGTTTGTTGCGCTCGCGCGGCTGGTTAGCCGCGCGTACAGGGTTGCGTAGGCGTCCACCATTCCGTGGATGCTGTAGCGCTCCGTCACGATCCGGCGAGCGGTCTCGCCGAGCCGTCGGGCGTCCGCCGGGTGTGTCAGCACCTCCAGCAGTCCGTCCGCCAGCGCCGCCGGGGTGGGGGAAACGAGCCGCGCGGCCGCTCCTCCGTCCACAACGGCGGGAGTGCCTCCCACTGCGGTGGCGACGACCGGCAGTCCGCAGGCCATCGCCTCCAGCAGCGAGAGAGACGTGCCTTCCGTGAGGGAAGGCAAAGCGTAAACGTCGAGCGCGCCCAGGATGGAGAGCACGTCGCCGCGCTCCCCGAGGAACCGCACGCGCTCGCCCAGGCCGAGCCGGGCCGCGAGCTGCTCCAGCTCCGCGCGCAGCGGACCGTCGCCGGCCAGCACGAGGCGCGCGCGGGGCTCGCGAGCGGCGACCACGGCCATCGCCTCGATCAGTGCGGCGTGGTTCTTCTCCGGGCAAAGCCGGCCGACGGCGCCAATGGCGAGGTCGTAGTCGCTAAGGCTCAATGTCTGGCGCAGTTTGTCGCGCTGGAGTGTGGGGCAGAATACGTCGGTGTCGATTCCGTTCGTAACCACCTGCAGCCGCCCGTCATCCGGACAGCCCCGCTCCCGCAGCCGGTCGAGCAGGTCGGGCGTCACGGCGGTCACGGCGCCGGCCCGCTGAAACAGCCGCTGCACGATGGCCTGCAGCCGCCCGCCGCCCTGCCAGGTGCGATGTCCGTGCGCCGTCACCATCAGCCGGGCGCCGGGCTTCAGCAGCGAGGCGATTCCGGCGTAGAGGAACGGCTGGAAGTTGTGGCAGTGAACGACGTCCGCGCCTTCCTGCCACAGCACGCGGGCTAGGACCGGGATGAGGCGGGGGGAGACGGCGTTCCCGGCGCCGAGGCAATGGACCGGAATCCGGAGATCGCGGAGCTGCTGCACCAGCGGCCCGCCGCTCTGGAGCGCGACGACCGAGCACTGGATGCCGGCGTCCGACAGGCGCTCCACCAGGCGGGCGACCATCATCTCCTGGCCGCCCATGTCCAGGCTGCGGACGACGTGCGTAACACGGGTCGGTCGGCTGGCGGCGGGTGCGTTAGCGATGGTGGAAGCGGATTGCATCTTCGGGTTCTCAGGCTCCGACCGCTTGCTGTCCAGGCCCTTGCTCCGGATGTCCGAAGACCTCGGCGGTGAACTGGAGAGCGGTCGGCTGTGCTATACCGGAGAGCCGTGAAGTTCAAACGTCCGCCGGGTCCGCTGAACCACAAAAGGCTGTCCGCAGGCACGAAAAGGGCTGAAAACAGAGGCGCAGAAGGGGGTGGCGCCTGGTTGGACGGCGCTCCGAGGCTCCCAGTCCAAGCGATTGGCGAGTCCGAGATCGCTCATCCAAAGGGGTTTAAAGCAAGCGAAGCAGGCGGTAACTCAGCGGGCGGTGAGGGGCCAAACGCCAGGGGGTGAAGCGGTTCCCAAAAAAGCCCCTCGCCGGATGCATAGTTTTCGCCCGTCTGGGTATAACCGGCTGGACCGGTCTCCCGGCTCCAGGTTTCCAAGCCTTAACGAACGTCAATTTCACTGCGCCTCTGCGTGCAGAGAGGACAGACAAGTGGTAAGACTGCAAGCGCTCGCGCTCACTATAACCAGCCTCTTGCTGGCCGTATCTGTATCCGTCTGTGCCGAAGAGCTGGCGACGACGGCCGGCGACAAGCTGGACATCAAGATCGCCAACGAGGCCCAGCTTTCTCGGGTCTACACGGTGGACCAGGACGGCAACGTCACCCTGGACCTCATCGGGAAGGTGCCCGTGAAGGACCTGACCACCGACAAGGTGCGGGAAGAGCTGGCCAAGCGGCTGGCGAAGTTCGTCCGCGACCCGCAGGTGTCGGTGGAATACAAAGAGCGCGCCCAGGTGACCGTCGGCGTCACCGGCGCCCTCACGAAGCCCGGCGCCGTGAAGCTGAAGAAGGGGAGCCGCCTGACGGACGCGATCTCCCTGGCCGGCGGCGTAACCGCCGACGCGGACCAGCAGAAGATCATTCTCACCCGGCGCGGCAAGCAGACGGCGGAGACGATCGATCTCCTCAAGCTCGCCGGCAACGCGAGCATGAACATCACGCTCGAAGAGGGCGATGCGATCTACATCCCGCAGGTCCCCACGCACACGGTTCAGGTGCTGGGCGCGGTGAACAAGCCGGGCGGAATCGTCCGCAAGAACCCGCTGACCGTGCAGGACGCTGTGGAAGCGGCGGGCGGCCTCACGATGGACGCTGTGCCGCAAAAGGTGCAGATCCTGCGGAAGGGCGCCGTCGATCCGGAGATGATCGACCTGGACGCCATCAAGACTGCGAAGGCGAAGAACGTGGTGCTGCAGGACGGCGACACGCTGACGGTCGCGGAGTTCCCGAAGATCCCGGTGAAGGTGTTCGGTTACGTCACGAAGTCCGGCGACACGATGCTGAAGGAAGGGTCCACCGTCCTCGACGCCATCGCAGCGGCGGGCGGCTACGCGATGGAAGCCGACAAGCGCGCGGTGTTCGTGGCGTCCGCCAGCGGAGACATCACCCGGTTCAACCTGGACAAGCTGGACAGCCCCGAGCTGGTGCGGCCGTTGAAGTCGGGCGACCGGGTGATGGTGCCGCAGCACACGCCGCGCCGCTACGCCGTGATGGGCGGCGGCGTGACGGAGCCGGGCATCTACTCGTTCCCGACGGACCCGATGCAGAAGGTTTACGTCACCGACGCGCTGGCCTCGGGCAAGGGCGTCATCGACCGGGCGAAGAAGAAGTCGATCTTCTTGATCCGAAAGAGCGCGAACGGCGAGCGGCCGACGCCCATCGAGATCGACTTCGAGGCGCTTATCAAGAAGAAGGATCCGAAGCAGAACTACGAGATCCTGCCGGAAGACGTCCTGTTCGTGGATGCCGAGATCGACGGCCGCGACAAGCCGAAGATGATCGACCGAGTCCTCGGAATCGCTGGAGCCTTCATCGGCTTCTAATCAACCGCAGAATTCCGGTCTTACGGACCGGTTGAACTTGAAGATAGTGGGCCGCCGCCCGTAGTGCGAGCGGCGGCCCGGGAGATGGATAGATGAACTACACACGTGTGATGTCTGCGCTGCGGCGACGGCGCTGGTGGATCTTGTCGGCGGTGACGGCCTGCACGCTGGCCACGGGCTACGGGGCGACCCGGATGCCCCGCGAATATGCGGCGACGGCGCAGGTGATGCCCGGCGAGGCCGCCCTCGGCACGCTGAAAGAGCTGGAGACGCCGCTCGAAGTGGCGCAGGACAAGGATGACCTGGTGGGTCGTCAGGACCGCCTGAAGACGGTGGCGGCCGTCCTGACCAGCCCGACCGTTATCGGCCGGGTCATCGAGCAGCAGCGGCTCAACACGACGCCCGCCAAGCTGCTCGAAGAGATCAGCGTGGAGGAAGTGACCTCCCAGATGCTCCGCATCTCGGTGAAGGATAAGGAAGCGGCCCGGGCGAGCGCTATCGTGAACGGAATCGTCGACGAGTTCGTCCGCTATTACACCGACCTGCGCTCGCAGGAGGCTCGCAAGCAGCTCGCACTGGTGGACAGTGAGCGCCGGAAGGCCGAGAAAGAGCTGCGGCTGGCGAGCGCCAGCCTGCACGGCTTCAAGAAGTCGGGGCAGATCAGCTCGCTGGAGGACCAGACGAAGGCGCTGCTCGAGCAGAGCGGCCTGCTCTCGGACGAGCGGAACAAGGCGGAAGCGCGGCTGCGGGAAGTCTCCGCGCAGTTCGAGAGCGTGTCCGAATCGCTGAACCGCGCCGCGCCGACCAAAGAGATCCGCGAAGCTTCCACGAACGCGCTGCTGCTCGACAAGCTGCGCGGCGAGGTGGTGGACCTCAAGCGCGCCCTCGACAAAGAGCTGGGCCTCCACACGGAGGAGCACCCGAACGTGAAGCGGCTCCAGAACGAGCTGGCCGAGGCGCAGACGCGGCTGGCGACGGAATCGACGAGCAAGCATGAGACGGTGCGGGTGATCCCGAACCCGGAGCGCGAGACGTTGCTGGTGACGCGCCGGCAGCTGATGAACGAGCGCGACGGCCTGATGGCGCGCGTCGCCAGCCTCAACAACGACCTGGGCCGGCTCCAGGCGCGGGTAAGCAGCCTTTCCGGTAAGGACGTGGAGCTGAGCGTCCTGGCGCAGCGTTACGCCCAGGCCCAGCAGCGGCAGGCGGCGCTCACCAACCGGGCGGGCCAGCTTCGCAACGTGGCGGCGTCCCTCTCCAACGGCACGCCGATCCAGGTGGTGGACCGCGCCGACCAGCACAACCCGCCGCAGGACCTGTCGGTGGGACGCACGCTGCGGCTGACGGCGCTGGCCCTGGTGATGAGCCTGGCGATGTGCGTGGCGCTGGCGATTGCGATGGAGACGGCGGACCGGCGCGTGCGGACGCTGGAAGACGCCGAGGAGCTGGCGCACCTGCCGGTGGTGTCCGTGGTGCCGCAGCTGGCGGGCCGCGCTTCCGCCGGGACGCTCTGCCTGACGGCCGAGAACGATCCGGACAGCCACCTGGCGGAGTCGTACCACTTCCTGGCGAACCACGTGCTCCGGCAGACGTTCAGCCGGGAGAGCACGGTACTGATGGGCGCGACCGGCCGGCCGGGCCAGGGCGCCACTACGGCGCTCTCCAACCTGGCCATCGCCCTGGCGCGGGCCGGGCGGCAGGTGGTGCTGGTGGAGGCGGACATGCGGCGGCCGTTCCTGCACGAAGTGTTCTGCCGCGAAGAGAAGCCGGGCCTGTCGGACGTCCTCCAGCGCACGGCGACGGTACAGGATGCGCTGGCGCCGACGCACGTGGAGAACCTGCGGCTGCTGTCCGCTGGCACGAAGGTGAAGGACCCGTGGAGCCTGCTCTGGCAGCCGTATATGGCCGACGTGGTGCAGCAGCTCCGCGAGGAGGCGACCTACGTTATCTTCAACGTGCCGAGCGCTACGGTGTTCGCGGACGCCCTGGGGATCGCCCCGCACGTGGATGGCGCCATCCTGGTGATGCGGACGAAGGAGATGCCCAACGGGGCCGAGCTGAAGGTGCAGAGCTGGCTCGACGAGGTGAACGTCCCGGTGATGGGTCTCGTGCTGAACGGGGTGCCCGCGAAGGATATGGATACGGCGGAGTTCCACCGCGATTATGCGAAGCCCCGACGTGGCGAGACTCCCGCCGCGATGCCGGCGCTCGGCGACGGCGTGACGGCTCCGGTGCGGCGGTCGGCCTAGGTAGTCCCGCAGCGACGGGAAGGTAGTAAGACGAGGTAAGCAAATGTACGGGCTACCGAGAAATAACCGGATCGCTGTCCTGCTGATCGGAGCGGTCGTCGTGATGACGGTCTGCGTGTTGGGCACGAGCGCCGTGATCGGGTCGTTGGGGCAATGGGCGGTAGCGGGGCTGACGGTGGCCCTCGTGGGCGTGGGCGCTTCCACCAGCATGGCTCGGTGGCGCGTCCACTCCCAGGCCGCCGCGACCCCGGTGCGGAAGCACCGCGTACTGCTGCTCGGCACCGGCCCCACGGCCGACTACCTGGCCCGGATGGCGGAAGCCGAGGGCAACGAGGTGATCGGCTTCGTGGAATACCTGGACCGCGCGTCGGATATGGGATGGGACTCTCACTCGGGACTGCCGGGAATGGTTCACGACCTGCACGTGGACCGGGTGCTGGTGGCCGAGGGCGGCGCCATTAGCTGCGAGCTGGTGAGCGAGATCGACCAGGACGAGAACCCGGTGGAGATCTACGTGGTGCCCTCGCCTTATGAGCTGGCGCTGGGCCGGCTCACCTGGCTGCGAATGGGCGACGTGGCGCTGCTCCGGCTCTCCCGGGGGCGGGGCCGCCGGGCGCAGCGCATCGCCAAGCGCGTGTTCGACGTGGCGGTGTCGCTGCTCATCCTGGCGATCTTCGGGCCGGTGCTGCTGCTGGCGATACTGGCCATCCGCCTCACCAGCCCCGGTCCCGCGATCTTCAAGCAGGAGCGTGTGGGTAAGGGCGGCGCCCTGTTCACGGTCTACAAGCTGCGGACGATGGTGATCGACGCGGAGAAGGACGGCGCCAAGCTGTGCGAGGGCAAGCGCGACCCGCGCCTCACGGGCGTCGGCAGCTTCCTGCGACGGACGCACCTGGACGAGCTTCCGCAGCTCTGGAACGTGCTGCGCGGCGAGATGAGCCTGGTGGGTCCCCGGCCGGAGCGGCCGGTGTTCGTGGAGCAGTTCGTGCAGGAGCTGCCCCGCTATAACGAGCGGCACCGCATCCAGCCGGGCATTACCGGGTTGGCGCAGGTGAACGGCTTCTATCACAGCAACCCGCGCGAGAAGCTGCGGTTCGACCTGATGTATCTCTACCACCGCTCGGTGTGGCTGGACATGTGCATCCTGGCGCGGACGCTGCTGAACGTCTTTGAGTAAGGATCGGGTAAACGAAATGCGAGCCCTGTATCATCACCGGACACGCGGCCGGGACGTGGAAGCGGTTCACATCCGCGGCGTGGCGAGCGGGTTGGAGCGGCTGGGATATGCGGTCGAGATCGTCGGCCCGCCGGGAGTCCACGTGGATGCCGACGTGGCCGCCGCCGTGAAGACGCACGAGGGAGAGACGTCGCGGATGGGCAAGACGTGGGCGTGGGTGGCGCGCCACATGCCGCAGCTCGGCTTTGAGCTGCTGGAGCTGGCCTACAATGGCGTCGCCATCCCGCGCCTGCTCGCCCGCTGCCGGAAGCCGAAGCCGGACCTGATCTACGAGCGGTACGCGATCTCCACCTTCGCCGGCGTGCTGGCGGGGCGCCTGACGGGCGTGCCGACGGTGCTGGAAGTGAATGAGACGATCGGCGTGGACCGGACCCGGCAGGGCAAGACTCCGGTAATGCCGTGGCTGGCGGCCTGGCTGGAGCGGCAGATCCTGCGCCAGGCCACCGGGCTGGTGGTGGTGTCGCACTACCTGAAGGAGCAGATGGTGGCGGCGGGCCACCCGGCGGAGCGCGTGCTGGTGCTGCCGAACGCCGTCGATCCGGACCGCTTCGACCCGGTGCGCGCCGATGGAGCGGAGATCCGCGCCCGCTATGGGCTCGAAGGAAAACCGGTGATCGGCTTCGTCGGTTCATTCACGAAGTGGCACGGCATCGACATGCTCCTCCGAGCGTGCGCGGCCGTGGCTGCGGAGTTCCCCGAGCTGCGCGTGTTGCTGGTGGGGGACGGGGCCCAGCGCGACGAGTCGGAAGCGCTGGCGAAGGAGCTGGGCATCGGGGACCGCGTGGTGTTTCCGGGCCGGGTGCCGCACGCCGCGATTCCCGACTACATGGGCGCGATGGACATCGGCGTGATGCCGAACTCCAACGTCTACGGTTCGCCGATGAAGGTGTTCGAATACATGGCGATGGGGATGCCCGCCGTCGCGCCGCGCTTCGGGCCACTCGAAGAGGCAATCAACGATGGGGAGACCGGCCTGATCTTCGAGCCGGGCAGCCTGGAGAGCCTGACGGCCTGCCTCCGCGCGCTCGTTGCCGAGCCGGAGCGTCGCGCGCGCCTGGGCCGCGCCGCGCGGGTGAAGGTGTTGAATCAGCACCTGTGGGAGCACAACGCCCGCGCCATCACCGAGCTGGCGGACCGCTTCCGTCCGGCGCCCCGTACGACGGCGCCGGCCCGCGCCCCCGAGGCCGACGTGGTGTAGCTGGGACAGCGCGCTCTTAGTACATAAGGTAAGGCCCGGCCACGTTGGCCGGGCCTTACTCTTGGTACGCCGGGCATGTGCCCGTTCTCGGAGGTGAAAGTCCTCTACGGTTCAGGGAAGACGGACCGTTAAGCGAAGGCAAGGGCGCCACCGCGAGGTGGGGTCTGGAGGAAGCCGGAGCCACAGCGACGACCCGAGGAACACGAACCGGATAGTAGGCCATCAGCGGTGGGTGAGCGAGCCAAGGATCGTGAAACCCGTGCTTCCCAAGACCGGCTGGTGGTAGATCCGGCGGGCGCGGCGCGAAAGAACGAGTACTTATCCCGGGAGGTCTGTCGCTCTGCCAGAGGTCTGGCTACCCAACCGGTAACGGGAAGGGACGGGGCGGCAGAAGTCAGCAGAGGCCATAGTACTGGCTCGAAGGGCCAGGAAGGGCCGAACACGTCAGCACAAGGCACCACGCGATGGCTCGTCACGGAACGAGGCAGCAAACCAGAAGCACCCGGCAACGGGGGCAACTGGCCTTCGCCTGGGAGGAGGCGGGTGAAGCCCGGCCAGAGCCCAGCGAAGGGCCTACCCCGGCGGCGGCGCCGGAGCGAGCGGGAGCCTGGACGCACCTCATGGAGCAGGTGGTCGCCGCGGACAACATGCGGCGAGCCCTGAAGCGGGTCCGGGCCAACAAAGGAAGCCCCGGCGTGGACGGGATGACCGTCCAGGAGTTGCCGGAGCACCTGAAGGGGGCCTGGCCCGGCCTACGGCAGGCGCTGCTGGAAGGGACCTATCAACCACAGCCGGTGAAGCGGGTGGAAATCCCCAAGCCGGACGGCGGGAAGCGGCAGTTAGGCATCCCGACGGTGGTGGACCGACTTGTCCAGCAGGCGCTCTTGCAGGTCCTTGAACCGTACTACGATCCCGGCTTCTCGCGCAGCAGCTACGGGTTCCGGCCCGGCAGGAGCGCCCATCAGGCGCTTTCGGCGGCCCAGGCACACGTAGCCAGCGGGAAGCGCTGGGTCGTAGACCTCGACCTGGAGAAGTTCTTCGACCGCGTGAACCACGACGTGCTGATGGGGCGGCTCGCCAACAGGATCGGAGATCGGCGCTTGCTGCGCCTGATCCGCCGGTATCTGGAAGCAGGCGTCCTCCTGAACGGGGTGGTGATGGAACGGGAAGAAGGGACTCCCCAGGGGGGCCGCTCTCGCCGCTCCTCTCCAACATCCTGCTCGACGAGCTGGACCAAGAACTGGAGAAGCGGGGGCACAGCTTCTGCCGCTACGCCGACGACTGCAACATCTACGTGCAGAGCCGGCGGGCGGGAGAGCGGGTGATGGCTTCGGTGGTCCGGTTCCTGGAGACGAAGCTCCGGCTGAAGGTCAACCGCGAGAAAAGTGCCGTGGCCCGGCCATCCGAGCGGAAGTTCCTGGGATTTCGGATTCGGGGAGTGGAGAAAGCACGCCTGCTGATCCACCCCAAGAGCCTGAAG
>Ga0216301_1000255_pt1 | contig 14776 bp, 8 predicted proteins | sample 4hB_Boncat_minus_FD_156203 | JGI IMG/M metagenome (GOLD analysis project Ga0216301, IMG submission 156203) | Terrestrial sediment cell enrichment communities for BONCAT metagenomics from Utah, United States - 4hB_Boncat_minus | ecosystem: Environmental > Terrestrial > Deep subsurface > Rock...
GGAGAGCAGGGGAGCAGGGGAGTAGGGGAGTCAAAGAGACGGAACAACCCTGTCCCGAAGCCCCGTCCTCTCCTGCCTCCTTGTCTCCCCTACTCCTCCGCTCCCCTGCTCCCCTGCTCTCCTGCTCTCCCTGCTCTCCTACTCCTCCACTGAGAAGAGCAAGATAGACTAGAACCCACTATGGACGCCCATCGTTTCGACTTCCTGGTGATCGGGAGCGGGCTTGCCGGCTTGACTTACGCCCTGCGAGCGGCGGAGCACGGGACGGTTTGCGTGCTGACCAAAGGGGAGGTCAGCGAAAGCAACACGAGCTGGGCGCAAGGCGGGATCGCCGCGGCGGTTGGCGAGGCGGACTCGTGGGAGTTGCACGAGCGGGACACCTTGATCGCGGGAGCAGGGCTTTGCGATGAAAAGGCGGTCCGGTTCCTCGTTCAGAACGCGCCGGAAGCGATCAACTGGCTGATCGCCTTAGGAGCCCGATTCGACGCCGCCGGAGGCGACCTCGTGCTGGGCCGGGAGGGCGGCCACAGCCGTAACCGCATCGTCCACCACGCGGACAAGACGGGATGGGAGATCGAGCGGGCGGTGGTGGCGGCGGTGCGCCAGAACCCGAAGATCAGCGTCTTCCAGCACACGTTCGTGACGCGGCTGCTGTCGCAGGATGCATGCTGCGTCGGCGCTTCGGCGCACGTAGAGGACCTGGGCGAGGTGCCGTTCCTGGCGAGCGCGGTGATGCTGGCGACGGGCGGCTGCGGGAAGATGTACCAGCACACCACGAACCCTCCGGTGGCAACCGCCGACGGCATCGCGCTAGGATCGGGTCTGGGGGCGAAGGTGGCGGACATGGAGTTCATGCAGTTCCACCCGACCACGCTCTACCACCCGCAGATGCGCAGCTTCCTCATCACCGAGGCAGTTCGGGGGGCAGGGGGCACGTTGCGCAACCACCTCGGCCGGCGCTTCATGTACGACTACGACGAGCGTCTGGAATTGGCTCCGCGCGACGTGGTCGCCCGAGCGATCGAGGCAGAGATGAAGAAGCACGGGACGTGGTGCGTGTACCTCGACACGACGCACCTGGGCCTGGAGCAGATCCAGCACGAGTTCCCGACGATCTACGAGAAGCTCGCCACCATCGACGTAGAGATGGAGAAGGACTGGATCCCGGTGGTCCCGGCCCAGCACTACTCGTGTGGAGGCGTCGTGACCGATCTTGATGGTCGGACGACGGTGCCCGGTCTGTACGCGGCGGGCGAGGTGGCCTCGACAGGAGTCCACGGCGCGAATCGCTTGGCGAGCAACAGCCTGCTAGAGGCCATCGTGTTCGCCAGGTCAGCGGCCGACGCGTCTTGGAACGACCGTCCGGGGGAGGTGCCGGAGCCGCATGCGAATGGACTGCACTGCATCTCGGAGGCCGAGTCGATCAGGATCCGGCGAGCGCTCCAGCGCTCGATGATGAACGGCGTGGGCATCGTGCGGTCGTTCGAGGGGTTGCGCGAGGTAGAGCGGACGGTGGCGGGACTGCTGGCGGAGTACGAGACTCTGCCGAACGCGCCGTACTCGCAGCATCCCCTGGAGACCCGCAACCTATTGATCGCGGCGCAGCACGTGGTCCGGGGGGCGTTGGAGCGGAAGGAGAACGTGGGCCTTCACTACAACCGGGACTTGGCTACTGAGCCCGCTCCGAATAACGAGGCACCGGCACCGCCGGTGGCGGCGCCTTCGCCCACTTCGGCAGGGTAAGGCTCACTCGGCAGGTGCCGGCGGCTTCGGGCACGTACCGCAGTTCGGTAAAGCCCAGCGCCTGGGTGATCCTCAGGCTGGGCAGGTTCTCGGCCGGGAGCAGGTTCAGGGGATAGCTGGAGGCGAGGGTCAGCACCGATGGCTTTGCCTCGACGATGGGCCACTCCAACGTATAGTTTTCACCCGTCCGGCCGAAGGAGACCGGCGTGTCGCCGTAGGCGCGGAGGGGGCTGACGAGGCTCCGCCAGAAGGCTTCTCCGTCTTCCGCCTTACCCCGGAGCCCGAACATGCCCTGACGGACTCCCAACATCGTTTCGAGCAGCGGCGTGTCCTTTGGTTCCAGACCGTTGCGTCGTCGCCAGAGCATGAGTCCCCGCTCCGCGCTGAGTCCCGCTTGAAACATGGCACCCTCCAGTCGCCGCTCGGGCTCGGGGCACAGCCCGGCGGCCAGGGCGGCAAGGGCACCGGCGCGGCGGGACACCGCTCCCTCGGCACCCCAGAAGCGCCAGGTCGCCCAGTCGCGCCTCCAACCAAGGGAAGTAAGAAGGGAGTTCGCTTCCGAGGTCGCCCGCTGAGTGGAGGTGACGGACTGCATGAGCAGCGCGTTGGCGGCGGCAAGATCGGCTCCGACACCGGCTGCGTTGTAAGGCAGCTGCTGCTGGGTGAAGGGCTCGGCGGTGTAGGTGGCCTGGGAGACGAACTCAGCGAGGGTGTCTTCGGCGGCCTTGCGGGTGAGAACGTCTCGGCTGGCGACGAGGTTTTCCAGGGCGAGTTCAACGACGCTGTTCACGTCTTGGGGGGACGCGGTCCCTAGAGCGCTGCCCAGAGCCGCGCCGAGAGCGACGGCTCGGCCGGTGGGAATTCGGCGGATCGGTAGTCGGACCCGCAATTGACTGCCCTCGAGGATGTCCATCGGTCCGTCTTCAGTGGGGGCATCGACCCGTTTGTAGCGAGAGTCGATGGTGACCGGGTAGCCACCGCTTGCCGCCATCGTTGCCCCGACGGGCACCATGGCCCCGGGACTGTCGAACGTCCAAGTCGCGGTCACCGCTTGGGGGTCCTGGGTGACCTGGACGCTCTTAAGCTCGGGACTGAGTCGCGACCAGATCCGCCACTGAGCACCGGCAGTCTTCGCGAGACGGCCGAGTTCGGCGGCAGTGTTGGCTGCGGCGGCTCGCACACCGACCGGGAGCCCGACCCTCACCCAGCCGGAAAAGTCTTCCGGAGCTTCGATGGTCCAGTCGGCGGGGCGGCCGGATACCTTTAGCGATGTGGCCTTCCCCGGAAAGCCTAAGATGAGGGGGGGCTGGGCGTCGCGGAACGATAGCACCAGCCAGCGCACATCGGGGGTTGGCACGTCGGTAGAGGCACTTCCCTGGTTCCAGGTGAGGTAGGGCGCGGCGGTGGAGCCTACCTTCAGTTTGAGCCCCTTTGGAAAGTAGAGGGCAAAGCCGGGGGCAGTCGTCGTGAACCGGCCCTTGTTGGGGTTGCCCGCGCCGAGGCCGAAACCGACGGTCTGACCGAACTCGGAGGTGGTCACAATCTTCCACGCTGGAAGCTGGGTAGCAAAACGAATGCGGTCGGCAGCCGGATGCTTGGCGACGAAGCCATCGTGATCTACCACGAGCCCCGGGACTGTGGGCTTGTCCGAGTAGCCGTACCGACCGAAGGCATCGGCCTGCCCCACTGCCGGGAGAAGCGTCAGTAGGGCGAGCAGACTAGTTGAGCGTCGCACCGAGGATTTGGAACCCGATTCTCTTCGTCTGGCGAGACCATGTGAGGCCGACTTCGCGCCAGCCGATGCGGTAGCCCACGAGGAAGGTGTAGTCGAGGTAGGTGTTAGAGACCGTACTGCTGAGGGGATAGCGGTCGAGGGTGTAGCCAAGGCCCAGCCGCCAGGTGTCGCTGACTCGGTAGTCCAGGTCTCCGTAGAGGCTGATGCGGTCGACGTCCAGGCTCTTACTTCCCGTCAGGCGCAGGCCCGTCCGGCCTGCGTTGTAGTACCCCTGAAGGGACACCCGGTGATTGCCGAGGATCGTGTCGTTGAAGTTGTCTTTCGTGTAGTCGTAGGTCGCGACGACCGAGGCGGCGCTGCTAAGGCGGCGGGTCATCGTGGCCGTTCCAAGGAGGGCCATCCCACCGCCTCGGGAGTTTGATCCGGATAGGTGGCGGGCGGTGACGGACGCGCTCAGGTTGCTGCGCTTGTCGATAGGCAAAGGCAGGCTCTGGAGACGGGTGTAGACACCGGTGCCGCTCTGAATGGCCCCGATGCGGCTGTCCGTGTTGTAAATTGAGGTCAGGCCGTAGAACAGCCGCAAGGGAAGCCGGCCAACCTTGGTGGTGTCCTTCTCCGCCACAAGGGTCAGGTCTTGGTTGCTGTACCGTTGGCCCCGCCAGGAGCGGGACATGTTTCCGTTCAAGTTGACCTGGAATCCATCGAACTGGCGGCTCAGCCCCATTGATCCAAACAAACTCTGTCCCGCGGGCATCTCGGCATGGAGAAAGGCGGTGGTGCGGTCGTCGATCCGCAGGAACTGGCGGGCGTTGAGCGACCAATCTTGGCGTCCGATGCCGCTCAGCGTCAGGCCACCGTCCATCTCGTCGCCGCGGTTCCAGTTCAGCTCGTAGTCGAGGAACATGCCGCGGTTGGCCTGCGTGCCGCGTCCGTAGCGCTCGCCTGTACGGAATCGGAGGAGGCTGGTCTGGCCCGGCTTGAGGGACAGGTAGTGCGGGTAGTTGATCGCCAGTTGGTTGTCGTTGACGTTGACGAATTGATCGGTGACGAGAGGACTGTTGCCGTAGAGGTTCGTTTCGAACAGCGGCATCTTCATGACGCGAGCGTCGCCCACGAAGACCTCGGCCTTTTGGAACTGGATGCCCTTGCGCGGGAAGACGATGGCCTTCTTGGCTCGGATGGTAGAGGGGACGGAGCTGACGTCCTCGAACTCGAAGTAGGGCGTGTTTAGGGCAGTCGTGGACGGAACCATTTCGCCGCCGCGAATCTCGACCACGCCGAACCGCTCCACGTCTTGGGCGGGCACCTTATTGCCGTCTTTATCCTCGCTGAAGAAGGCAAGGTTGCGACCAGTGAATCCTATGCCGTCGATGCGCTTGGCGGTGAAGGTAGTGGTGCCGATGCCCTTGCGGATGTTGAGCCGTAGGTAAAGCTCCTCGAAATCCTTGTCAATCTTCCCGAACTTCAGGCGAGCCTTACGGGCACGGAGGACGTAATTCGGGATGTCGATCTGGACGTCGTCCGCCGTCACCAGGATGTCGCGGTAACGGATGCTGACGCCTTTGTCGGGCGCTGACGCGGAAATGACCTTCTGGAGGTTGTCCGACGTGTACTGCATCGCGCCCGGAGTCACGATCTCGATGAACTCCTGGGCGGTGGAGAGAAGCTTACGGTCGCCGACGAACTCGAACTCGAGGGTCGTGGGAGCGGCATCTCCGGAAAGCAAGGTGGCGGTAACGGTGGCCATGCCGGGGATGCCACCCGCTACGAGGACGGCCCTTGCGATGCCGTTGGAAGTGGTGACGACGTTCTCGCGGAAACTGCCGAGGGTGGTGTTGAAAACGACCCGGGTGCCGTCGGGAACGGTGCGCCCGCCAGCGTCACGGATGACGGCGGTAACGGTGGTGGTGCTACGGCCGTCCGCCACGCTGACCGTGGGGAAGGTGTTGAGCTGGATGCCCTGCTGGGCATGAGCGGCCGCGAAGCCCAGGACGAGGGCGGCCGTGGAAAGGGTGCGGAAGTTGCGGAGCATAGTTCCTGAAGGAACGACGGGAATAAGGAGAGGTTGGTGCGGGGCCTTCTTGCGAAGGCCCCGCATCGATCCTTACCGGATGATGTTGACCGGGTAGATCTTACGGACGCGGTCGCCGCTAGCGGACTCTGCGGTGAGCTCGACGGTGTAGGTGCCCGACGCGACCGCCCGGTTGGCGGCATCGCGAAGGTTCCAGATCACCGTGTTCTCGCCCGCGCTGTCAGCCCGGCCACGGGACGGGACGTAGATCTCGCGGCCACCCTGTAGGATGCGGACCGTAGTGGTCGCCTCGCTGGCAAGGGTGTACGAGATGGTGAGCGGCGAGCTGGGGCTTCGCGTCGAGCGAGCGGCGATGATGTTGCCGATCACGGGGCGCTGGGCCACGCCCGGCTCCATCTGGACCTTGAACGTTCGGGTCGAGCGCTCTTCCGTAGTGTACGTGTAGCCAGAAGCCTTCCGCAGGTTGCGGGTGGCGCCGGTGGCGACGTCGACCACGCGGAACTGCATGTTCTTCGGGACGGTGCTCAGGTTGGGCCAGTTAAGGGTGACGTTACCGCCTTCCTTCGAGTAGACGGTGACCGTCCACTCCCGGCGACCTGCGGTTTCGCTAAGCGTTTGAGCAAGCTTCGTTGGCTTGCCGTCAACGTCTTCCGAGATCGCGAGCGACAGCGCTCCGTCGACCGGCGCAATCGGGGGCTCGCTGTACCGCGACCGCTTTGCCTCTGCGGCAGAACGAGCGACGCCAACGAAGTTCTGGCTGTCGACCTGCTTCTCGTTTCTGGCTGACAGCTGGAGCCGCCACTGCTTGTCCGATTGGACCCAGGTGGAGGCGGTGCTGCGGGCCGGCAAGAAGGGTTCGTAGACGGGCGGGAAGCTGATCGTCACGAACTGCGAGCCGTTGACGAAGATCCAGTAGCCCCTGTTCGGGAGAAGCAGATCGCCCTGGTTCTGGATGTACTTGTACTCGGGAGTCGGGCTGTCCTGGTCCCAGTACGCGAGGGCGGGGGAGATGATCCCCTGATCGACGAGCTCGCGGAACGAGTAGCTCTGGTTCGGGTTCGCCGAGTTGACGCCGATGAGCTGGCCCAACGGGATGGAGTAGTTGTACGGGTTGGCGATGAGGTTCCAGCCCGGACGAATCGAGATCTGGTTGGCGCCGGTCGTCAGATCTTCCGGCTCCCTTGGATTGCCGCCGAGTTGGAACGACTGGCGAGTCTGCTCAGTGATGATCCAGGTTCCTCGTCCCCGCTCAGGACCCGTTTGGATCACGTACTCGTTCTGCTGGGGATCCCAGGTGAAGGCCTGGAAGTCCTCGTCGACCCTCAGTCCGAGAATCGCCTCCCAGCTTGGGTTGTCGAACCGCCACGGGACCGTCACAAGGTTAGCGTTCGACGGGAGCCGCAGGCGTGGGGTAGCGGCCACGTTGATCGTGCCCGTGATTGTCTTCTGGGCACCTGTGGACGTTGTGATCCGCACGGTGTACGGCTGGATTCCAAAGACCTCAGGCGAGACCCGCACCTGAAAATCAGCAAAACGAAGCTCACGCGCAGAAACGCGCGGGATGATTCGGTCAAGGGTCGTTTTGGTCGGGTCGTTGGCGTCGGTCATGCCGGGCGGCAGCGACACTTGGATCCGCACCTGCTCGAGCGCGATTTCGCGGTCGATCTGGGAATAGCCACGAGTGTTGTCGACGTAAACCCGGAACGTGAACGGGTTCGGCTGGAACTCGTTGGCGTTGTCGGCATTCGTCGCGATCAGATTTGGCGCGTCGACGACCGCGCTGAAGGGGCGCGCGTAATCCGAATTCGACCAAGTCGACTTATAGTAGGCGTTGATCTCGCGGGTAGCTCCAGCATTTACCAATGACGGATACCACTTTTGAAGAAACGCCGATTCCAGTCCGTAGGGAGCCGATGGATCCTTATCGTCCGCGAACTTCGTGTCTTCAAGGATCTGATCGGGAAAGTTTGGCGTGTTGCTTGCGAAGTTACCAAGCAAGCCGCCTCCACCCGCGAACTGGTTGAGACCGACCCGAATCTCATCGACCGGGGTCTGGTCGCTGTTCGGGCCGTTGCCGGACATGGTGGCCGTATTAACCACCTGGAGACCGTAGGCGTTCTCCTGAGTGACTCCAAAGTTGATGTAGTCAGGGATCGCGAACGAGGGCCTCGACAGTCCCTGGAAAACCTGATTGGGGATACGGCTAAACACGGTGCCAACCCGGATGGGCCGGTATCCCGGAGCCGTAATGAAGTTCATCGGCTTAATGTTTGGGTCGAGGAAGGGATAGGTGGGCTCGTACGGCGCGAGGTTAAATCCCCGCACCCAGGCACCAAACCACAAGCCGCCCCGCACCTGGTTGGCAGTAGTGTTCTGCATCCGCCAGTTGACGCGGGCCGCATCCCCGATCAAGTCCACCTGAAGGCGGACCCGGAAACTCCCCGCCGTCGAAGACATCGTGAAGTACCGGTCGCTGGCGCCGATAAAAGCGGTGTCCATGGCATTGGCGCCAAAGAAGGTGCGCTGCTCGGCTCCGCCAGTGACGGGTTGTTCAACGACCATGCCGTAGGCAATGCTGCCTCCCGCCATCAAGAAGGTGCCGGGATCGTAGCCGTAGGTCAGGCTTAGGTTGTCGTCGAACGTCGATTGGATCGAGCCAGTGGCACCGATACCGAACGCAAAGCGACCACGCACGTCGAAAGTCGCTCCGTTAGGGCCGACGCACCCCTTGTTGAACTGCATTGTGCCATTGACACCGACGGCAACCTGGAAAAGCTGGTTTGTGCCGGAGCCTGCGGGCAAATCGTACGCGATGTAGTCGTCGCTGGGGCCACGGGGCGGCATGCCGTCGGTCCAACAGCCTGGGTGGTAGTACTGAGCGGAAGCCGCTTGACAGCACGCGAGAAAGGCCAGAAAGCCCAAACCCTTGTAATAATTGCGATTCATCGTAATTCCTAAAGTTAGATGGCCAATAGCCGCCTAGATGACTAGACGGCTACAGGCACTCCAGAAGGTCGGTCTTTTTAGGCGCCCCCGCCAGGAGGAGGTGGAGGCGAGGACGGCGGGCGGAAGAACCGGGGCGCGCTGAAGATATACCGCGCACCGCCCGGGAAGCTCGGGACAGGTCCGGGGTTGTCCGCAATGTTACGGGCACCAATGCGGAAGTAGATCCGCTGGGCCCCGCGGATCGCGGCCGGAATGTTCGAGCCACCCACGTCGACCGTGGGGAAGGAGAGGGGACCCGAGGAGGCCGTCGTTTGGCGAGCCACAATGGCAGTCGTTCCTCGCCCGAACGTCTCGCTGCTTGAGAACTCGAGAACGTACTCGATCAGCGTGGCCGGGAAGTTGGGGTTGGCGACGGACTGGAAGCCAAAGGTCTGATTTCCGCTCAACTGCGAGTTGTCTTCAGGGCCGGTGACCGTCGGACGGAGGAGCGGGGTTGCGAGGCCTCGAGCCGAAGTTCGCCCGCTGACGAAGTAGCAGCGGATTTCTTGTCCGCCGGTAGTGCCGCCAGTCGTACCGCCAGTCGTCCCGCCGGTGGTGCCGCCGGTCGTACCGCCGGTCGTTCCACCAGTTGTCCCGCCGGTGGTGCCGCCCGTCGTCCCGCCGGTGGTGCCACCACCAGTACCGCCGCCGGTGCCACCACCGGTACCGCCGCCGGTACTGCTCGATGCACCGGGCACTTCGAGATTGGTCAAGTAGAAGACGTTCTCGACCGAGTAGCGGTAGGGGCGACCAGGAATGACCGGAGAAGCGGTTGTCGAGCTGTTGTCGACCGATTGATCGCAGGAAGTTCCACCTGCCTGACCACCAGCGCGGGTGGTGAAGGTGATCGGGAAGTTATCCGTGCTTCGGTTGTAGACTTCGCTCTCGGGACCGTTAGCAACGGTGACCGGCGCGTTCTGGACGTCGTCCCGCCAGACTTGCCACTTGAAGGTGCGGTTGCTGTTGGAGAACGCGTTGCGCTGCCACCGGATGCGGACAGCGGCCTCGTTGCCGGCCACCGTTTGGTCGGCGACGGGCTCGGCGACCACGTCGGACACGCCGGACTGGCCACCAGAGTTACCCTGCGAAAGAAGGAGGGCGACGATACCGAGGACTAGCAGGACCGTGATGAGGCCACTGGGATTTCCACGGGGTCGGGGGCGAGCCACTCGTGCTTCACCACCATTGAAGCCGGGGCGAATGTCGGGAACGTCGAAGATCACGCGGACCTTGTCGCCGGGCTGAAGACCGAGAGTCGAGCGGCTGACGCGGATCGTGGAACTGTCGGGATCGACGTCCGAGACCTTGGCGGTTGCAACCTGCTGACGGCCGCGCAGGACGATGACGGATTGACCAGTGCGGAAGCCCGAGCGGGCACCCTGGTTGACCAGAGCCGAGTCAGTGAGAGTGTTGAGTACGGTTCCCGTCGGCAGAGTGCGGGACTGGATGTCGCGAATGGCGGTGTTAGCGCCCTGCTGGATCGCGTCGTTGATCAGCGTCTCGTTGCTGACGTCGGCCGGACGGATGGTGGAAACGCCGGTAACGGCGGCACCGTTGATCGCGAGGCCGGAAGCGACGTCGTAGATGACGACGCGCATGGAAACACGCCCTTGCTTGCCTCCGTTAACATTGGCGACTTCGTAGTCGACGATGTCGCCGTTCACGACGGTGGAAGCCCGTGCTTCCTGCGCGACGCGCAGCAGGTTGACGAGGCCCTTAGGGGGCGAGTCGACGCCGAGCTGCTCGATGAACCGCTGGATCGACTCCTGCGGAATCACGTCGTAGCGGCCACTCTTAGCGAGTTCGCTGCTGATCGCCGCAGCGGCGTTGGCACCGTACTTGGTGCCGCCCTCTTTGCGGTTGGCAAGCTCGACCACGGCCCACTGCGGCAGTACTGCGACCTGCGCTTCGGCTTTGGCGAATAGTGCCAGGGTAATGGAAGGCAGCAGCAGGGCCAAGATGACCAACTGGCTGAATACCTTGCCGGGTAACGATGCGATGAACCGCCTCACTATGACGCGTCCTCCTTGCTAATCCTCATACGATTTGGGTCCTACCCTTGGTCGCGGTCAAGATCCGGTCGGAAAGGGTCCCTCCCCAGGGCCCCCGGCAAAGCGCGCAGACGGTCGCGCAAACGCCGATTCCTCGGTCCAATCGACAACCAGTTCAATCCTTTGCTTTTCCTAAACCCCTGGGCATTTAGTGCCAGAGGGGGCAGGCAAGTCGGGCTGAGTATAGCACGATCCTCTTAACCGCGCAATCTAGCCACCCGACATTGCCGAGGCTGCTTCGGACATTAAACGGCGGACGTTCTCGAGGGGCTGATTGGTTCGAACCACCAGATCGGCGAACGGTATTTTTGCCCGGGAAGGTAATTGACTGGCGACGAGCGCTATCAAGTCCGCCTCGGAACCGTAGCGTTCCTGAAGCCTCCGCCGCTGTTCTTCCTCGCCGCAGGTGACGACCCAGACGCGGTCGAAGCGGCTTTGGAGACAGGCCTCCAGCAGCAACGGCACCTCGACGAACTGCGCAGCCTCCTCCTCCAAGCGCTCCATGACGGGGGCGTGCATGATTCGGTTGACGTTGCGGCGAACCTCAGTCGATGCAAGAGCGGCGCGCAAGGCCGCCGGAGAAATGGGAGCGGGCACCCCTGCGACTTCTGCGAGGCGGGTATTCAAGGCAGGATCCAGAAACAGATCGCGGGCAATTGCATCGGCCGATGAGACGGGGTAGCCGAGCTCGGCCAGGATCCGAAGCACCGTCGATTTTCCCTCGGCGATGCCTCCGGTAATTGCGACTCGCATGGAGTCAAGCTACCGCAAACAAAAAGGGCCGGTGCACTGGGTGCACCGGCCCTTTATACCAACGAGGTCTTATTCCTCGTCGTCCTTCGGCTGCTCTTCGGTCGTTGTTTCGTCTTCGTCCTCGTCGCGTCCAAGGAAGCCCTTGAGCATTCCAAGGCGCTCGCCGATGGTGGCGCCGCCGGTCGCGAAGCCGCGCCGTCCGCCCACGTCGTCGAAGTCGTCGAACTCTTCCCGACCGCCACGGCCGCCCTTCTTGCCGCCGCGCGCTGGCTTCTTGCCCGGACCGCCCATGCCGCGATCGCTGCGCCGCATGTCGTCCTCGTACCCGCCACCGACCGGAGCCTCGGTAGCGCCCGGCTTCAGCTCACCGCCGCCGCCGATCGAGCGCATGCTGAGCACCATCCGCCGCTCGTCGGGGCGCAGATCGATGATCTGGCACTCGACTTCCTGGCCTTCCTCGACTACGTCCTGCGGCCGCTTGATGCGCCGGAACGACATCTCGCTGACCGGCATGAACGCCTCGGCGCCCTCCGGCAGCTTGATGAACGCGCCGCTTTGCACGATGCGCCCGATGGTGACCATCAGCTTCTGGCCGTTCTTGTAGTTCTCCTTGATCAGGTTCCACGGATCCGGGAGGACTTGTCGGTGGCCAAGGGAGATCTTGCCGGCGGCCGGGTCCAAGCGAAGGACCATGACCTTGATCTTCTGGCCTTCCTTGAACATCTCCTTGGGGTGGTTGATGCGGGCCCAGCTCATCTCGGAGATGTGCAGGAGACCGTCGACCCCGCCGAGGTCCACGAACGCGCCGTAGTCCGTCAGGCGGCGGACGGTGCCCTCAAGGGCGTCGCCCGGCTTGACGTCGCTAAAGATGTTCTCTTTGGCCGCTTGCCGCCGCTCTTCTTCCGCCTGCCGGTTCGAGAGCACGACCTTCTTGCGGTCGCGGTCGATCTCGATAACCTTGAGCTGGAGGGGCTGGCCCACGTACTTCTCGATGTTGCGGAGCTTGCCCGAACCGACGTGGGTCGCCGGCACGAAGCCGCGCACGCCGACGTCGACCACGAGGCCGCCCTTAACGCGGTCGACCACCTGCGCGGTGATCATTTCCTGCGTTCGGAACGCGTCCTCGATGCGGTCCCAGGCCTCTTCGAACTCGGCTCGCTTCTTCGAGACGATCGGGTTGCCTTCCGCGCCCTCGGGCCGGATGACCACGACGTTGATCTTGTCGCCGACGTTAAAGTGCCCTTTGGCGGTCTCGAGGTTCTCGTCGCTCAGCTCGCCGAGCGGGACGATGCCCTCCGCCTTAGTGCCGAGATCGACGAACACCTTATCGCGATCGACCTGGATGATGGTCGCCTCGATCCGCTCGCCCTTCGTCAGGCGCTTGAAACCACCCTCAGGGGCGTCACCCTCGACGTTGAAGTCGCCGCTCATGTACGACTCGAAAAGGTCCATGTCGGCCTTCTCGTCGCGGGGAGCGGGCGCGGGGGCAGCCACGGGAGCCGCGGCCTCGCCTTGTGGCGCAGGAGGCGCGGAGGGCGGAGCCGGGGCCGGAACGGGCTCAGCGGGGGTGGCCGGACCGGGCTCGGGCTGCGATGGCGCCGGAGTCGGGTCACCCGGCTGCACCGGCTGCTCCGGCTCGACGGGATCGCTGCCGGGCAGGATGCCACCTTCAGGCACGTTCAGGGTCTCGGGCGCGGCGGCATCCATGCTCGCGGGCGCGGTCGTGGGCATTTCAGTGGCGATAGCCACGTCGGGCGTGTCGGACGCCGGCACGGCGATAGTAGCCGTGGATTGGGCTTCTTCCTCGCCCACTGGCGTCTGGTTCTGGTCGATCGTCATGGGGTTGTGTGGACAGTGCTCCTAAGAGTTGGGCCTAATGCTACCAGATCGCTAGCCTCAACGCAGGTCGAACCGGCAGGCACAAACGTTCAATTATGGCCTGTTATGAGAGATTCCACTCCCTCGTCTGCGCATAAAGCTTTCGATACCGTTCGTATGCTGCCGAATAGTCTCCGGAGGCGGGCTCAGTGACGGTCTTCTGGCGGACGACCGTCTTACAGGCGGAAGCCACGTCGGGCCAGATCCCCGCGCCGACACCGGCAAGGATGGCGGCTCCGAAGGCGGGACCCTCGTCGGTCTCCAAGGTCACGCACGGTTTCCCGAACATATCGGCGAGCATCTGCAGCCAGAACCGGCTCTTCGCGCCGCCACTCGTCACGCGGATCTCCTCCGCTTGGGCACCGAGTCCCCGGAGCAGGTTCATGCCGTCTAGGAGCCCGAAGCTGATCCCTTCGAAGACCGCCCGGCTGATGTGCGAACGGGTGTGGCCAAGGGTCAGGCCGGCAAAGGCACCGCGGGCGAAGGGGTCGTTGTGGGGAGTCCGCTCACCCGACAGGTACGGCAGGAAGGTTAGGCCGTCGCTTCCCACCGGCGCTCCGGCCGCTTCTGCCGAGATGGCGTCGTAGCTCCCGCCGGGGAAGATCGTGTCGCGATACCACCGAAGGGCTCCGCCGCACGAGAGCATGACGCCCATCGCGTGCCACCCCCCGTTGGCGTGGCAGAACGTGTGGGCCGCCCCCGCCGGATCGTACTCCGGCCGCTCGATGGCCGTGAACACGACACCGCTCGTGCCGAGACTAACGCTGATCACTCCGGTCTCCACCGCACCAGTGCCGACGGCGCCGGCGGCCTGGTCGCCACCGCCCCCCACCACGGGGATGCCCGCGTTTAGGCCGGCGACCGCTTGGGTGCGAGCGGTCGCGGTGAAGGACTCGGCCGCATCGGGGAAGAGCGAGGAGTCGAGTTCCAGAGCCGCCATCATGGGCTGCGACCACTGGCGGTTGGGAACGTCGAAGAGGCCGGTCCCGCTTGCGTCGCTGACTTCCGTCGCCTTCACTCCCGTCAGCTTGAAGCGGATGTAGTCTTTCGGAAGGAGAACCGAACGCAGGCGCTGGTAATTGCTGAGCTCGTGGTTTCGGAGCCAGAGCACCTTTGGCGCCTGGAAACCCGTCAGAGGCGGGTTGCACGTAATCGACCGAACGTTGCTCATGCCGACCGTATCGTCGATCTCGCGGCACTCTTCAGAGGTTCGCTGGTCGTTCCACAGGATGGCCGGACGGATGACTTCGTCCCGCTCGTCGAGGAAGACGGCGCCGTGCATCTGGCCGGTCACCCCGATCGCATCGGGGGCCGCCTCACCAATCTCGGCCAGGCACTTCTGGACCCCCGCCCACCAGTCCTCCGGGTTCTGCTCGGACCACAGCGGCTGCGGCACACTCAGCGGGTACTCGGCGGATGCCTCCTTGAGCACCCGCCCCGTTTCGTCGATCAGCAACACCTTGCACCCCGAGGTGCCAACGTCGATCCCGAGCAACTTCGCCATCGGTGGTTAGGATAGCGCTTCTTGGGCATGTGGAGGGGAGGCAGGTGTTCGGTGTTCGGTGTTCGGTGTTCGGTGTTCGGTGTTCGGTGTTCGGT
>Ga0216301_1000256_pt1 | contig 14767 bp, 8 predicted proteins | sample 4hB_Boncat_minus_FD_156203 | JGI IMG/M metagenome (GOLD analysis project Ga0216301, IMG submission 156203) | Terrestrial sediment cell enrichment communities for BONCAT metagenomics from Utah, United States - 4hB_Boncat_minus | ecosystem: Environmental > Terrestrial > Deep subsurface > Rock...
TTTGAAGCCCGGCGGCGGCCTGGTGGACGTGGACGGCGATGGCTGGCTCGATGTGGTGCTGGTGAACTCCGGGCCGCTGCCGGGCTTCAAAGGCGCGCGGGGCGCCCACGCCCTCTACCTCAACAATCGCAAAGGCGGCTGGCGGAACGTCACGGGTGGCTCCGGGCTCCGCGGCCCCGCTTACGGAATGGGCCTCGCCGCCGGCGACTACGACGGCGACGGCAAAGTCGACCTTTATCTCACGGGGCTGGCGGAGGGGCGCCTCTACCGGAACCTGGGCGGTGGGCGCTTCCAGGACGTCACCACGCCTGCCGTTCGGAACGCCGGCCACTGGGGGACGTCTGCAAGCTGGACCGACGTGGACCGGGACGGTCGTCTTGATCTCTTCATCGGCAACTACGTCCGCTGGTCGGTCGAGAAGGACACGCCCTGCAACCGGCGCGGCTTCCGGGTGTACTGCGGCCCCGGATCGTATCCGGCGGACCACTGCGTCTTGCTGGCGAACCAGGGCGGCGGCCGGTTCATCGATCGCAGCCGGGAGGCGGGAGTAGCCGGGGCACCCGCGAAAGCGCTGGGCGTGAAGACTTGTGACATCGACACCGACGGCGCGCCGGATCTACTGGTCGCCTGCGATCTGGTCGCCAACCTCTTGTTCCGAAATCGGGGCGGCGGCGCGTATGAAGAGATCGGCATCGAGCGGGGTGTGGCGATGGATGATCGCGGCCTGGCGCGGGCCGGCATGGGAATCGCCGCCCATGAGGAAGATCCGGGACGGTGGTCGGTCTGGATTGGGAACCTGACGAAGGAAGGCACGGCCTACTACCGCCAGTCGGAAGACGGCTCCTTCGCCGACGCTGCGGCCTCGCAGGGCCTCCACCCGGGCACTCTCAACGTGCTCACCTTTGGCCTGGTGGCTCAGGATCTGGACCGCGACGGCTACCTCGACCTGGCGCTCTCCAACGGGCACATCGACCTCCTGGCGGAGAAGACCCGCGACGAAGCCGTGCTCCAGCCGGCGCTCCTCTTCCGCCGGCAACCCGACGGCCGCTTGGTGGACGTAACCGCTGGGGCCGGCCCGCCCTTCCAGGGTCGCTACATGGGCCGCGGCCTTGCCTGCGGCGACGTGGACAACGATGGCGACCTGGACTTGCTGCTGATCGAGAACAATGGTCCGGCCCGCCTCTGGCGGAACGACGCTCCCGCGTCTTCGTCCTGGCTGGGGTTGGACTGCCGGTGGGGCGCCTCCGGAAGCACGGCCGTGGGCGCTCGCGTCGCGGTGACCTGTGGGGGAAGGACCCAGGTCCGCTGGGTCGGCGGAGATGGCAGCTATCTTAGCGCCAGCGACCCTCGCGTCTTCTTCGGGCTGGGAGCCGGGCCGCAGGTAGACGCTGTGGAGGTGCGCTGGCCGGATGGACGCACCGAGCGCCACACTACTATGGCGCCCGGCAAATACTGGCGGCTGGAGCCGGGCCGCTCTCCGGAGCCGGCGTCCTACGCGGCAAGCAGTAAGCCGGCTCCGTAATGTCGCCGCCGAGGCATGGCGAGGCATAGAAAAAGCCGGATGGCAGAGTTCTCTGCCATCCGGCTCCTTACACAACGTGCGTCTGTATTCTAGATCTCTACGGATCCTTGAACCAGACCATGCCCGGCAGGGGGGGGTTGGCGCTCATGTTGCCGAACGGCAGGCCCGCCGTGCCCCAGTTCCCCGTCGTGTTGTCGCCAGGTCCCGTCGCCTGATCCTTGAAGTACTTCACGTGCCCGTCGGCGAAGCCCACGTTGCTTCCATCCGCGTGCGGCGCGTACCAGTCCGTCCATCGGGTGACGCGGCGGCGGTTCCCGTCCTGCTTCCAGGCGGTGTCCGTGGCTCGCCGGTCGCGCCCCGTCTCGCCCACGATCATCCGGCTCGCCGGCTCATCGATAGACGACTCTGCAGCCGCGCTGAAGTGCGTGCTGTAGTAGTAGGACATGGACCGCTGCCGCGCGGGATTATTGAACGGCTCGAAGCCGCTGTTAGTCATCCCCGGCCACGGATTCCTCGCGGAGTTGTTGGCGCTCGGGCACTTGAAGATGCCGTAGTTCTTGATGTAAGGTTGGATCCGCGCGCCCCAGCTGGCGTTGCCGTCGGCCGGGATGCAGGGCCATCCCTCGCAGTTCGCATACGGAGTGTTGCTGGTGATCCCGTTGCCGTTGGGGCCGTTGGGCGGAAAGCTTTCGTCGTTATCGGTAGTGTACATCGTGAACGACGTGAGGATCTGCTTCACGTTGCTCTGGCAGCTCGACTTGCGAGCCGCTTCCCGGGCCTGGGCGAAGACCGGGAACAGGATGGCCGCCAGGATGGCGATGATGGCGATCACTACGAGTAGCTCGATGAGGGTGAAGGCGCGTAGTCGCCTCCGAACGTACGACATGGTCTTTGTTCCTTTCATACAGCCTTGGTAAGAAGGTGATGAGAATGGAAGTTGTGCTGGCTCCACCGCCACCTCTCGGGAGATGTGACGGTTCAGTTATAAATAGTCCCTGTAACCGGCCAATACCTTCTCAGTGGTTAAATAATTTTCAGATTTCGAGCCCACCTCAGCGTGCGGCAGGGGAGAACCTGCCCCAGCTCTCCACCGCTGCGGATCTGAAGGGCGGGAGATTGATGGATGCACGCTCCTCTGGCCGCCCCCGTAGCGGCCTCTCTAGCCGCAGAGTTGCAGAGCCGCCTGGACGGCGACGTCCGGTTCGACTCGGTCTCCCGCGTGCTCTACGCCACGGACGCCAGCCTCTACCAGATCATGCCGCTGGGCGTCGTGTGCCCCCGCCACGCCGAGGATGTCGTGCGGACGGTCCGCCTCGCGGCCCAGCACGGCGTTCCGGTGCTCCCGCGCGGCTCCGGCACCAGCCTCGGCGGCCAGGCCGTCGGCGCCGCGCTGGTGCTGGACTTCACCCGCTATATGAACGGTGTCCTGGAGCTGAACGCCGCCGAGGGCTGGGTCCGCGTCCAGCCGGGGGTCATCCTCGACGAGCTGAACGCCCTCTTGAAGCCGCACGCGCTGATGTTTGCGCCCGACGTGGCCACCAGCAACCGGGCGAGCATTGGCGGCATGATGGGCAACAACTCCTGCGGCGCCCGCTCGCTCCTTTATGGGCGCACGGTGGATCACGTGCTGGAGCAGGAAGTGGTGCTGGCGGACGGCTCAACGGCCCGCTTTGCGGAGGCGACGCCGGAGGAGTGGAAGCGCCGGGCGGCGGCGGACACCCTGGAGGGCCGGATCTACCGGGACGTGTGGCGGATCTGTGAAGAGAACGCGGCCGAGATCGACGCGCGCTTCCCCCGGATCATGCGCCGGGTGGGCGGTTACAACCTGGACGAGATCGTCCGTCGCCGCCGCTGCAACCTTGCTGGCCTTGCGGTCGGCTCGGAGGGCACGCTCGTCACCGTAACGGAGGCGAAGCTCCGCCTCGTCCCCACGCCGCGCCACACCGGCCTGCTCGTCTCCCACTTCCACGACCTGCTGGCCGCCCTGGAGGCCGTTCCGGAGATCCTGCCGCATGGACCCGCGGCCGTGGAGTTGACCGACCGGATCATCCTGGACCTCACCCGCGACAACCTGGACCTGGCGCCTGCCCGCAGCTTTCTTCAGGGCGACCCGGAAGCGATCCTCGTGACGGAGTTCTACGGCGACACGGCCGAAGAAGTAGCCGGACGCGCCGCGGCGCTGCGGGCGCACCTGGAGGCTACCGGCGCCGGTTACGCGCACGTCCCCCTGCTCGATCCAGCGGGCCAGCGGAACGTCTGGAACATTCGCAAGGCCGGTCTGGGGCTGTTGATGGGCATGAAGGGAGACGCCAAGCCCGCCGGCTTCGTCGAAGACACAGCCGTCGATCCCCAGCGGCTGGCCCCGTACATCCGCGAGTTCCGCTCCCTCCTGGCGGAGTATGGCCTGGAAGCCTGCTACTACGCGCACGCCAGCGTCGGGTGCTTGCATGTCCGCCCCATCCTGAACCTGAAGCGAGCCGAAGACCGGGTCCGGATGCGGGAGATCGCCAGCCGCGTGGCGGACCTCGTCCTGAAGTACGGCGGGGCGATGAGCGCGGAGCATGGCGACGGCCTCGTGCGCGGGGAGTGGCAGGAGCGGATGTTCGGCCCGCAGGTCTACCAGGCGTTCCGCGAGGTGAAAGCGGCCTTCGACCCGCAGGGGATCATGAACCCCGGCAAGATCATCGACTCGCCCCTGATGAACGAGAGCCTGCGCGCGGCCGCCGCCGGCCGGCCGCTCCAGATCCAGACCCACTTCGACTTCAGCCGCGACGGCGGCATCCTTCCCGCCGTCGAGCTGTGCAGTGGCGTCGGGGCGTGCCGCAAAAAGTTCGGCGGCGCGATGTGCCCGTCCTACCGCGCCACCCTGGAAGAGCAGCACTCCACCCGCGGCCGCGCCAACATGCTGCGCGAAGTGCTCTCCGGCGGAACAGCCGCGCCGGACATGGCCGATCCGCGCCTGCTCGAAGTCCTCGACCTCTGCCTGGAGTGCAAGGCGTGTAAGAGCGAGTGCCCGTCCAACGTAGACATGGCCAAGCTGAAGTACGAGTTCCTGGCGCACTACCACGGCAAGCACGGGCGGCCCCTGCGCTCCCGGATGTTCGGCCACATCGCGGCGCTCAGCCGGCTGGGCGCCCTCACGGCGCCGGTAACCAACGCGGCCCTGGGCAGCCCGTTTGCCCGGCGGCTTTTGGATCGCTGGCTTGGCGTCGACCAGCGCCGCCGGCTCCCGCCGTTCGCCGCGCAGACCTTCGACGCCTGGTGGCGGGCGCGGCGGCCGGCCTCCAGCGCGGGCGATCGCGGCGAGGTCCTGTTCCTGGCGGACACGTTCACCAACTTCAACGAGCCGGAGGTGGGCAAGGCGGCCGTCCGCGTGCTGGAAGCCTGGGGCTACCGGGTTACCGTCCCCCGGCTGCGGTGCTGCGGCCGGCCGCTCATCTCGAAAGGGATGCTGGCCGAGGCGGCGGAGAACGCGCGGCACAACGTCAGGGTGCTGGCGGACGCCGCCCAGCGGGGCGTGCCCATCCTCGGCGTGGAGCCGAGCTGCATCGCCACCCTGAAGGACGAGTATCGGGAGCTTCGCCTGGGCGCTGCGGCCCAGGAAGTAGCCGCGCAAAGCTGGATGCTCGAGGATTTCCTGGCCGCCCGCCACGCCGCCGATCCCGACCCGCCCTACCGCCCCACGGAGCGCGAGGTGCGGGTGCATGGCCACTGCCATCAGAAAGCGCTGCTGGGCATGGCCGGCGCGCTCCGCGCCCTCCGGATGGTCCCGGGTTACCAGGTCACGGAGATCGCGGCGGGCTGCTGCGGCATGGCCGGCTCCTTCGGCTACGAGAAGGAGCACTACGACGTGTCGCTCCGCATCGGGGAGCTGGAGCTGCTGCCGCAGGTGCGCGCCGCGCCCGAGGCGGCGCTGATCGTGGCGACCGGCACAAGTTGCCGTCACCAGATCGCCGATGCGACGGGTCGCCAGGCGCTGCATCCCGTGCAGGCTCTGGCCCTTGCCCTGGCGGAAGAGCCGGTGTAAACCCAGACCGGCTGCCTGGACCAGTCTTCCCGCTTCAGGCCACGGATTGGCTCGCAGTGCTTCATATTCCGGGTGACGGCGGTGAAGTCATGCGCCAGCGTGAGGCGGTGATTCGCACGCAACGGGTGGCCGCCGTGCTGGCAATCATCCTGGGCGTGGGAACCGGGATGCTTCTGACAACTGCTCCTCAACACTTATTACAGTAACAGCCAGTTCTTCTGGGGAAGATGCGCTGATGCGACGGCCGACGCTCCGATAGCCTTCCCGATACAACGTCAACATATCTGTATCCAGCACGAAGCGGATCATAGCACGTCCGGGTTGGCGTCGATCTCTCGGCGGTGGGCCGCCATCGCTTCCTTCCACTCCTCGACCAGAGGATCATTCTTCAGTGTTCCTGCAAAGGGAAGCCACGGATGCTCTATCGCGGGGATCTCCAAAGGAACCACCTGCGCGCCGGGAACCATCCTGCCTTCCACGAGTTGCCGCAGTTGCTGGAGCGCCGCTTCCGGAGTGGGCCCTTCCGCGCTCAGGCCAAACGGCTCGCCTCCTGTGGCTCGGAACCCGGCGCCGGGGACCGGTTCAATCAAGACGGGGATCTGCATCGCCGGCTCCTTCCCGCCCAGAAAGAGACAGCCGGCCTCCTTATTCAGGAGGCCGGCTGTGGAGTTGTATGCTGAAGCCGACAATCGGACTCGAACCGATGACCTGCTGTTTACGAAGCAGTCGCCGACCATTCCGGGCCGTCTTTCCTGCTGCTGCGGCCCCGTTTCGTGCCTAGCTCTGCGCGATTTCGGGGCCGAATTGCTCAACAGTCGGTCGTCGTCCCGGCTCGTTTTCACTCGCGCGTTTGCAATCCGTTTGCAAACGCGGGCCTCATTCGCTGCCGTTAGCCGGCTCCTTCGGGGCGTTCGTGCTTGGCGCCTTCATCATCCTCTGTCTACGGCAGTTCTGAAAAGGCTTCTAGCGGCGCGGAGCGATTGCTGGGATGCTTATCAGCAGCAGCGTGAGCATGACCGGGATGGGTACGAGCCACACCGTAAACCAGCCGTGCTTCAGACAGTTCTGCAGGTAGAAGAGGCCAATGAGCACTGTGGCGACGAAGGCAAGAGCCCACGCCCAGCGTCGCAAGCGATAGAGTCCGCAGGCGAGGACAGTCAGAAGACCCCCCAGAGCGAGACCTAGCAAGAGCCCCTGTGTATTCCACTCACGTACCTGGGAGGGTGTGATTACCAGGTAAGGCAACTCGGCTTACCCAGGCACGCAGCAGCCACAGGGAGCATGGGTTGGCCCTGGCTGCTGCCTTATGTGGTAATCACACCCTACCTGGGACGGCGGAACGTCATACACCTGCTGCCCGCCAGCCCAGAGGCGCCACGCGCTTTGCAGGGCGAGCCACAGGAGGAACACAGCGTATAGGGAGATAATGCCAGACGCAATCCGGGCGCAGAAGCGGGCAAAACTCGGAGGATGATCGGTCATAGTGATGGTTGCTGCGATCCGTGGATCTCTCACCTCCTGTTAGTTGCGTAATGCTGGCCAACTGGTTCGCGGCAGGTGGCGCCTGCCCGGCTGCGATAGACCCTTCAACATCGGAGCTACTTTTGAAACTGCTTCTACAACGTCGTGCTCGCCGGAGCGCAGCGGGCTCTTACGCCTTCAACATCGGAGCTACTTTTGAAACTGCTTCTACGGGGCATGGCTGGACGCGGGCCGCCCGGCGCAGGAACCCGCCCCGGCGCCGGTCCTGACGGCCGAACGGCGCGCGGCGGCCCTGGCCAGCCGAGCGGGGCTCTGGGATTACTAATCGCGCACTGGCCGGCCCTTCGGGATCGGCCCTACAATGCGCTAAATCCCAGAACCAACCAAAGGAGGGGTTGACCAGCAGGCGGAGAACATGCGCCAGGCCGCACCGAGCACGGAAAGCTGGGGATCAACCGGTTGCCTACCAATCAACTAGCGGCCTATCGCTAGAGGGCGTCCTCGGCCCTCCTCATGCAGTGGCTAAGTAGGTGGTCAAAAGTCCGCGCGCAGCGCCCGTCCAGCTCCAGGCACAGATCGTCTCGCTGGAGCGTTTCGTGGGTGCAAAGACTTATGGCCACTCACTTAGAAGACGCGGCCGACGCGCTCCTGTCCGCCCTACCGCCCGAAGAGCGGGAAGGGATCTTACTGCCCCGCTCGGCCCGGCTGCGGGGCCGCGGCGGGCGGCATGGCAGCGTCCGCGAGGTCGCCCTGAATGAGATGGTGGCGGCGCTGGACAAGCCTCCCGGAGCGCAGGAGATCGACCTCCTGGGGGCGCGCCGGCTCCTCGAAACGGCCCGGTTGTCGCTGGAAGAGCGCGCGACGTGGATCCTCGTCCAGGTGGGAGGCTTTACCGCCGTCGAGGTCGCGGAGTTGCTGGAGCGCCACCCGGAAACGATCAGTATCCACCCCCGGATCGTGTCCGAGCGCCTGGGGCACAGTGACGTAAGATTGACGCTGAACACGTACAGCCACGTCCTGCCGGCGATGGATAATGAGGCGGCGGACCTGATGGACCTGACGCTGCGGGAGACGATCCGGCCCCCGCGGCGGGCGGCGGCCGAGTAAAAAAAGTTCGGCGCGGACGTGAAAAAGCCCCCCGGATCGTGGCTGATCCAGGGGGCTTTTCGCTTTACGTTTGCAGAATGTTTGCAGAGGGCCGCCGGGCCGCCCCTAAGGGCTGTTAGCTTCTCCGCTATCCGTGCCTGAAAACTGAAGCCGACAATCGGACTCGAACCGATGACCTGCTGTTTACGAAACAGCTGCTCTACCAACTGAGCTATGTCGGCAGGGGTTCCTGCGACGGAGATTATAGCAGGAAGAATCGGCCAGGGGAAGAGGGGAGAGCCGGTGATTTGCCGCAATTCGGGCAAGTCCCGCAGGCGCCGCGAGCCTGGTCCCAGGTCGCCGCTACTGCTTGGGTTCGGTGTGGGTTGATAATAGTGGGTGAGGGCGGGACGAGCTTCGCCGGCGCTAACGACCGTCTCGCAGAGCCTGCCCAAGACGCGGAGACGTGGCGGGAATGGAGACCCCACCCTGCTGGGCTGGGGTGAGTTGGCTTACCGGCCGTTAACCCGACCCACCGCCTTCGGAGCACTTCGAGGTGGTGGTGCGGGAGGACAGACACGGCTGCTTCCGTCCGTGTAAGGGAGGAGCGTTTGCTTATGGCTAGCCAGACCGTTTCGGTTCCCCGACCGGAGCTCCTGGATGACGTGGGAAACAACGCGGGCGACTGGGTGGTGATCGTCTTCGACAACCCCGTTAACACCTGGGACCAGGTCATCGGCATCCTCCAGAAGGCGACCGGCTGCCCGCTGGAGGAAGCGGAGATGGAGACCTGGGAGGTGCATCACCTGGGCAAGTCCATCGTCCACCATGGGGACAAGCCGGAGTGTGACCGCGCCGCAGCGATCATCAGCACGATCGGCATCCAGGTGGCCGTGGACCAGATTTGACGGCCACGGCCCGCATGCGGCTGCGACGGCGCTCTGATCAGGGATCGGCGGCGCCGGGCTCCGGTAGGCCCGCGTGGGCGGTCCACCCGCCGTCAACGTAGAGGCTGGCGCCGGTGACGAAGCTGGCTTCGGCGCTGGCCAGGAACACGGCGGCGCCCCGGATCTCCGACAGCTCGCCCCAACGGTGCTGCGGGATGAGCTTCAGGTATGATTCGTACACGGCCGGGTCTTCTTGCAGGCGCAGGTTATAAGGCGTGCGGAACGGGCCGGGGCAGAGGGCGTTTACCGTGATGCCGTGGCAGGCCCATTCGAGCGCCATGACGCGGGTTAGCTGGAGCAGGCCGCCCTTCGCGGCGCAGTAGGCGCCGCGCTCCGGCAGCGCGATGGAGCCGAGCGACGACGCGATGTTGATGATGCGCCCGTAGCCCGCCTGGATCATGGCCGGCGCGGCGGCGCGGGCCACGAAGAACGGGCCGTCCAGGCACACCCGCAGCACGCGGGTCCAGTCCTCATCGCTCAGGTCGAGCAGTGGGCGGCGGAGGCCCACGCCGGCGTTGTTCACCAGGATGTCCAGCTTCCCGAAGGAGGCCAGGGCGCGGTCGATCAGCGCGGCGACTTCGTCCGGGCGGGTCACGTCCGCCGCTATCCCGATCACCCGCCGCCCGGTGGCGGTCCCGATCTCCGCCGCCGCGCGCTCCGCTTCCTCCGCCTGCCGGCTGCAAACCAGCACGTCGGCGCCCTGCTCCGCCAGCGCAGCGGCCATCTCCCGTCCCAGCCCCCGGCTGCCGCCGGTGACCACGGCGGCGCGGCCCGTTAGATCGAACATCGCCTGTCCTTTCGCATCTCTGGGGTCCTGTCGCGGAGGGCGGAGCGTAGGGTCTTTCGCTCGCGCGCCCGGAGTGAACGACCTACCCTCCGGTTAGGCCATGCGGTCGCCTGCTCCTTCACACAGGGCGGAGGCAGCCCATCGCTTTACCAACCGCCAACGCCGGAAAATCACCAGGCACCACTTTTTCCAACCTTTGTAGGATTTTCGAAGAACTCGAGGCCATCCGTCATTAAGTGGACGCCCGAACCTGCCGATACTTGTCTCGCAAGCTCCCTCGCGCCGCTCGAGCAGTCGCCCCGGATGCGTTTGGGGCTGGCGCCATCGGCAGCGCGAGTAGTAGTCCAGAAGGCGGAAATATGGTTCCGGGTCGTCCCAATCTAGGTCGCATCCTGATCGATCAGGGGGTTATCACCAACCCTCAGCTCGACGCCGCGATTCAGCACCAGATCACCCGGGGGTGCCGCCTGGGCGAAGCTCTCATGGATCTCGGCTTCTGTTCCGACGCGGGCATCGCCCGCGCGCTCGCCGAACAGCTGGAGATCCCCTTCGTGGACCTCCACCAGACGCCGCCCGTGCCCAGCTTCCTGGCGCTGCTGCCGCGCGAGATTGCGCTGGAGCATGGCGTCATCCCCGTGCGAATGGAGAAGGACCGGCTGCTGGTGGCGGCGCGCGACCCCTTCGACATCCGGGCGGATGAGGTGGTGCGCCAGGCGACCGGCATGCGGGTCGTGCTGTGCAGCGCGCCGGAATCGCAGCTTACCGAGCTGCTGCAGCAGTGCTACAGCCTGAACAGCCTGGAAGACGGCCAGTCGGCTGAAGAGGGCCTGGATGACGCCGCGGCGGAGGGTGACTCCGGCGAGAGCGTCTCCGTGGATCAGCTCACTGCGGCGGGCGAGCAGGTGCCCACCATCCGGATGGTCAACGCCCTCATCGCCGACGGCATCCGGCGCGGCGCCAGCGACATCCACATCGAGCCGGAAGAGCAGCGCGTCCGTGTCCGTTATCGGCTGGACGGCCGTATGCGGACGATGCTGACCATCCAGCGCAGCATGCTCCAGAGCCTGGTGGCGCGCATCAAGATTATCTCGGGGATGGACATCGCGGAGAACCGGAAGCCGCAGGACGGCGGCGCGCGGGTGAAGGTGGACGGCAAGCCGGTAGAGCTGCGCATCTCCACGCTGCCGGGCATCTACGGCGAGATCGTCGTCATCCGCATCCTCAACCATGACACGGCGCTGCAGAAGCTCGACTCGCTCGGCTTCGAGCCGGACATGCTCGGCGACCTCCGCCGGCTGCTCTCCGCTCGCCAGGGAATGATCCTCATTACCGGTCCTACGGGATCGGGAAAGACGACCAGCCTCTACGCCGCGCTGGGCCAGATCAACAATGACGAAGTGAACATCATCACCGTGGAGGACCCGGTAGAGATCAAGCTGCCGGGGATCAACCAGGTGCAGGTGCACGACCGCGCCGGTCGCTCGTTTGCCAACACGCTGCGCTCGATGCTGCGGCAGGACCCGGATGTGATTATGGTGGGCGAAATCCGCGACCTGGAGACGGCGGACATCGCCTGCCGCGCCGCGCTCACGGGGCACCTCGTCCTCTCCACGCTGCATACCCAGCATACAATGGGCACTCTGGCGCGGCTGTTCGACATGGGGGTGGCGCCCTACGTGGTGGCCGCCTCCCTGAACGGGGTGCTGGCCCAGCGGCTGGTGCGCCGCGTCTGCGAGAACTGCGCCGAAGACTACGAGCTGACGCCGAGCTTCAAGCAGGCCCTCCAGGCATGCTACGGCAGCATCAGCGGCGCTCGCTTCCGCCGGGGAAAAGGCTGCGGGCAGTGTAACCGCACCGGAACGCGCGGCCGGGTGGGCGTGTACGAGCTGCTGCTGGTAGACGAAGAGCTGCGCCACCTGCTGGCGGGCGGAGCCTCCACGCGCCAGGTGCAGGAGTTCGTACTGCAGCGCGGGTTCCGGACGATGGAAGAGGACGCGTTCCGCAAAGCATGCCACGGCCTCATTCCCCCGGAAGAAGTCGTCAACCTGGGCATGGGGCTCGCCCTGAAGGTCGAGCAGATGGGCGTCCCCCTGGGCGCGGCTCCGGCCGTCCCGTCTGCCCCGGCTCCGGCGCCCGCCGCCAGCGGAGCCTCCGGCGGCGCATCCCTCCCCCGGGCTCCCCTCTCCATGCCGCAGGGGCTGCTCACCGTCTAGAGCAAGGCTGTATTCCGGCTCTGGCCACTCGGGTGATTTAGCACCTGCACGGGATTGCTCAAGTTCCCCGGTGCTGGCATCTCTAGGTGGGGCGACCAACAAGGCGCTCCATCTAGAGACGCCCGGCCGCCGGCATCCCCTCCCGCCGCGTCTTTCCGACGGCTGGCGCCGCATTGCTCTCCAATCCGGGCAGCGCTGGCTCAGCAAGCACCCCAGGGGTAAGCGCCTCTAACTCAACCTTTTCCCAACATTTGAAGCGGGCAACGAGCCGCTAGGAATTGCAGCCCTTGGGTAACGCCAACCAGCACGCACTTGTGCGGCTGGGGGTTCCTAAACAAGCAAAGTGGGGAAAGCGGACCCAGGCGGCCGACGATCCCTCTCATTTCGGCTCGATCTTTCGTCCTCTTTAAGAAAATTAACGTTCAGGGGTTGCGCCCCTGGATTTGGCTCGGAGTTACGCTCATGAACGCATCGGCAAGCCACGAAACCGCCCGGGTGATGGTTCCGGGACGGCCCAACCTGGGGCAGCTCTTGCTCCGCCAGGGGCTCGTCACCTGCGACAAGCTGGATATCGCGATCCGCCACCAGATTGCCCATTCCTGCCGGTTGGGACAGGCGCTGGTGGACCTGGATCTCTGCTCCGACGTGGAGGTGGCCCAGGCGCTGGCGGAGCAGTTGGAGATTCCCTTCGTGGACCTCCAGCGGACGCCGCCGCTGCTCAGCTTCATCCGGCTGATCCCCCGTCACATCGCGCTGGAGCACGGGGTGCTGCCGCTGCGGATGGAGGGGAGCAAGCTGCTGGTGGCGGCGCGCGACCCGTTCGACATCCGCGTGGATGAGGTGGTGCGGCAGGCCGTCAACATGCCGGTGATCCTGGCCAGCGCGCCGGAGTCGCAGCTTCGGGAGCTGCTGCAGCGCTACTACAGCCCCGGCGCGGCTCCGGAGATCCGGACGGAGCCGCAGGACACCTCGCAGGACCTGGAAGCGGAGGTTCCGCAGTTCTCCTCGCTGGAAAAGATGGGCTCCGTCAAGGAGCAGTGCTCCGCCGTCCGCATGGTCAACGCGTTCATCGCCGACGCATTCCGCAAGGGCGCCAGCGACATCCACATTGAGCCGGCCGAAGGGCACGTGCGGGTGCGCTACCGCCTGGACGGTGAGATGCGGACGATGGTGACGATCCAGCGCAGCATGCTGCCCAGCGTGGTGGCCCGGATCAAGATCATGTGCAACATGGACATCGCGGACAGCCGAAAGCCGCAGGACGGCGCCGTGCGGCTGAAGATCGCCGGGAAGCCGGTGGAGCTGCGCATCTCCACGCTGCCGGGCGTCTACGGCGAGATCGTCGTCATCCGGCTGCTCAACCACGACGCCAGCCTCCAGAAACTGGAGCGGTTGGGCGTGGAGCCGGACATGCTCGGCGACCTCCGCCGGCTGCTCTCGGCGCGGCAGGGAATGATCCTGGTGACGGGCCCGACGGGCTCCGGAAAAACGACCACGCTGTACGCGGGGCTCAACCACCTGAACACGGAGAAGATCAACATCCTCACGGTAGAAGATCCCGTAGAGATCAAGCTGCCGGGCATCAACCAGGTCCAGATCCACGACCGCGCCGGCCGCTCCTTCGCCGACACCCTGCGCGCGATGCTGCGGCAAGACCCGGACGTGATCATGGTGGGCGAAATCCGCGATCTGGAGACGGCGGACATCGCCTGCCGCGCGGCGCTCACGGGACACCTCGTGCTTTCCACGCTGCACACGCAGAACACCCTGGCCACCCTGGCGCGGTTGTTCGACATGGGTGTGGCGCCGTACATCCTCTCGGCCTCGCTGAACGGGGTGCTGGCCCAGCGGCTGGTGCGCCGCGTCTGCGAGCACTGCGCCGAGGACTACGTACCGGCCGAAGGCTTGCTCCAGGCGTTCCAGGCCGCTTATGGCTCCATCCACGGAGCGCGGTTCCGGCGCGGGCGGGGCTGCGCCGCCTGCCACCGGACGGGAACGCAGGGCCGGGTGGGCGTGTACGAGCTGCTGATGATCGACGAAGAGCTGCGGCACCTGATTGCCGGCGGCGCCACTCCGGCCGCGATCCAGCAGTTCGTAACGGAGCGCGGGTTCCGGACGATGGAAGAGGACGCGTTCCGCAAAGCGTGCCACGGCCTCATTCCCCCGGAAGAAGTCGTCAACCTGGGCATGGGCCTGGCGATGCGGATCGACGAGATGGGGCTGGACATCCACGACCCCGTAGGCGAGGCCCCGGCAGGACGGGCGGGGAGCTTCCTCCGCGTGGCGTGACGTCGCATTAACCACGCGGAATGACAGGCGGAGGGCTTCGGCCTTCCGCCTGGCTGCGTTTACACCGGCTCCCCCCGCCGGCGAATGTAGATGAGCCGGGACCTTCGCAGGTAGAATGTTCGCAGGGTCTCGCGCCGCAACCAGGCCGGGGCGGCCCTTCCGCGGCGCGCGTTGTCAGATCGCCAGCGGCAACACAACCAGGGAGTTCAACCCGGCCAGGCGGCTCCTCCAACTCTACGTCAGCACTGTCGCCATCGAAGCGGGTCCGGCGGGGGCGCGTCCGTTCGAGAGCAGCTTTCCATGCCCCTGCGGGGCGCCACAGACCATGAAAATGGCCGCCGCGGCGGCTAGGTGAGCTGCGCGGGCTGTGCTATCCTGATCCGGCCGGCAAGCAGGTCGAAGCGTCACTGGTGC
>Ga0216301_1000257_pt1 | contig 14759 bp, 16 predicted proteins | sample 4hB_Boncat_minus_FD_156203 | JGI IMG/M metagenome (GOLD analysis project Ga0216301, IMG submission 156203) | Terrestrial sediment cell enrichment communities for BONCAT metagenomics from Utah, United States - 4hB_Boncat_minus | ecosystem: Environmental > Terrestrial > Deep subsurface > Rock...
AGTTCGAGCTGGAAGTCGATCGCCGCGGCAAGACCGCCGCGGTGAACCTGACCCCGATCCAGTAAGCGCTCTTCCGTTTCGAAAAGGGCCCGGCTGCCACGCGAGCGCCGGGCCTTTTTCTTGGCTATTGAACGGCCGAAAAGCGCTCCTAAATCTCCCGGCGTCGGAGGACTTTCGCCCGTTTCCGACATGGCTTTATGAGGGGCGCGTCACCCGATCCGCCCCTTCCTGTTGCTCGACGAGGAGGACATGGATCATGCGTAGCGCCTTTGATTTTTCCCCCTATCGCCGCTCCACGGTCGGCTTCGACCGCCTGTTCGACTATCTCGAAAATTCCGCGAAGACCGAGCAGGACAGCTATCCGCCGTTCGACATCGAGAAGCTGTCCGACGACCAGTATCGGATCACGCTCGCAGTCGCCGGCTTCAGGCAGAACGAAATCGACGTCACCGCCCGGCAGAATTTGCTGGTGATCACCGGCCGCAAGGCCGAGGGCCGCAACCGGGACGGGAATTTCCTTCATGTCGGAATTGCGAATCGCGCCTTCGAGCGCCGCTTCGAGCTCGCCGATTTCGTCCGCCCGGTAAGCGCCGACCTTCGCGACGGCCTCCTCTCGATCGAGCTCGTCCGCGAGATTCCGGAGGCGATGAAGCCGCGGAAGGTCGAGATCAACGGCGGCTCCTCGCACACGATCAACGTCGGCAGCGAGGAAAGTGCCCCCCAGCGCGAGACGGAGAACGCCTAAGCCGCATCCCGGCCGGCGCCCCGACGGCGCCGGCTCCTTTTCGTCGCTGGCCTTTGCACTTTCGTCGAACTTCGATGCCGCCGATTCATGTTGCGTTTAGGCAAGCGGCCTAAGGTCGAGAGACGAAAGGCGGCACGCGATGAATATCCTCCGGACACTGCAGAACCCGTTCGCGTTGGTCGTCGAGGGCTTCGTCGCGGGGGCCATCCTCTTTTATGCGACCATTCCGGCCGATCCGGAGATTACTGGCCCCGGCGCGACGGCCGCAGCCTCGCAGGAAATTTCCGAAGCCTGACGCAGCCCGCTTGAACCGGCCGCCGGCGCGGCTATAGCTCGCGTCATGGTTCCCTTTTCGTTCTGTGGTCACGAGCTGGTGGCGCTTCAGCAGGGCGCGCTCTACTGGCCGGCGCGCGAGGCGCTGCTCGTCGCCGACCTCCACCTCGAAAAAGCGAGCTGGTTCGCGCGCCTTGGTCAGATGCTGCCGCCCTACGACAGCGTCGCCACGCTTTCGGACCTCACCGCCCTTGCCGCCGCCACGTCGGCGCGCGAAATCTGGTGCCTAGGCGACAGCTTCCACGACCGCCACGGCTGCGATCGGCTGCCGGCGCGGGCGCGCGATATGCTGGCCGCGCTTACCGCCTCCACCCGCTGGACTTGGATCACCGGCAATCATGATCCTGGCTTTGCCGACCATTGCGGCGGCGCGATCGTCGAGGAAGCTGAGGTGGACGGAATCCTCCTTCGCCACGAGGCGGACCCGGCGGAGACGCGTCCGGAACTGTCCGGCCACTTCCACCCGAAGCTCCGGATCAACCTTCGCGGCCGCAAGGTCTCGCGCCGCTGCTTCGTCGCGACGGAACGCAAGCTCATCCTCCCCGCCTTCGGCTCGCTCACCGGCGGTCTGGAAGCCTCGCACCCGGAGATCGTCCGCGCCGTCGGCGGCAGGGCGCAGGCGCTGGTCCCGCTTGCCGACCGCCTGTTGCGTTTCCCGCTCGCCGCCTAGAACTTGCCCGTCACCGAGAAGGAGAAGATCGGGCCGATCGTACGGTCGCGCTTCTCGTAGAAATCGACGGGCCCTGTGCGTCGGCCGACATAAACGGTCCGGTCCCACATGCTGGTTGCATTGGTGAGGTTGCTGACGTTCGCTCGAACCGTGAGGCCGAACACGTCCTTGTGCTCGACGAAGATGCTCGTCCAGACCGGCCCCTCCCACTGCCGGCCCACTTCCGTTAGCCGGTAGTTGAGCGCCGGAAGGTGGTAGGTGAGATTACCGCCATAGGCCCAGGGCGTGCCCGGAATGTCGTGCCTCAGGCTCGCATGGATAAGATGCAGCAGGCTGCCGCTGATCGGCCTCCGCTCGCCGGTGAGCGGGTCCTTCAGGCGCGTTCTCTGTGCCTGCGCCGTCAAGTCGAACTTCGCCCCCCGCCAGCCCATGGGGTCGAAGTTGATCGTGCTTTTCCACTCGAAGCCGTAGACGGTCGCGCGGTCGATGTTGCCGGGGCTCTCGCCGGCAAGGCCAATCGGAATGATATCGACGATGTCCTCGATGAGCCGCCCGTAGAGCCTGACGCTGGTGGTTCCGTAGGGGCCGAGATTGCGGATCGTCTCCACGTCCAGCTCCCAGCTTTGCTGGGGAACGATCTCCGGATTGCCGGCATTTTGCCGGTCCTCGTTCAGGTTCACGGACGCGAGAAAGTCGAAGAAGTTGAGCTGCCCCACGCGGCGCTGGAGGCGGACGTTGACGTCCAGTCGCGGGATCGGCTTCCAGGCCGCGGAAAAGAGGCCCTTGGGCCGCCAGAAAGTGCGGCTTAGGCCGCGCTCGCCCGACTGGCGGAGATGCGAATATTCGCCCCCCGCGGCGAGCTGAATGCTGAGCTTTGGCGACAGCGGCCGGCCGTAGCTCGCCATGACTTCGTAGCGATCTTCCTTCACCTGCGCCGAACTGCCGGGAAGCGGGACCGCCTCAAAGCCTCCACCCGGGCGGAGGAGGAACAGCTCCGAGACGTTGTCGAGACTGTTGAAGGCCGCCTCGCCGGAAATCTGCCAGTCGGCGGCACCGCTCTTCAGCCGGTATTCGGCACGCGCGATCCGCTCCTTTTCGTCGCCCACTCTCGCAAAGCGGCTGCCGATGTCGTCGCGGTTATCGGCAAAGCTGGTGACGACCGTCTGGGCGTTGGGGCTATGCTCGAACTGGTTGAGACCGATCAGCTTCAGCCGTCCCGGCCCGAGCGCGAACTCGTAATCGCCGCCGACTTCATATTCATAGCCGCGATCGCGAAAGGTGACCCGGCGCACGCGGTCGGCGAGGCCGGGGCCGGTCCGCTCGCCGCGCTCGACGAAATTGAAATAGTCGCGCTGGTACGAAAGGTTGAGGTTTCCGACCGAGCTTCCCGGGCCGTCATACGCGAACCTGGCACTGACTTGCGGGGCATTGCGCTCGCCCGTGAAGACGTCATTGCGGAACTCGCGAAAGCTGAAGTCGCGGTTGTAGATGTAAGTGCGCCCGCCCCCGCCGCTGTGGTTGGCGTTGTTCTGGAGGCCGAAAGTATATTCGACCCGGCCTCTCTTGCCGCTGATCGAGGCTTCACCCTGAGTGAGCTGCGGATCGGTGAAATAGGCTCGAAAGTCCGGGCGCCAGGCAAATTGCCCACTGATGCCCCCGGCCTTCGCGATCACGTTCGCCACCTGCCCGGTGAGGCCGGGCACGTCGAGCGTTGCTCCATCGACGATGTCGATGCGGATGACGTTGCTCGCCGGCAGGCGGCTCAACTCGTCGATCACGTCGTTCGACTTGCCCGAGATGCGTTGGCCGTTGATGAGGACATTCCCGGTCGCCTGCCCTAGGCCCCGCTGCTGCGTCGCCTCACGGATTGAGAAGCCCGGCACCTGGCGAAGCATGTCGAGCGCGTTCTTGGGTGCGAAGCGGGCAAAATCGGCAGGCGTGAACGTCCGCGAGCCCTCGACGCTGACCGGCGGAGCGGCTTCGGGCGGCGGCGCGTCCTGGGCAAAGGCAGGGGAAGAAGCCGTCGCGAGCGCGATGGCGGAGCAACACAAACCTAACTTCATAAATCCCCTTGGACCGCCTCGCTTCGCCTTTGGTCGCCTTGAGAGCGTCAGTTCCTTATCGCCGCATTGGCGCGGCGCGCCATGTCGGCGTTGACTCCGTGGATTCGAAGCTGGAGCAGCTGCTGCCCGCTGAGGTTTCGATAGCCCGCGTCTGCCATCTCGCGCACGAACTTGGGCGTTACCCCGTGAATCCGCATTTGCACAAGTTCGTCCGCGGAGAGCCGACGGTAGCCTGCCTCCTGCATGCCGCGGACATAATCGGTCGTCACCCCGTGGATCGCCATCTGCATGAGCTGGCCGTGCGAGAGGTTGGTGTAGCCGAGCTGGGCCAGGCCGCGCACCTTTTCCGATGAGATGCCGTGAATCCGCATGGCCACGAGATCGTCGGCGCTGATGCCGCGATAGCTCGGGCTGATGGCGATCAGCTCGCGGATATAATCAGGTGTTACGCCGTGGATTCGCATGGCCGTGAGCTTGCCGGGATCGCCTAGTCGGTACCCCGCGGCATTCAGGCCCCGCAGATAATCGACATTGGCGCCATGAATGCCGAGGCCGATCAGCTGTTCGAGCGTGGGCTTGCGATAGCCCTGCCGGTCGAGCTCGGCGAGGAGCGGCGTGCCGACGTCTGTCATGGTGAGGTTGAAATGCTGGCGGAGCGAGGGGCGGCCGATGCCGCGCCTTGCGAGGCTGTCCGCAAAGGCGGCATTGCCCGAGAAGCGGCAGTCGCCGGTGCCTCGCCGTTGGCGCATCACGCCTTGGCAATCGAGCGTCCCAGCCTCGCGGGCAAGGCTGAAGCGGACAGGCCCACCTTCGGCGGAAGCGAGCTGCGCCGCAGTCAGCCCCTGGAGCTCGGCCATCCGGATCGGGCTGGAATGGCTGGAGCGGTTCCGGCCGTGCTCATATTTCACCTCGAGATGCACCTTGTCGGGAACGCTTCTTGAGGGCGAGATCGTCCAGTCGAGCGGAAGCTGATCGGCCGCCGAAGCGGGTACGGCAGGGATTTGCGCGAGGATCGCTGTTGCCGCTGCGGCAATGAGTCTGCTGATACGCATCTTCTGTCCTTTTCCGGGCCTAGAAACCATGAATGGCGAGCTCGACCAGCTCCTCCGCCGAGGGGCGGCGTCCGGTCCTGGTGGCGGCGCGGCGGGCGAGGCCGGCGCTCACGCCGTGAATACGCATTTTGACGAGCTGCTTCGGGCTGAGGTGTGGATAGCCGGCGGCGGCCATCTCATCGATGAAGCGGGCTGAGACGCCATGGATCTGCATCTCGACCAGGGTTTCGACCGGAACGAGGCCCTGCGGAGCGGCAGGCGCGGACGGCCGCCGGGGCAAAACCGGCGCTCCTGGCGCGGCTGCGGCAAGCACCGGCGCAGGCGCTTCCGGCGCTGCCGGATCCGGCGCCTGCCGGTGGAAGACGTCCGCGGCCGCATCGGCGGCGGCCTCGACGGCTGTCGTGGCGGCGGTCTCGACGGCCGCCTCGACGGCGTCCTCCACCTCCTGGGCAATGGATGCGGTGACCGAGTGGTTCACCGGCGTCGAACGAACTGCGGGCGAAGCGGCGGCTTCGACCGGCGGAGAAGTCGGGGCGGCGAGGGTCGTGGCGACCAGCTTCATGGCCGAGACGGTGCCGGCAGAGGCGATGCACAAGCCTGCCGCAAGCATGGCAAGAGCAGAGCCGGACGGCGTGTCGCGGAAGCGGCCGTCGAGGATCGCCTTGACGCGCCGGCCGATCGCGCTCGATCCGGCCATGCTGTTTGCCGGTACGGCGGAGCGGCAGAGCTGGTCGGCATAGCCGAGCAAGGTCCTCGCATAATGCGCCGGCTCCACGCGGCGGAGGGCCGAGCTGTCGGCGGCTTCCTCGGTGTTCTGCACGAGGCTCCGCTCCAGCGCCCAGACGAGCGGGTTGAACCAGAAGAGGGTGGAAACCGCCCGGGCTGCGATCAGGGCCGGCCAGTCGTTGCGCACGATATGAGCCGCCTCATGCTCCAGGATCGCGGTCGCATCCTCGGGGCGACGTGCGGCATCTGGATCGATCAGGATAACGGGCCGCCTCCAACCCCAGCTGAGCGGCGCTGGGGCGTCGTTCGACAGCAGCAGCCGCGCACGGGGCGTTAGCCCCGTATCCCGGCGAACGCGGTCGAAGGCGAGGGCCCATTCGGAGCATTCGACCGGCTCGGAGGAGCGGGTCCAGCGGGCGAGCGTCCAGAGCCCCGCGAGCAGCCGTCCTGCGGCCCAGAGCAGCCCGCCGAGATAGGCGAAAGCGATGAGCAGACCCGGGTCTTCGAACACCCCCGGCGCCGGCGCCTCTGTCGCGACGTGGGCCGAAAGGCTCTCGAGAGGAGCTTGAGCGATCGGCTTGGTCAGCACCGGCTCGAGGGCGGGCGCGGCCGCGACTTCGACCTGAAGCGCCGGAAGAAAAGCGGACAGCACCGGAAGCAGCAGGAGCAGCACGATCGCCACCCGCAGCACGGCGGCGCGGTCGGAGGCGGTGCGATAGCGGAGCAATGATGCGAGCAGAAGGCCGGTTCCGGCAATGACGGCGGACTTCACCGCCATTTCGATGAAGAAGGGCAGGCTCATGACTGGCGCTCCTTTGCTTCGTCGATCGCCCGCTGCAGCTCTTCGAGCTCTTGCGGATCGAGCCTCCTCGTAAGCCCCATCAAAGCGGTCGCGGCGCTCACGGCCGATCCTTCGAAGAAGGTCTTCACCATCTGCTGGAGGACCGATTCCCGAACCTTGGCGGGCTGAGGCACGCTCCTGTAGACATAGGTCTGGTCGGCGACCGTGTGCGTCACAAGACCCTTCGCCTCGAGCCGGCCGATCAGGGTCCGCACCGCCGTGTAGCTCGGCGGGTCGGCCATCGCCCCGCGTATGTCCGCGGCGGTCGCCTCGCCCATTCCGGACAAGATCTCGAATATTTCCCGCTCGCGCCTTGGAAGAGCAGAAATCACGACTCGTCTCCTGATGTCACCTTTGTAGCATGCCACAAACGTAGCATCACGCAAGCGGGATTTTTGTGTAGCAGAAGAAAGGCTGCGCCTCCTTCTGGGAAGCAAGAAGCATGCCGCTGCAAAATAGGCGGATTTCCTGCCTTTCCAGCCCCGCCGGCGTCCGCAGGCGGACACCTCCTGTCCAAATCCGGACACCACCCTCCACCACCCGACCGGCGGCTGCATCAAAACCGGACAGCGCAGCAGCGCTGCCTTGACCGGCGCCTCCCCCGGGTGCTTAGGATTTTAGCCATGACAGACGACATCGCAGCACGCCTTGCAGCCCAGAACATCGTCCTGCCGGAGCCGGCGGCGCCGATCGCCGCCTATGTGCCGACCGTGCAGGTCGGCGACATCCTCTACATTTCCGGCCAAATCTCGTTCGAGAACGGCGAGATCCTGACCGGCCGCCTAGGCGACGATCGCGACCTCGATTTCGGCTACCGCGCCGCCCGCGCCTGCGGGATCATGCTCCTCGCCCAGATGAACAAGGCGCTCGGCGGCCTTGAACGCGTCGAGCGGATCCTGAAGCTCGGCGCCTTCGTCACCAGCGCGCCGGGCTTCACCGACCAGCCGCAGGTCGTAAACGGCGCGTCCGAGCTGATGGAGAAGGTGTTCGGCGAGGCCGGCCGCCACGCCCGAAGCGCCGTCGGAGTCCCCGCTCTGCCCCGCGGCGCGGCAGTCGAGATCGACGCCATTGTGGCCGTTAAGCCTGCTTGACTCCGCGCTCGCGCCCGCGCCCGTACTGAAGCGCGTCGCCCGCCTCGCCGGAGCGCCTTACGCGCATCGCGGCCTCCACGGCCGCGGCCGCATCGAGAATAGTCGCGCCGCCTTCGAAGCCGCCATCGCCAGAGGCCACGGCATCGAGCTCGACGTCCAGGTCAGCGCCGACGGCTTCCCCTTCGTCTTCCACGATTACGAACTCGGCCGCCTCACCGATGAACAAGGCCCTGTCGCCGACCGGGGCGCCGCCGAACTTCGGACGATCCGGCTCAAGGGTAGCGAAGAGACCATCCCCGAGCTTTCGGAAATCCTCGGCCTAGTCGCCTCCCGCGTCCCCGTCCTCGTCGAGCTGAAGGCGCCCGACCGTGAAGTCGCCGTGCTCTGCCTCGCCGTCCTCCGAGCGCTCGAAGGCTATCGCGGCCCGGTCGGCATCATGTCGTTCAATCCCGAAGTCTCGCGCTGGTTCGCCGCTCACGCTCCGCGCGTCGCCCGCGGCCTCGTCGTCACCGAGAATGGCCGCCGGCAGCTTCGCGGGCCGGTCGAGCGGCTGCTCGCGCTGTGGCGCGCCCGGCCCGATTTCCTCGCCTACGACGTGCGCGACCTCCCCTCGCGCTTCGCCCGCCGCGCCCGCGGCCGCGGCCTTCCCGTCTTCACCTGGACGGTCCGCAACGCCCGCCAAGCCAAGACGGCCCGAGCGAACGCAGACCAGATAATCTACGAAGCCGCCTAGATTTTCTGGCCATCGCGCGACTAGTGCGGTGCGCGATGGACCGCGAACGTCAGATAGAAGCGCGCATCGGATCCGGCATCGCGAGCTTCAGCGCTTCGGACTGGGACGCCTGCGCGGGTACCGGCAATCCCTTCCTCAGCCACGCCTTCCTCTCAGCGCTGGAGGAATCGGGCAGCGCTACCGCCCGCACCGGCTGGCAGCCTTTGCCGATCGCGATCGACGGCGTCGACTGCCGCCCCGCCGCGCTCCTTCCCGCTTACGCAAAAAGCCACAGCCAGGGCGAATATGTGTTCGACCATGGCTGGGCGAGCGCCTGGGAGCGCGCCGGAGGGCGCTATTACCCCAAGCTTCAGATCGCCGTCCCGTTCACGCCCGTCCCCGGCCGCCGTCTCCTCACGCGCGACGAGACACTCGCCCACGCCCTTATCGCCGCGGCCGAAGCGGTGGTGCGCAACAATGGCCTGTCCTCCGCCCACGCCACCTTCATCGCGCCCGAAGAGGTGCCGCTCTTCGAGGCTGCCGGCTGGCTGATCCGGATCGACAGCCAGTTCCACTGGCACAATGGCGGCTATGGAAGCTTCGACGACTTTCTCGCCTCGCTCTCGTCCCGAAAGCGCAAGGCGATCCGTAAGGAGCGGCGCGAGGCGCTCGACGGCCTCACGATCGAGCACGTCACCGGCGCCGCCATCACCGAAGCGCATTGGGACGCCTTCTGGGCCTTCTACCAGGATACCGGCGCGAGGAAGTGGGGCCGCCCCTACCTCACCCGCCGCTTCTTCTCCCTGCTCGGCGAGCGCATGGCCGACCAGGTCCTGCTCGTCTTCGCGCTGCGTGGGGGCCAGCCGATTGCAGGCGCGCTCAACCTGATCGGCGCCGACACGCTCTACGGCCGGTACTGGGGCACGCTCGCTGACATCCCCAACCTCCATTTCGAGATCTGCTACTACCAGGCGATCGAGGCGGCGATCGGCCGCGGCCTCGCCCGGGTGGAGGCGGGCGCCCAAGGCGAGCACAAGCTCAGCCGCGGCTACCGGCCGGTGCCCACCTACTCCGCGCACTTTATCCCGGATCCCGGCTTCCGCGCGGCGGTCGCCGACTTCCTCGAGACGGAGCGGCAGGCCATCGTCAACGAGATTGCCGTGCTTGATGCGATGACACCGTTCAAGAAAGGCTGAGGCAGACAGCGGACCAGGGGGCCCGTTTGCCGCCTACGGCCCGCATTTCACGACCGACAATCAGCTCTACGCAGCCGCCGGCCATACGGTGCGGTCAGTGAATCCGCGCGCGTCCATCTCATAGGGGGCCGAGTTCGCCCACCAGATCCACACGCGCCGGTCAGCGTGTCCGAGCAATATTATACCGCGCTGCAGCTCGTCGGAGTGCCGACCGCGCTGGTGAAGGTCCCCGGCGCAAGCCATAGCGGGATTGCGGGCGGCCTTCGCAAAGCGGCGCAAAGGCTGCGGCGATCCTCGCCTGGTTCGAGAAATATGAGGACGGAGCGCAGGCTAGATAGATCAGGCGGCGCGGCGGCTCGTTTCGCTCAACCAGGCACGTGCCTGACGCTGGGCTTCGGCGATCTCGCGCGCGCTCATTTCCTCGGCGATCTCCGCCCGGCACTGCTGCCCCACTTCGCTTCCGTTCAGAGCAGCGAGGTTGAACCACTTGTGCGCCTCGACGAGGTTCACTTCGATCCCGTTCGTCCCGGTCGAATAAGCCACGCCCAGCTCGTAGAGCGCCTCCGCATCGCCGGCTGCCGCCGCGCTCACCCGGCTCTCCATCAGGAATGCTGCACCCTTGAAGCTCGTACCCATCTCACGTCCCCTTGCTTCTCGTTCGTGAGGGGATGTTGCGGCAGCTATGGCAAACAAATGGTTAACGCCGCGGTGACCAATTTTTTCAGCCGGGAAGCAGGGCGAGATTGTCGATGAGCCGCGTCCGCCCGATCCGCGCCGCCGCCAGCAGGCGGGCCGGCGCATGGAGGCTGGCGAGCGGCGCAAGCGTCTCGGCGTCGCACAGCGCTACATAATCGATTGGGTCGAATCCGGCACGTTCGAGCGTCCGCCGCGCCTCCGCCAGCGCCTCCGGGACATCGCCGCCGCTCCGGATCGCCTGTGCCGCCTCCAGCAGCGCCCGCGGCAGCGCCCGCGCAGCGCGCCGTTCCTCCTCCGACAGATACGCATTGCGCGACGACAGAGCGAGGCCGTCGGCGTCCCGCTGGGTCTCCACGCCCACGATCCGGACGGGCAGGTCGAGATCGGCGACCATTCGCCGGATCACCGCGAGCTGCTGGAAATCCTTTTCCCCGAACAAAGCGGCGTCCGGCTGCACCTGGTTGAAGAGCTTCGCCACCACCGTCGCGACGCCCTGGAAGTGACCCGGCCGCGCCGCCCCGTCGAGACCTTCCGAGACGCCGCCGACGCTCACAGCGGTCGAATTCCCCGCGGGGTACATCATCTCGGCCGACGGCGCCCACAGGATCTCGCACCCCTCCGCCTCCAGCATCTCCGCATCGGCCGCCTCCCGCCGCGGATAGGCGGTCAGGTCCTCGTTGGGGCCGAACTGCGTCGGATTGACGAAGATCGAGGCCACGACATGGTCGGCCTCGCTCCTCGCCGCGCGCACCAGCGCCATGTGCCCCGCGTGGAGCGCGCCCATCGTGGGCACCAGAGCGACGCTCCTGCCGTCGTTCCGGAGACTCGTCACGGAGCGCCGGAGCGCGTTGATCTCACGGATTATTTGCACCGCCGGACCGGCTCCGATAGACAAGTTGGACAAGCAAGGTGCGCCTGATGGATTGGCGCCGGGGCGATATCAAGAGGGGCGCGTACTTAGCCATGTCAGGCGTGAAGCCGCATTTCATCGTCTTCGCCAACGAAAAGGGCGGCACCGGCAAGTCCACGACCGCAGTCCACACCGCAGTCGCGCTCGCCGCCGCCGGCCGCAGGGTCGCAGCGCTCGATCTCGACACGCGGCAGCGCACGCTCGGCCGCTATCTCGACAATCGCGTCGAGACCATTGGCCGCACGGGGCACGAGCTTCCGATGCCGGTTTACGAGACGTTCGATCCGGCCAGGAACGACGATCTGAACGGCCAGCTTGACCGCATCGCCGAAGGTGCGGACATAGTCGTCGTCGATACGCCAGGCCGCGACGATCCTTATGCGCGCGCCGCAATGCTGCGTGCCGACACTCTGGTGACCCCGATCAACGACAGCTTCGTGGACTTGGACCTCATCGGCGAGGTCGACGCCGAGACCTACAAGATTCGCCGCCCGAGTTTCTATGCCGAGCTCGTCTGGCGCAGCCGCACCCAGCGCGCCAAGACCCACGGCGCCACCGTCGACTGGGTGCTGCTCAGGAACCGCCTCCAATATGTCGAGGCGAAGAACATGCGGCGCGTCGGCGAGGCGCTCGCGGACCTGTCCCGCCGCGTCGGCTTCCGGGTCATTCCGGGCCTGGGCGAGCGAGTCATTTACCGCGAGCTGTTCCCGAAGGGGCTGACTCTCCTCGACCTCTCGCAGCTCGGCAATGTCGGCCTCAGCCACATCGCCGCCCGGCAGGAGCTTCGCGAGATGGTCGCCGGCCTCGGCCTTCCCGACGAGGAGCGCAGCGCGGAGCAGGCGCGCATCGCCGCTCTGGCCGGCTGATGCCTTTTCTACTCGTCCTCGTTCTGGGCGGGCTCGGCTGGGCCTGGTGGACCGGCCGCCTCAAGGGCTATACGTATGAGGACGGCGTCGCCCTCGCCCTATTCCTGCTCGGCGTTCGAATGCTGACCACCGGCCGCCTTTTGCCAGGCGCCGCCTTGATGGCGGGCTCCATCCTCTGGGCCGCCTGGCGCCGAAGGCCCCGCCCCGCTCCCGCAATGCATGTGGAGGACGCGCGCCGGCTGCTCGGCGTGTCGCAGGACGCAAGCCTCGCCGACATCCGCGACGCGCACCGGCGCCTCATCGCCAAGGTCCATCCCGACGCCGGCGGCTCGGCCGAGCTCGCCAACCGGGTCAATGTCGCGCGCGACACCCTCGTTGCCGAAATGAACCGGAGGACGCCTCGCGCGTCTTGAGTCCGGTCCCACTACAGACACTGGAGCAGCCGATGAGCCATCGTTTCAACCCGACCTCTTTGCGCGAATATGACATACGCGGCATTGTCGGTGAGACGCTTGGCGAGCCGGACGCCTATGCAGTCGGGCGAACCTTCGGGACCCTCATCAAGCGGAAAGGCGGCAGCCGCGTCGCTGTCGGCCGCGACGGGCGGCTGAGCTCGCCCGCGCTCGCGCAGGAGCTCGTTCGCGGCCTCACCGAAAGCGGCGTCGACGTCGTCCGCATCGGAATGAGCCCGACCCCCATGCTCTACTTCGCCGAAGCCGAGCTCGAAGTGGACGGCGGCATCCAGATCACCGGAAGCCACAATCCGGGCCATTATAACGGCTTCAAGATGGTGTTCTTCCACACCGCCTTCTTCGGCCAGGACATCCAGAAGCTCGGCCGAATGGCCGCGGAGGGCGATTGGGAGGAAGGCAGCGGCAACGTCGCCGATGCCGACATCGAGGAACTCTACGTCGAACGCCTCCTCCAGAATTTCGACGGCAAGCCGTACCGGATCGGCTGGGACGCCGGGAACGGCGCCGCCGGCCCCGTCCTGGAGCGGCTCGTCCAGCGCCTGCCGGGCGAGCATCACACCATCTTCACCGAAGTCGACGGCACCTTCCCGAATCACCACCCCGATCCCACTGTCGAATCTAACCTCGCGGACCTGAAGGCGCTCGTCGCCGAGAAGGGTCTCGACTTCGGGATCGCCTTCGACGGCGACGCCGACCGCATCGGCGCGATCGACGGAATGGGCCGCGTGATCTGGGGCGACCAGCTGCTCGCGGTCCTCGCCGAGCCGGTGCTTCGCGAGCTTCCCGGCTCCACGATCATCGCCGACGTCAAGGCGAGCCAGGCCCTTTACGACCGAATCGCGGAGCTCGGGGGCAAGCCCGTCATGTGGAAGACCGGCCACAGCCTCATCAAGTCCAAGATGAAGGAAACCGGCGCCCCGCTTGCCGGCGAGATGAGCGGCCACATCTTCTTCGCCCATGAATGGTACGGCTTCGACGACGCAATCTACGCCGCCATCCGCCTCATCCGCGCAGTCAGCCAGCTCGGCGGCTCGCTGACCGAAATCCGCTCGGCAATGCCCGACATGATCAACACGCCTGAAATGCGCTTCCAGGTGGACGAGAGCCGCAAGTTCCCGGTGGTCGATGAAGTGCTGGCCCGGCTGAAGGCGCAGGGCGCGAACGTGGACCCGACCGACGGCGCCCGCGTAAACACCGAGGACGGCTGGTGGCTGCTCCGCGCGTCGAACACCCAGGACGTGCTCGTCGCCCGGGCCGAGGCCAGGAGCGAGGAAGGCCTCGAGCGCCTGGTCGCTCAGATCGACGAGCAGCTCGCCGCCTCCGGCCTCAGCCGCGGGCCGCAAGTGACCCACTGAGGTGCGCCGCCTCCACGTCGAAGCCCTCGTCTACTGCATCTCCTGGGCCGCCCTCGCGATCCTCGGCCTCAACCTGGCCGGCATCAAGGCGGGGCTCCTCCTGTCGGTCGGGCTATTCATCGTCGTGATGCCGACAAGCGCGCTCGTCCTCTCCCGCACCGGCAATTTCGCCCTCGAACGCGGAGTCCGCTGGGGCATACTCGTCATCAGCGCGCTCATCCTACTCTCGGTGGCGGATACGGCGCCCTAGAGCTTATGCCCGCGCCTTCTCCGCCTGGATCCACGCCCCGATCTGCGCCTCGAGCACGTCCAGAGGAACCGAGCCCTGCAGCAGAAGCGCGTCGTGGAAGCGGCGGAGGTCGAACTTGGCCCCAAGCTCCCGCTCGGCCCGCGCGCGCAGCTCGCGGATTCGGATGTTGCCGATCATGTAGCCCAGGGCCTGGCCGGGCCAGCTGATGTAGCGGTTCACTTCGGCATCGATATTGGCTTCGGTGAGCGCAGTATTCTCCTTCATGAAGGCGACCGCACGCGCCTTGTCCCAGCCTTTGTGGTGAATGCCCGTATCGACCACCAGCCGCGAGGCGCGCCATGCCTGGTATGAAAGCTGCCCCATGCGCTTCGCCGGCGTGTCGTAGAGCCCCATCTCGCGCCCAAGGCTTTCCGAATAGAGCCCCCAGCCTTCGGTAAAGGCGGTGAAGCTCGTGAAGTTGCGGCGGAAGGGCGCGATCTCCAGCTCCTGCTGGAGCGCGATCTGGTGGTGATGCCCCGGCACCGCCTCGTGGAGGCTCAAGGCCGGTATCTCCCACAGCGGCCGCTGCGGGAGCTTGGACGTGTTCACATAATAAGTGCCGGCGATGCCGCTCTCGGGCGATCCCGAATTGTAATAGGCCGTCGTCGTGCCTTCTGCGATCTCGGCGGGGATCGGCGCGAGCCCGTAAGGGAGCCGCGGCAGCGTTCCGAACAGCTCGGGCATCTTGCCGTCGATCGCCTTGGTGACCATCGCCGTCTCGCGCATCAGCTCGTCCGGAGC
>Ga0216301_1000258_pt1 | contig 14744 bp, 7 predicted proteins | sample 4hB_Boncat_minus_FD_156203 | JGI IMG/M metagenome (GOLD analysis project Ga0216301, IMG submission 156203) | Terrestrial sediment cell enrichment communities for BONCAT metagenomics from Utah, United States - 4hB_Boncat_minus | ecosystem: Environmental > Terrestrial > Deep subsurface > Rock...
CTACCCCACCGCCCCCAGGTTCCGGCGCAGAAGCGCATCCGGGTCCGGGTCGCGGCCCATGAACTCGCGAAAGAGCTCGGCGGGGTCGGTGTCGTCGCCGCGGGAGAGGACGGACGCGACGAAGGCGCTGCCGGCTTCACGGCTGAAGAGGCCCTCGCGCTCGAAGCGCGAAAAGGCGTCGGCGTCCAGCACCTCGCTCCAGAGGTAGCTGTAGTAGCCGGCCGCGTAGCCCCCGGCGAAGATGTGCGTGAAGCCGGTGACGAAGTGGTCGTCGGCGAAGTCGGGGCGCGGGTGGAAGCGCGCCAGCACCTCGCGCGAGCGGGCGATGGGGTCGCCGCCGTGCACCGGGTCGAAGCGGACGTGGAGGTCCAGGTCCAGCGTGCCGAAGGAGAGCTGCCGCATCTGGAAGGTGGCCGCCATGAAGGTGCGTGCCGCCTTCATCTTGGCGAACAGTGGATCCGGGATCGGCTCGCCCGTCTGCCAGTGGCGGGCGAAGAGCTCAAGGGCGGGGCGCTCCCACGTCCAGTTCTCCATGATCTGCGAGGGCAGCTCCACCCAGTCGGTGGGGACGCGCGTGCCGCCCAGCTCCCGCACCTCCACGCGCGACAGCAGGTGGTGCAGGAGGTGGCCGAACTCGTGGAACACCGTCTCCACCTCGCGATGGGTGAGGAGCGCGGGGCGATCGCCCTCGGGGGGGCTCATGTTCCCCACGATCATCGCCAGGTGCTCGTCCCATCCGCCGCCGGGGCGGGGGCCGCCGAGCACGACGCCGTTCATCCACGCGCCGCCGCGCTTGCTCTCGCGCGGGTGCCAGTCGGTGTAGAAGCCGCCCAGGCGGCGCCCGCTCTCGTCGAAGGCGTCGTAGTACTTCACCTCCGGGTGCCACACCTCCTCCACCTTCCGCTCCTTCACCGCGACGCCGAAGAGGCGGCGGGCCAGCTCGAAGAGGCCGTCCTGCACGCGGTCCATGGGGAAGTAGGGGCGCACCTCCTCGGCGTCCAGGTCGAAGCGCGCGCGCCGCATCCGCTCGGTGGCGAAGGCGACGTCCCAGGGCTGGAGCGGGTCCAGTCCCAGCTCGTCGCGCGCGAACTCCTCCAGCGCCGCCATCTCGCGCTCCCAGAAGGGGCGGGTGCGCGCGGTGAGGTCTTCCTCGAAGGCCATGGCTCGCTCGCCGCTGCGGGCCATCGCCTCCTCCAGCTCGTAGTCCGCCCAGTGGCGGAAGCCCAGCAGCTCCGCCAGCTCGCGCCGCAGCGCCAGGATGCGCCCCACCAGCGGACGGTTGTCGTGCGGCGCCTCGGACGCGCGGTTGGCGTACGCCCGGTGGATGCGCTGCCGAAGGTCGCGCCGCTCGGCGTACTGCAGGAAGGGCTGCACCGACGGCTGGTGCAGGGTGAACCGCCACCCCTCCACGCCGCGCGCCTCGGCCGCCGCGCGCGCCTGCGTCCGCGCCGACTCGGGGAGCCCGGCGAGCTCCGCCTCGTCAGTCAGCACCATCTCCCACGCGTTGGTGGAGTCGAGGACGTGGTTGGAGAACTCCGTCTGGAGACGCGAGAGCTCCACGCGCAACGCCTCCACGCGCTCCTTCTGCGCCGGCTCCAGGTCGGCGCCGGCGCGGACGAAGGCGCGCACCGTCTTCTCCAGGTGCCGGCGGCGCACGCGGTCCAGCGATGCCGCTTCGGGCGACTCCGCGGCGGCCCTGACCGCGCGCCACAGCTCGCCGTTGAGGGCGATGCGGGCGAAGAAGGCGGAGAACTCGGGGAGGACGGTGTCGTACGCCTCCCTGATCTCGGGCGTGTTCATCAGGCTCACCAGCACCGACGCGGGGCGTATGGCGCGGGAAAGCCGCTCGGTGATCTCTTCCAGGCGGCCGACTGTGTTGGTGTACGTCCGCTCGCCCGGGGCCGCCACCAGCTCGGCCAGCTCCGCCTCCGCGCGGGCGAGTGCCGCCCGGATGCCGGGGCCCACGTGCTCGGCCCGGATGCGGTGAAAGGGGACGGGGAGCGGTTCGTCCTGCAGGAGGGGGTTGGTTTCGGGCGTGGTGCTCATCGTCCTCGTACGGCGGTCACGGAAAGGGGCGCGAATGTTCACGCCGTCGCACCAGCACGCCCCGCGCCACGAAAACGTATCCGCGCGTCTGTGGCGCATTCCGGGCGGTAAGAACAACAAGCTGCATGGCCTCACGCGGAGACACGGAGACACAGAGGAAGAACAGAAGAAGCTCATGAAGTTCTCTCAGTGGCTCTGTGTCTCTGTGTGAGCCTGCCGTTACGGTGCCTGGAACGACGAAGGGCCCGGCCGCGGTGGCCGGGCCCTTCGTCGCCGCCTGAATGACCGCCCGTCAGGCGTCGCGGTTCAGGCAGACGCCGCTGCCGGGGTTGGGGTTGTTCGCCTCGGCGGCGGGAATGGGGATGGTGACGTCGGTGCCGTACCTGGCGTCGTTCTTGTGCCACGCGCCGGTCGGGAACACCGCCTCGGCCGGGCGGCCGTACTGCCGGATCAGGCGGCGCAGGTCGCCTACCCGGTGGCCCCGGCTGAAGAGCCAGAAGGCGCGCTCACGGAAGAGCTGGTCCACGCGCCCCGCCTCGGTGGTGGCGGGCGTGAGCGGCGCCAGGCCGGTGACCGTGGTGCGCGCCGCGTTCAGCGTGGCGAGCGATGCGGCCGTGGCGCCGGCGCGCAGCTGGGCCTCGGCCTCGATCATCCGCGCCTCGATCCCGCCCACGATGGTCACGGCCGAGTCTTCCCGCGTCCAGATCATCTGCACGTGATAGGGCTGCAGCAGGTCGTCGCGGCGGTTGTTGGTGACGCCGATCGCCCGGCACGCGGGGTCGCCGCCCACGCACACCGGCACGCGCGGGTCCCCGGCGGTGGCGAAGTTGAGGCCGTTGCCGCCCTCGCGGTTCCCCACGCTGTAGCGCCGGTTCACGTTGTTGCGCGTGACGATCACGTTGCGCTGCGCCTCGCGCGTCACGGAGTGGAACATCCGGTAGCGGAAGTTCGTCGGCACCCCTGCCACCGCGTCCGCGGCATCCGCGGAGCGGTTCAGGTTCATCAGGATGCGCCCGCGCGTCACCTGGAGCGCGTTCCGCACGCGCACGTCGTCGGCCGTGGTGCCGGTGATCCGCGCCAGGCCGTCTTCCGTGCTCTTGAGCGCGCGCTCGAAGGCGGCCGTGGTGGTGATGGGGCTTCCGTACTGCTCCTCCCCTTCCACCACCGTGCTGAACACCAGCCCGCTGCACAGGTGCTCGGCCAGCAGGTTGATGGTGTACGCCTGCACGAAGTGCATCTCCGCGAAGTGCCACCCCGGGGCGCCGGGATTGTGCTTCGTGAGCAGGGCGACCGCCTGCTCCGCCCCCAGCCGCGCCCGGTTCAGGGTGCGGCTGGCCGTGGTCAGGAAGTTGTTCTCGGGCGTGATCACCCGCTGGTCGATCTCCTGGCGCGCGATGAAGGAGTCGCCGTTGATCCACTCGTCGGCGAAGAGGCCGCCCAGCAGGAAGAGGTTGTCGCTGAAGTTCACGTCGCCGCCGCCGGTGGTGGCCCCGTTCAGCCGCGCGATCGTGCCCAGCCGCACCGCGTCCGCGCCCGCCGCCGACTCCACGTCGGTGGGCTCCAGGATGTCGGGGTCCTCCACCGTCAGCACGTCCGAGCACCCCGCGGCTCCCGCGGCGGCCAGCACCAGGGCCGTCCGTCGCAGCCACCGGGGGGCTCTCGTCTTGGAATTCATCCGGTTCGTCATCCTAGAAGCCAAGGTTCAGGCGGAAGGTGAAGTAGGTGGGAGGGGCGAACGCCTGGAACGACGAGGGCGCGTCGCCGGTGCTGCCGAACGCCTCGGGGTCTACCCCCGAGTACTTCGTCCACAGGATCCCCAGGTTGCGGGCCGCCAGCGTGGCCGTCACGTCGCGGCTGCGGAAGAAGCGCGAGGCCCAGCGGTCCGGCGCGCTGAAGCTGAACGCCACCTCGCGCAGGCGCACGAAGTCGCCCGGCTCGAAGAAGCCGGCCACCGTGCGGCTGGGGTGCTGCCGCACCGCCACCGTGCGCGCCTGGTCGGCCAGCGGCGCGTTGCGGTCCACCAGGCTCTCGCAGTTGTTGCGGCTGGCGCAGCGGATGCGCTCCGTGTTGTTGTACACCAGGTGCCCGCCCTTGTAGTCCACCAGCGCCGAGACGCGCAGGCGGTCCCACAGCTCGAAGCCGTTGGTTACCGACAGCTCGCGCCGCGGCGCCGAGTAGCCGTGGAACTCGGCGGTGTCGCCCACCACGATCTCGCTGAGCGCCGCGTCCGCGCTGTACTCGATGATCCCGTCGCGGTCCTTGTCCTCGTAGCTGCGCAGCGGGCGCGACCACCACCCGTTGAGCGGAAAACCCTCCACCTGCCGCAGCGTGCTGCTGGTGACGATGGTGGGCACGCCGCCCAGATCCACCAGCTCGTTGGCGTTGGTGGTGCCGTTGAGGGTCAGGTCCCAGTTGAACGAGCTCGCCTGCACCAGCCGCGCGTTGATGAGCGCCTCGATGCCGTGGTTACGCACCTCGCCCAGGTTTTCGAAGCGCACGTTGAGCCCCGTGCCCAGCGAGGGCGGCAGCACGCGCTCGATGAGCGCGTCGCGCGACGACTTGTCGTAGTAGGTGAGCTCGGTGGAGAGGCGGCCGTTCCAGAACTGCCCGTCGACCCCCAGCTCCAGCTCGGTGGAGCGCTCGGGCCTCAAACCGGGGTTGCCCAGGGCGCTGAAGACGACGCCCGGCACCTCGCCGCTCTCGCCCAGCACCGGCGTCCCCAGGAAGTAGCGAACCGCGTCGGTGGTCCCCGGCTGCACGCCGGACGACCCGTACGCCGCGCGCAGGCGAAGCTGCCCCAGGAAGCCGGGCGCCGGGAAGAAGGGCTCCTCCGAGATCACCCACGAAGCGGCGAGCTTGGGGTACAGGACGGTGCCCAGGTCGGCTCCGAACGCGCTGTTGCGGTCCGAGCGCACCGCGCCGGTCAGGAAGAGCCGCTCGTTGAGCGAGAGCCGCTGCTCCACGTATGCACCGAGCGTGCGGCTCTCGGAGGTGGCCGCGTCCGCGTCCTTGACGGCGGCCGCCGTCACCGTGGTGGCCCCCGGCGGAAGGAGGGTGCCGATGGAGCCGGCGCGGTCGAAGAGGTTGCGGTAGAACTGCGCGCCCACCACGGTATGCGCCTCCACCCGGTCGCCGAAGCGGCGCGAGGCCGTGGCCGCGCCGTCCAGCGTGTAGAGGAAGATGTTGGTGCGCTGGTCGATCTTGAAGCCCTGGCGGTCTGTGTTGCTGGGGCACTCGGAGGCGCGGCAGAGCTGCGTGTCGTTGCGGTTGGTGAAGTCGAGCCCCGCGCTGCCGCGAAGCGCCAGCCACCCGTGCGGCTTCCAGTTGCCGCTCGCCGAGCCGATCAGGCGCTCCACCGACTGCGTGGTGACCGCCTGGTAGATGGTGCGCGGCGTGAACTCGCGCCAGCCGTACAGCGTGTCGCCCGCCGAGTTCGTGTTGAACTTGAAGCCCGGGCCGCCGTAGATGTTGGCCGCGATCCCCTGCGTGCCGCTGTCGTCGCTGCGCGGCAGCCGCAGGTCCTGCGTGGTGTAGCCGGCGCTGATCGCCACGTCGGCGTTGCGCGGGAGCGTGAAGTTGAAGTTGGCGCGGGTGGTGACGCGGGTGAGCCGGTTGGGGCTCTCCTGCTCTGGGAGGAGCGAGAAGCCGCGCGCGCCCAGGTAGCGCCGCTCGAACTGCGGCACCTGCGTCACGCCGTCCTCGTCTTCCCACTCGCCGTGCAGGAAGAAGCGCACCGCCTCAGACCCGCCGCGCAGCTGAAGCCCGTGCTGCTGGCGGTAGCCGGTGCCGAAGGGGGTGCTCTCGCCGTCCTTGGTCGGGTTGTACACGGTGACGCTGTCCTGCGTGCAGGCGCCCGAAGCCACCTGGCTGAGGAAGCACTGCACGCCGTTGTTGCGCGTGGAGGTGCCCCGCCACCCGTAGTACGCATCCGGGTAGTCGTTGCGGTCGCGGATCGCCGTCTGCTCCGTGTAGTAGCTCCACTGCGTGCGGCCGGCCACCCCGCGCTTGGTGGTGATGACGATCACGCCGTTGGCCGCGTCGGTGCCGTACAGCGTGGCCGCCGACGGCCCCCGCACGATCTCCATCGACTGGATCTCTTCGGGGTTCAGGTCGCCCAGGCGGCTCGGCGTCGTGCCGCCGACGGTGATCGCCACCGGCCCGCCGGTGGGCAGCGACCCGGTGGAGCTTTCCACCCGCACGCCGTCGATGATGACGATGGGGTTGTTGGTGAGCGAGAGCGAGCTGGTGCCGCGGATGCGGATGCGCACGCCCGCCCCCGTCTGCGTTCCCGGCGTCACCGTGACGCCGGGGGTGCGGGCGGTGAGCAGGTCGCCCACGTTGCTGACGGACGTGGTCCTCACCAGCTCGGCTGCACGCACCTCGGCGATGGCGTTCCCCACCTCGGTGCGGCGCTGCTCTCCCGTGGCGGTCACCACCACCGGGGTCAGCGAGACGGCGGAGGGCTGCAGCGTGAAGTCGAGCGTAGCCGCCTGGCCCGCCCCTACCGTCACCGGCTGGCTGCGCTCGCCGTACCCGATCACCAGCACGCGCACGCTGGCGGGGCCGGCCGCCACGCCGCGCAGCGTGTACGTGCCCTCGGCATTGGTGAGCGCCACCTGGTTGGACCCCGTCACGCGCACCTGCGCCGAGGGCACCGGCTGGCCGGTGCGGGCGTCGGTCACGCGGCCGGTGATGGTGCCCTGCTGCGCCGCAGCCGCGCCCGCGCCCAGCACGCAGAGCAGCGACGCCACGGCGCACGCACGGAGAAAACGGACGATTCTCATGCTGAAACACCTCCTTGGAGAGTGCAGAGCCGGCCGGGGCCCGCTAGGGGCCTGCGAGGGTGCCGTTCCGGCGGGGTGAGACCACTGTCAGCAAAGGCGTGTGCGAAGCTCCCGACGGAAGTCTCACGCGGAGGCGCAGAGACGCGGGGGAGGAGAACGACCGATAAAGCATCACACAGAGGAATGGAGGCAAAGGCGAGGGCACAGAGAGCACGCCGGGTGTTCCTTCAGTTCCCTCGGTGGCTCTGTGTGAGACGCTCCGTTCTCACTTTTTTCTCTCCTGCGTCTCTGCGCCTCTGCGTGAGACCAGCCGTTGCAGCCGCCATGCAGCGTGGTTCTACGGCCCGCGGCGGGTTGTACAAACGTTTCCTGCCGCGCTGCGGAGCATAGACGCCATGAGAGCGCGGCGCAAGAGTCTTCATTTTCAGCGCGCCGGCGCACGGCGGGGGAGGGCGAGGACGCGCCCGTGCGGCGCGGGCCCGAAGCGGCCATCGCGCACCGCTTCGCCGCCGTTGACGAAGACGTGCACCATCCCCTCCGCCAGGCGGTGCGGGTCGCTGAAGGTGGCGGGGTCGTCGACGCGCGCCAGGTCGAACACCACCACGTCGGCCACGGCGCCCTCGCGCAGCACGCCGCGGTCCGGGATGCGGAAGACGGTGGCGGGGAGCGAGGTCATGCTGCGCACAGCCGCCGCCAGGTCCACCACCCCGCGCTCCACCACGTACTCGCGGATCTTGCGCGGGTAGGTGCCGTACGAGCGCGGATGCGGCACCCCCTCCCCCATCGGCACCAGGTCGCCGTCGGACGAGGTCATCATCCACGGCTGCCGCATCAGCCGCTCCACGTCCTCGTCCAGCATGTTGAAGGATACGACGCCGGGGTTCCCCTCGCGCAGCAGGGCGAGCACGGCGTCCGCGGGGTGCACGCGCCCGCGCTCGGCCACCCACTGCAGCGTCCTCCCCTCGATGGTGGGATCGGGGCGGTGGCGGCGGAACTGGATGCGCTCCGCCCCGCCGCGCCGGTCCAGGCTCTCCACGATCTCCGCCCGCAGCCGCGCCCCCTCCGCGGCATCGCCGACGCGGCGGCGCAGGGCGGTGTCGCCGCCGGCCAGCGCCCAGCGGGGGACGAGGGCGCCGCTCAGCGAGGTGGCGGAGGCGGTGTAGGGGTACTGGTCCGCGAAGACCTCCACCCCCTCGGCGCGCGCCCGGTCGATGCGGCTGACCAGCGCGGCGGAGTAGCCCCACACGCGCGGCCCCAATGCCTTGAGGTGCGTGGCCACCACGCGCAGCCGCGCCTCGCGCCCGATGCGGATCACCTCGTCCACCGCCGCCACCAGCCCGATGCTGTAGTCCGCCTCGTCGCGGATGTGGCTGCTGTACGCGCCGCCGTACCCCGCCACCACCTTCGACAGGTCGATCAGCTCCTCCGTCCTGGCGAAGCTCCCCGGCGCGTACCACGGCCCGGTGGAGATCCCGAAGGCGCCCTCCTCCATCCCGGCGCGCACCAGGGCGCGCATCTGCTCCATCTCGGCCGGGGTGGGAGCCCGGTCGGCCATCCCCATCACCCGCTGGCGCACGGAGCCGTGGGGTACCATCTGCGCGACGTTCACCCCGATGCCGGCGGCCTGGAGCGCGGCGCGCTGGCGGGCCATGTCCGTGGCGCCGCCGCCGTCCGGGTTCACCAGCACGGTGGTGATCCCCTGCGCCAGCAGCGGCCGGCCGTGGCTGAGCGCGGGGGTGGCGAGCCCCTCGCCGGCGTGGGTGTGCACGTCGATGAAGCCGGGGGCCACGTACAGCCCCGCCGCGTCCACCTCGCGAGCCGCCCGCGCGCCCGCCAGGTCGCCGATCGCCGCGATGCGCCCGCCGCGCAGCGCCACGTCCGCCCGGTACCACGGGTTGCCGGTGCCGTCCAGCACGCGGCCGTTGCGGATGATGACGTCGTAGCCGCCCTGCGCCCGCAGCGGCGGCGCGGCGGCCGCCAGGAGGATGCCCGCCGCGAGTACCCGCCGCGGCAGGTGGCTGAAGCGCATGACACGGCTCCGGGAGAGGATCGGCACGTCCTTGTGCGGCAGGGGCGCCGGGGTATATTCGCGAGGAAAGCGGGATGGGCTTGATAGTGCGGGGCCGCGGGGCGGCGCACAAGTGCCGCGGCGGCCTCCCAACCGGGATAGCGGATGAAGCTGCGAGCGTGGATGGTGTTCGCCCTGGCCGCGTACGCGCCGGCCGCCGCCGCGCAGGCGGAGCTGGCCGGGCAGGTGGAGATCCGCCGCACCTCGTACGGCGTCCCGCACATCCGCGCCGAGAACTTCCGCGCCGCCGGCTTCGCGCTGGGGTGGGTGCAGATGGAGGACCACGGCCCGCGCATCGTCCTGGGGCTGCTGCGCGCGCGCGGCGAGCTGGCCCTGCACTTCGGCGCGGACAGCCTGGACTCGGACTTCGCCTACCGCCCCGTGCACCGCCGCGCCGTGGCCACGCTCCCGCTTCTGGAGCAGGACACGCGCGACATGTACGAGGGCTTCGCCGCCGGCGTGAACCGCTACGTGGAGCTGCACGCGGCGGATCTTCCCGCGTGGGTGCGCCCCGCCTTCACCGGCGCCGACGTGCACGCGCAGGGGATGGGCGGCCCCGGCACCCCCGGCCTGGGCCGCTTCATCGAACGGCTGCGCGGCGGTCCCGACCGCCGCGACGCACAGCCGCCGGCCGGCGAGGACGGCTCCAACGCCTGGGCACTGGCTCCGAGCCGCACGAAATCCGGCCGGGCCATCCTGCTGCGCAATCCCCACCTCGCCTGGTCCGCGGGCTACTACGAGGCGCACGTGACCGTCCCGGGCGCCATGGACTTCTACGGCGACTTCCGGCTGGGCGGGCCCATCGTGCTGGTGGGCGGCTTCAACCCATACCTGGGGTGGGCCACCACCAACAACGCCCCCGACCTGGAGGAGGTCTACGCCCTGGACGTGGACCCCGCCCGCCCCGACCACTACCTCTTCGACGGCGGCTCCGTGCCGCTGCGCCGCGTCGAGGAGACGGTCGCCTTCCGCAACGGCCCCGGCATCGGCCGCGAGACGCGCCACACGTGGAGCTCGCCGCTGGGTCCGGTCATCCACCGCGGCGGGGGCAAGGTGTACGTGCTGCGCGCGGCGGGGGAGAACGAGTTCCGCGGCGGCGAGCAGTTCCTGAAGATGATGCGGGCGCGAAACCGGACGGAGTGGACGAACGCGATGAAGATGCGCGCGCGCGTCACCTCAAACCTGACCTACGCGGACCGCGACGGGAACATCTTTTACGTGTGGAACGCCACCCTCCCCTCGCTCCCGCACCCCTCCGGCGGCGACACGGCGGCGGTTCCCGCATCGCGCAGCTCGGATGTCTGGACGAAGCCGGTTCCCTTCGACTCGCTGCCGCAGCTGCTCAACCCGCGCGGCGGCTACGTGCGCAACGAGAACGATCCGCCCTACCTCACCAACCTTTTCCAGCCGCTCCGGCGCGGCCGCTACCCCGCCAACATGCCGGAGGTGGAGCTGCGCCTGCGCGGGCAGCACTCGCTGGAGCTCATCCACAACACGGGCAAGCTTACGCTGGAGGACGTGGTCCGCTTGAAGCACAGCATGCGGATGATCCTGGCCGACCGCGTCAAGGACGACCTGGTGAAGGCCGTGCGCGCCTCCACCCCCGCCCCCGAAGTGGCCGACGCCGCCGCGGTGCTGGAGCGCTGGGACAACACGGTGGCGGCGGAGAGCCGCGGCGGGCTCCTGTTCGAGACGTGGTGGCGGCGCTACGTGAGCACCGCCCCGCAGGCGCGCCCCAGCGCCGCATCGGTGGGCTTCCCCGCGCCCGCCGATGCGCTCTTCCGCCGCCCCTGGACCGCGGCGGACCCGATCGCCACCCCGCACGGCCTGGCCGACGCCGCCCGGGCCGTGGAAGCCTTCGCCTGGGCCGTGGCGGAGACGAAGCGCAGGTGGGGCGCCGTGGACGTGGAGTGGGGCAGGGTGCACCGCGTGCGCCACGGCTCGGTGGACGTGCCGGTGGGCGGGTGCAGCGGCCAGCTGGGGTGCTTCCGCGTCCTGGGCTTCCGCGAGGAAGCGGACGGCACGCGCACCGCCGTCACGGGCGACGGGTGGGTGCTGGCGGTGGAGTTCACGGACCCGGTGCGCGCGTACAGCGTGCTGGCGTACGGCCAGAGCAGCCGCCCCGGCTCGCCGCACCACGACGACCAGGCCGCCCTGTTCGCCGCCAACCGCATGAAGCCCGTCGCCTTCACCGAAGCCGACGTGGAGCGCGCCACCATCCGCCGCTACCGCCCCGGCGCCGAAGCCGCGCCCCGCTGAACGGCATTCACGCGGAGGGCACGGAGGGAAACCGCAAGCCGCAGAGGAAACCTTTTGCTGTTCTCTCTGTGGCTCTGTGTCCCTGTGTGAGGCGCTGTTCGGATCAGGCCGGCGTCATCGGCGGCCGCGCGCCGGGACGAATGCCGGCCCGCCGGGCCCAGAACGGCCCATCCAGCCAGCGCCGCTCCTGCAGGTAGATGCCGTGGTGGCGCGACCGGTAGTCCGCGTAGATGCGGCTGACCGACTCCGCGTAGGCCGCGGCGGGCCCGTCGTCCCCCTCGGCGGCGGCCGCGGCCACCCGCGCGGCCTCCATCCCGGAGCGCAGCGAAAAGCCGATGCCGAGCGCCGAAACCGGGTCGAACGCCACCGCCGCATCGCCGGCGGCCACCCAGCCGTCGCCCGCCACCACGGGGGTGATCTGCGAATTCGCCGCGCGCACCGCCGTCTCGCCGGTGGGGCGCCAGCGCTCCACCCGGCGGACCGTTGCCGGGGCACCCTCCAGGCGGGCATCCCAGGCCGACTCCCTGAGGAGGTCGGAGTCGGTCATGAACATGGCGACGGCGCGCCCGTCCGGGAGCGACGCCGTGTACCACCACCCGTCCGGCACGGTCTCCACCAGCGCGCCCTCCGCCACCCGCTGGGGCCGATCGTCCTGGTACCAGCGGATCTCGGCCACCAGCGCGTCGTCCCGCCGGGGGCGCACTCCGTGCCGGCGCGCGAACCGGGCCGCCCGCCCCGTGGCGTCCACGACCGCGCGGGCTTCCACCGTTCCCCCGCCCCCGATCTCCAGCAGCCATCCCGACGCTGACCGGCCGGCGCCGTGCACGAGCGCCCGCCCGTGCACGACGGTCGCTCCGGCGGCCTCGGCCCGCGCCAGCAGCCAGGCGTCGAACCGGGCACGGTCCAGGTGCCATCCCGTACCGCGCCCCGTGAAGAGATAGCTGCGGTCCACCGCCTGCGGCGACCCCCAGGCGGAGGCCGTCCCGCCCGCCGGGAGGTGGCCGGCGTCCAGGAACTCCGCCCGGATCCCCAGGTACTCCAGCAGCGGCAGAACGCCGGGGGAGAGCGTTTCGCCCGCAGCCTGCCCCTCGCCGGCTGGGGCGGAGACCAGCACCACCGGCATCTGGGGGAGGTAGCGCCGCAGCGTGAGCGCGGCGGCGCACCCGGCCGGCCCCGCGCCCAGCACGGCGACGGCCGAAACCATGCCGCGCACCCGCGTCAGTTCCCGATCAGCCACTGCAGGGGGAAGACGTTCTGGCTGTTTTTGTTGACGTCGGCCGCCGAGGTGACGGTGGCCGGCTGCGTGGTGTACAGCAGGCCGTCCGGCGTCAGCCCCTGGTACCCGGATGCGAACGCCTCGTAGTTGCGCTCCCGCTCCAGGAAGAAGGGGAAGGTGTCGCGCAGCGGCCCCGTCGTCGCGTTCAGGATGAATCCCAGGTACTTCCACCCCACCACCGAGTCGACGAAGCTGTTGAGGCCACGGTGGTACAGCAGGTTCTGGCCGAGCACCTGCCCCAGGTTGTTGCCGCCCAGGAACGCGCTCCCGTCCAGCATCTGCTCGGCTGCGGTGCGTGCCCCGCTGTAGACGTTGAAGGGGCTCTGCGCGGGCCACCAGTAGGAAAAGAACGTCGGCGCCAGGGGGATCTGCGCGGCGGCGCTGATCGTCTTGTTGGTGGTCGGCGTGGTGAAGTTCACGTCCTGCTCCGAGTAGTCGAAGAAGTCGGCCTGCCAGGGGACGGCCATGCGCTTGGTGAGGTCGCCCGGCTGGCAGCCGTCGCCCGCCAGCGTCTCGTCGCGGAACGGGTCCAGCCCCCACTCCGTGTAGTCGTCGGCCTGGTGCTTGATCCGGAACGGGTCGCCCGGGGTCAGCAGGTCCGGGTTGCGCATGGTCCAGGTGACCTCGATCCCCGGCGCCATCGGCTCACCCACAGCGTTGCCCGCCGTGGCGATGTCCAGCGGGCTGGCCCACCACCAGTCCCGGCCCGCCCGCGGATCGTCGCGTCGAGACACGCACCTGCCCTCCGCCCACTGGTGCAGCAGGTGGTACTGCGTGGGGGTGACCGCCATGAACTTCTCGATCAGGGTGTTGGTGATCGAGTTGTCGCCCGAGTTGAGCGGCATCAGCGGAAAGCCGTTCTCGCCCAAGAGCACCTGGTGCTGGCTGTCCATCTCGGGCTGCTGGTGCCCCTTCTGGGGCTGCCTGAACGTCCTGAAGACGTGCCGGCGGTTCTCGCGGTTGGCCTCGCTCAGGTCCGAAAGGTCGAACGGGGGCGTGGCGACGCTCACCATGGCATCGACGTTGGCCACCCACCGGTACTCCTTCATCGCCCGGAAGATCGGCAGGATGTCGCGCTCCAGGCAGGCGACGTAATCCGGCTGCCAGCCGTACGTCCCGCCCTGCTCGCCCTGGCCGTGCCCTTGATCGTGGCGGGCATGGCCGTGCTCCTGGCGGTGGTGGCGGCCGTGCACGGGGCGGCGGAGCTGGTGGATGCCCTGCTCGCGGTCGCTCCGGATGCGGTCGTGCTCGTGGCCGCGCAGGCGGCCGCTGTGGCCGCGCTCGTGGCCGTCGTGCCGGGGCTGGTGCAGCTTGGGGGTGTCGTGCCGCGGCCAAGTGAGCTCGCCGCCGCTGGGCCCGGGGCGGTAGAGCTCCGGGCACAGGCCCATGTGCCGCACGCCGGCGTCGATGAAGGTGTCGGCGAGTGAGGTGATGTTGACGAGCTCCGGCGCCAGTTTGGGGGCCCCGGTCACCACCCACGCCGTCAGCGAGATCGTCTCACCGTCGTGCGTCTGGATCTCGGCCCGCACGGGTCCGTCGCTGATGTCGTCGTACCACCCGGGGGCTCCGGCGAAGCTGCTGATGCCGGCGCCGGCAGGGGGCCCTCCGGCGTTCCCGTACCCGCCCAGCACGAGCAGCTCGCCACCGGGGGTCATCTTCACCGCGCCCAGCGTGGTCACCTGGTACGGAGTGAGGTTCGCGGGCGGAAAGGTGGTGAAGTTGTAGTCGCCCGGCGCCGAGGCGGCGTCGAGCTGCACCCAGGGGCCCGGGGCGGTGAGCGTCCGCGGGCCGGGGTCGGTGATCAGCTCCTGCCGCGCCCGCCGGTCGTACCGGTTGGTGACGTCGCCGGTCGCGTCCGGCTTGAGCCCTACCGTCTGGTTGCGCAGCGGCACCCCCTGCGCCTCGTAGCTGTTGTCGGGCCCCAGCATCACGTCGCCCTGCAGCTCCTGGAAGGTGTACCAGGCCGCCTTCTTGTTGGCGACGTGTACCGTCCACGACAGCGACGCCAGGTGCCCCTCCTCGCCGGCCGAGTTCTTCCCCGCCCACACCTCCACCGGGTCCTTGCCTTCCTCGTAGCGGTACACGCGAAAGCGCGCGGCCTGCCGCTTCACCTGCCCGGCATCCTTGAACCCGGTCACCGGCCGCTCGTGGCCGTCCGCGTCCACCTCCGTCGGCAGCCCGCCCACCGCCGCCGGCTCCAGGTAGTATCCGTCCGGCGAGTTCCCCACGCGGGCGAAGCCGATGGCGGGGTGGATCTTGTAGGTGACCCTGGAATCGCTCATCGTGCCGTTCCTTTCGTGCGGGTTGGGTG
>Ga0216301_1000259_pt1 | contig 14735 bp, 10 predicted proteins | sample 4hB_Boncat_minus_FD_156203 | JGI IMG/M metagenome (GOLD analysis project Ga0216301, IMG submission 156203) | Terrestrial sediment cell enrichment communities for BONCAT metagenomics from Utah, United States - 4hB_Boncat_minus | ecosystem: Environmental > Terrestrial > Deep subsurface > Rock...
ACGGTGGCGGGGGTGGTGAAGTCGATGTCGGCGGAGAGCGCCGAGCGGGCGGCGCTGGGCGCAGGGGCCATCGTGATGGACACCATCGCGGTGAACGACGGCCGCAAAGAGCACCAGAAGGTGGAGCGCATCCGCGCCCTGCGGCCCGACATGGTGTTGATGGCCGGCGGCACGGACGGCGGGACGGTGACGCATCTCGTGGAGCTGGCGGAGATGCTGGTTTCCGCCGACCCCCGGCCCCGGCTGGGCGTCGGGCTGAAGATTCCCGTCATCTACGCGGGCAACGCGGAGGCGCTCGGCCCCGTCCGCGAGATCCTGGAGGGCCGCGTCGAGCTGCACCCGACGCCGAACGTCCGGCCGTCGATGGAGACCGAGAACCTGGGCCCCGCGCGGGAGGAGATCCACGAGCTGTTCCTCAAGCACGTGATGCAGCAGGCGCCCGGCTACGGCAAGCTGCTGACCTGGACCAGCGCCGACGTGATGGCGACGCCGAACGCCGTCGGCCGGATCATCGAGACGATCGCGCAGCGGGAAAAGATCAGCATCCTGGCGGCGGACATCGGCGGGGCCACCACGGACGTCTTCAGCGTCTTCGAGGGGATCTACAACCGCACCGTCTCCGCGAACCTGGGGATGAGCTACTCCATCTGCAACGTCCTCACGGAGGCCGGCGTCGCCAACATCGCGCGGTGGGCGCCGTTCGCCATCGAAGACGCGGAGCTGCGGAACCGCCTTCGCAACAAGATGATCCGCCCCACGACGATCCCGTACACGCTGGAAGACCTGCTCATCGAGCAGGCGGTATGCCGGGAGGCGCTCCGCCTGGCGCTGGATCACCACAAGAGCCTCGCGCGCGGCCTCACCGGCGTCCAGCAAGAGCGCAGCGTGGGCGATCTCTTCGAGCAGCAGGCGGGCGGGGAGACGCTGGTGAACCTCCGCAACCTGGACCTGATCGTCGGGTCCGGCGGCGTGCTGAGCCACGCGCCGCGCCGCGAGCAGGCCGCCCTGATGATGCTCGACGCCTACCAGCCGGAAGGCGTGACGGAGCTGGCGGTGGACAGCATCTTCATGATGCCCCAGCTCGGCGTCCTCTCGACAGTGCTGCCGGAGGCCGCCACGCAGGTTTTCGACCGCGACTGCCTGGTGCGCCTCGGAGCCGTGATTGCGCCGGTGATCGAGGACCCGCGCGGGCTCAAAGAAGGAGACCTCCTGGCAACGGTCCGGCTCAACGGAACGGAGACTTCCCTACGGGCGGGCGGCTTCCAGGTGCTGCCGCTACCCGCCGGCGGCCGGGCGCGTGTGGAGATTGCTCCGGTGCGGGGCGTGGACGCGGGCGCGGGCCGGGGCCAGGCGCTGGAGCGGCACGTGAACCCCGGCGTCGCCGGCCTGATCCTCGACGGCCGCGGCCGGCCCCTCGTCCTCCCCGCCGATCCCGCCGTCCGCATCCCAAAGCTGCGCGAATGGCTCGCCGCCTTCGGCTTGCCCGCCCCGTGAACTGCGCCGTTCGTGTCTCGAGCCGTTAGGAAAGTAAGGAGAGGCTTGATGTTGCCGTTTACCCTGGAGCTGCCCGACGAGCTGGTGCAGCGACTGCAGCCTTTGGAAGAGGAGCTGCCCCGTATTCTGGAGTTGGGCCTGCGACAGTTGAACGCGGAAGCAGAGGGAGGCTACGACGGCTCCAGCCAGGTGCTGGAGTTCCTGGCCGGCCTGCCTACTCCAGAGGAGATGATCGAGTTTCACCCCTCCGCCGGCCTGCAGGCTCGCATTCAGGAGCTACTGGCGAAGAACCGCCAGACGGGCCTGACACCCGCCGAAGAGCAGGAGTGGCGGCGCTACGAATACCTCGAGCATCTGGTGAGAATGGCTAAGGCAAGGGCGCGGATGAGACTGGTTGCGCGGTGAGCACTGCCCATATCCCAGCGGCTTTGCGGCGCCTCGTTTATGAACAGGCGCTTGGAAGGTGCGAGTACTGCCTGATCCCCGAAGATATGGCGTTTGCGGCCCACGAGATCGACCACATCATCGCGGAGAAGCATGGCGGCCCCACCGAAGCGGAAAACCTGGCCCTCTCGTGCATCATTTGTAACAAGCACAAAGGTAGCGATCTGGCTTCCATCGACCCGGCCAGCAATGAGATCACTCCCCTGTTCCATCCTCGCCGTGACCGCTGGGCTGATCATTTCTCAATAGATCAGGCGCTGATCGTAGGCCGCACGGCGACGGGAAGGGCCACGGTTTCATTGATGCGCCTCAACCGTCAGGACCGCGTGGCGGAACGAGAGCAATTGCTTGCGGCGGGCGCCCTGCCGGAGCCGGAGTAGACGAGGTCTGCGAGTCGCCGGTCAGACCCTTAAAGGCCGCGGTCGTTCATTCTCCCCGCCGATCCCGCCGTCCGCATCCCAAAGCTGCGCGAATGGCTCGCCGCCTTCGGCTTGCCCGCCCCGTAAGCTCCGCCGAGTCCTGCTCCGTGGCTGCGCCCGTCGCGCCGTATACTGGCGCCATTCCGGAAACGGGGTGTGCAGGCTCCATCCTACTGAGATGTGACGGGGTTCTCCAGCAGGCGCACCACCTGCAGCCGGCGGCGCTGCGCCGCCCAATCCAGCGCGGTTCGTCCGCGCGGGTCTTTGAGAGAGGCGTCGGCGCCATGCGCCAGCAGCACCGCCGCCATCTCCGGCCGCCCGTAGGTGGCGGCCCAGTGCAGCGGCGTAGCGCCTACAGCGTCTCGCTGGTTGACGGCCGCGCCCCGCGACAGGAGGAGCTTGACCGTGGCCGGGTCGCCCGTGCGCACCGTCCATAACAGCGGCGTCCAGCGATCCCGATCCTGAACGCGCACGTCGGCGCCGGCCGTCGCCAGCGTGCGGACCGCCTTCATCGCGCCCATACGGGCCGCCCAGAGCAGCGCCGTGTAGCCGTCCTTGCGCCGCGCGTTGACGTCGGCGCCCGCGGCCAGCAGCGCCCGGACGGCGCCGACGTGGTCCTCCCCTGCGGCGGCCATCAGCGGCGTCATGCCCCTCGCCGTGAGGACCGGGGCCCCCCTGGCTGAACCTTCCTGGACGTTCGGATCGGCGCCGGCGGCCAACAGCGCTTTCAGCGCCGCGGCCTTGCCCTCCCGCGCCGCCAGAAGCAACAACGGCTGGCCGTAGCGATCCAGAGAATTGGCGGAGACGCCATGCTTCAGCAGCACCTCCAGAACTGCGCCCCAGTCGTGCAGCACGGCGGCTTCGACTACCGAGAAGAACGGCCCGCCGCCGGCGCCAGCGGATAGGTCGGCGCCGCCCTCCACCAGGGCTCGCACTGTGGCGGCGTCGCCGCTGCTGACCGCCCACCAGAGCGCCGTCGGTCCCTTCGATCGTCCGGCGTTCGGGTCCGCTCCCTGGTCCAGCAGCGCCCGGACGGTGGAGGCGTCGCCACGGGAGGCCGCGATGAGGAGCGGCCGGTTCAACAACGGCCGGCGGAAGACGGCGAACAGCGCCCACGCGGCCGCCAGAACGGCGAGCAGCGCCAGAGAGAGAACCAGAGTCCGTCGAGGAATCATCACCGCAGCGCTCCCGCCGGGCGAAATGCCGGCCTCCGATACTTGTTATGACGGTCAACGCCATCGCGAGGTATCGCCCCATCGCTTCTTGGGCGCGACAGCCGAAATCGTGAGGACGAGGTTGAGAGGTCCGTCGGGCGGGGAATGAATCACTTCAGTGAGGCGTTCTGCCGGCCGGTCGCCGCGTCGGCATGTCCGTCCCGCCCGATCCGGAGATCCCATGGCCGACCTCGTGTTCTCAGACGCCGCTACGCAGCTCATCATCCGCCTGAGCGACCAGGCCCTGGCCTATGCGCCGGGCTCCGGCAAAGGGTGGCAATGTCCCCTCACCGCAATCGGTTGGACCACGGCCCGGGTCACGCCGCGCGGCGTGCAGGAAGTCGAGCTTCACGCCGCCAACGGCCGGGGCACGGTGGTCATCCCCCAGTTCGAGCAGATTGACCGGTTCTACGTGGCCCTGGTGCGGCAGCTTATCGCCCGCCCCTTCTTTGATCCCGTGCGGGAAAGCCTGCCGAGCAGCGTGCCGCTGGAAGAGCGGGCCCTCTGGCTGGCGGCGCAATGCACCCCGGCGGACGGAACCTGGGAAGCCCTGCGAGTGGATGAGGACGCCGCCCTGGTGCTGACGGAGCGTGGGCTGCTGATTATGCCGGGGCCCGGCTCGCCGCTGGAGCGGATCGCCTGGGGAGAGCTGATCGGGTTCCGCTGCCGGGAGCTATCCAGCCGGTTCTACCGCCCCGACTCGTATGTGGAAGTCGCGCTTCCGTACCTGGATGAGGAAATCGTCGACCGCTGCACCCTTCGTCTGGCCGAGCGAGGCGGGGCGGCCGGGGCCGCCTACCAGGTCCCCGGCGTCCGGTGCGCCGACGCCGACCTGGCGATGTCGTTTTCGTGGGAGATCGAGCGGGCCCGCGATGACGCGCTACTGCACGCTGAGGAGACCGTGGTCGCCTGCGCGGTGGGCCTGGGCGAGGGCTGTTTGACGCCCGGCGCGCCGTTAACCGCAGCCGACCTCGTCGCCGACGACAGCCAGGCCGCAGCCTTCGACGAGAGCGCCGGGCCCGTGCGCGTCGAGCTGCTGCTCACCGACCGGCGGCTACTCCAGGTGGACCGCGACCCCGCCACCTGCCGGCTGATGGGGAAGGCGGAGCTGGGGCTCGACACGCTTCCGGTCGTCCGGCGTGCGGATACGTCGCTGATGGTCGGCGATCTGGAGATCGAGACGGAGACCGGCCCGCCGGCCGACATGGCGGGCGAGTTCATCCGCCGCTATCGCCGCCTGGCCGGCGAGCTGCTCGATCCCTTCTCCCCGGACCCCAGCCTGCTGGCGCCGCCCGTGGAGGCCCTGCCGCTCGCCGAGCGCCGGACGGCCCTTCGCCAGCTCCACCGGCTCGGCTTCCTCACCGACGGCGAGTATGAGGCCCAGAGCCAGGCGCTCTCCTGAGCACGTTCTGCGGAGCGCCGGTGCAATCAGAGATGCCGGCCGCCGCATGACTACGCCCATTCACCTGAACTGCTGAACCGCGACCTCCACCGGAGCCGAACGACGCCCTTGACGGCGCCCGTGGTCTCCATTACACTGGGCTGAAAGCCCAGTATCCAGGCAGGCGACTGAACGCCTGCTAACCCCACGTCGAAGACGCGGCGCACTCTCCATGAACAAGCACAAAGATCTCATTCTTGAAGCGCTCACTACGCCCGTCTCCGCTCTGGCTTACTCGATCAGCCGTCGGCTGGCGGAGTCCGAACCGCAGCGGTCGCTCCTGGAGGGAACGGATCCCGATTTCGACTTCACCCGTTATGCAGCGGCCGGGCTATGCCAGATTCAACCCGCCGCCGGGATCTACAATCAGTTCACCGCCGCCTGGGACCCTACGTCCGAACGGCTCTACCGCTACCCGGTTCAAGTCTGGTATGCAGTGACCTGGGAAGGTCACTCTCTGGACGTGCTGCTAATGCAATGGCCTACGGCTGGTTGCGGCGACACGCAGTATCACTGGATCCTCTCGGATATCCCAGAGGTTGGAGAACGGTTCTACGAGGCTGTGTGCCGGTGGGCCACCGAAATCCGGGGAGAGATTCTAGTTTTCGCGCATGGCTACTGGCAGAAGGATTCGGACCTCTTCCACTCGATCCAGAACGCCTCATTCGAGAACCTGATCCTGGCGGGCTCCCTCAAGCAAGAAATCCAGGACGACATCCGGCGCTTCATCGCCGCCCGCGAGACTTACGAGCGTTACGGCATCCCCTGGAAGCGGGGCATCCTCTTTGTCGGCCCTCCGGGAAACGGTAAGACGCACGCCGTGAAGGCGCTCATCAATTCCCTCGAAGTTCCCTGCCTCTACGTCCGCAGCCTCATGACCATGCGCAATACCGAGCATGGCAGCATCCATGAAATCTTCAAGCGCGCTCGAGAGTCCACCCCCTGCGTGCTCGTGCTGGAAGACCTGGATGCGATGTTCACGCCGCGCACCCGCTCCTATTTCCTTAATGAGCTGGACGGCTTCGCGGCCAACACCGGGATCATCGTCCTCGCCACCACCAACTACCCGGAGCGGCTCGACCCGTCTATTCTGGAGCGGCCCAGCCGGTTCGACCGCAAGTACCACTTCAACCTGCCCGAGGTTCCGGAGCGCCGCGCCTACCTCGCCATGTGGAACGAGCAGATGCAGGCGGAAACTCGCCTCTCCGAAGCCGGCCTGGATCAGGTGGCCGACCACACCGGGGGCTTCTCCTTCGCCTACCTCAAGGAACTGTTCCTGTCTTCGATGATGCGCTGGATCAACGAGCCACGGCCGGGCGGGATGGACATGGTGATGCTGGAGCAGGCCGACGCCCTGTGCCTCCAGATGAGCAGCGAGCCGGTCGCCGCCGTGCCCGCGGACCTCGATCCGGAGCAGGAAGCGCGGTTCCACGCCGAGGAATAACCGCAAAGGGACGCCGTCGAACTGCGGCGCCCGGTCTGCCCTCCTGAAAGGACTCGTGGTGAAACGCCTGATCCCCACCCTCCTCGTCCTGCTCGGCGTGGGACTGCTCGTCCTTCCAGGCCGGGCGGCGCCCGCGAAGAAGAACGTCGTGCTCATCGTCTCCGACGACCACGGCCTGGACCTCGGCTGCTACGGCAACCCCGCGGTGAAGACGCCCCACCTCGACGCGCTGGCGGCCCAGGGAACGCGTTTCACCCACGCCTTCTGCACCACCCCGAGCTGCAGCCCCAGCCGCTCGGTCATCCTCAGCGGTCTGCACACCCATGCCAACGGCCAGTACGGGCTCCAGCATGCCACGCACAAACAGGCGGCGCACCCCTGGGTCCAGGGCCTGCCGAACCTTCTCAAGCAGGCAGGCTACCGCACCTGCTCCATCGGGAAGACGCACGTGGCGCCGAAAGAGTCGTTCGACTTCGAGGAGTACGCCAACGACGGACTGATGGGGCGGAACACGGTCCGGATGGCGGAGAACGCCGAGCGCTGGATTCGCAAGGCGGACGACCGGCCCTTCTTCCTCTACTTCTGCCCCAACGATCCGCACCGCGCCGCCCAGGGCTTCGCCAACAACCGGCCGTATCCCGGCGTGACCGAGACGACCTACGCCCCCAAGGATGTCGCCGTCCCGCACTTCCTGCCCGATCAGCCGGAGGTCCGCGCGGAGCTGGCCGAGTACTACCAGGCCGTCTCACGCGTGGACACGGGCGTGGGACGGCTGATGCGGGCGCTGAAGGACACCGGCCACCTGGACGACACCCTCATCCTCTACCTCAGCGACAACGGCATCCCATTCCCCGGCGCCAAGACCAGCATGTACGAGCCCGGCGTTCGCCTGCCGCTCCTCGTCCGCTCCCCGGACCAGGCCCGGCGCGGCTCCGTGTCGGACGCGCTGGTGGACTGGTCGGACCTCGTCCCGACGGTGCTGGAGTACACCGGCGCCAAGGGGCCGGACTACCCGCTGCACGGACGCTCGTTTCTCCCTGCCGCCGAAGGACGCCCGGCTCCGGGCCGCCCCGGGCGCGACGAGGTCTACGGGTCGCACCAGTTCCACGAGATTACAATGTACTACCCGGTGCGGATGGTCCGCAACCGGCGCTACAAGTACCTCCTGAACCTGGCGCATCCCCTCACCTTTCCGTTCGCCTCCGACCTCTACGAGTCGAAGACCTGGCAGGGAGTGCTGAAGCGCGGCGACCGGATGTACGGCAGCCGGACGGTGGAAGCGTTGCTGCACCGCCCCCGCCACGAGCTGTACGACCTGGAGGCCGACCCGCGCGAGCTGCAAAACCTGGCGGAGAAGCCGGAGCACGCCGCCATGCTGAAGGAGCTGCAGGGGAAGCTCCGCGCCTGGCAGGAGCGGACCAAAGACCCCTGGCTGGTGAAGTACGAGTACGAGTAGCCGGCGCGACTCAATCGCGGCAGGACCCGTCTTGCGAGTTAGAAGAGCTGCTTGATCGGGGTCCCGTCGTTGATGGCGAAGGGCCGGCCTTCCATATCGGAGACTTCCGCGCGGGGATCGATGCCCAGGGCGTGGTAGACGGTGGCGGCGACGTCGTTCGGGTAGAACGCCTCGCCGTCGGGGAAGCCGGCTACCTCGTCCGACTGCCTCACCACCGTCCCGCCCCGGACGCCGCCGCCGGCCAGGGCCATCGACCAGCAGTTCTGCCAGTGGTTCCGGCCGCCCGGGTTCGCCGCGTTCACCGCCGCGCCCGTAACGGTGCGGCCCAGGATCGGGTTACGCCCCATTTCGGACATCGCCAGGACCAGGGTCTCCTGGAGCAGTCCCCGGCTGTCCAGGTCTTCGAGCAGCATGCTGAACGCCTGGTCCCACGGCGGAACCTGGCTCTTCAGCGCGTTGTCCTCGTCGTTGTGCCAGTCCCAGCTATTCATCGGCCCCATGTTGGCCTGGACGAACCGCACCCCCGCCTCGATGAGACGGCGGGAGAGCAGCAGCGTCTGCCCGTAGAGGTGACGTCCGTACCGGTCGCGCAGGGCGGCGGGCTCCTTCGCCAGGTCGAAGGCGTCGCGCGTCCGCGACGAAGTCGTAATCTCGAAGGCGCGCTGGTTCACCGCGTCCAGCTTCCCGATGACGGGATTGCCTTCCAGGTCGCGGCGGTACTGGTCCACCTCCGTGAGCAGCCGCCGGCGGGAAGCGATCCGGTCCAGCGTCATGCCGGCCATCGGCATGAGGTCCGGCACGCGGAACGACGGGCTGTTCGGATCGCCCGCGATGAGCCACGGGTCGTACTTCCCACCCAGCATCCCGGCCGATTCTCCGGAGAACGGCATCCCCTGGTTCGTCATGCGGATCGGCAGGTGGATGCTGCACGGCAGGCCCGTCGCCACCGGCTTGAGGGCGGAGACCACCGAGCCCAGTGAGGGCCAATCCTTGCGGCTGTCGTGGATGGCCGCGCCCGCCACCCGCGTCTTCAGACCCGCGAGCATCTTCTGATGCCCGATTTCGTGGTTGTCGTCTTCCGCCCCCAGGGTCAACGAGCGGATGAGCGCCACGTGGTGCATTTGCCGCGCCGTCTTGGGCAGCACGTGGCCGATCTCCACGCCCGCGGCGCTCGTTTTAATGGGGACTGCGGAGCCCTTAGCCTGCGTGGGAGAGTCCGGCTTCAGATCCCAGAACTGCATCTGCGACGGTCCGCCCGGCAGCCAGATCACCAGGACGTGCTTCGCTTTTCCGAACCCGGAGCTCCCATCGGCAGCGGCGGTGCAGGGCCGGGCGAGGTCTCCCAGCGTCATCCCCAGGGAAGCCATGAAGCCCACCTGGAGCACCTCCCGGCGGCAGATGCCGGTGTGGTGTTGGTGCGGAAAAACCTGGGGGTCTCGCATGCTCTCTCCTCACGCCAGGCGCCGACCGGCGGCTGTAACGCCTCCGACACGCCGCGAGCGCCCCGGTTGCGCGTTCTGCGCCCTCACCCCATGCCAAAGACTCGACACAGAGGGACACAGATACTACAGAAAAACACAGAGGGGAAGGGGAAGGACGACGAGGACGGAAGGCTCCAGATCCTTATTCGCTGGGCGCAAAGTCGCTGGCACATCTTCGCGGGACGACAACCTGCCGCGGCCAGCGCATGTCAGGCGAACCAGCACTGGGGCCTTCCCCTTCTCTTCCCATCTGTGTTCTTCTGTAATATCTGTGTCTCTCTGTGTTGAGGTCCGAGGGGACGTGCGCCGCTACCGGAGGCCCATCAGGTGCTGGACAATCAGCAGCTCCAGCCCTTCGTAGTCGCGGGCGTCGATGAAGCCCTGGACTTCCTGCGGGTCCACCTTGCGGCTCACTTCGACGAGCTGGAGGAAGATCTCCCGGCTGTTCGCGAGGTGCCGGAAGGCGATCTCGTGCGGCTGCGTGCGCATCGCCTTCACGTCCAGCCCCACCCACTCGCCGTTCTTGCCGTAGCCCGCCTGCTCCAGCACGCGGACCTGGTTAAAAGCCCGGCGCAGGTCCACCGTCCCAAACGCCTTGTCCTGGTCGTACTTCAGGCCGTTCTGGTCGTTCAGGTGGACGCTCCAGAGCTTGTCGTGCCAAAGCGCGTAGGCCATCTCGTCGCTCGGGTCGAGGCCCAGCAGGATGGCGTGCGCGCTCTCGATGAGGATGCCGGAGCGGGCGGGGTCCACCGTCTTGTAGCAGAGCGCCAGGAAGTGACCGGTGGACGGCAGGTACATCAGGTCCATCGGCTCGTTCGGCTTCATCTCGCCCAGGAGGCGGATGTCCTTGTCGTAATCCAGCAGCGCGTTCGCGTACTCCAGCATGTACTGGAAGCTGTCCTGCGGGTTCTTGCTCTCGCGGATGTAGGTCCCTTCCCGGGCCGGCCACCACACGATGTCTTTCGTCCCGATCATCCGCGCGATGTCCACCGCGCGCTTCGAGCGCTCAATGGCGTAGCGGCGCTCGTCTTCGCGGTTGGAGGTGACGGGGCCGTCCACCGTACGCGGATCTTCCCACAGCCGGGGCGCCACGAACTCCGCAGTCAGGCCGCGGTCGTCCAGCAGCGTCTTGACTTCCCGGACCGCCTTCTCCATCTGCGCGGCGGGAACGTCCACCGGAATGACATCGTCGTCGTGGAACTGGATGCCCTCGAACCCCAGCTTCACGGCCAGGTCCAGCTTCTCCACGAACTCGCGGGTGGGCCGCACGGTCGGCCCAAAAGGATCGGCCCCTTCGTGGAGGTTCCAGGGCCCGAAAGAAAACCGGTATTGCGTGGCCATAGCAGGCGCGCTCCTCTTCAAAATGCAGCTCCACCCGCGGCGGTGGAGCGCCAGTGCCGGGGCGGACTTCGCCTCCGTTAGATTAACTCAGGCGCTCGCGGAGGGCGCGGACGAAGGGCGGCGGGAGGCGTGGTAAAATCTCGGCAGCGACAGCACGGCGCAGTGAAGAACAGGACAGGTTACGAGCGATGATCCAAAAAGGCGGCTACATCCGCGATCTCTTCCAGCAGCCCGCCGGAACCGCCGTCGAGGCGCGCGGCTGGGTGAAGACCCGCCGCGACAGCAAGGGCGTCCACTTTATCCAGCTCAACGACGGGAGCTGCTTCCAGGACCTCCAGGTCGTCATCGAGGCCGGACAGATCCCGGCGGAGATCCTGGTCCATGCCACCACCGGCGCCTGCCTGCGCGTGGCCGGCGACCTGGTCGAGTCTCCCGGCGCGGGACAGGCGGTGGAGCTGAAGGCGCGGGAGCTGGAGGTGTACGGCGGCGCCGATCCCGCCACCTACCCCCTCCAGAAGAAAGGCCACACGATGGAGTTCCTGCGGGAGATCGCGCACCTGCGGCCCCGCTCCAACACCTTCGGCGCCGTCTTCCGCGTCCGCAACGCGCTATCGTTCGCGGTCCACCGCTTCTTCCAGGAGCGGGGCTTTCTCTACCTCCACACGCCCATCATCACCGCTTCCGACGCGGAGGGCGCCGGCGCCATGTTCCGCGTGACTACGCTAGACCTGATGAACCTGCCCCGCGCGCAGGCCGGCGCCGTCGATGACAGCCGCGACTTTTTCGGAAAGCCGGCCCACCTTACCGTAAGCGGGCAGTTGGAGGCGGAGATCTTCGCGCTCGCCTTCTCCAACGTCTACACCTTCGGCCCCACCTTCCGCGCCGAAAACTCGAACACGCCGCGCCATCTGGCGGAGTTCTGGATGGTCGAGCCGGAGATGGCCTTCTGCGATCTGGACGACAACCGCCGCCTCGCTGAAGACTTCCTGAAGTCGATCATTGCGTACGTGCTGGACCACTGCGCCGCCGACCTGGAGTTCTTCAATAAGCGCATCGACAACACCGTCCTCCAGACGCTGGAGCACGTGGCGAGCAGCGACTTCGAGCACATCCCCTACACGGAGGCGGTCCGCATCCTGGAGCAGGCGCGCGACGCGGGCCGGGAGTGGGAGTTCCCTGTCCACTGGGGCGCCGACCTCCAGAGCGAGCACGAGCGGTATCTCACCGAAGAGACCTTCAAGAAGCCGGTCATCGTAACGGACTATCCGAAGGAGATCAAGGCGTTCTACATGCGCCTCAACGAGGACGGGAAGACGGTCCGCGCGATGGACGTGCTGGCGCCGCGCATCGGGGAGATCATCGGCGGCAGCCAGCGCGAAGAGCGCTACGAGGTTCTGCGCGACAAGATCCGGGGGCAGGGCCTGGAGGAAGAGGCGTACTGGTGGTACCTGGAGCTGCGGAAGTACGGCAGCGCCCCGCACGCGGGCTTCGGCCTGGGCCTGGAGCGGATGATGATGTACCTCACCGGCATGAAGAACATCCGCGACGTCATTCCCTTCCCCCGCACCCCCGGCTCCGCCGAGTTTTAGATACTGGAAACGCACGTTTCCAGGAGGACACGGCCTTGCCATTCGAGCTCCATTACGCCGCGCGAGCCGGGAAAGCGGAAGTCGTGCGCCAGCTACTGGAAGACGGAGCGGATGTCCACGAGCGGACGCCCGACGGCCGAACGCCGTTAATCGTCGGCGCGTTTGGCGGGAGCGTCGACGTCCTGCGCCTCTTGCTGGCGCATGGCGCGGAGATCAACGGCCGCGATGACGTCGGCAATACGCCGCTGATCGTCGCCGCGCGGAACGCCTGGGCCGCCAGCGTCCGCTTCCTGTTGGACGCCGGCGCCGATCCGGACTTGCGGAACGGTGCGGGGGAAACGGCCTTTTCCATCGCCAGCCACCGGCGATTCACGCGGATCTTCGAGATGCTTTGTGGAAGTGACTCCGCGCTTTCCCCTCGCATCCGCGAACTCACTCTAGATCTCGTGGACGTCTCCAGAACTGGAGCCATCCCCGAGCTGCAGCGTATGCTCGACTGTAGAGCGCCCTACCCGTTACGCTGCGGTCCCCTACTTCAAACACCGTTGAAGACTGCTATTGAAGCGGGTCAGACCGAAGTAGTACGGTTGCTGCTGGAAGCCGAAACAGCTCCTCGCCACTGGTACGGCCGTGGAAACTGGGCAGTGGAAGAAGCGGCTCTCGCCGGCCACGTGGAGATCGTCCGGTTACTGTATGCAGCCGGGGCCGAGATCTGCTTGTGGGATGCTGTCGAGGTGGGTGATGCAGCCTTCGTTGCAGAGGTGCTGGATCGAGGCGACTACCTTTGGAAGGACACTGCCTTGGAAGGCGACTTACTGCATCAACCAGTCAGCCGCGGTCAGCTAGAGATAGCGCGCCTCCTCATTGACGCCGGCGCTGGCGTAAACGCTGCGCACGAGAACCGCGCGGCGCCGTTGACGCGCGCTGTGGCGCACGGCCATCTACCGCTCATCACGCTCCTGTTGGAACGAGGCGCAGATCCCGACGCCAGGAATCAGCCGATCCGAAACGACACGGGTAACGGGAACTCGCCCCTGGGGTGCGCCGTGCTGTTGGGGCGTTCCGACATCGTTGAGGCGCTCCTCACCGCCGGGGCCGCGGTGAATTGGTCGCCGTCATCGGAGCAGCTCACCCCTTTGGCGCAGGCAGCCTCCGCCGGGCATCTGGAGATCGTGCGGATGCTGCTGGAAGCCGGGGCAGACGTCAACGGGTCAGACGTAAATGGCTGGACTTCGCTGTGCATTGCGGCCTTTAAGGGGCACGGCGAGGTGGTCGAGTTGCTCCACCTTGCCGGCGCCCGGCCTACCGTCCGGTATGCGGCGGCGGTAGGCGACACGGCGCTTCTGGCCGCCCTCCTCGACCAGGGCTGCGACAGGTTTCTCGAAGAGGGCGAGAATTGGAATGACCCGCACTGGCTCGCTGCCAGAGCGGGTCATATTCCGACGGTCCACCTGCTGCTGGATCGTGAAACCGACGCACACAAGAAAAAGCTCGGGGGCGAGTTTGCGCTGCGCACCGCCGCACGGAACGGTCACACAGAGTTATTACGGGATCTGCTGGCGCGGGGCGTAGACCCGAACGCTGCTCCTGATCTGCAAACAAGTGTATTAGCTTTCGCAGCGTCGAAGGGATATACGGACGTTGTCTCCGTGCTCCAGGAAGCAGGAGCGTTCGTCTCCGTTTGGGATGCAATCGAGGCGGACGATGATACGCTCCTGAACGAGGCCTTGGACCGGGCCGTCGAGTTCAACGAACTCGACGCGGCGTTGCTGAGTGCGGTGGACAGGGGGCGCCCCGATCTGGTGCGGACCCTGCTGGTTCGAGGCGCGAGCGCCAATGCGGTGGATGATTGCGGCCGAACGGTGCTGATACGCACGCTCGATCCCCTGGAGCAAGAACAAATCGAAGATTCGCAGGCAGAAGGGGACGCAACGGAAGAAAAGCGGGCCGAGCGCCGTCGTCAGGCGCGGGCAATCATCGAGTTGCTGTTGGACGCGGGCGCCGACGTGAACATGGTTACCGACTACGGAGAGACGATGTTGATGGCGGTCGTGAGGCTCGGCGAGCCTCAGATCGTCCGTCTGCTGCTCGAGCATGGGGCGGACGTAAACGCGCTCTCCAGGTACAGACAGAGCGTCGTCGCCCTTGCGCTCGAATCCGGCGGCGAAGAGGTGGTGGAGTTGCTCCGCGGGGCTGGCGCCGTGGACCGGACTGTGGACGATGCGGACTGGCCGGCAGAGGATGAAGATTGGCCGGCGGAGGATGAGGACTCGCCGGCAATTGAACCGGAGCCGCTCTCGTGAAAACGCGCCGCGCCTCCGATGACTCTTCCAGAGTCCTGGCCTCTAACTCCACACTCCACGCATCCTTCCCACTGGCTCCCACGTTTCTCTGCCGCCCGTTGCCATCGCG
>Ga0216301_1000260_pt1 | contig 14675 bp, 11 predicted proteins | sample 4hB_Boncat_minus_FD_156203 | JGI IMG/M metagenome (GOLD analysis project Ga0216301, IMG submission 156203) | Terrestrial sediment cell enrichment communities for BONCAT metagenomics from Utah, United States - 4hB_Boncat_minus | ecosystem: Environmental > Terrestrial > Deep subsurface > Rock...
GCATTGGACCGTCCACTTTGCCGTGCTCGGAGGGTCTTCATCGTCCTCTGCTTCCAAATCGATGACCAGCCCGTCAATCCCTAAGCGCCAGCCCCGGATCGACGTCCGAAGGCCCCCGTCATCGTAGGCTTGCTCGTACCAACGCCTCAGGGTCTCCCTCAAGAAGGCATTCGAGTTCATGCCGGAGAAACCCGGAGGTCCGCCACCAGTCCCCCGACAGGCACCGCGGCTTCCTCCGCCAAGATCTCCTTCGTCGAGGGCAGCCGGGCTGGCACCAGCGACGAAACCCCTGGCTCCTGCATCGTCACGCCCAGCCACACCGGTGCGGTTTCGATGGTGGTTGGGTTGTGGGTGATCACGATGAACTGCGTCTGGTCCGTCAGCTCGTGCAAGGCGGCGGCAAATCGCTCGACGTTCCGCCCGTCTAGCGGCGCGTCGACCTCGTCGAGCACCACGAGCGGCGAAGGCTTAACCCGCAGGAGGGAGAACAGGAACGCGGCGCAGCAGAGCGAGCGTTCCCCACCCGAGAGCAATTGGAGCGGCTGTCGCTTCTTTCCTGGCAGAGTGATCTGAAGGTCGATGCCGCTCTCCAACACGCGGGTCGGATCGGTAAGGGCAATCTTCCCTTCCCCGCCCCCGAACAGCTTCTGGAACGACTCACTGAACGAGGTCTCGAGGGCGGTAAACGTTGAGAGGAAGCGGTCGCGGGTCAGCTTGTCCAGCTCAGAGATGCTTGCCTCGACCTGAGCGATTCCGTCCAAGACGTCCTGCTGCTGGGCTCCTAGCTCCTCCACCCGCTGATTCAGCCGCTCGAACGCGTCGATGGCCCCTAAATTGACGTCGCCCATCGCCCGTAGCTCGCGGCGCAGGCGGTTCACTAGCGACTGGGCGTCAGCGGGCACCTCGTGCTGACCCTCTTGCCGAAGCGCGTCCTCTTCGCCCAGGCCGTACTCCTCGAACAACCGCTCAAAGGCCGCCGCACGTCTGGACTCTGCCCGGGCTCGGCTGAGCTCGGCCTGGTGGGCGGCCCCGCCCATCGAGCCTGCGTTCTCGCGCGCGCCCTTTGCCTGCTCGGTGAGGGCATAGCTCTGCTCCAGCAGGCGTCGCCGCTCCTCATGGGCTTTGGCCAGGGCTTGGTCCGCCTCTTCCCGGCTCCGGCGCGCTGCCGACTGGTCTTCGCCCAGCGAGACGATCTCCGCCGCGTACTTCTCGCGGAGTGGCCCGAGGTTGCGGAGCTTCGAGTGCCGTGTCTCTTCCGCTTCCTGGGCAAGCTGCAGTCGCTTCCGGCTTGCGTACAGCCGAACTTGCGCCTGCTGCACCCGCGTCTCGGCCTCCCGCAACCTCGCCTCGGCCTGCTCAGCATCGGCCGACCGGGCCGCGAGCTGCTTCATGAGATCGTCGCGTCGCGACTCGACCTCTCCGATGTCCACGGCTTCGGAAGCGTCGGCCTCTCCGTCACGATCCAACAGCTCAAGTTCGCGCAGGAGACGGTCCCGCCCTCGGATGGTCGACTGACGCTCGTCCAAAAGGGTCCGCAAGAACTTGCCGTTCTCCGCGCTTTCCCGATTCTCCACGGCCAGCCGCTCCCGCGCCTCGGCCAACGCAGCGTCTAGCTGGCTCCGCTTAGCTGTCCGGCCTGCAGAGCGCTTGTCGAACTCGCGGACTGTGCGATCTAGACCTGCCAACTCGGTCTCCAGCTCCGCAAGGTCGGCTTTCCGCTGCACCATGCCGTACCCTTGCCGAGCCTGCTGACCTCCGGTAACCGCGCCACTGCTGTGCACGATCTCGCCCTCCAAAGTCACCATTCGGCTCCAGCCGCTCGTCTTGGCCAGCCGTAGTGCCACGTCCAGTTCTTGGACCACGACCACCCGGCCCAGGAGGCTGTCGATGACAGGACGGAACCGAGCCTTGCAGCTCACGAGTTCGCTCGCCCGCCCCACCACGCCCCGCTCGCCCAGCAGTCGTCGCAGCTCGAAGCTGGGCTCGACGGGCCGCATTAAGGGGATCGGCTGGAAAGTCGCCCGGCCGGCCCGGTTCTGCTTCAGCCAATTGATGGCCGCCTTCGCGTCCGAGTCGTGGTCGACGATCAGGTCGTTCGCGCTGCCCCCCAGGGCCGTCTCGATCGCCAGCGCCAACTCCCGGTCGGCCTCCACCGCTTCGGCAACCGGGGTGTACTCGGCGTCGAGCAGGCCACGGTCGGCCGCCTCCAGTACCGCCTTGGTGCCCTGGGTAAGTCCCTCGTGGGCGTCGATGGTCGCCTCGATTCCGCGTCGGCGTCCCTCAAGGGACGCCTTTTGGGAAAGGGCCTGGCGGACCGACTGCGCGTCCCGCTCCTCGTCGCGGCGAACTTCCAGGACCTGCCCTTCTAGTTCCTTGATCTGGGCTTGCGCCTCCGAAACCACCGCCGTCTGTGCGTCGAGGGCGGTTTGGGCTTCCGCAATGCCCTGCTCCAGCTCTGGCAAGGTTGCCTCGATCCCATCCAGTTCGCGCCGGACCGCCGTCCGCCGCTCAGCTTGGTGGGCCTGCTCCGCTTCTCGTTTGAGCCGCCTCGCCTCGGCTTCCCGCGCCTTGGCCAACTCCCGTTGGACCGCGGTGAGCGAATCTCGGAGGCGATTCGCCTCTACTCCCGCTCCACCCAATTCCTCCCGAAGCCGAGACAGGTTGGCCAGTTCCGCCGCCTCCTGCTCGGTCGCCTCCCGAAGCTCCGATTCCGCCTCAGCGATCCGGACCTGCGCGGATTCTTCGTCCTCGCTCAGGCTCTTCTCCTGCTCGTCAAGGCTCTCCAGTCGTTGCTTGACGAGGGCCAGGTTCGCTTCGGCTCTCTCCAAGGCCGTCAGCGACCCTTGCTGAAGGCCCCGAATCGAGTCCATCTCGCTCTCGATCTCGGAGATCAGCAGGCCCATTCCCCGCACCTGCTCGTCCAGCGACTCTGCCCGTGCCAACTCTTCGCGAACCAGGCGCGCGGCCTCATCGATCCGCGCCTGAAGTTCTTTCAGCTCACGGACCGCCGCCGACGCCTCTTGAATCAGCAAGCCGAGCTCGACCTCTCGGAGCGACTCCTGGACGCTCTTGTAGCGGATGGCGACCTCCGCCTCCTCCCGCAGGGGCTCCCGTTGCGCCGTCAACTCGCGCAGGATATCGGCGACTCGGCTTAGGTGCTCTTGCGCTGCCGCAAGCCGCCGCAGGCTCTCGACCTTGCGCGCCCGGTAGCGCTGAACTCCCGCGGCCTCGTCGACCCAAGCTCTCCGATCTTCTGCCGAGGCGGAAAGGGCGGCGTCGATCTCCTTCTGCCCCACGATCGCGTACCCGGCGCGCCCCAGCCCCGAGTCGGCGAGCAGGTCGTAAATGTCCCGCAGGCGGCAGGTCCGGCGGTTGATGGAGTACTCGCTGTCGCCAGCCCGGTTCAGACGTCGCGTGATCGTGACCTCTGGCGTCTCGATGGGCAGCGCGCCGTCCTCGTTGTCGAACAGGAGGCTGACCTCGGCAAAACCGACGGGCTTACGCTTGGCGCTGCCGCTGAAGATCACGTCCTGCGAGCTATTTGCCCGTAGGTGTCGGGAATTGCCTTCACCCAGCCCCCAGAGAATCGCGTCGACCAGGTTCGACTTGCCGCAACCGTTCGGGCCGACGACAGCGATCACCCCGCCATCAAGGTTGACCTCGGTGCGGTCGGCGAACGTCTTAAAGCCGAAAATCCTTACGCGCTTGAGTCGCATCGGGTGGGAACGAAGCTATAAGGATACTTTGGCCGCCCCTGAGACGGCGGGCATTGCTTTCAGGTCCGCAAGGGACGGCTTCACCAGGGAAGTGGCAGCAGGCTGCCTCCCCATGACGCTAGACGGGGCGCTGGAGTTCGAACCGGTCCGACGTGGCGGCATCAAGGTACTCGGCCCCACCCATCCGCGCCAGCAGCATGGCCGGCCGAGCCTTTCGGCGTTCGGGATCCCACAGCTCTTCCGCGAGGTGCGCCATCACCACCTCTCCGATCACGTACCGGGCCGCCGCTGGTCCATCGCCATGCTCGACCACCTGGAACAGCCGGCATTCGAACTGCACCAGGCTCTCCGCCACCCGCGGGGGGCGGACGAGGACGCTCGGCACCTGCGAAAAGCCTGAAGCCTCCCACTCTGACTCGTGGGGCGGGAACGGCGCACTGGTCGCGTTCATCCCGTGGGCCATCTCGCGGTGCACGGTGTTCACCACGAACTCGCCCGAGTCGATCACGTTTCGCAGGCTGTCCTTCATCCCCCCGATGCCGTTCACGCTCGGCGAGAACATCAGACTGGGAGGATTCGCGCCGCCGACCATAAAGAAGCTGAACGGGGCAAGGTTGGCGACGCCGTTCGAGCCTAAGGTGCTCACGAAGGCGATGGGCCGGGGCGCGATAGTAGACGAGAGCAGCGAATAGGCCTCGTTCGGCGAAAGGCCAGCCATGTCGAGAGTGATGGTGTTTTTATCCAAAGTTCTGTGCCGAGGCGACTCGCGGAGGCGGGCGACACCGTTGGCCCGGCCCACCGTCATACTACACAACATGAACGCCCCGCTCCGACTCGTTTGGCTGGCCATCGCCGCCACCTCCACCTCGGTGGCGCAGGCCGACATCGCGAAGACGCTCACGCCGCTCTACACTTCTCTCAACGAGGCGGTCAAGCGGAACGACGACAAGGCCATCACCAAGTGGGTTCGGACGCACACGACGCCAGACTTCAAGTACGTCTCCACCGAGAAATCCACCTACGACCGCAAGGGGTTCATCGAGGGGATGGTCCAGCAAGTGCAGGCGACCCAGCGGGTGCTGTCGAGCACCTTTAAGATCCAGAAGGTGACCGGCCGAGGGAATTCCGCAACGCTCACGGTCTCAAGTAACTTCGTGGGAATGGTCATGCTGACCGGCGCGCCCGCCAAGCTGGTGAACCAGAGCACGAGCAACGACCTGTGGGTCCGGACGGGCAACGTGTGGAAGCTGAAGAGCATCCTGGGGGTCAAAGACTCCGTAACGATCAACGGCCGGAAGCTGTAGTAGCCCCCGAAGCCGCCCGTTCCTTTTTTCGCCATTTCTCGATATGATCGTGGCAATCGCCATGATTTCCGTTTTAGCTGCCTCGCTTGCCACCTTCGGCGTCGCCTTCGCCCCTGGGGAGCCCAGCCCCAAGGCGTACCTGACGGGCGTCTACGCGAAGCTGAACTCTCTGATCCTGAAGCGGGACGTTCCCGCCATCCAGAGCTTGTTCCGGACGACCAGCACCAAAGACTTCCGCTACGTAGACCTGCACAAGAAGTCGATCACGGGTCCCCAGCTCATGGCCCAGATGAAGGCTCAGATGGCGATGACGACCAAGGTGGACCGCTCAACGATGAAGATCGCGAAGGTGACGGTTACCGACAGCAAAGCCGTCCTCCTGGTGGACTCGGCGTATTCCATGTCAACGATTGACGCGGACCAGAAGTCGCACACCCTTACCGGAACGATGCGCTCCGAGGACACGTGGGTCAAGCAGGGCAAGGAGTGGAAGCTCCAGCGCATCCAGTCGGTGCGGGAGAAGGCAACGATGGACGGCAAGCCGATCCCCATCGGCTAGCCGTCACCCTCTATCTCAACTCATCGTTGAGGAACCCGATCGTCCGCTGCCAGGCGTCGCTAGCCGCCTCTGGATCGAAAACCTCAGGCCGCGTGTCGTTGAAGAACGCGTGGTGGGTGCCCGGATAGGTGACGAAGATGTGGTCCTTGCCAAAGACGGTGAGTTCCCGATCTAGCGCCTGAACGGCTTCCGGCGAAGCGTAATTGTCGTGCTCAGCGAAAATTCCCAGCACGGGACCGTTGAGCGTTCGGTAGCTCGGGACCACCTTCGGGTGGATCCCGTAGAAGTTCACCGTTGCCTGAATGACGGGGTTGTGCCCGGCGGCGAACATCGCCAGCTGCCCGCCCATGCAGAAGCCGACGATGCCGATCTTATTCCCCTCGGCCGACGGTTGCACCATGAGCGTGAGGATCGCCTTGCGCAGGAGGGCCTCGGTCTCCCCGATGTTCAGGGCCTGCATCAAGGTGGCGGCCTCGTCGGGCTCCGTGGTGGTTTTTCCTTGATAGAGATCAGGGGCGAAGGCCGTAAAGCCGGCCTGGGCAAAGCGGTCGGCCACATCCACGATGTGAGGGACCAATCCCCACCACTCCTGGATTACCACGACTCCCGGCCCCTTCCCCGTGGTGGCAGGCGACAAGTATCCCTGGTACTGGTGGCCGTCCTGCGTAAACCCGATCATCTCCCCTCTCATCACCCCCGATTGTAACGCGAATGGAGGTTCGTAAGAAGGGGCTGGTGTCTAGAAGGGGTCGAGCACGTCGCGACTCACCAGGTCGGCCCCGTTGAAGTCCGCGGGCGGCGGGGCGTAAAACTCCACGCGCTCGCCTCGAACGGGGTGCTCGAGCCCGAGGAAAGCGGCGTGCAACTGCAGGACCCCAACCGCGAACTCTTTGGGAGCGTACAAAGTGTCGCCCAGCACCGGATGCCCAATCGCCCGCAGGTGGACCCGGATCTGGTGGGTCCGGCCCGTCTCCAGCTTGCAGCCCACGAGCGTCCCTCGCTCTAACCGGGCCAGCCGCTTGACGTGGGTGATCGCCGTCTTCCCTTCGGGGTCGACGGCCATGAGCAGGCGATTCTGGCGGTGACGAGCGATCGGCGCATCGACTCGGAACTGCTCCTGCTCCACCCGACCAGCGACCACGGCGACGTACCGCCGCTCGGCGGTCTTGGTCTCCATCTGTTTCGCCAGGGCCACGTGAGCCTGGTCAGTCTTCGCCACAACCATCAATCCAGTCGTCTCTTTGTCCAGCCGGTGCACGATCCCCGGACGGAAGCTCTCCCCTACACCGCTTAGCTCCGTGTTCCGCCCAAGGAGTGCGTTGACTAGTGACGGCTCCTTTAGCGATATAGCGGGGTGGGCGGCAAGGCCCCGGGGCTTGTTCACCACCAGCATCGCCTCGTCCTCGAAAATGATATCGAGGGCGATGTCGGCCGGAGTGAGGTCGTGCGCCGCGGCTTCCTCGGGTTCGTCCAGGCTCACGACCATGCCCGGTTCGAGGGCGAACGAGGGCTTTTGCACCCGTCCGTCCACAAGGACCTCCCCCGACTCAACCAGCTTTGCCAGCTTTGTTCGGCTGTGCTCGGGCAGCATCCGGGCCAGAAACCGGTCCAGACGCTCCTTTTCTTCCGCCACTAGGTCCATTCCAGCAATTGTGGCCCACCCGGTTCACCGGCGTTGGCTCTTGCCCTGTAAGCCCTTCTGCACCGTACAAGATGCCGACCTCAATCGAGAAAGCATGCCCAGGACGTAGAATCAAGCCGATGCGCGTCCTGCTGACCTTCTTGCCGCTAATGCTAATCCTAGCGGCCTGCACAAAACCCGAGTCCGCGAAGACGGAAGCGGAGACCATGCCAGTCTCCAAACCCACGACGGCAGGTCCGCAGGGAGAAGCCCTTAGCCCCGAGAGACTCGCCGAACTCGTCGACATTCCCCTCTACCCAGGCGCGTCCGCTCCAAGCGGGAAAAGCAAGGCCCCACTCAAGGATGCATCTGGGGGAACGCGGTACGAGCTAATCCAGGTCACGGCGGATCCAGTAGCCAAAGTCGCCGCCTTCTACAAAGAGAAGCTGGCTCTCGACACCCTTGTCTCCGGCAACTCGGGAACCGCCATGGGCAAGTCTCCCAAGGGGAACTATCTCATCCTGACCCTCAGCCGCACGGGCGACGAAACGACGATCAAAGCGAACGCGATCGCTCCCCCAAAGTAGCACCCTTTCCGAGGCCACTCTACGCGCAAGAACGGCCCGAAGCCGCCCCGGTCACACCTAGAGCGTCGTCAGGCCGTAAACTAGGGGGCCTATGGCAGACCGATACGAGCCCTCGGCCTTCGAGGCCAAGTGGCGTGAGCGCTGGAAAGAGGCGGAACTGTTCCGGACCCGGGAGAACCCTGAGGCCCCGAAGTTCTACGGCCTTGATTTCTTCCCCTATCCCAGCGGCGCCGGGCTCAGCGTGGGGCACTGCCGCAACTATGTACCCACCGACGTCATCTGCCGCATGAAGACGATGCAGGGCTACAACGTCCTGCACCCGATGGGCTTTGACGCGTTCGGCCTCCCCGCTGAAAATGAGGCGATCAAGCGGAAGACGCATCCTGCCCCCATGATCGAGCAGTACGCGAACCGGTATCGCGAGCAGATGGACCTCATCGGCGTCAGCTACGATTGGTCCCGCTCGTTCGCCAGCAGCGACCCCACCTACTACAAGTGGACCCAGTGGATCTTCGAGCTGCTGTACAAGCGCGGGCTCGCTTACCGGAAGCTGGCCGCCGTCAATTGGGACCCGGTGGACAAGACGGTTCTCGCCGATGAAGAGGTCATCGCAGGCCGGGCCGAGCGCTCAGGGGCCCTGGTGGAGAAAAAGTACATCCCCCAGTGGTTCTTCAAGATCACCGACTACGCCCAGCGCCTGATCGACGACCTCGATACCATCGACTGGCCCGAGGGGATCAAAAACCAACAGCGAAACTGGATCGGCCGTAGTGAAGGCGTCCAGTTCACGATGAAGGTCGCCAATACCCCCTCCTCGTTTTCCCGCGGGGTTGACCCCAGCGAGGGATCGCCTTCGCGCGAGGAAAATGAGGAGGGGGTAGGGGGTGGAGAAAGCCCATCCCGCTACGATCTGGAAACTGACTCCCCGAAGCGTCGGGAGCGCGAGCTGGCCTTCGACGTCTTTACCACCCGGATCGACACGATCTTCGGCATGACCTTCTGCGTGCTCGCCCCCGAGCACCCGATCGTCGACCACCTCCCTGTCGATGACGAGCATCGGGCGGCGATCTACGCCTATCAGGAACAGGCGCGCACGCTCAGCGACACCGACCGCCAGGCCACGACGCGCGAGAAGACGGGCGTCTTCACCGGCGCGTGCGCGGTCAACCCCGCCAACGGCCGCAAGGTGCCGATTTGGATCGCCGACTACGTCCTCGCCACCTACGGCACCGGCGCGATCATGGCCGTGCCGGGCCACGACGAGCGCGACTACGAGTTCGCCCAAAAGTTCGGGATCGAGGTCATCCAGGTCATCGCCCCCGCCGATGCGGCAACGGTGGATCTCCCCTACGTCGCGAAGGACGGTGTTCTCGTCAACTCGGGCGAGTACGACGGCCTCACGGTCGCGGAGTCGCAGAAGGGGCTGGGAATGTGGATCGAGAGCCTTGGGATCGGTCAACGAAAGGTGCAGTACAAGCTCCGCGACTGGCTGATCTCGCGCCAACGGTATTGGGGCTGTCCAATTCCGATCATCCACACCAAAGACGGCGAGATGCAGCTCGTACCCGAGCAGGCTCTCCCGGTCGAGCTGCCGAGGGTGGACAACTACGAGCCCACCGGCGACGGAACTTCCCCCCTCGCCCACATCCCGGAGTTCGTGAATTGCACGGACCGAGATGGACGACTGGGTCAGCGCGAGACCGACACAATGGGTGGCTTTGCTTGCTCGAGCTGGTACTTCCTGCGCTTCTGCGACCCCACGAACGACGAGAAGGCGTTCGACCTCGACAAGGTGAAGTATTGGATGCCGGTCGATTGCTACGTCGGTGGCGCGGAGCACGCGGTAATGCACCTGCTCTACGCCCGGTTCTGGACGAAGGTGCTCTACGATGCGGGCCTGGTGCCGGTCAGCGAGCCGTTCCGGACCCTGCACAACCAGGGCCAGGTGCTTGCCAACACTCCTTACCGGAAGCCTCGGGCCGACGAACGCCTGCAGGTGGGAGAGGACGGAGTGCTGATCTCCTTTGCGGAGGCCGAGACGCTGCCGAAGGACGAGATCTTCCACCGCTGGGCGCGCATGTCGAAGTCGAAGGGCAACGTCGTGACCCCCGAGGACGCGGTCGAAGCGTACGGGGCCGATGCGCTACGCCTCTACCTCCTGTTCCGCGCCCCGTTCGACGCGGACATCGAGTGGGAGAACAAGGGCATGGGCGACCTGGGCCGCTTCCTGAGCCGAATCTTCCGTTTAGTGGACGGCGCCAAAAACCACTACGTGCCCGAGTGGAAGGATTTGCTCGCGTTTGAAGAGCTAGGCGAAAACGCCCGGAAGATCCGCCGAGCGACCCACCAGACAATCAAGAGCTGCAGTACCGACATCGAGCGGTTCGCATTCAACACGTACGTTTCTTGGCTCATGAAGTACGTGAACTCGCTGAACGAAGTGGTTCCCCCGTCACTCCTGCGCACGTCGGCCGAAGGTGGCGAATCCGCCGCTGCCGACGCTGACCGGTCGACGGTGTTAGCCATGTCCGAGGCCTTGGAAACCCTGGTTCTCCTGCTGGCTCCCGGAGCCCCGCACAGCGCCGATGAGCTATGGGAGTCGCTAGGTCACGAGGGGTTCACGTACGAGGCGGAGTGGCCCAAGCACGACGAGGCGCTGACGGTCGAGGACTCGGTGACGATCGCGGTCCAGGTGAACGGCAAGCTCCGGGACACCTTTGAGGTCGCGGTTGGTGCTTCTAACGAGGATCACGAGGCAGCGGCGAAGGCCCTGCCGAAGGTCCAGAGCCATATCGACGGGAAAACGATCCGCAAGGTGATCGTGGTGCCGGGCAAGCTGGTGAACATTGTCGCGAACTGAGACCCCTAAAGCTCGAAAGGTCGTCGTCCCGATCCTCGTTGTGGTCGGAGCGGCGGCCGTCGTGTACCTCTCGAATCGGCCGGCGATTTCGCCGGATGGTCAGCCGGTGATCATGTCCGTCGACCAGTACCAGCAAGTACGTCAGCAGGTCGAGACCCTGAGCAAGGGCCCGCTTCTCAAGGTGGAGGCGGGGCAAGAGCTATCGGCGGAGAACCGGGCAAGCCTCCAAAAGTCGGTGGGGTTGGTGGAGAGTCTTAACGGCTTCCAGCCCAACGCTTCGGCGACCCACGTGCTGGCGGCCAAGATCTACCAGGCACTGGGCAACAACGTGGCGGCGGAAGAGCGGATTCGACAGGCCATCTTCAACGGCGAAGAAGAGATCAAGATGGCGAACACCCAGGGAGACAAGATCCGGGCCCAACAACTTGGACCGGCAGTGGTCGAGGCCCACTACATGCACTCCCAGCTCTTGCTGACCCAAAACGACTACGAAGGCGCCCTGCACCAGGCGAACCATGCGGTGAGCAGCGCCCCGAACAGCCCCGACTACCTCGTCGCTCGGGCGGCTGCCTTGATTCAGCTCAAGCGTCCGGAGGAAGCGCTCAAGGACGTGAACGCAGCGTTAGCCCTGGACAAGACTCACAAGCGAGGCCTCCAATTGCTCAAGCTGTTGGACCTGGCCAGTGCGGAACCGACTTCGACGAAGACACAACCCTAGCGAGGTTCCATGACCAACGGCCGCGACTTCATCTCCGCCCAGCGGCGGGGATAGAGCCGGGGCGTCTTGTCGACCTTCTTCAGCACGGGAAAGATCCTCACCACATCGGTTCCCGGAAGCTCCCGACGAAGCACCTGGTCCTTCCTTAGCCCCAGCGCCGCTAAACGAACTTGGACCGCCTCATCGCCCGGTGTCCGCATGGGCACCACCAGACCGCCGACGGTGCACGGAGGAGCGCTCAGCTCCAACTGAACGGCGAGCGGGGCCACTGCCCGGCCGGTGACGAAATCGAATTGGTCCCGTACCCCCCACTCCTCGGCTCGGATCTGCACGACAGTCAGATTGGGAAGCGGCTGTGACTTCAGGAAGCCCAGCATTTTGCCTGAAGAGTCCAACGCGGTGACCTTTAGATCTGGACGGGCACAGGCGAGGGGCCAGGCGGGAAACCCCGGCCCGGTCCCGATGTCCAGGACCTCCGCACCCTGAGGAACGAGATCCTGGAACAACAGGGAATCCACGAAGTGACGCAGCCAGCACTCGTCCCGGGGCACCCGGGTCAGGTTCATCACTCGGTTGGCCTCGTACATGGCCCCTTCAAAGGCCTCGAAGGCCTCGACCTGCTCCTTGCGGAGCTCGAGCCCCTGCCCCGCCGCCCACGCCACCAACGCCTCTCGCTGCACCTTCCCAGGGTGGCACAAAGGCCACCCTGGGCGGCGGCGAAGACTACAGTCCACGAGGAACCCCGTTCCCGAAGAGGTGGGCCTGTCGCCCTCATTCCTACAAGACCGGTTTCAGAAGGCAGGTCGCCAGTCGCCGAGGGAGTTTCTGCAAGGCGCTCGACTCGCCAGCGCAACCGAGTTGCTACGGACTTCCACCCTCAAGCTGGAGCGAACTGCGAAGCTTTGCGGCTACGACTCCGCCAATCACCTCAGTCGCCATGTTCCGAATGCCACGGGAAAAGCTCTCGGACAAATGGGCGGGGGCTGAACAGAGGTTCAGCCCCCGTTCGCGAAGATTACCGTGGTCGCCAGCGGGAGACTCGGCGGTAGGAGGACTTTGCGGTCCCGATTCGCCGTCGAGTCGTCGAATACCGCCGCTTGCCCTTCCAGCGCCGGGTGCCGCGGAACTTGGACACGGGCTTCCCGGCCACGGCTGCGGCCGGTGCCGCCTTTGGTGCGGCCGGATTGGCAGCGGACGGAGGCGTTGCCGGCTGCGGGGCTGCGGGTTGGGCCGCAGCCGCTACAGGAGCGGGAAGAACCGGAGCACTACCACCGCCGATCGGCTCGAGGCGCAGCTCTCCCGACAGGGGAGCGTAGCCAGAGGGCGGAGCGGGCAAGTTGTACCGAGGGGCCTTGCGGCGGACCCGTCGGCGGAGAGGCATGGGTCGAGAGGCAGTCGCGGAGCTTAGGACGCTCCTCGCTGCCCGTGCGGCTGCCGCGGCAAGAGGCGCAATGGCCCCGCCCGGGATGAAGGCGTCGGCGCTCACGATGCGACCATCGAACTCGGCGAGGGTAGTCGAAGAGGTTTCGGAAACACGGAGCAAGCGGCCCGTCGTTGGACCGAGGTCCTCAGAGACGAGCACTTCGCCATCCGTCGGCAGGCCGATCACGTTGTAGCGGGGCCGCTCCAGGTTCGGCTGGGCCCAGCGCAGGAGAACTCGCTCCGTCGCTCGCCATCCCAGATCGACCACCGACACTCCCTGGACTCCCGACTCGGGCTGGTCCGGGCGGGAGTAATAGCGGAATCGGCGAGCAATCGACGCGCGGCCCGACTGACCGAGGAGCTGAGTCGTGTCCTCCCCCAGAAGCTCCGAGCTCACCTGCCCGAAACCGCGACCCTTCAGCATGTACATCGTTTGCCCGGCGGTGCAGGCGAGGCTAGAGCCGGATACGGTAACCGGGGCCATCCAATTGGGGCCGCCGGTGATGTCGAGCTCCGGCAGCGCCCGCTCCTCACCCAGGGGGCGGAACTGGACCGGTGAGCTGCCCTCGGCGAAGTAAAGGCTGGAGGCGGTTCCGGGCCAGAAACCCCAGAACCGAGCCTCCGGCGGAATCGCGTAGGAGGCGACCCGCTTTGCCTGACGGTCGTAAAGCTCCAGCGACTCATTGGCCCCAAGCTGGACCCGTGCCGCCAGCCCCTTGCCGTCCGGTCGCCATTGATAATCGGCGATGGTCCCCTGGATATCGAGTTGCTTCAGATCCCCGGTCGCGAGCCGAAGGATCCACAGGTGGGGCGGCTTGCCCTCTCCAATGGGCTCCCCGTCCTGATTGGCCCGAAACGCCACCATCTGCCCCTCAGGGCTCAGCGAAACGTCGTAGATGCCGCCCCCGAGCTTCTCGGAGGCGAGGTGGTCGGTCAGCCGCTGCATCTGCTTTCCGTCCAAGCTCAGGGCGTACAGATCGGCCGAGAGAACGGGCTCACGGACACTGGCAGAACCGTAGGCACTGATCAGCTCTCCTTCCGGCTTCTCCGAAGCGTCGGCCTTGGCGACGATGATGCAGCCCTTGCGGTAGTTGATCTTGGCGGGCTGCGTCGCCTTTCCGAGCTTTCCGGGCGTCGGCTTAAGGATAGGCTTGGGCATGGGCGAGGCAATGGCCCGTCCGTCCCCGCTGCACGAGTTCAAGGTCACCGCCATCAGAGCGGCCGCCCCGGTCATCACGATCGGTCCCACAAATCGATTCTCTTTCCGTGCTCCCTCTGCCATAGCTCCTTCTCATCGGCCGTGCCGACAACCTAGTTATCAGCACGATGACTCGGAGGCTAGAGGGAGAAGTGTAATGAGAAAGAAGAAAAGCCCCCTCTCCTGTTTCGGGATGTTCGTGCCCGAAACAGGAGAGGGGGGTTGGGGGTGAGGGGTCGGGATGACGCGTGAACTGGTGATTGGGTGAGGATGAAGGAACGCAGCCTAGAGCCCTTCAAGCAGAACTCGCCGTTAAAAGGTCGCCAAGGCACGGCAAGATCAGATTGACTCTCCTCTTTAAGCTCAAGGCTCTACCCTTGAAGCTCACAAACAAAAGAGCGAGAGGCGCTCTCCCCGCCTCTCGCTCTTGGTACCGGCTACGGAGCCACGGCCGGGATTACCGGACGAACACCATCATCACGCTGGCCAGCAACGCGCAGACCGTCAGGACCTCGCCCAATGGCGGGATAACCGTGAAGTCGCGCATCGCCTTAGCCTTCGAATCATTGCTGATCGAGCTCTCCTTGTAAAACATCCTCATCGTGCTCTCCCAAGCGACTTGGAAACGTGCAGCCTGGTGCTCTCCCCAGAACCCGGCTGCACGAAGATTAGTATAGCACGAGTTATTGC
>Ga0216301_1000261_pt1 | contig 14661 bp, 9 predicted proteins | sample 4hB_Boncat_minus_FD_156203 | JGI IMG/M metagenome (GOLD analysis project Ga0216301, IMG submission 156203) | Terrestrial sediment cell enrichment communities for BONCAT metagenomics from Utah, United States - 4hB_Boncat_minus | ecosystem: Environmental > Terrestrial > Deep subsurface > Rock...
CACTCCTTCGCGCACTTCGAACACCTCGGCGCGGCCCTGGATCTCGCGGGGAAGTAGCTCCAGGTCGGTGGTGGATAGGAACGTCTGGCAGCTATCCAGCGTCACGTCGAAGATGTGCGCGCGCCGGCGGGCGTCCAGCTCGCTGAACACGTCGTCGAGCAGGCACACGGGGGACTCGCCCGTCAGGTCGCGCATCAGCTCCACCTCCGCCAGCTTGACGCTGAGCGCCACGGTCCGCTGCTGACCCTGGCTGCCGAAAGTCCGGACGTCGCGGCCGTTCACCAGAAACAGGACATCGTCCCGGTGCGGGCCTACCAGCGTCACCTGGCGCCGCAGCTCCTCTTCACGCACCTCGCCCAGGGCGGTGCGGAACGCCGTTTGAATCTCTTCCAGGTTCTCCGACACCTTGAAGGAGGGTTGGTAATCCACGCTGAGGCGCTCGCGCTGGTCTGTAAGCAGGCTGTGGATGGGACGGGAGAACTCGCGGAGCTGGTCGAGGAAATGCCGCCGGCGCTCGGCCAGCCGGCTGCCGTAATGAACGAGCTGCTCCGTCCAGGCGCTCAGCGTCTCCTCCACCGTGGCGCGCATGGACCGGTCGCGCATGAGCTTCAGGAGCCGGTTCCGCTGCTCCACCACCTTCCGGTAGTAGGCCAGTGCGTGGCAGTAGCTCGGGCTGAGCTGGGAGATCTCCAGGTCCAGGAACCGCCGGCGGCGAGAGGGCTCGCCGCGGACGACCTCCAGGTCGGACACGCTGAAGGACACCGCCTTCAACTGGCCCACGAACTCCATCACGCGGGGCACGCGGACCGTGTTCACCACCAGCGATTTCTTTGCGCCCCGGCTAAGCGCCACCTCCAGCTCGATGTCGTTCGCCTTCTCTCGCAGCACGTAACCGGACACCACCGCCGCCGGCGCGTCCCACCGGATCAGCTCCACGTCCAGGTTGCCGCGCATGGACTTGCTGGTCGCCAGCAGGTAAACCGCTTCCAGGATGTTCGACTTGCCCTGGGCGTTGGCTCCGATCAGGATATTCAGCGCGGGGGAGAACTCTTGCTGGAGAGAAGCGTAGTTCCGGAACTCAAGGGCTGAGAGGTGACGAAGGATCATCGATGGGTTACGTCCGGTCCGGATGGTTCATCCTACCCCATTCTCCTCTCTCCTACAAGGAGGGGCCTGGGTGGGCCCGCACCCCGTTCTGAACACGGGATTCCTAAGAACCGGGAGTTATATATAGAAATAAGCAGTAGTAATAGTCCTGTCAGGATGTTCAGAACCGGGGCGGGCCAGCCGTAGATTCCAGAACGGCCGTGCCTGGAGACTTTCGACAGCGGCGTTGTTCAAACTGACCGATTCCATCGCCCCTGTTCAGAATCCCGCCGCTCCTCCGGGTGTTTTCACAGTTGAACAGCCCTTTCGACCGGATTGTTCAGAGATTGTCGAGAACGGCGTTCAACTGGCAGGCGCCGGTTAGACATAGCCGCCGTGCCCGCCGCTCACCGGCAGGTGCGTCCCCGTGACGAACCCCGCGAGGTCGCTGCAGAAGTAAAGGACGGCGCCCGCCACGTCGGCCGGCTCCCCGTGGTGGCCCAGCGGCGTCTCCCGCACGAGCTTCTCCAGGGCTTCCGCCGGGGCGCTCGCGTGCCGCTCGACGGGAATCCAGCCGGGCGCCACCAGGTTCACCGTCACGCCGTCCGGGCCGAGCTCCGTGGCGAGGCCGCGCGTGATGCCCAGCATGGCGCCCTTGGCGGTTACATACGCCGCGCTGCCGGGAAACGGGCGGTTGAACGCCACCGACCCGACGTTCACCACGCGGCCCCAGCCGGCCGTCTTCATATCCGGATGGGCGTTCCGCACCGTATGGTAGATCGCCTGAACGTTCAGGTCGAGCATCTTCTGGTAGTCTTCCCACTTCAGCTCGAACGGCGCGGCGCAGCGCTCCTCGCGGCCCGCGTTATTTACCACGATCGTGATCGGCCCCAGCTCGTGGCGGCCTGCGGCGAACAGCGCGGCCACGGCGTCTGCGTCCGACACGTCCGCCTGGAAAGTGATCGCCGTTCCGCCGTCGCGGATAATCTGCGCCGCCACCTGTTCGGCGCCCGCCCGGTTCCGGCGGTAGTTGACGACCACGCCCGCCCCGGCGCGGCCCAGAAAACGGGCGATCTCCGCGCCCAGGCCGCTCGCGGCGCCCGTCACCACGGCCGCCCGGCCGGCCAGATCGATGGGGATCAACGTTCTTCTCCTCGTCGCGTGCATGCGGGCGCCGGACCCTCACGCGGCAGGCCGGCGTCTGTTTCTTAAGTGAGCGGTTTCCTCTCCCGGCTCCTGCGTGCGCTTTCCACCTCTCCACCGGCGCCCTAAGCTTGTATCGGATCTCAAAGCTGCGCGGCGCCTGACCGACGTCAGGGGCTGATGAGCGTCGTATAGCAGGATTTGGAGTCGTCGCTTCCTTGCGACGTCCTCCTGGCCGGAGACCATTACCGTCTACGCCCAGGAAACGTCGCCTACGGCGAGCGTCCCGAAGGCTTTCGGGACGCACTCCAGATTCTACTTTACGACGTAGATCCAAGAGGGTAGTTGAGTGTGCGCTCGATCTGCCTCTAGATCCGATACAACCTTAGCCACCGGCGCCGGAGAGCGGGCGTGATGTAGTTGCCAATTCGGAGCGCTCCCGCCCATAATGAGTAGCCGGAGCGGGGAGGGGCGCACCGGCTCGCCGTGGAAGACACTCCAGGTATTGAAGAGACGCTCATTCTCCTCCAGACGAACCACTTGGGTCCGGCCAGCCGTTTATCCTAACGATGGGGCGCGCCCTGATTCGGAAGAGCGGCGCTTCCGCGATGGAGCGGCGGGCCGCTGCTATAATTAGGCGGCCCGGTGGACAACCAGGGGTCCTGTCCCGCAGCGACGCAGCGGCGGCCTGGGTGCAGACCGGCGACGATCCCTATGAACAATGTCTTGACGCGCGATAGCGGCCCCGCTCGGGAGCGCCTCCTGGAGGCCTCTCGGGGTTTCCGAGCGCTGGTCCTGTCGGCCAAGTTCGGCGGCGGGCACAAGACGACGGCGGAAGCAATCGGCTCCTGGTGGGAGCAGCACGTCCCCAGCGGCAAGGCGACCATCCTCGATCACTTCGACGAGTTCGTCTCCCCGGTGACGGCGCGGGCGGCCAGCGTGGGATACACCCAGAGCGTGCGCCTTTTCCCCCAGGGATACCGCCTCTTCTACGAGCGCACGGCCGAGCTGAAGCCGGATTCGGCGGCGCAGCAGTGGCTGAACGGCCTCGGCCGGCGCGAGCTGCAGGAGTACCTGGAAGGCCATCCCGCCGACATCGTCGTCGCGGTCCATCCCACGCCGGCGGGCGCGCTCTCGGAGCTGCGCCGGGCCGGGCAGTTGCGCACCCCCGTGGTTACGGTGGTCACTGATTACGTGGTGCACAGCCAGTGGATCCATCCCGGTACGGACCTTTACCTGGTGGGCAGCGACAACGTGAAGCTGGGCCTGGTGCAGCGCGGCGTGCCGGAGGAGCGGGTTCGGGTGACGGGCATCCCGATCCGCGTGAACACGGGGCTGCTGGCGCAGCGGGAGGCCCTCCGCGAGAAGTGGGGCCTGAAGCCGGGGCTCCCCACGGTGATGGTGATGATCGGGGCCCAGGGCATGATGCGGAACCCGACGCGCCTGTTTCTCACCATCGCGCCGCATCCGGTCCAGGGCTTCTTTCTGTGCGGCAAAGACAAGGCGCTCTACGCGCGGCTGAAGCTGTGGGCGGAACGCTATTCCCAGTTCCGCATCATGCCGTTCGTGCGGATCGTGCCGGAGCTGATGTGCGTGTCGGACGTGTTGATTAGCAAGGCAGGCGGACTGACGACGTCGGAAGCGCTGGCGATGGAGCTGCCGATGATCATCTTCCATCCCATTCCGGGCCAGGAATATGCAAACCGCGACTACCTGGTGGGCGCCGGAGCGGCCATCTCCGCCGACACGATGGGCGAGATGAGCGCCGCGCTGGAAACCCTGTGCCGGCAGCCCGAGCGATTGGACGAGATGCGCGCGGCCATCCGCCAGGTGCGGCGTCCCAACGCCGCCGAAGACGCGGGTCTGGAGCTGCTGAGTTTGATGCATGAGAGGCAGCGGTGGAGCAGGACGTAACTCCCTCTCGGAAAACGCTGTTCCTCCGGCTCAGCATCGTCCTGTTCTTCTCGGAGCTGGCGCACGGGATGCTCCTTTACGGCATCATCCCGGATCTCGTGACGAAGCGCTTCCCGGAACACGGGCTGAAGCTCTTCGGCATCCTGCCCGTGAAGGAAGAAGTGGCGGGCCTGTGCCTGGCCGCGTACACGCTGGCGGAGCTATTAGCCAAGTTGGCGGCCGGCCACTGGGTGGATCGCCGGGGTCCGGATGCGCCGCTCCGCACGGGCCTCATCGTCTCGCTCATCACTGTCCCGCTCATCTTGCTGTCGCGCGTGCCGGAAGTGATGCTCCTCGCAGCCTTCGTCCACGGGATCGGCGCCTCGCCCGTGTGGCCTGCCGTGATTACCTCCTGGACGCGGGGCCGCAGCGCCCAGGAACGCGGCGAGATCATGGGCCAGATCCTCACCGGCTGGATGGCCGGGCTAGGCCTGGGCGTCATCATGGGCAAGTTCCTGGTGGCGCTCACCGGCCGCGCGGAGCTGGTGGCGACCTTCGCTCCGGTGGGAATGTGGGTGGTGGCGCTGGGGGCGGCCCTCTGGACCGGCGAGCGGTTGGGTTATCCCGCGCACCACGGCTCAGATGAAGAACAGGAAGCGAATCGCGGCAAAGGTATCCCGCCCGAGCTACGGGTGATGGGGATCGGGTTGTTCGTGCAGAACCTCGCTTTTGGGCTGTTGATCCTGCCCTTCAACTTCCTGGCGGAGCAGCACCTGGGGCTGAACCCGGCCCAGGTGGGCCTGGTCTTCTTGCTGGGCGGCGTTCCGGCGGTGGCGCTGCTCTCCCTGATGGGCAAGCTCACCGACCGCTGGGGCCAGCGGCACTCCGTTATCGGAGCGCTGCTGGTGGTGGCCCCCCTGATTGTGGCGGGACCCTTCCTCAAGTACATCCCGGTGAACCCCTGGGTGCTCCTGGCGCTGATGGTGCCCGGTCTCCTGGTGGCGGGGGTGGCCTACGCCGTGCTGCTGCCCGCGTGGCACGCGCTGGCGCTCGGGCGCATCCCGGAGCTGCAGCGGGGGCGCTCGCTGGCGCTGCTGATGAGCCTGGAGATGGCGGCGCTGGCCGTGGGACACGCGCTGGGAACGCCGCTCTACACGAAAATCAGCTTCGCGGCGCCGTTCGTCATCGCCGGCGTCACCTTCGGCGTCCTGGCGCTGATCTACTCGCTGGGCTACGTCCTACCGCGCGAGTCGCATGAGGACGTTCACGGGGAGCCGCACCTGGCTACCTGAGGTCAGGGCGCGCGATTTCCTCGCCCCTTCCGCTTCACGCCTTCCGCGCCGTACAGCCGGAGCAGCTCCTCCCGCGACAGCCAGATGTGCCGCGTCACCAGCTTCTCGCTGTGCTCTCGCACGCGGGCGGCGCCCTGGGCGTGGTCGCGCGCCATCAGCAGCCGGTGCCACGCGGTGAACCACCACTCCAGGTGACGCTCGCGCATCGGGCTCACCTCGAAGCCATAGCGGGTGATTCCCCGGTGGAACAGGGTGAGCGCGTGGAGCGCCTTCACCTCCCGAAGGTCCGCCTGGCGCTCCACCGCCAGCGCCAACCGGGGGAAGTCCCGGTCGCCCAGCTTGAGGAGCCCCAGGGCCATGCCCAGCGGGTCCCCGTCCTGGATCAACGGCAGCAGCGCCTCCCGCCGGAAATGCAGCTCCAGGACCGGGTCGCCCGCGATGACCCGCGTCGCGTCTTTCAACACCACTTCCGGGCCGCGATGCACGCACAGGTTGTAGGCGAGGAGCGCGCCCGGATCGTCGTCCAGCACCGTGAGGCGGCAGGTGCGCTGGAACCAGGCTTCCAACAGACGCCACCCGAGCGGCAGCGGGCGAACGGGCCCTTTGGAGGTGGGCGAGGCGTTGGGGGGAGCGGCCGCGCGGTCGGCGGATGGCGGAGTCATGGGCGGCGAGTATTCCAGGCGGCGCGGGAGCCGGTTTTCCGGAAGCTCCCCCTAACCCTATACTATTCTCGGCCTGCCGCCAGCTTCCTCGAAACCGGGTGCACGTGGGAGCTGGAGACGAGGGCTTGAATTGGGGAGGAGAGCGCTGAACTCGGTGGGAACATGAGCGCGTGGGTTACTATCCGCCCTGGCGCGAGACCGGGCGTCGGACGCGGGAGGCTGGACGGGGCGCGTTTCGTGGGTTCCACCCACCCCATCCGTACTTGTCATTCCGTTGACGCTATCCGACTGGCCGTGTTAGAGTCGGGCCGTCAGCCCCCAAGCTCAACGAGAAACAAGCGCCCGCTTCGTTTGGTTTCCGCACCTCCCCAGGCAGGTGCGAGCGGATCTCCCGCGGAATGCGATTGCATGGCCTCTACCAGTCTTCACGATATCTGGTTCCGGTTCAAGCAGCGCGGCGACGTCCGGGCTCGTGAAGCCCTTATCGACAACTACAACTACCTGGTGAAGATCACCGCCGGCCGCATCGCGGGCGGCGTGCCTCCCAGCCTCGACCGTGAGGACCTGATTAGCGCCGGCGTCATCGGGCTGATCAAGGCGGTCGATCAGTTCGACGTCACCCGCGAAGTCAAGTTCGAGACGTACGCCATCGCGCTCATCCGCGGCGCCATCCTGGAGCTGCTGCGCGGCGAAGACTGGGCGCCTCGTTCGGTGCGCGACAAGATCAAGTCGCTCGAGCGGGCGTATACCGGCGTGGAGCTGCGTCTCGGCCGCCCCGGCACCGACGAGGAAGTGGCCGAGGAGCTGCAGACGAACGTCGACGGCCTTCACTCGATGCTTTCCACCGTGGGCCAGGCGTCCGTCCTCTCCCTCGACGAGATGCTGTTCTCCGGCGAGCCCGACGCCAGCCTCCGCGTCGTGGACACGGTGGAAGACACCAAAACCACCGCCGACACCACGCGCGCCGTGGAGAAGCGGGAGCGCCGACAGGCCCTCCATGTGGCGGTGAAGCGATTACCGGAACGGGAACACCTCGTCCTTTCGTTATACTATTACGAAGGTCTAACTTTTAAGGAGATCGGCAAGATCCTTCAGGTCTCCGAGTCCCGCGTTTTTCAGTTGCATCAGCAGGCGATGATCCGGCTGCGTGGGTACCTTTCGGAGGATCGAGATTTGTTTACAGAGTGAGAGCCGGCCTGAGTGACGGACGCGGAGCCAGGCGCCAGCTGCTTTCCTGTCATTCACACCGGCTCTAAGGACGCGTTCATGGGTTTCTCACGTCAGGGTTTTTCTGTTAGAGTGCGTGCGCTTTCGAAGGCCGCTCTCTTTTTTATTGCGTGCGCTCCGCTTGTCACCTTGGCGGCGGGATGCGGCGCGAAGCCGGTCGCCGTGGTGAATGGTCAGTCGCTGGCCGAGAAAGAGTTCCTGCGTCTCTGCGAAACCACCGTCCAGGTGGCGCCGAACCAGGGAACCGTCGGCAACCAGGTGCTGATGCAATGGATCCGGAACACGCTGCTGGCGCAGGAGGCCAAGCGGCTGGGCGTGTATCCCTCCAACGAAGCGGTGCAGGCGCGCCTGGATACCTACCGCCGGCAGGCCTCGCTGGACGGCGGCAACCTGGACGAGCAGCTCCGGCGCCAGGGTCTCACGCCGGACGTGTTCCAGCGCGAGCTGCTAAGCCAGATGGTGGGGGAGAGCGTGCTCTTCAAGGACGTCACCGTGACGGACGCAGAAGTCCGGCAGACCTTCGACCAGCAGAAGGCGCAGTTCGCGCGGCCGGAGCAGGTCAAGATCTCGCAGCTCACGCTGGACTCGGAAGCCAAGCTGAAGCAGGCGCAGGCCGACCTGGCTTCCAACACCGATTTCTCCCTGGTGGCCAGCACCCACTCCAAGGACCCGTTCGCCTCGCGCGGCGGTGAAGTGCCCGTTCCGCTGCCGCGGGCCGTGCCGCAGGGCCTGCCGGTCTCCAAGGAGGCTGTTGAGGCGGCCTTCAAGCTGAAAGACGGGCAGATCAGCGATCCGATCAAGGTGGGAGCGACCTGGGTGATCGTGCGGTTGAACCAGAAGGTCGCCGCCCAGGAGCCGAACTTCGACGATGTGAAGGAAGTCATCCGCAGCACCCTCAAGCAGCAGAAGGCGCAGGCCTCCGGACAGACCGCCAGCATCCAGCGGAGTTTCTCCGAGCTGGGCCGGAACGCCAAGATTGAGATCAACCGGCCCGAATACCAGGCGATCGGCGCGCTCATCAAGGGGACCGGCGGCGCGCCGGGAGCCCCCGGCGGGGGCGGTGGTCCCGAGGGTCCTCCGGGCGGCCCTGGCTCGATGCCGCCGCCGCCGCCCGGCGGATAGGAAAGCCTTCCGGCTATCCCATACGAACATCATGCGAAAGGGAGGCGACCCCGCCTCCCTTTTTGCGTGACTCGCTGCATGAATAAAGGGAGCGGCCGGTCGGCGTCTCACCACTAACCATGCGGATAGGGTGCGCCGGCAAGACATTGCAGTCGATTGCTGCCGGACGAGCTGGATCAGCTCGTGTCTTCCACGCGCAGCCCTCCCTTCTGAATGCGGCGCAGCCGCGCTGCGCGCTTCTGAAACCTCCGTGTCCCTCTGTGTTGAGCTTCTCACTGCGGCTGCCACGCAGCCGCGCGGTGATACCTCCCATGCCTACACCCATTGATCTGACCGTTGTAGGGCTGGGGCCCGCCGATCTCGACCTGCTCCCCAGTCGCAGTCTCACGATCCTGGAAGGCGCCGAGCGTCTCATCGTGCGGACGGAGCGCCATCCGGCCGCGCAGCAACTCCGGGAGCGCGGCGTCTCGTTCACAGCGCTTGATCCGCTCTACGAAGCCGCGTCCGACTTCTCGACGCTCTATTCCCAGCTTGCCGAAACGGTGGTGGGATACGCGGCCGCCGGTCCCGTGGTCTATGCCGTGCCGGGGCACCCGCTGTTGGGCGAGGAAAGCGTGCGGCTGGCGCTGCGGTTGGCCGCCGAGCAGGGTCTTTCCACCCGCATCATCTCCGCGCCCAGCTTCGCGGACCTGGTGGCGCCGGCTCTCGCCGCGGCGGGAGAGCTGCCGGACCTGGCGGAGTGGCAGGTGGCGGACGGCGCGGCGCTGCGAAAGGTGTGGTGGAATCCCGACCGGGCCACGCTCATCATCCAGGTAGACGATGGGCCCACGGCGTCTCGCGTCAAGCTCGCGCTGCTGGAGGAGTATCCGGAAGAGCTGCCCGTGTGCGTCGTCCGCCGCGCCGGCTCCGCCGCTGGAGACGAAACCGTAATCCGCGTGCCGCTCTACCAGTTGGACCGTCCGGAAGCGGGCGCCTACGATCACCTCACGACGATTTATGTGCCGCCCCTGCCGGCCGCCGGCCGCCGGCCCGGGTTCCGCGAGTTCGTCGAGCTGGTCGCCACGCTGCGCAGCCCGGAAGGCTGCCCGTGGGACCGCGAGCAGACGTACGCCAGCCTCAAGCGCTTCGTCCTCGAGGAAGCCTACGAAGTGCTGGAAGCCGTAGACAGCGAAGACCCGGACAAGCTGCGCGACGAGTTGGGCGATCTCATGCTCCAGGTGTTGATGTACGCGCAGCTCGCCGCCGAGGACGGCTACTTCGACCTGCGAGACGTGATGGCCGGCACCGTCGACAAGCTGGTCCGGCGCCACCCCCACGTCTTCGGCGACGTGGCCGTGGAAGACGCGGACGAGGTGCTCCGGAACTGGGAGAGCATCAAGCGCCAGGAAAAGCCGGAGCGCACCAGCGTTCTCGACGGCGTGCCCAAGGAGCTGCCGGCTTTGATGAAGGCGCTGGAAGTGAGCAAGCGCGTGGTGAAAGTCGGCTTCGAGTGGGGCGCGTTCGAGGACGTGCTGGCGAAGCTGGACGAGGAGACGGCCGAGCTGAAGGCCGAGTTGGCGGATCGGAACCCGCAGCGGCTCCAGGAGGAGCTGGGCGACCTCCTCTTTACGATGGTCAACGTCGCCCGCTGGCTCAAGGTCGATCCCGAAGAGGCGCTGCGGCGGATGGTGGAGCGGTTCAGCCGGCGCTTCCGGGAAGTGGAGCGCCTGGCCGAAGCGGAAGGTCCGCCCGTGGCCGGCCGCACCCTCGCCGACCTGGACCGCCTCTGGGAGCAGGCAAAGCGCCTGCAGGCGGACTAGGTTTCGGGTTTCGGGTTTCAAGTTTCGAGGCAGACGGCAGGCCTCCGACACCCACACACCCCCCGAAAGTCTTCGGGGCAGGCACACACCCACACACCCACATTCCTTGCGCCGCTTTGCTTGACGCCTGCAGCAAGCGTGCGGTATAGTCCCTATGGCAGTCTACCTCCTGGACAGCCGGGCTGGCGTTGTTTGCTCAACCCTTGGATGGGTGACCTCTTCCACTCCGCTTCCCCGTTCACCGGATTTACCAGGCTTCGCTATCGCTGCCGCACCAAGCGCAAAGATGGCGAGCGCAATCTTCGAACCTCCAGTTTTCGCGCTCTACAGACGATAATGCGATCCGTCTACCCCAGGACGAACCCTCGCTCGCCTGTAGGCCGAAAAATCAGGAGGAGACTTTGGGGGGCCGTTGAACTCTTGGTTGGACTCCGATTATAGAGGCGTTACAAGCTCGGTCAGATTGCGACTCAGGGGTCTCCCCCCTACCGAGCTTGAGGACGCAGATCGCGGCTCCCGATTTTTGTGAGCCGAAAGTGGCGAAGCTCCAAACACGTGCGTTATACTAGCAAGCGTGTGCTTCCGGCGTCACCGGGGGTTAAGTCGAAGACCGGGCTGAGAGGTATGTGCTTCAGCGGCTACCTACCGAACTGCCCCCAACCGACCCATAGCATGTAGGGCGCCAGGGTAAGCTCTTCTCTGGCCTGAAGCTCCACCCAATCACCACTGGGGCGAGCGCTGATCCGTTTCTCAAATCAACACCCGGAGCGACGTAGCGCGACAGCACGTTCGCCTACTCCCCTGATAACCAGCTCAGGCCCTCCGTTAAGAAGCCAATGCTTGTCTTGCCCGAAGCCATAGCCACACCGATCCTCGCGTTTTGCGTGGCCGTGCTGTCGATGCCGTTGCTCAACCGGCTGGCGGTGTGGACGGGCTTCGTGGACCATCCGAACTCGCGGAAGATCCACACCCACCCGATCCCGTTGCTGGGCGGACTGGGCATCTACGCGGGCGTCGTGGCGACCCTGCTGCTGCGCGGCTCGGTGGACTCGCGGGTCACCTTGATGATGGTCGCCTCGTTCCTGGTAATGCTCCTGGGCGTGGCTGACGACCGCTTCGACCTCCACTCCCGCTACCGGCTCCTGCTCCACGTGCTGGCGGCGCTCGGGCTCTCGCTGTGCGGGGTGCGGTTCCACTTTTTCCCAATCGAGGCGCTGGATCACGTGTTCACGGTCTTATGGATCGTGGGGGTGATCAACGCGATCAACTGCCTGGACTGTGCGGACGGAGCGGCGGGGGGCACGTGCCTCGTCGTGTTCCTCTCCCTTGCTGGTCTGGCGCTGAGCAACGGGCGTTACTTCGTGTGTCAGTCCGCCCTGGCGGGCGCGGGCGCCGTGGTAGGCTTCCTCGTCTTCAACGTGCCGCCCGCCCGGGTGTTCATGGGCAACGTGGGCAGCACGCTGCTGGGGCTGATGGTGGCGGTGACGGCCGTTCTGGCCACGCCGGTCCCCACCTCCAACTGGCAGGTGCCGCTGGCGCCGTTCGTGCTCGTGGTGCCCGTCTTCGACATCCTGTGGGTGCACTACCGCCGCTACCAGGCGGGCATCCGCTCGACGCGGGACTTACTTTCTTCCACCGGCAAAGATCATTTGCCGCATCGTTTGATGGCGCGTGGACTTTCGAAACCGGCTTGCATGGGCGTCGTAATGGTGCTCTCTATGCTCGCCGGCGGCGGGGTCTACGCCATCCTCAAAGGCCTGTGGCTGCTGGCGGGCATGGCCGTCACATCACTGGCCGCTATTCTGTGGCATCTGGAGGAGAACGCTCGGGTTGTAATCCGACCGGAAGACCACTGTGCCCTCTACCAACTGCGGACGGAAACCATGGCGATTCCGCAGTCCTTACGTTCCGAGGAGAATGTCGCATGAAGTCCACTCGCTGGATGACGCTACTCCAAAACCAGGTAGTAGCGCTCGTACTAGCGCTGATGCTGGCCGCGCCGGCATTGTTTGCGCTACCCAACGTGCGGCGCATCGACCAGTTGACCGCCTACGGGCTGTTGGGTGTGTTGGTTCTCGCGGTCGCGCTGTTCCGCGCGCAGGGCCGCTTGAACCTGCAGACCCTGCGCGCCACCGTGCTGCGCGGCCCGAACCTTCCCGTCATCCTGTATGCGGGTTGGTGCGCGCTGTGCGCTGCAGTGTCGGCGGACGCCCTGGCCAGCCAGATGGCGCTGGTCCAACTGGCTGTCGGTGTGCTGATCTACTGGATGGTCGTCTACCAGTTCCGCCAGAAGACGCAGGTGCAGACGCTGCTTTCCTGCGTCACCGCTCTGGTGGCCCTGGTGGTTCTCGCCGCCTTCGCGCTGGATTACAAGAGCCTGACCAGCCTCGCTGGCCCCCTCAATGACCGGCAGTTCATGGGCGCCTTCCTGGGCCTCACCCTGCCGGTTGTCGTGGGCATCGCCGCCGGCACCAAGAACCGCGTCTGGAAAATCAGCGCGCAGTTCGCTGGCGTGATGGTTGCCATCGCCCTGCTGCTCACGGGCTGCCGCAGCTCGTGGATCGGCGCGGCGGTCGCGATGGTCGCGTTCGTGTCGCTGAGCGTGCTCTTCGTGTGGAAGGCCCAGGGCCTGGCGCGCAAGAAGCACGAGCTGGTTATCGCCCCGGTGCTCGCCCTCGTGGCGCTGGGCCTGTTCCTGACGATGAACCCGGCCGCGAGCCAGTTCATCACGGAGCGCGGCTCCAGCCTGGCGACGGCGTCTTCGGACGATAGCTGGAAGGACCGCGTTGAGCTGATGGAAGTTGCCGGCCGCATGGTGCAGGCGCGTCCTTACACCGGCTTCGGCCCGGGCGCTTACGAGCTGGCCCAGGTTCCGTTCAACCCGAACTCCCGCCATGAGTCCGTCATCCGCCAGATGGGCGTGACGCTCAGCGAGAGCCCCCACAACACCTACCTTCAGATCGCCGCCGAGACGGGCGTTCCCGGACTGGTGCTCTTCCTGGGCATCCTGGGCTCGTTCTTCTTCTACGGCGTGCGCTCGCTGCGACGGATGGACAAGGGCCTTCGCCAGTTCACGCTGATCGGCTGTCTGTCGGCCGTGGCCGGTTCTTCGATCGACGCGATCGCGAACCCTGGCTACATGTTCCCGGAAGTCTCCACCTTCTTCTGGCTCGTGCTCGGCATCGGCATGTGCGCTGCCGGCCTGGGTCAGGAAGTGCGGGTTGAGGCGACCGAGCGCGCGACGTCGGATGCGCCTGTGATGGGCCTCCCGATGTTCCTGTTCCGCGGCCTCCGCACGGCGGCTGTGGGCTGCTGCGCGCTGTGGATCGGCGCTCTGCTGATGGGCATGAACAAGGCGGATGCCGCGTTCGCGCAGTCCCGCAACCGCCGGCCCACCTACTGCGACGAGATCACCCGCCTCCAGGTCGACTTCCTGAATGACGGCATCAACGTCCAGGATGATGAGTCCGACCTGGATACGGCTGCCGCCGCCTTCGACATCGACAACACCAACGAAGCCCTCGAAGCCACCGAGGATGAGGATCTCTTCCCGAACGGGGGGATTCCTGCTCTGACGCCTGCGGTCTTCAAGCTGTATGCCGTGGCCGAAGAGCGCGAAGATGGCGAGCGGTTCATCGAAGGCCTGGCCGACGTGACCCGCGAGCGCCGCGCGATCACGATCCGCCGCACGGGCGGTCTTCGGGGCATCACGTACTTCCAGCGTGACCCGAGCGACTACTCCAGCGTGCAGATCGTCTTCGTGCCGGAGTTCAGCCGCCAGACCCGCATCGGACGGATCTCGTTCACCTACAACTGCGGTGGCCGCCGGGGCCGGTACTCCACGAGCTTCGGCATCAAGGTCAACCGCCCGAGTCGGAACACGGATCTGGTCGAGACGCCGGACGGCGACGAAGAGTCGATCTTCGCCGGCTTCTAATGAGAGCAGGCTGGCGCTCTCCGGGGCGCCGGCCGCACTCCCTGGAAGCAGTCGACCGGAAACAAGTGAAAGGGCCGCCCGTCTGGGCGGCCCTTTTTTCGTGCTGGCGGTTATACCTACCCGCCGGGCCTACCGCAGCCCCGCCTCCAGCCGTTGCAGGATCTCCGCGTCCGTCATCCCCGCTTCCGCATGGAAGCGATCCGGATGTCCCACCTGCCCGTACAGCCGGTGAGTCCAGCCGTACACCGCCTCGACCTCGGCTTTCAGCACCGGCGCTCCGGTGAGGCGCAGCGGGTTTGCAACCAGCACCCGCCTTGGGGCGGCCAGCGCGGCGAGTTGCGGCACGTCTCCCGCCTTCAACAGGCCGGGGCTGAAGGACACCATGCGTCCGCTGTGGGGCGGCCCGGTGTCGGTGAAGGTGGCGAGGCCCTCCAGCGCCGCCGCCATGCGCACTCGCTCGTCCAGCGCCGCCGCCAGCAGCGCCGCGAGCGCCCCTTCCC
>Ga0216301_1000262_pt1 | contig 14613 bp, 13 predicted proteins | sample 4hB_Boncat_minus_FD_156203 | JGI IMG/M metagenome (GOLD analysis project Ga0216301, IMG submission 156203) | Terrestrial sediment cell enrichment communities for BONCAT metagenomics from Utah, United States - 4hB_Boncat_minus | ecosystem: Environmental > Terrestrial > Deep subsurface > Rock...
GGGCGTGCCCGAGCCCGGGGCGCCTCCCCTCAACCCCCGCCCGCGAGGATCGCATGCAGGAGCGCGACCTGGTCTTCGATTGGAACACGCAGGACGGCTCGTTCGACTATTCCACCCGCCGCGGCGTGCAGCTCAACGACGAGACGCTGCGCGACGGCCTGCAGTCGCCCTCCGTGACCGACCCCCCCATCGAAGACAAGATCCGCCTCCTGCACCTGATGGCGGAGCTCGGGATCGCCGCGGCGGACATCGGCCTCCCCGGTGCCGGACCGCGCGCCGTGCGCGACGTGGAAGCCCTGGCGCGCGTGATCGCGGACGAGCGCCTCCCGATCGAGCCCAACTGCGCCGCCCGTACCGTCCGCGCGGACGTGCAGCCCATCGTGGACGTGTCTCAGCGTACGGGGATCGCCATCGAGGCGGCCACCTTCATCGGATCGTCCCCCATCCGCCAGTACGCGGAAGACTGGACGCTGGACCGGATGCTGCGCGCCACCGAGGACGCGGTGGGCTTCGCCGTGGCCGAGGGGCTGCCGGTGATGTACGTGACGGAAGACACCACCCGCGCGCAGCCCGAGGTGCTCAAGGCGCTCTACGGCACCGCCATCCGCTGCGGCGCGCGGCGCATCTGCCTGGCGGACACGGTGGGGCACGCCACGCCGCACGGCGTCCGCCGGCTGATCCGCTTCGTAATCGACGAGATCGTGAAGCCCAGCGGCGAGGACGTGAAGATCGACTGGCACGGCCACCGCGACCGCGGGCTGGGGATGCCCAACTGCCTGGCCGCCATCGAGGAGGGCGCGCACCGCATCCACGGCACCGCGCTGGGCATCGGCGAGCGCTGCGGCAACGCGGAGATGGACCTCCTCCTGGTGAACCTGAAGCTGCTGGGCCTCCACGACTGGGACCTGTCGAAGCTCAACGACTACGTACAGACCGCCGCGCGCGCCTGCCGCGTGCCGCTGGCGTACAACTGGCCCGTCTTCGGCGAGGACGCGTTCCGCACCGGCACGGGCGTGCACGCCGCCGCCATCATCAAGGCGGAGGCCAAGGGCGACGCCTGGCTCGCCGACCGCATCTACTCCGGCGTCCCTGCGGGCCTCTTCGGCCTCTGCCAGAAGATCGACATCTCGCCGATGAGCGGCCTCTCCAACGTGCGCTACTGGATGCGCGCCCACGGCTTCGACGGCGACGACGACGCCCTGTGCAGCCACGTCTTCCAGCACGCCAAGACCGGCGACCGCACCCTCACTGACGCCGAGGTGGTTGCGCTGGTGGCCGCCTACCTGGCCGAGTCGCCGGTGCTGCAGGAGACGCAGTGAGCGAGCACACGGGGGGAGTCGACGTTTACTGGCTCCCCCACTGCACCACCTGCCAGAAGGCCGTCCAGCACCTGCACGAACGCGGCGTCCGCATCGGCTCCTTCCGCGACCTCAAGGCCCAGCCCCTCCAGCGCGCCGAGGTGGAGGACCTGGCGCGCAAAGTCGGCGGCGCGGAGAAGCTTTTCTCGAAGCGCGCCATGAAGTACCGCAAGCTGGGCCTCCACGAGCAGACCCTCACCGACGACGACCTCCTCCACCTGATGGCCGAGGAGTACACCTTTGTCACCCGCCCCGTCATCGTCCGCGGCAATCGTGCTACGGCGGGGTTCTCGGCGAAGCGGGTGGACGAGCTGGTGGGCTAGCCGGCGCTGCCGCTGGATAGCCCGATGCGGATGACCTGCGTCACTACAGGTTTCCACCGAGCGAGAGGGCTCGCTCCAGCACGTCACGCTGGTCGGCGGACAGCGTCTTGAGCCGTTCGCGCAGCTCGCCCACGATGGCACTCGCACGGATCCCCTCGTTCACTTTCAGGGGGACGGGTTGCCCATTCTCGTCCTCGATCTGCAACAAAGGCTCGCCCCAATGGTGCAGGGCGATCATCCTCCACTGGTTGTTGAAGACGGGCGAACCGGAAGAGCCGATCTCGGTGTCGGCCACGTAGTGCAGCACACGGCTCGGCCTGGAAACCAGACGGTTCTCCCGAATGACCACTTCCTTGTAGCGTCCGCGGGGGTGCTGCACGATGTTGGCGACTTCGCCCAGTGCATGCTTGTCGGGATCCGCTGAAAGCGGACACCATCCGAAGTCGCGCAGCTCGCCCGGACCGGAGAGCCTCGACCCCACGGCGACGAGAGTATAGTCCAGATCGTTCGCCTTGTCCGCGAGGAAGAACTCGGATGGCGCCAGGGCAAACCGTGTCGGCTGCACCGGCTGGTCCGACGTGTCCCGCTCATACCCGAACTCGACGGTCGTCGCTGAAGCTGCTTCGGCGGTCGGGACGGTGTGGTTGTTCGTCAGGAGGAGCCTGTCCGAGATCATGACCCCGGATGCGGTGTCTTTTTTCAGCAGCAATCGGGCAACCGCGCGCGCCGCCCGCATCCCGCGCTCGAGAAACACCACTTCCACGAAGTCGCGCGAGTCGATCACAGCCCGCGCGCCCACCGGCGCGAAAACCGACTTCTCGTCCAACCGGCTCTCCCGGGCCGCGGCGCGGATCTTTGCCGCTTCGGCTTCCGCATCCTCTTTCGACAGGTGAGCCGTTGTCTGAAGCCGCGCGATCAGGCGGCTCAACTCCGGCTCGGCGGCGAGGGGGTTTCCCGCGGCGGCGAGTTGCAGCGAGCGTCGGATCTCGCCTTCGGCGGCCAGGATGCGCTGGTGGGCGCCGCGCTGGATTCGCTTCGGAATACCCATTTTGGCTCCGATATTGAAGTTTCGGATGGCGGCATCGTGCCTCGGCCCGCGGCGGCTGCGGCGCCGTCACGCGCGCGGGAAAGACGCCCGCGCGCGCTGCGTCGCTCCATCTTCGGCGCGCGGATCACGCCAGGTAGGCCTGGCCGCTCCCGCAGTGGACCTTCGGGCCCTCCTGCCTGTTGCGCGGCAGCTGCTCGGGCGTGGGGTTCGGGTGGTCGAGCAGCTCCTCGTAGAACGCCCGGAAGTGGTGCTCCACTTCCTCGGGTTTGAGATCGGTGCGCGTGGAGTGGTAGACATGGAGCCTGTACCCCATCCGCCCATCGGGCTTGCCGCGGACGTTCTCCAGCCCTTCCTCCCGTCCCAGGGCGGAAAGCGACGCGAGGGGAGGATCTCCGTCCGCCCCGATGGAGACCCACTCGAGCGGGGCTTCCACGTCCTCGATCTCCATTTCCCAGACGACGTGCGTCACCATCTCGACCAGCCGGCCCCCGAACCTCCAGAACGTCTCGGCCACCGTGTGGGCGACCCCGCCGGCGCGAAGGGTGATTCGCGCCTTGACCCCCTTGTTGCGGCCGGTGACCAGTTCCTTCTCCACCGTCCGTCCGCCGGTGACGGCGGTCAGGTCCAGGATCACACGCTCCTGCTGCGGATTGAGCGTCTCGAGCTCCACGACTCCGGACGCCGGGCCCAGGTCGAGGGCCCATCCGGCGAGCGAACGTGTATTGTCCGCCGCCTCCGTGAAGGAGTGATGCTTCAGCAGCGCCAAGTGCTCACCGTGGTGCGCCTTCGTGGCCGGCATCAGCACGTGCACGATCCTGTTTTCCTCGTCCCGCACGTACAGGCACAGGCAGTGGAAGACGATCTGCAGAGTTGCCATCGGACGCTCTCCGTGTAGTGAGGTTCTGGACGGTCCGCGCTTCCGCTCTCGGACCGGGCAGCGGGCTCTTCGGCGCCCAGGATCCAGCGACGGCAGGGCGCACCGATCCTGCGCTGCCCACCGTGAAATCAGATGGACTGCCGCACTTGTTTTCGCATGTTGTGCTAGGCGCGCCGAGCGGGTCTCGAGCCTTCAAGAGGCGCGTGGTGGAGAACGAGCGGGCGGGGGGAATCAGCTTCCGGCGTAGCGAAATCCCGCCCATGCCGAAGGTGAGCGGATCTCCTCGTCGCCGGAGCGCAGCAGGCGAAGCTGGGCCTCGCGGAGCGCCCCGGCCGCATTGCCGGAGCCGGGGTGGGCGCGGTGGAACTCCACCATGAGCTCGCGGGTGTACCGGTCGTCGACCCGCCACAGGCTGCCGATCGCGCCGCCGGCGCCCGCGGCCAGGAACGCACCGGCCAGGCCGGAGAAACCCGCGGCCCTCCCCCTGCCTGTGCGAACCGTCTGGCATGCCGCAAGCACCACGAGGGAGAGATGGCGCAGGTCCATCCGGGCGATCTCGCCCGCCTCCAGCCTACCCCGGCCCGCGCCGCCGGGCGGGGCGGACAGGAGCAGGAACGATCGCTCCGGGCGCTCGTCGTCGAACACCGCATGCCCCGCGTAGTGCACCAGCCCGGCGCGCGCCAGTGCCGCTCGTATCGCCGCCACGCGTGCCGCCGTGTCGCGAAGCACCCGGCTGCGCGGATACCCCGCCGCGATCGTCTCCACCTCCACGACCGACTCCGGGAGCCGGCTCAGGCCCCGGTTCTTCGCGGGATCGAAGGCGGGGTCGGCCACGAACCACGCCTCGCCGGTGTTGCTGCGAGCCGGCGGGCGCCGCGACTCGCGCAGGCTCACGGAGAAGCGCAGCGGATGCTCTTCGACGAGGTAGCGCCTCTTGCGGGCGTCGTAGAGCGCCGGGAAGGGCACGCCGGCAAGGTCCCCGTCCACGATCACCGCCAGCGGCGTTTCCGCCCCGGCCAGACGGCCCTGCACCGGGCGGACGAGCCACTCGTGGAGCAGGGATAGCGCAGGCAGGACCTCGGCTTCGGTCGCGCGCGCTTCGAGAAGCGCCCGTACGTGATCGATGGTGCGGACCAGGCGGACCGTGTCCACCACCGTTCGGTACAGCTCGACCCGCTCGCCTGCCACCGTCCACACCAGGAGCGTGTCGCTTACGAGTGCGTACTCCAGCGCCACCTCCCCCTGGCGCCCCCTGGCGGACCGGGTGGAGTCGGCGGCGCCCACGCGCCCCACCGGCGCGAGGGAGGCGCGCCCGCGGTCCAGATACGCGAGCGCGTCGGCGTTGGCGCCCGCCGCCAGCTTCTGCATCACCACCTGGTCCACCAGGCCCCGCGCCGACTCGAACACCGCCGCGCGGCGGGGCTCCATCCGGATGAAATCGCGCCTCTGCTCCAGGAGGGTGAGCGCCGCTTCCAGCTGCGCCGTTCCGCGCGTCCGGTCACCCGCGGCGAGGCGCGCGTGGGCCCCGTCCACCATCGCGGGAAAGGCGAGCAGCGGAGCGTCGAGACCGTGGAAGAACCGCGCCGCGGAATCCAGCGCGGCGGCGGATCGCACGGGACGGCCGCGAAGCACGCCTGCTGCGTCCGCCATCTGCCGCTGTGCGACCATCCATCTGCGGGTTACCGGGTCGTTGATCCGCTCCATCGCCGGGAGTGCCGCGCGAACGTCGTAGGCGATCCGGCCGGGAACGCCGGCGGCACTGGAGAGGCGCGCCCGGGTCAGCAGTGCCTCAGCGACGTACACCGGCATACCCGAGCGACGCGCCACACGCACCCCTTCGCTCTGCATGCGCACCGCGGTACGCGGGAAGCCATCGTCGCTCAGGAGCTCCGCGTCGTAGGAGAGCAGGTTGTGCAGCCGAAAGGAGCTTCGGTAGGGCCGGAGCCGGCCGAGCGCCCTGTGCGCCATGGCATACCCTCCGTTCAGATCGCCTGTGAGAAACCGGACGGTCGCGGCGGCGTCGAGCGCGGCCCCTTCGTTCTCGCGCTCTCCCGCGCGGACGAAGGCGTTGGCCGCGAGGCCGGCCTGGTCGAGCGCGGCCTCGTAGCGGTCGGAGCGCAGCAGCCGGGCCGCGAGCGACAGGCGTGCGTAGCCGAGCAGCGCGGGGTGGCGGAGCGAGTCCGCCCGAGCCGCGACTTCCCGGATGATCCCCTCGCCCGCCCGCGGGGCGTCGCTGCGAAAGAGCATGCCTCCGTACAGGAGGCGCGCCCAGGCCCGCAGCGCGGGCGACCCCGACGCACCTTCCGCGGCCGCGACGAACCGGGCCGCCGCCGCACGGAATTCGCCCCGTTCCTGCAGCGGGCATCCGGCGGAAAACTCCCGATGCGCGTTCGCCAGCCGCCGGAGCCCCGGTGTCCCCGCGCGGGCGCGGATCGCGCGCACCGCGTCGCCCAGAGTGGCGTCCGCCCCCTGGCGGGCTTCGAGCATCGCGGCAAGGGCTTCGGCCCGTTTCAGCTGCGCCTCCGCGCTCACCGCGTCCCCGGCGGAGTCTGCCCGGGCCCATTCGCCGAGCACGCGGCACCACCCCAGCTCGCGTGCATGCTGGGGCTCGGCGGACGCGTACGCCGCATAGGCGGTGAGCGGCGCTCCGGAGTGGGGAGGAGGAGCGGGGGGCGCGGCGAGCGTCAGGACGGTGCGCAGCTTTGCCCGTGCCTCGTGGGCCCACACCGAGCTCGAGTCGACCTCCAGGTAGGCACGCCAGCTTTGCGCGGATTCCTCCACAAGCCCGAACTTCTGCAGCGCGAGGGCGAGGTTGAACAGCGCGGCCGGATTGCGCGGTTCATGCTGGAGCGACTGTTCGGACGCCTCGATCGCGGCAACGAGGTCCCGCGGGGCGCGGTCGGTGCCGGCGCGCAAGATGTACGCGGCCGCGAGGTCCACCAGGACCGGCGCCGGTCGCACGGCACCGCGCGCCGAGACGTGGAGCGCGGAGATGGAACGGTCGAGCACGGTTTCGTCGCCCCGCCCGTACAGGAGATCGATGAGCGCCGAAGTGTGCATGGCCCGCGGATCGGCGTCCCGGCCAGCGGCCCATCGCGCGCGAGCGGCGATCCTGTTCACCCGCGCCGAAGGCCGGGCGTCGGGCGCGCGCGGGCAGCCCCCGCGAGTTCGCTTCTCCTCACGGCTACCGCCAAGGCACGGTGGGTCGTTGGGCGATACGGACAGGCGCGGCGCGAACGCGGCACCGTACCTCCCCAGCTCGCTCGCCAGTTCGGCGGGAACCCCTTCCGGCCGCACGTAGGCCGAGCTCAGCACGACGCCGCAATAGATCGCAGCCGCGAGGAGGGCCGCCGCTGCGGGCCAGAGCGAGGGGCGGCCGGCGCGTGCGCGCCGCAGCGGGTTCCTCCAATCCGAGCTGCCGCGGAGGGTCATGGGTGGGAAAAGGGAAGGGAGGCGAGGGGGGGCAGGCTGCGGAACAAAGTGTAGGCGCGGGACAATGTAACAGCAAGGATGATATATACGGCCGCCCCATCTCCCGCGGACCCATCCCACCGAGCGTTGGCCCAAAAGTATTGACGGCGCCGCACACGGGTGTTTACCATGGGACCAGCCGCCGGTGGCGCCGAGTAGCGCCGGCCGCCCTCCACGACCAGGCCGTCCGTCTCGCGCGCCGGATCTCCCCGCTGGAACCCTCCCTTCGAGCCATATGAACGACCAGCTCCCCACCAGCTCCAGCGACTCCGCGAAGGTGCCCTTTTCGGTGCTGGTGCAGCGTGAGATCGACATCGATTTCGCCGACGCGAGCCCCGCGCCCAACCGCATCGTCGATCCGAACCGCGAGCTGTACGGCCTGGCGCTTTCCGGCGGCGGAATCCGCAGCGCGACCTTCAACCTGGGGCTCGCGCAGGGGCTGCACCGCGCGGGCTTGCTCCGCGGGTTCCATTACCTCTCCACCGTTTCCGGGGGCGGGTACTTCGGCAGCTTCTGGAGCGCGTGGCGCTCGCGTGCCGAGAACGCCGGCAAGGTCTTCCCCGACGTGCCCGCGACTCCCGAATTCCCGGAGCCGCGCGAGATCCGGCATCTCCGCGAGTTCAGCAACTTCCTGGCGCCGCGTGTGGGAATCACGAGCTGGGACACGGGCCGAATGCTCGTGACGGCTTTCAGCTCCATGCTGCCGTCGCTCCTCGCCGCGGTTTCCGTGATCCTCTCCGTGGTGCTGTTCTGGTGCTGGGTCGCGTACGGGCTGTTCGGGACGGAGATCTTCCCCCGCGACTCGCGTTGGGCGCTCGCCTTTCCCGCGATCGTCATCGGCCTCATCACCCTCGGAGTGACCGTCGTGGGAGAGGTGCTCTGGCGCGGGCGCGGTGAATGGACGGGCAAGGAAGAGGTGAGCAAGCGTGCGTACATCCGTGCCACCGCGTGGGCCGTGGCGAGTACGATGGGTGCCTGGCTCCTGCTCGCCTACCTCTGGCCGCCGTACGGGGCCGCCTACTCGCAGGACCAGCACCTTCCGGTGATCTACGACGAGCAGCCGGTAACCGCGTGGCTTTATCTGCTCATGCCCGTGGCCGCGTGGCTGGGGGCGCTCCTCTCGCTCACCCTCCTCCGCTGGGTCACCTCCCGGCTCGCGAACACGCCGGACCGGCGGATGGTCCGCGCCTCGTACGACCGCGCACACGCGCGGGTGCTGCTGATGGTGCTCCTGTGGGTGGTGTTCGCGCTCGTCTGGGCGGCCGGCGTCTGGGTCTACTCGTGGTTCCGCGAGCTTTCCACTACCGAGACCCAGGTCCAGGCGACGGGGCTTGCCGGGGTGTACACTCTGGGGATGGCTCTTTTCGCCTGGCTCCAGAAGCGGTTCGGCCAGCAGCCGAGCAAGCCGTCCGGAGGGAAGCTCGTGGCGGCGATCAAGCCGCTCCTACCCCAGCTGCTGGCGTACGCAGTCGTCCTCACCATGGCGGTATACACCGTGGCGCTGCTGGTGACGCTGGACCAGCGCTGGCAGAAGCCGCCCTGGTTCCCGGCGCCGGTGTGGGCCGCGGTGGGTGCGTGTGCGGTGCTGTTGGCGGTGATCTTCCTCCTGAACCCCAACGAGGTGGGGCTGCACGCGTTCTATCGCGGGCGCATCGCCCGCGCCTACCCGGGCGCGTCGGCTCAGAACGGGTGGAGGATGAGCGAGGAGCAGCCGGACGACGACATTCCGCTCCACAAGCTGTCCGACAGCATGCCCGTTCAGCTCGTCTGCTGCGCCGCGAACGACCTGAGCGCCAGCGATACGCGCAACCTGAACCGCGGCGCGGAGAGCGCGGTGTTGTCGCGCGCCGGATTCTCAGTGGCCGAGGAGTGGCTGGCGTGGGACAAGGACAGGGTGGCGCCCACGCTGGCGAGCGCGGCCACCGCTTCCGGCGCCGCGTTCAACTCGCTGATGGGCGCCAGGTCGATCGAGTTCGGGCCCGCCGTCACCTTCCTTATGGCGGCGTTCAACCTGCGCCTGGGGCTCTGGCTGCCGCACCCCACCCGTTCGAGCGCGCAGACGCTGCACGAGCGGAAACTGGCTGGCCTCCCCTTCCTTAAGGAGATGATCGGGTGGGCCCGCTCGCGCGGGAAGGACGTGCACCTCTCCGACGGCGCGCACTTCGAGAACCTCGCCGTCTACGAGCTGGTCCGCCGCCACTGCCGCGTCATCGTGGCCACCGACTGCGGGATGGACCCGGAGGTCGCCTTCGACGACTTCGGCGTCATGGTGCGCCGGGTGCGCGAGGACTTCGGCGTCGAGATCCGCATCGACCTCTCGCCGCTGCGGCCGGACCCGGCCACCGGGCTGGCGAGGCAGCCGATGGTCTCGGGCGACATCCACTACCCCGAGGGCGATACCGGCATCCTCCTCTTCTTCAAGCCCACGCTGGTGGGGAACGAGCCCGCGGACGTGACGCAGTACCGCACGCGGAACAAGGCCTTCCCCCACGAGGGCACCGGCGACCAATTCTACGACGAAGCGCAGTGGGAGTCGTACCGCCGGCTCGGCGAGCACGCCGCCGCCTCTGCCTTCCAGGCGCTCACGAAGGGGCTCTACCGCGACGATCGACGCTATCCGGCGGAGGTGTTCGACCGCGCGCGCCGCGAGTGGCTTCCGGCGCCGGAGGGCTTCGCCGAGCGCGTGTCGCACCTGGCGGACCGGCTCGCGGGGCTGGACGCGCTCCTGCGCGAGGACGAGACGGGGACGCTGCGGCGCGAGGTCTACAAGGAGATCGACGAGCTCGACCGCTGGGGGAAGACGCACCACGTGCGAAGGATCGTGGGCGAGCACACGAAGATCGAGCCGGCCCCCGCCACCGCGCCGCAAGCGGGCGGCGCGGCCGGGGATCCCTGGCCGTTTCCCGAGGGGAAGAACCTCGCTTCGTCGCTCCACCTGATCCGGCGCGCGCTGCTAGTGTTCGAGGAAGCCTACGAGCGTGAGGAGCTGGAGAGCGCGTCGGAGCACCCCGTGTACCTGGGGCTGACCAACTACATGGCGCGCTGGGCGTACGCCCCGCTCTTCCGGATGTGGTGGCCCGTCCTCAAGACGCTGTATCCGCAGCCGTTCACCCGCTACATGGAGTGGCGGTTCGGCCTCGCGGCGATAGGAGATGCGGGAGAGCGCCGCGAACACGTGGAGGGGCGGCTTTCCTGCCAGGACGAGGGGTTCGCCATGGAGGCCTGGAAACGCCGGGGCTGCGCCGGGCCGGGCAAGGACGACAAGGTGGTCTCGTACAGCCTCGCGATGAAGTACCGCGGGTTTGCCCCGCCCTACGACGTGCAGGCGGCCCAGGTGATCGGGAGGATCGTGGACGACACGTTCGTGTGGGACGCGGACGACTTCTTCGTGCCGCCGGGGCTGTGGGGCGTCGGGATCGGGAGAGACTTCCTCCGCAAGCTGCAGGACGCGAAGGAGAACCCGCTGGGTGTGGCGCGGCTCCTCGTCCGCATCCGGGTTGAGGGTGAAACCGCGTCCGCCGCCGGCACCAGGGCCGCCGGCGACATGCAGCTCTACCGTTCCAGCGATTTCGGCCGCACCATAGAATCGAAAATTCCTCCCGCCGCACTCGATGCGCTGGACGCGCTCGACAACCTCGCCGGCCGGCGCTGCGATCGTGCGGAGCGCGTACGCTGGATGCGCGCGGACGTTACGGAGCGGGCGAGCGGGGGATCCACGCCGCCGAGCGCCGCTGCGCAGGCGCCGGCCGGCGACTGACCTCACACCCGCCACAATGCCAATGAGCCCGCCTCTCTGGGAATACCGCACGCTGAAGATCGACGTCTCCGGTTTCTTTGGGCCCAAGCTGAACGTCGACGTGTTCGCGGAAGCCCTGAACGAGCAGGGGCGCAACGGATGGGAGCTGGTGAGCTCCTTCGACCTGAACTACCACGAAGGCATCTCGTCCGATGTCCTCCTGATCTTCAAACGTCCTTTGGGATGAACGGAAGCGGCGCTCCCAGCCCGGGGAGCGCCGCTTTCGTTTTTGTGCCATTGCGTGGGTCTACACGACAGGCCGCGGCAGCACCGGGATCTCGCCGAGCGCGGAGTACAGGTCGCCCCACAGCCGCGCGACGGGGCGGAGGGCGACGCTGTCGGCGATGAGGGTGGCGGGGATCAGCGGGGTGTCGTCCGAGAGGCGTACGCGCAGCACCTCGCCGATGACGAGCGTGTTCACGGAGCCCTCCAGCTCCACCTCCTTGAACAGCCGGCACTCCAGCACCCCGGGGCAGTCCGCGACATAGGGCGCGTCCACCGACTCCGCCCGCGCGGACTGCAAGCCAGCCCGCTCGAACTCGTCGACCTCCGGTCCGTACTCGCCGGAGGTCGCGTTCATCTGGGGGAGCTGCGGCTCGGTGACGACGTTGATGCAGAAGGCGCCCGTCTCGCGGATGTTGCGGAGGGTGTCCTTGGGCTCGCCGCGGCGGCTGCCGATGGAGACGGAGACGAGAAAGGGGGTGGCGCTGACCGCGGCGAAGTAGCTGAACGGCGCCAGGTTGCGCGCGCCCGCCGCCGACTGCGTGGAGACCCAGGCGATGGGGCGGGGGACGACCAGCGAGGTGAGCAGCTGGTAGCGCTCGCGATTGGTGAGCGCCCCGGTGTCCAGGATCATCCCGGCCGCGCCGCTTCGGCCTGGATCCAGGCGCGGGCATCGCGCGCCTCGTCCGGCGAGATTCCGTGGCCCATCGCGTAGTCGCGCGTCTCCAGCTCCGCGCCCGCGGCCGAGAGGAGCCCGCGCCCTTCGATCGCGAGCTCGAAAGGGATCTGCGGGTCCATCGTCCCGTGCCCCCACCAGAAGCGCGTCCCCGCCACCGATTCGGGGGTGGGGCGCACGCTGGGATGGTCGGCCAGGAAGCCGCTGAAGTTCATCACCAGCGGCACCGTGCCGGGATTGCGCAGCGCGTACGCCATCGACATCACCCCGCCCTGCGAGAAGCCGCCGAGCACCAGCGGGCCCGTCCTCACCGGGAGGGTGGCGCGGATCTCCGCGAGGAAGGCGCCGAGCGCGTCCTGGCTCATCTCGAAGCTCTCCGGCTCGGGGCGGTTGCGGCCGAGGAAGCGGTACCACGCCCATCCCGGTCCATATCCCCACGGCACGCCGGAGTGCGGGGCCTGCGGCGTGACCACCACAGCTCCCGGCGCGATGTGCGGCGCCAGCCCCGCCAGGTCGAAGCGGTCGCTCCCGCGGCCGTGGAGGAGCACCACGAGCGGTGCGCCATCCCGCACCCCCTGCGGAACCGACTGCTCGAACTGGAGCATCCCGCTCATCGCGTGCCGGCTTCGATCTGGTCGAGGGCGCGGCTCTGGAACGGGTGCCGCCCGATGGCCGCGATCCCCGCCATCAGCAGGAGGAGCGAGACGACGACGCCGGTGAGCGCGTACTTGTAGCCGCGCCGTGAGTCCGCCTCCCGCTTGGCCCATGCGGAGAGCACCGTCGCGACGACCACGGCGAGGAGGTTCATGATCAGGTGCCCCATCAGCGCGGCGTACCAGCGGCCCAGCACCACCATGATGATCCCCAGCACCACCTGCAGGTGCAGGGTGCCGGTGTAGATCGCCGACGCCATGCGCGCGGGGCGGTCGTAGGGGCGCTTCCCGGTGAGGCCGCGCGCCAGGATCACGATCGCCGCGATCCCGGCGAGGAGCACCAGGTAGCGAAGCCCCGAGTGCGCGTAGTAGACCATGTTCATGCGGTGTCCGCCTGGCTTTTGAGCTGGATTGAGGCCGCACGTGCGACCGGGCGGACAATGTAGCGCGGAGCTTCGACGGCACAACCGCTGGGCCTCACACAGAGACACAGAGGCACAGAGAGAACAGCAAGCAAAAGAGTTTCTCTGTGCGCTTGCAGTTCCCTCTGTGCCCTCCGTGTGCGCTTTTTTTCGGTCCCCTGCCTACGACTGCTGGACGTTCTTGACGAACATCTCCTGCACCAGCGCGTTGAACTCGCGCTGCATCTCGTCGAGCTGCTTCTCGCAGGTGCGCCCGATCTCGGAGAGGCGCGGCTCGCCGATGCGGTCGCCGGCGGCGGCAAAGGTGGCAAAGGTGTCCTGCGCCTGGCGGATCATCACGATGTCCTCCACGATGCGCAGGAAGTCGTCGTTGCGCACCGCGTCGGCCACGTCCTTGGCCTTCCCCAGCACGAAGCCGAGCGCATTCTTGAACGCCTCGCCGCCGGCCTCGCCCAGCGTGGCGCGGTACTCCTCGATCATCGTCTGGTGCTGGCGCATCTGCGGGATGTATCGCGTGCAGAGCTCGCGGAAGCGCGCGTCCTGTGCCTGCTTCTCGTGGTCCTCCAGGCTCTCCAGCAGGGTGCGGTGCTGCATCACGTTGTTGCTGACCTGGGCGATCAGGAAATCGCGTCCTTTGTGCATTACGACATCTCCTTCTCTCGTTTCCATCATCACACCGCACCTCGTTGCACGGCGGAGCGCCGCCCCGGTGCACAGGGTATGCCGCAGGTTCGCCGTTCCGCCCCCCTCGCGCCGCCGATGGTACCGCGTAGCGCCCCCGGTGGCGAAGGTGTGGCGTTGGTGATCCCAAGTCTCCGATGCGGAGTATCTGGTGTGGAACGCACACACCGGAGACGAGTATGGATGTGGAAGATACGCCTGGGCGGGGACCTTAGCCGTGGACTCGTACCGGGCCGCGTCGGACCGGCACCGCCGGGCGCGCCTCGAAGCGTACGATGCCGCCCGAAACGACGTGATCGCGAACCTCGGACTCGGAACCGAACTTCGGCTCGCGGACATCGATGCGGCGGCTTTGGCGGAGTGGGAGCGAAGCTGGGGGCGTCGGAAACACCCCCGTGGTGCGGGAGGATGGAACTGGTCCGAGCTCGCCGGCGCGCTTCCAAGGCGTGCCGCCGTGCTACCGATGGCGGTCTGGTACGGCTCCGACCTTTGCGGGCTGGCGCTGGGTCAGGCGTCGCGCTCCCGCGCGGGTGGACTGAGACACACGTTCACGCTGACCTTTGTGGAGAGACGCCCCGAACCGCCTCCTGTTCCGCTCCGTGGCCTCATCATCGCGCTCGCGGTTGACGTAGCGGAGAAATATGGGCGCACGCTGGGGGCGACCCGGTTGATCCTGCGCAACCCTGACCGCAACCTGCTCTGGTACTATGAACTTCAGGGGTTTGCGACTGTTCGCAAATTGCAGAAGCCGCTGTACTGCTCCAAGGAGATATGATCATGGGAAAACAAGCACAGTCAGTGCGACGGGCGAAACATCGGGTGAAAGCCAGCGGGCTTCTCAAGCGGATGCGTGACAACATACCGGCTCCAACCCCTGAGGTTGCTCGAACGCGCATCCTGAGTAAGCCCGGGCTATTCGCATCCCTCAGCAAAGAGGCGATCGAGGTGTTGAGGAACTGGGACGGGCCCGAGGTGCTTGGCCCGCCCCGGAAGCAGGAACGCGAATAAAACGGTGAAGCGCCCGTGCGAGTCTCGCACGGGCGCTTCATGCCGGCCGAGCTCCGGCCAGCCTATTCCGTGCTCAGC
>Ga0216301_1000263_pt1 | contig 14590 bp, 11 predicted proteins | sample 4hB_Boncat_minus_FD_156203 | JGI IMG/M metagenome (GOLD analysis project Ga0216301, IMG submission 156203) | Terrestrial sediment cell enrichment communities for BONCAT metagenomics from Utah, United States - 4hB_Boncat_minus | ecosystem: Environmental > Terrestrial > Deep subsurface > Rock...
TCGGATCCGCGGGAAGCTGGGCGGCCCGCAGGCGGTGACGGCCGCCGCCCACAAGTTGGCGCGCATCTTCTACCATCTGGTGACCACGCAAGAAGCTTATGATGAGAGTGTGTTCCAACGCGAAGACACGCAGTATCAGGCGCGGCGGCTCGCCGCGGTCCACCGTCAGGCCAAATCCCTGGGCTACAGCCTCACGCCCTGTGAAGTTTCTTGAGAGGGACACAGATATTACAGATGCACGCAGAGGGGGAGGGACCGTGAGGGCGACAAGCCCCGAATCTGGCCTGTCTGGCTCGTAAGGAGCCTCTAATCTTGTAGGGACAAGCAAGATTCTGGGGGTTAGTGGCGAAGGCAGGCACAGACGTTACAGAAGAACACAGAGCGGCTGCGCCGCTTCCGGAGGAAGCGGCGCAGGAAGAGCGATGTACTGATCGCATTCCGCGCAAGGTTCCAAGAGTGCGCATGAAGAGAGGGCTAACGCTCCGGATAATGCAACAGCGGTAAGGGGAGCAGCCCGGCTGCCTAACCCCGGAGGCACGCAAGAAAAGCGCGAAAGGAACGGACCGATGAACCTGCTGGGGATCGCGACGGCGATGGAAATGAGCCCCGCTGCGGTGGAGCAGTTGATCCGGGGGCAGGCGACCGTAGGCATTGCCGCACGGCTGGGCGTGAGTGAGGCCGCCCTGCAATCGTTCATCGACGGGCAGGCGACGGAAGGCATGGTTGCGCTGCTGGGCACGGCGGCCGCCACCGCGCAGGAGCTGCGCGACGAGCTGGGCCGGCAGGGCGCCATCGGGCTGCTCCTCGGCCTGGCGCTCCGGGCTACCGGCGGGCCGGCGGGGAACCGCTAGCCGGAGCCGCCTTTCACGCTCCACACGGCGCCGGAGGTGTAGGTGTTCCGCTCCGAGCAGAGGAACTCGACGACTTCCGCCACCTCTTCCGGATCGCCGTAGCGGCCGATGGGGATGCCGGGGTTCGCCAGGTGCTCGGCGGAGAAGCGGGGGATGACCATCTGGGTGAGGGCGCGTCCCGGCTCCACGCCGTTCACAAAGACGTTCTGGTCTGGATAGGCGCGGCCCAGCGAGGTGACCAGCGAGTGGACCGCTCCCTTCGAGATGCTGTACGGCGCCTGCTCCGCCTTCCCGAAGCGGGCGCCGGAGGTGAGGGTGACGCACCGGCCCCAGCCCCGCTTCAGCATGTGCGGGATGGCGGCCTGGTGGGCGTAGTACACCCCGAACACGTTGACCCGCATCACCTGCTCGAATTGCGCGGCGGACTGCTCGTGGAAGGGGGCTTCGATGCCCAGGACGCCCGCGCAGCACACCAGGATGTCCAGCCGTCCGAAGGTTTCCGCCGCCCGCGCCACAGCCGCATGCACGGCGGCCTCCTGGGCCACATCCACCTGGCTGAACAGGGCGCGCTGCCCCAGCGCCTCCACCTCGGCGGCGACCCGCGCCCCCGCCGCGTCCACGTCGAGAATGGTCACGTCCCGCCCCGCTTCCGCCAGCCGCAGCGCGCAGGCCCGGCCGATACCCTGGGCGCCGCCGGTAACCAGCGCCGCCCGGCGCTCCTTCTCGGCGGCAAAACGCAAATGCGGCATCATCGTCTCCTTCTCCGGAATAGACCGCGGAGGACGCCTCCGGAATGGACCGCGGATGACGCGGATTGAACGGATGCTCGCGGATCGGACAGCATGAGAGAAGGCTGAACGGCGAGGTACGGCGTCATCCGACGTTACTCCGGCATCCTTTCAGGCTTGTTTATCTCTACCAGGAGTTCTCGCCAATTCGGCGCTCAACTCTCCAGCGCATGTGCTTCTAGATTGGACGCAGTGGCGAACCTTACAGGGACTTGCCCTCTCGCCATCGCGAGTTATAAGACGGGCGAGGGCCGCTTGCACTGCAGGGAAGCCCCAGGCCTGGCAGCGGCGGTCGCCGAGGGTGACTGCGTAAGACGAGCATGCGGGCGAAGGGGAAAAGCGGTCAGATCGGCAACGTCATTGCGGCTGTGCGGAGCTGTTTAGCGCGCGGCCAGCGCTGGCGAACCTTCAGGCGGACGGCAAGGCTAGTTCCGGCCTGCAGCCGTCGGTTCCCTGATCCTCGGGCCCCGACAATCGAAGGGAACCGTCTCCGAGACCGGCGGGTCTTCCCCCAAGACAGAAGCGCATCCCTGGTTGGTCAGGCGACCGGGATGCCCAAGCGATAGCCTGACGACCAAGGAGACTGATGATGCGACGATGGATAACCGGCGGGCTGCTGCTGGCGGCGCTGGCCGGCGGCATGGTGAGTGTGGGCGTGCGCGAGGCGGAAGCCTCCAAGCCTTTCACCCCGGTGACGAAACTGGCGTGCGCGAAGTGCCACACGTCCAAAGCTGAGAAAGACATGACGGACAAGGACCTGAACGACTGCGGCAAGGCGGCGCAGGCGGCGCTCAAGAAGGGCGAATACAAGCCTACCAAAGACGCCAAAGAGCAGAAAGCCTGGGCGGAGAAGCTCCTTAAGGGCTTCAAGTGTCCTGCCTAAGGGGCCGGCAGTAGGAAGTGAACAGCGGCCCGCCGGGATGTGTCTGCGCCTCCCAGCGGGCCGCTGCTTTTTTGGGTTGCGCTCGCCTGCCGGATCCTTGGGCGCTTCCCGCTGGAGAGCACGGCCCTTAATCGGGTAGAATGACGCTGGGCCGGCGGCGGTCCGGACAGTGAGGAACATGCTCAACTTACTCGGCAGCAGCAAGCGGATGTGCGACGGCGTCTCCCGGCGAGACTTTCTCCGCGCGGGCTCGCTGGGGCTTGGCGGCCTCACTCTGGCGGACGCGCTCCGGCTCCAGGCGGCGCAGGCGGCTCCCGCCTCCGGCCGCGGGTTCGGGCGGGCGAAGCAGTGCATCGTCCTCTTCCTCTACGGCGCCGCCAGCCAGCTCGAAACCTTCGACCTCAAGCCGGACGCCCCCACCGACATTCGCGGCCCCTTCCGGCCCATCGAGACGAGCGCCGCCGGAGTCCGCATCAGCGAGCACCTCCCGCGGCTGGCGAAGCAGATGCACCGGGTGACGCTCATCCGCTCGATGACGCACCCATACCCGATCCACTGCGCCGCCTACGCCCTCACCGGCAACCCCCTGTGCGACATCCCGATGGAGCTGAACCCGCGCGATCCGCGCCACTGGCCCTACATCGGGTCGGTGGTGGATTACGTGGGCGCGGCGCGGGGCGAGAAGCGCGACATTCCCGCGAACGTGGCGCTGCCGTGGCCCATCAGCAGCCGGTCGCGGCCCCACAAGCGCGCCGGCACGTTTGGCGGGTTCCTTGGCGCGGGCTTCGACCCGGTATTCACGGAGTTTATCGGCGATTCCCCGAAGGGCGATCCCTTCCGCGCCGTCTCTGCAGAGGGATACCTGCAGTTTACGCCCGCCACGGCTCCGCAGCCCGAGATCACGCTGGACCGCCTGAAGCGCCGCCGCTCGCTTCTCTCGCAGTTGGAGGACGAGCGCCGCCGTTGGGACCGCGCCGAGGCGAAGGGGGCGCTCGGCAGCTACGACCGCGTCCAGCAGATGGCCCTATCGCTCATCACGTCCGACCAGACCCGGGAAGCGCTGGACCTCTCGAAGGAGCCGGCGGCGCTGCGCGAGCGGTACGGCATGACGCTGTTCGGCCAGGGGACGCTGGCGGCGCGGCGGCTGGTGGAGCGCGGCGTCCGGTTCGCCACGGTAGTGTGGGACGAGTTCAACCAGTCCTGCATCAGCGGCTGGGACACGCACGTGCGCCAGTACCCGCGTCTTACCGGAGAGCTGCTGCCCGGCCTGGACATGGCGCTGGCGACGCTGCTGGAGGATCTGCAGCAGCGCGGGATGCTGGACGAAACACTGGTGATGGTGGTGACGGAGCACGGACGCACGCCGCAGCTAAGCGCGGCCCAGGAAGGCGGCCGGGACCACTGGTCGGACGTGTATAGCTGCCTGATGGCCGGCGGCGGCGCGCCCGGAGGCGTGGTGGTGGGGGCGAGCGACGCGCACGCGGGCCAGCCGGCGGAGCATCCCGTGTCGCCGAAGGACATGCTGGCGACGGCCTACCACCTGCTGGGCATCCATCCCGAGACGGAGATCCCGGACCGCCTGGGACGGCCGCTGCCGCTGGTTCCGGACGGGAAGGTGGACGCGGCGCTGATCGCCTGATCCGCGCCGGGCCGCAGTACGCAAAACGCAGGGAACCCAGACGCGAAGACTCGCGTCTGTAAGGGGGCCCCGCTCCTCCAGGCGATTGGAGGGCAAGCGGCGGCCGTTCCCGCCAGGGAACACGCCGACGCGCACTGTGGGCCTCGTAACGCGCCGCCTGGCGGCCTTGAACGATCAGCGAAATCGTCCCAAAGATTAGCTACAGATAAGCACCGGTTCGTGCAGAATCTAAACCACCTGGCGGCATAGAACCCGCCGTGCATTCTTAGACTACCGCAGGGCTGCTGCTCCGGCCGTCGGACCGGCCGCTTCCGCTTTCCGTATCCCGTTTGCTCAAGGCGCTCGCTGCTGCTGTTTGCGGCGCAAGCGCTTGCCCCTTATCCGCCACCCTTGCGAAGGATGGGTCGCTTGGAACCTTTATTCATAACCTCTCTACTCCGCCGCAGCGCGCTGGCGCTGGGCCTGTTGCTCACCGGCGCGGGGATCACCGCCGCGGCGGCCGGCCTGACGCCGGCGGCTGCGCCCCGCCTGGTTAAACCGGTCGTCCCGCCCGTGCAACTGCCCGACGGCAACCGCCTGGATCTCGCCCAGGCCAGCCAGTTCATCCGCGTGGGCGAAGCCCGCAGCCAGTACTCCGTAACGGGCAAGGGGCTGACCGTGGCGGTGCTGGACACCGGCATCCGCGCCTCCCACCGGGACTTCGCGGGAAAGACGGTTACGCAGCGCAACTACACGTCCGACAACCGCGGCAGCGCCACGGATGCCTCCGACGGTGACGGCCACGGCACGAACGTCACCGGCATCATCGCCGCGAACGGCGTCCACACCGGCATGGCGCCGGGCGCGAACGTCCTGGCGATGAAGGTGCTGGACAACGACGGCGGCGGCGACTTCGAGACGATCGGCCGGGCGCTGGACTACGTCATCTCGAACCGCGCGGCGCTGAACATTACCGTGGTGAACCTCTCGCTGGGCGACGGGGGGAACTACACCGCCAGTGAAGCCGACAACGTGCAGAGCCAGATTCGCTCCCTGCGGAACGCAGGCGTGGCCGTGGTAGTGGCTGCCGGCAACGATTTCAAGACGCACCGCAGCCGGCAGGGGATGGGTTATCCCGCCATCTACGCCGAAACCGTCAGCGTGGGCGCGGTCTACGATGCGGACATCGGCCAGATCGCTTACGGTGACGGGGCGGAGGCCTCTTCCACCGGACCCGGGCGGATCACGCCATTCTCGCAGCGCCTCCATTCCAGTCTTTCGCCGCTCAGCCGCACTGACATCTTCGCCCCTGGCGCCCCGATCACTTCCAGCGGCACGTCCAGCGACACCTCGTCCTCCACGCAGCACGGCACCAGCCAGGCCACGCCCGTAACCGCCGGCGTCCTCCTGCTGATGCAGGAGTACCACCTCCGGGTCAAGGGGACCCTGCCCTCCGTCGATCAGTTGGAAACGTGGCTTCGCAAAGGCGCCGCCGTTATCAAGGACGGTGACGACGAGGATGACAACGTCACGAACACCGGCCTGGAGTTCCACCGCCTGGACGCCCTCGGCGCGATGGAAGCGATGGCGGCAAACTTCACCGATAGCTTCAGCGTGAGCGGAACCGTGACGGAGAACGGCGCGGGCGCGAGCGGCGTCACCGTGAGCGCCGGCGGCAAGAGCGCCACCACCGCCGCCAACGGAACCTACACCATTGTGGGACTTGCGGCCGGGACCTACTCGGTAGTGCCCGCGCGGGCGGGCGTCACCTTGGCGCCGGTGTCCAGGTCGGTGACGGTAGGGCCGAACCAGACCGGCGTGGACTTCACCGCGACGACGCCCTCCGAGCGCTTTACCGTGAGCGGCGCCGTGACGGAGAACGGCGCTGGCCTGGGCGGCGTCACCATTAGCGCGGGCGGCGCCACAACGACGACGGCCCCGAACGGCAGCTACACTCTCTTTGGTCTGCCGGTTGGCAATCACACCGTCACGCCGTCCCGCGTGGGATACGCCTTCAGCCCGGCAAGCCAGGCGGTTAACGTCACCGGCAATCAAACGGGGATCAATTTCACGGCCGGCGCGCGGGCCTCCAGCAGCGGGCTCAGCATTCGCGGCGTGGTGACGGAAGGCGGCGTCGGGGTTGCAGGCGTTGTAGTGAACGCGGGCGGCCACTCCGCCGTCAGCGGCGCGGATGGGGCCTACGCCCTCACCGGGCTGACTGCCGGTTCCTACACCGTCACGCCGGTCCGCTCCGGCTATACCTTCACCCCGGGCGCGCGCGCGGTCAACCTGGCGGCGGATCAGTCGGGCGTGGACTTCGCCGGTGTGAAGTCGGGTCTCAGCATCCGGGGCCAGGTGACGGAGAACGGCGTCGGCCTGGCCGGAGTCACCGTCAGCGTCGCCGGGCAGTCGGCGGCGACAGCGAGTGACGGCAGCTACGCGCTCTCCGGCCTGGCCGCCGGGACGTACATCGTCACCCCGACGCGCGCCGGACGGACCTTCAATCCCGCCTCGCGGACCGTGGCGCTGAACTCGGACCAGAACGCCGTCGACTTCACGACGGGCGCTTCGACGTTCACCATCCGCGGAACGATCACCGACGGAGCCGCCGGCCTCGGCGGCGTCACCGTAAGCGTGGGCGGCCGCTCCGTGGCCACCACCAGCGACGGGGCCTACAGCGTCACGGGCCTTGCGCCCGGCAGCTACACGGTCGCCCCGTCGCGCTCCGGCCGCACCTTCACGCCGGCCTCGCGCTCGATAACGGTGGGACCCGACCAGAACGGCGTCAACTTCACGACGCTCTCCCAGGTCTTCTCCATCAGCGGCGTGGTCCGCGAAGATGGCGCCGGAGTGCGGGGCGTCACCGTCTCCGCCGGCGGGCGCTCGGTTCAGACGGGGAGGGGCGGCGTCTACACCCTCAGCGGCCTCGCGGCGGGCGTGTACACCGTGGCTCCGGCCGAGTCGGCGGGCGTCACCTACAGCCCCCCAGCACGAACCATAACCCTGGGTCCGGACGCCCGCAACGTGGACTTCGACGGCTCCTCCGGCCCGAGGCTGGTCTCCGTGAAGCTCACTGCCACGCAGCTTAAAGGGACGACCTTCACCACCGGCTCCGTCCACTTCGACAAACCGGTAACGTCCGCCACGGTGGTGACGCTCGCCACCAGCAACCCCGAGGCCACCACCATCTCCACCACGGCGGTGAAAGTGGCGAAAGGGAAGTCGTCGGCGCGGTTCACCATCCGGGCGCGCGGCGTGCGGACCATGACCGAGGTAACGATCTCCGCGAGCTTCAGCGGCGCCACGGCCGAGGCGCTGCTTACGGTAGTGCCGCGGTCTTCCGCCAGCAGCCGGGCGCGGTAACCTACGGCCCGTTCGGCAACGTCCACCCGGCAAACAGCCCGGGCCGCGATCTCATCCAGGGATGAGATTGCGGCCCGGGCTGTTCCTGTTCGGGCTGGCGGGACCGGAGTGAGCGGCTTAATCCGTTACAGCAGCTCTTTGATTACCTGGCCGGTGTCCTGCGGCAGAACATACTGCGGGCGGCCCGTAGTGTCCTCGAAGGCGAGGTCGCGGCTGATGCCCAGGTGGTGGTAGACCGTCGCCTGGAGGTCGGCCGGGCCGATGGGACTCTCGGTGGGGTACTCCGACGTACCATTCGTGGCGCCGATCACCTGGCCGTGTTTGAAGCCGCCGCCCGCCAGCAGCAGCGAGCTGGCCTGGCCCCAGTGGTCGCGGCCGCCGTCTTTGTTGATGCCCGGCGTGCGGCCGAACTCACCGGCGGCCACCACCAGCGTGTCTTCCAGCATCCCGCGCTGGTGCAGGTCTTCGATAAGGCAGGCCATCATCCGGTCGTGGCGCGGCAGCTTACTGTCCATCGCGCCCTTGATGTTGCCGTGGTCGTCCCAGTAACCGGTGTTGCAGACCACGAAGCGGGAGCCGGCTTCAATGAGCCGCCGCGCCAGGAGCGCGTTCTCCGCCCAGCCGCCACCGTACCACTCGCGGACCTTCGGGTCTTCTTTGCTGAGATCGAAGGCGGCGTGCGCCTTGCCGGAGACGATCATTCCCAGCGCTTTCTGCTGGATGGCGTCGAGTTGCGTCTGCGCCGCGGCCCGGTCCACGTCGCGGCGCACGCGATCCATGTCTTTCAGCAGGCTCTGGCGGCGCAGCATCCGCAGGTTTTCCATGCCCTTCAGCGGCATCAGGTCGTTCGTTTTCGCCACGGGAAGCTGGGGGCCCTCATTGCCGTAGCTCTCGTCGCCGGTGCGGATGGGGTGGTATTGCGCGCCCAGGTAGGACGCGCCGTGGTACCCGAAGCCGCCATCGTTCATGATGACGTACGGAGGGACGTCCGGCTTGCGGGCGCCCAGCGCGCGCGAGGCGATGGAGCCCATCGAGGGGAAGCGCGGGGCCTGGTCCGCGCCCGTAGCGCCGAGGTAGCCGGTGAGGAGCCAGTGGGTCGCCGCGTAGTGGTCGTTGTTCGGGTGGTTGAACCCGCGATGGATGGTGATCTTGTCCATCACCTTCGCCATGCGCGGCAGCAGCTCGCAGATCTCCAGGCCGGGGACGTTGGTCTTGATGGGCTTGTACGGGCCCCGCACCTCGGCCGGCGCCTCCGGCTTCATGTCGTAGGTGTCGAGCTGCGTCTGCCCGCCGTGGAGCCAGATCAGGATGACGCTCTTGTTGCTGCGCGACGAGCCGCCCGTCTGCGCCGCCTGCGCGGCCTCCAGGCGGAGGACGTCCGCGAGCGAGAGGCCGAGCACGCCCAGGAACCCGGTGCGGATAAAGTCCCGGCGGCTCGTTCCGTCACAAAGGCGTTGAGTGGGTCCGGTGCGGATTTCCAGCATAAGGTGTCGTCCAATCTCCAGCGGTAAGGCGGCGCCAACCAGTCTACGTCAAAACTCGCCCGCCAGCCTCCGGCAGCCTGGTTGCAGCCTGCTTGTTCAGAGTAGTCGGCGCTCCACCGGTTACAGGAAAGCCCGCCGGAACGGACCGGGCGCGCAACATTCAACCTTTTCGCAGGAAAGCTGGCGGGGGAAGCTCACCACGGAGACACGGAGTCACTGAGGATTCACGGAGAAGAATTGAACCGCAGAGGCGCGGAGACCCCGAAAGCATCCGGGGCAGGCGCAGAGAGGGGAAGGGAGGTTTGGACAGGATCAACGGGATGAACTGGATGGGAAGGGCGGGGATGCGTCAAGCATCGCGGTGATTACCACCGAGACCCCACTCTGCATCCCGTCCTCTCCCCAATCCCGTCCATCCTGTTCATCCCGTCCAATACTTCTCTGTCTTCTCCGTGAATCCTCAGTGTCTCCGCGTCTCCGTGGTGAAAAATCACTCGGTTTCCAGCGCGAAGATATCCCGCTCCACCTGGGCGAACTGGATACGGGTGGCGTGAACCTGCGCACTGAGGCGGGAGAGGCGTTTGTTGGTGGCCGGGCGCGGGCGGAGCGCCAGGGCGGCGACGGACCATGCCAGCCCGGCGGCTCCGGCCACTGCGGCCGGGATGAGCGCGCCGGGCACGGGGGCCAGCGCCGTGTGCAGCGCCAGCGAAGTGGTGGCCGCCGCGGTGATGGAGAGGCCGCTGGCGGGGTTCAGGCTCCAGCTCACCGGCGTAGCGCGGAGGTCCCGGTGGCGCGCCTCCAGCAGCGACTGAAGCTGCCGGAGCTGCCGCTCCAACTGGAGGCGCTGGGTCCGCCGCTCGCGGAGGAGCCGCGCTCGGGCGCGCCAGAGGATCAGCAACACCGGATACAGCGCCTGCTGTCCCGCCGGACTGCGCCCTCCCAGCGGGAGCCGCAGTCCCCCGGCCGGTCCCGCATGCGGCAGCGGCAGCGGCAGCGGCGCGCGGGCCGTGGCGGTGGCCAGGGCCCGGCACCCGGCGGGCTGCTGAAGGAACATCTCCAGGGTAAGGGCGAGATCCGGGCTGGAGCCGTCTTCGGCCATGCGCTCCGGACAGGGCAGCATGGGGTTGTCCCAGGCTTCGAGGGCAAGATCGAGCACCCGACGCTGGCGCTCCGGGTCGGCCATCTGCCATGCCTGCCGCAGGTAAACGGTGAGCACGGCGCGCTCCCGCTGGCTTACCGCGCGGGGACCCCGGATCAGCGGCGGCATGCCCAGGCGCTGGCCGGCGTGGTCCAGCAGCGCGTCATCGCTCGCGGCGGGGAAGATGCCCCAGGTGGTGGCCCCGCACAGGCGGGAGAGGCAGCGGAGGATTTCGACCGGATCGGAGCCGGGGCGGGCGCCGCACTCCAGCTCCACCTGCCGCATCTCGTCCGGGGTGAGTTGTCGCAGGATTTGCAGCATAAGGATGGGTGGAAGGGCAGGGTCGAGTTGAATAACGGCCGTCGCGGCGCCGGGGTTACGCACCTCACTAGCGGCGCCGGAATTGGCCCGGTCTTCTTCCCTTATTATAGTTCGCCCTCCCAATGCCGCGGAAGACTGGGAAGAGCCGCCCGCAGCACGACGCCGAGCTCGGCGCTGGTTATCGCTCCTGCGTAGAGGAAGTTGGGGCGCTCACCTCGGAAGCACACTCAGCGGCAAGACTTCCGGCCGCAGTACCAGCAGGGGAGACGGCGGCCCGGTCGGGTGGCCGGCGGGGAGGGGTGTAAGGATGCAATCACTGGCGACCGTGGGCTACGAGGCCGCGACGATGCCCAGCTTCCTGGAGACTTTGCAGCAGGCAGGGGTGGAGCTGCTGGTCGATATCCGCGCCGTCGCCAGCTCGCGCCGCCCCGGATTCGCAAAGACCCGGCTGACGGCGAACCTGGAGGGCGCGGGGATCGGTTACCTGCACCTGCGGGGCCTGGGCACGCCCGCCGAGGGGCGCGCCGCAGCGAGGGCGGGCCGCTACGACGAGCTGCGGCGGATCTACGTGGAGCACCTCGCCACCCCGGCCGCCCAGGATGAATTGGAAACCCTGGCCGAGCTGGTCCGCTCCGGACGGCGCATCTGCCTGCTCTGCTTCGAGGCGGACCCGGCTCACTGCCACCGCAGCCTGGTCGCCGCAGCCCTGGCCGACCAACTGCCGCTTCAGGTAACCCACCTGGCCCCGGGAAACGAGGCGGGGTAGGAGCGGAGTGCAACCCACCCGCTCCTACGGGTGGAGACGGTCTCTTAGGACTTCCGGGTGCGGCGACCGCGCAGGTTTCCGTACTTCTTGCGCCACATGCGATGTCCCGCGTGGCTCGAGGCCATTTCGCACGTCCAGAGCACCGGAGAGAGGCCCGCCATCAGTAGTTTACGTGTGAACTTCATTGGAGTTTCCCGTTAAGCCCGAAGTAATCGGAGTGTTGTGTTACGCAGTGATCGGGCGAAAGGGCGCGGCCCCTGGGGCGGAACCGAAGCGGAGATGTCTCGCGTTTCGGTAGCTCGGCCGCCCTGCCCGCGCTGTAAGAGCGTGAGGTTAGGCCCGGAGCTTTGCGCCTGCCCTCTTTCGAGGGAGTTGCCGGTTCGTTTCGCCAACAGTTGGAAGGTCGATCTGTTCAGCCGTTGGTCTACGCCATCCGCTGTCCAACTCCTCGACCCAATGGCTATATACGGCAGCCGTTCGTCATCCGCAAGAGCTACGCGGCAATTCCACCAAAAGGATGAATGGCGCGCCGAAAGATGCGGAGCGGCGCGCCGCCTGGTCCATGCTGCAACGAGGAAAACCGTGCCGCCCGCTCACTGGCGGAGTGGTGAAGCAGTAACTATCTGGAATTCCCAGCCGCCGGGCTCCGTATGATTAGGCAAACGTTACTGTGGGGACAGAACCAGGGGGTAGCTGTCATCCACCCCATCCGCCCGGCTTTCCGGGCACTCGGAGAGGCCTGTCATGCAGCCCGGCGCCAAACATCGATCTGGAAAACCCCCGAAGCTTTCCGCGAGCGGCCATCGCCAGGCCTTGCGACGCGCCGTCCGCATCCGCTACCTGAACGCGCGCCTGGTGCGCGACACCCAGCACGCGCACCGGGCGGGCGTCCATGCCCCGCCCGCCGAAGGCCAGAACTATCCCAACGGCTTCCAGCGCGACGCCGCCCAGCGACTGCGGCGCGCGCTGCAGACGTTCTGCCGCACCCTCTACCACGGCCCCTGCTGCTACGGCCCCGTCCATGCCCTCATGGACCTCAGCCGCGCCAAGGCCCAGCACCAGGGTGCAGCCACACCCGCTCCGCTCAATCCACAAGCGGCCGAAGATCTCTGCGAAGAAGACGGGCAGCCCAAGTAAGAGCCATCTAGCGCTTTGGCTGCCCACACCTCCCACCGCCGTTACCGACCCAGAGCCGCGCCCAAACCCCAGTCCGCCGCAGGCGGACCCCTGTGGTTCCCCTGGCCGGGTGCCCACTTGTGGGCGGCGAACAGCTCGACGGCGCTCCGCCGGGCCCGTGAACGCTCGTCCTGTTCTCCCTGCCCCGCCGCGACGCGGGAAGCTGGCCACGAGACGGCAGCCCGGAGGGAGCGGCTAGTCCCGCGCTGTTTGCGGGACGTCAGAGCGACCGGGAGGGCCAACCGTCGCGGGAGGGCCCGGTGGAGCGACTAGGGCTCGGGTCGACCCACGGCAACACATCCAAGCCCTCCGCCCAGAACCCCCAGCCCCAGCAAACAACAAAGCCCGGCCGTCCTCCCTCCCTCCTCAACGGAAGGCCGGGAAGACAGCCGGGCTCACGCCACGCGTCGCTTGCCGCTCGGCGGTTACGCCGCCTGCTCCTCGTAGAACTCCTGGATGTGCTCGTACACCCCGTCCGGGAACTTCAGCTCCCGGTAAACGTTGCAGGCCCCCGGGTTGTCCGCATCCGGGCAGATCGGGAACTCCTGCTGCGCCTGCCACTCCAGAATGCGCTCCCGCTTCGGCGGGTTGTAGTCCCGGCCGTTCACCTGAACCACCATCGCGCGCGCCTTCGCCTCATCCTGCTCCGGCTGGTTCGCCAGCAGCCGCACCAGCTCGTCCTCTTCCAGGAAGTGCCGGGCGATCATCGCGAACGTCAGCCGGCCGTAGTGGCCCACGTCCGTCCCCGCCTCCAGGGCGTCCAGCAAGTGCGCCATCATCGGCGAGTCCCGCAAGTTCTCGCTCGGACCGCCGCCGTTCGTCTCCTGTTCAGTGTTATTCGAAGTCTGGGTTTTCCCGCTCATAACAGTCTCTCCTCCCGCTCCTTTATGGCCGGGAGGAGCTAAACTCAAACAACTGTTTGGTTCATCCCGTCGCCCTCCACGCTCCAGACACCTGTACAGCCAACAGCGCCTCCTCGGCCCGCGCACGTTTGCATTCGTCATTCGCAAATCGTCATTCGCACTTCCAGACGTCCTCCGCGGCCTATCCCCCGAGGTTCCAAAGGCGAAGAGTGATACGATTGCAGAGGGCAAGGACAGACAAGCAGAGGAGTGGTTCCGTGAAGATTCACGAATATCAGGCCAAGCAGATCTTCGCCCGGTATGGGGTTCCCATCCCGGCCGGAGACGTGGCCAGCACGCCCGCTGAGGCGCGGGCGATTGCAGAGAAAATCGGCAAGCGCGTGGTCGTCAAGTCGCAGGTGCACGTGGGCGGACGCGGCAAGGCGGGCGGCATCAAGCTCGCCAGCAACCCGGACGAGGCCGAGCAGGTCGCCTCGCAGATCCTGGGGATGGACATCAAGGGCCTCACCGTGGAGAAAGTCCTGGTGGAAGAGGCCTGCAACATCGCCCAGGAGTACTACCTGGGCATCACGCTCGACCGCGCCGCGCAGAAGAACCTGCTGATGGTGAGCGCTGCGGGCGGCATCGACATCGAAGAGGTGGCCGAGTCCACCCCCGAGAAGATCGCCCGCATCCACATCGATCCCGCCGTCGGCCTGCGCGAGTACCAGATGCGGCAGGCGCTGTTCAGCGCGGGCATCGAGCGCACCGCCGTCAACGGGGCGGTGAAGTTCCTCAAAGCGCTCTACAAGGCGTACCTCGACATCGACTGCTCCCTCGCGGAGATCAACCCCCTCGTCCTCACGGGCGAAGGGACGCTCATCGCGGCGGACGCCAAGATCAACATCGACGATAACGCCCTCTACCGCCACCCGGACCTGGCCCAGTTCGCCGAGGAAGGCGAGGACGACCCGATTGAGGCGGAAGCGCACCGGCGCGGCCTCCAGTACGTCCGCCTGGGCGGCGAGATCGGCGTCATCGGCAACGGCGCGGGCCTCGTCATGGGCACCCTCGATGAGGTGAAAGACGCGGGCGGCGCTCCGGCCAACTTCCTCGACATCGGCGGCGGCGCCAAGGCGGAAGTCGTGGCCAACGCCCTCGACCTCGTCCTCTCCGACCCCAACGTCAAGGGCCTGCTCTTCAACATCTTCGGAGGCATCACCCGCGGCGATGAAGTGGCGCGCGGCATCATCGAAGGCGCGAAGCGCGTGGACGTGAAGGTTCCCATCGTCGTCCGCCTCACCGGCACCAACGCCGAAGAGGGACGCGAGATTCTGAAGAGCACGGACCTGGTCCCGGC
>Ga0216301_1000264_pt1 | contig 14584 bp, 10 predicted proteins | sample 4hB_Boncat_minus_FD_156203 | JGI IMG/M metagenome (GOLD analysis project Ga0216301, IMG submission 156203) | Terrestrial sediment cell enrichment communities for BONCAT metagenomics from Utah, United States - 4hB_Boncat_minus | ecosystem: Environmental > Terrestrial > Deep subsurface > Rock...
GGGTGAGGGAAGTCCGGATGAAGCGTGAGGGGGTGAAGGGGTGATGGAGGTGAGACCTCGCCAGGACAAGGAGCCTGCCATCAATGGACTTGGGACACGGGCTGAATCGTCGGTATTTCGCGCGACAGAGCGTCCAGAGGCGGAACCATCACCCTGTCCCCCCCCCTCGTACTGTCGGGTCGCTCGCCGTAGTGGTTCGACTCTCGGTGACGCACCTTCAGGCAGCGGCCCGACTCCTGGTCCTCCCCGGGTCCGAACGATCCCGGTGCCTCTGGGGCGGATCTGGGCGTGAAATCGCAGGTCCTTATCCCCTGGAGAGAATTCAGCCCAAGAATGTTCCGGAGCCTGGAACCACCCTCCCCGAGCGGTCTGAACAGCGCAGCCCTTAGGTCCGCGCGGAGATCGCCGCCGACCCTTGCCCTAGCCAAAGATCGAGCAGATCGCAAAGCGACCGTTTCGTTTCCTCGTAATCCATCGGCCGCGGTACCACCGACCCCACCCCGCAAGCCCGTAACGACTCGACCAACCCCGGCTCCGGGTCCTCGACCAGCGCCACCACCGGCACGTCCGCGATCAGCGGGTGCCCCCGCAAGATCCTGACGCTCACCGCCCCGTCCGCCGGCCCGCACCCGACGATCACCAACCGGGGCCTCCCCAAGCCCTCGACGGCCGACTCCGCCGCCGCCACCGACGTCGCGTGCACCAACGTGCCCTGAAGACCAGCCGCCTGAAAGGCGCGCTTGAGAAAGTAAGCGTCGTCGACGCTCGGCTCGATAAGAAGAACCGCGGGCTGTCCCAATTCCATCGCCTCTTCTGTACGGTCCCTTCCGTTCCCGTGCTTCCTGCCCCGGGTCGTGCTTTTCGGGGACGTCGAACCTGACCACCTCTGCCTGAGCCTGTTGCGAGAAGTCACTGCCTGCGCGGACTCTTCAGGCAACCAGTTGTCGGGTCGGTGTCCCACCGACCCTCGAGCAAAGCTGAGCATTCCGCCTCAAGCCACCGGATCGCCGCCGTTCCCGAACCGGATGAACCGCCTCCGGAACTCCTTCGGTTCGTACTCAACGCGCGGCGAGCAATCCCCTTTTGTTTCCGGGGGCATGTCGCCACGTGCCAAGTCCCTTATCGCAGCGGTGGCATAATCTCGGAGATGGGGGAACTCGCCCGCCGATGTCAGCGCCACTAGACTCTTGGGAAAGATGAACGTGCCGCCGAACCCCGGATCGGCCGTCGAGGGCCGCCTGCAGGAGGTCCTGGAGGCCACGACCGACTGCGTCGTGGTGATGGATCGGGACTTCCGGATCGTGTTCGTCAACCGCCGCGCGGCCGACCTAGCAGGCGTCCCGTCCGAGAAGCTCCTCGGGCTCACGCACTGGGAGGCATGGCCGGTGTCGGTCGCCACGGAGGTCGAGCGCCGTTACCGGCTCGCGATGGCGAGCGGCGACCCTCAAGAGTTCGAGTACCGCTACGTCGAGGGCGACATGGACATGTGGCTCGAGATCCACGCCCACCCTTCGGAGGGTGGCCTGTCGCTGTTCTACCGCGACGTCACCCAGCGCCGGCGGGAACGCGAGGAGCTTGACCGCGTAGTCGCCGAGTCCGACCGCCAAAAGAGACTCTACGAAACCGTTCTCTCCAACACGCCCGACCTCGAGTACGTCTGGGACCTCGACCACCGGTTCCTCTACGCCAACGAGGCTTTACTGCGGATGTGGGGCCGGACCGCCGAGGAGGCGATCGGAAAGCACTGCCTTGAGCTCGGATACGAGCCTTGGCACGCCGAGATGCACGACCGCGAGATCGAACAGGTGGTCGCGACCAAGCGCCCCGTGCGCGGCGTCGTTCCGTTCGAGGGCACGAACGGACGGAGGATGTACGACTACATCCTCGTGCCGGTGATCGGCGAGGACGGAAAGGTCGAGGCGGTCGCGGGCACCACGCGCGACGTCACCGAAAGCCGGCAATCTCAAGAGTCCCTCCGCCAGAGCGAGGAGCGGTTCCGCCTCGTGGCCCGGGCGACGCACGACGCGGTATGGGACTGGGACCTCCGGGCCGATTCGTTGTGGTGGAACGAGGGCGTGACCGAGCTGTTCGGCTACGACCCTGCGGTCGTGGAGCCGACCATCGGTTGGTGGCACGAGCACATCCACCCGGAGGACCGCGAGCGGGTCGTCCGGGGCGTCCGCCGCGTCCTCGATTCCGAGCTCTCCGAATGGGAGGACGAGTACCGGTATCTCGCTGCCGATGGCGCCTACGTGTTGGTGCACGACCAAGGCCATGTTGTCCGGGACGCTGCGGGAAAGGTCGTGCGGATGGTCGGGGCGATGGTCGACGTCACCGAGCGTCGGGCGGCGGAGGAGCGCCTGCGCGAGAGCGAGCAGCGGTTCCGGCTCATGGCCGACACCGTGCCCCAGATCGTTTGGATCACCGACGCGGAGGGCCGGGTGGAGTTCTTCAACCGGCAGTGGTCCGACTACACGGGCCAAGCCTACTGGCCCGCGACGGCGGCGGAAGTGGCCGCCACTGCTCTGCATCCCGACGACGGGGCGGAAACGAACGAACGGTTCCAGGAGGCGCTCCGTAGCGGGACCACGTTCCGCGTCGAGCATCGGATTCGTTCCGCGTCGGGCGAGTACCGCTGGTTCCTCGTGCGGGGCGAGCCGTACCGCGACCCCCAGACGGGACGCATCGCTCACTGGTTCGGCACCTCCGTCGACATCCACGACCGTAAGACCGCCGAGGAGGCGCTGTGGGTGGCGACGGGAAGGCTGGACGCCGTGCTCTCCGCCGCCGAGGTCGGAGTGTGGCACTACGACGCGGCGACCGGCACCATCGGGGCCGACGCCAACCTCGCCGCGATGTTCGGCCTCCCCGCAGAAGTGGCCCGAGAGGCTGACGCCGCAACGTTTATCGCCCAGATCCACCCCGACGACCAGGCGATGGTGGCCGAGCGGTTCGGACGCGCGGTGGCCGAAGGAACGCCGTACGAGGTGGAGTACCGGGTCGTCGGCGGCGGGCAGGAGCGGTGGGTGGTCGCGCGCGGCTTTGCTGACCGGGACGACGCGGGGCGGGTAGTTCGGATGCCCGGGGCGGTGCTCGACATCACCGCCACTAAGGCAGCGCAGGCGAGGGAGCGGGCGGCGCTTGAAGCCCTGGAGCGGATCACCGAAGGCTCACGGGACCACATCATGTCCGTCGACCGCGCCTACCGCTTCACCAGCTTTAACGGCGCCTACCGGGCCGAGTTCGCCCGCATCTACGGTTCCGAGCCGCAGATTGGCGAGAGCATTTTGGACCGGTTCGTCCACCTGCCGGAGGATCGTGCGAACGCTGAGGCCATGCTCGGCCGGGCGCTGGGGGGCGAACAGATGGTGCTGATCGCCGAGTTCGGCGACCCCGCCCGGGAGCGATTCCTCTACGAGTTGAGCTTCTATCCAGTGCGGGACGGGCAGGGTGCGGTCGTCGGTGCCGCCCACGTCGCGCGGAACGTGACGGAGCGCGTCCGCGCCGAAGACGCGCTGCGGGCGAGCGAGGAGCTGTTCCGGACGGTTTTCGAGGAGGCCCCGGACGACGCCATCGTGGTGACGGACGCCGAGCGGCGGATCTTGGCGTGGAATCCGGCGGCCGAGCGAATCTGCGGGTGGACCGCCGAAGAGGCTCTCGGGCAGCGCTTCGACCTGATCTTCACCCCGGAGGACTGCGTCCAAGGGGCACCGGAGTGGGAAACCGAGACGGCGGCCCGGGACGGCAAGGCGATCGACGAGCGCTGGCACCTGAAAAAGGACGGCTCCCATTTCTGGGGTAGCGGCACCACGAGCGCCCTCCGCGCTTCCGATGGGAGCGTGCGTGGCTACATGAAAGTGTTCCGCGACGCCACCGAGCGCCGCGAGCTCGAGCGGGTGCTGGAAACGAGGGTGGACGAGCGCACTCGCGAGCTCGTGGCGAAAAACCAGGAGCTTGAGGGTTTCACCTACTCCGTCTCCCACGACATGCGCGCCCCCCTTCGGGCGATGGTGGCCAACGCCCGGATCGCGCTCGAGGAGGAGGGGCCGAAGCTCTCCCCAGAAGGGCGGCACAACCTCGACCGGCTCGCCAATGCGGCGGTCCGGATGTCCGAGCTGGTAGACGACCTGTTGCAGTACGCGCGGCTCGGCACGCGCGAGCTCCGTCGCAACCAGGTGGACCTCGCCCAACTGGCGCGGGACACCGCGCGGGAAGTGGTCGCCGACCGCCCTGAGTGCGACCTCGTCCTGAACGTAGCCTGCGAAGCCACCGTCGACTGTGACCCCCGCCTAATCGGCATGGCCCTCCACAACCTTCTCGACAACGCGTGCAAGTACCGGAAGGCCGACGAACCGGCCAAGGTGGACTTCCGGTGCGAGGAGAGGGAAGGAGAGCGCACCTTCTCCTTGCGCGACCACGGCATCGGCTTCGACATGCGGTACGCCCACAAGCTTTTCCAGCCATTCGAGCGGCTCCATCGCGAGGAGTACGCGGGCACCGGAATCGGCCTCGCCAACGTCAAGCGGGCAATCGAGCGTCATGGCGGCCGCGTGTGGGCCGAAGGCGAGCTTGGAAAGGGTTCGACCTTCTACTTCACCCTTCCTTGACCGGCGGAAAACGGCGGGACGGCTCCCCCTGACCCGTTGGCGTCTAGAGGACCGTTTCCGGCCGCAAAACTTCCTCGCGCACCCCGCCCCGCAAGACCTAGCCTCGTCGGCCGGACCAGAGCGACGGCACGCTGACATCGCACCCCCGTTTGGCGCTTTTTCGTTAGCAACCGGCAGACGAGAGACGGGCCGCTCCCTCTTCAGGGAGCGGCCCGCGCATGCTGACTCTCGATCTGCGCCGCAAAGGAACCGGCCAAACTGAGCGAATGCTTGCCTCGAACTAGCCTTGGCGCTATTTTGGGCGCTATTTGTGGTTGCTCAGGGAAACCCCGACCAGCACCGCGCACATGCCAGCAATGACGCCGATAAGGATGCCCATGCTAAGGCCGGTGCCCGTGCCCGCGACCGTGCCCGCTGCCGATGCCGCGACTTCGCGTGCCGATTGGGCGGTCCCGGCGGCCACGCCTGTGGCTGCCCCGGTGGCCATAGCGGCCGCCTCGCGCGCCGACTGCGCCGTTCCCGCCGCCATTCCCGCGGCCGCGCCGCTGGTGGCGGCCGCCGCTTCCCGGGCGGCCTGCGCGCTCGCCGCCGCCATTCCCGCCGCGGTCCCGGCGGCGGTGGCCACTTCTTCGCGGGCGGCTTGGGCCGTACCCAGGGCGATGCCCTGGTTCTGAGCGTCGGAAGTACTGGTCTGATCGTTGTCCATTCTGGTCTCCTTGACTTTCAAAGCAAAGAGGGCCCCACGACTGGAGCCCACTCAGGGTTGGACCTACGCCGCCGGAATATGTTCTTGCTCCGGGACGCCACTCATCGGGCACCGCGAACAAAGTAGGGCTTGGCCCAGTCCCACCTGCTACGTGCAAGTTCGTTAGCGTTGAAGTTGGCGTAATCATCGTGCTACCTATCTCAGCTGGAATGTGACCAACATGACAACCCTAAAGAAATCTGCCGTAATCTCGGCCCTCACCCTCGTCTTCGCCACCGGCTTCCTCGCCACCAGCGCCCACGCCCAGGACAACACGGGCGGCGGAGGCGGACAAACCCAGGGCGGTGCGGCCCAAGACGACCGCGACGACAGCCCGGACATCGGCTGGATCGGACTCGCGGGTCTGGCTGGCCTGCTCGGTCTCCGGCGCAAGCAAGAAGTCCACCGCCACGTCGACGCCCCCGGGACCACCACTCGCTAAGTCGTCCGGGACACCACGAGCCACGGGATCGGACGGGAGAAAGAGCACCCGTCCGATCCCGTGGCTCGTGGTGCGGTTACGTTTCCCGGCCCCGGTTTCCTGAGATTCTAGGATCTCGCCAGTTGGCCGAAGCGCGCATGCGCCCTCTCTGCTTCCTGGCCTGAAGATGGCTCCCAGCCACCCTTCTCGCCGAGGGTGCCACGTCCTTCATGAGGGCAAGGACCCCGCGAGGGAAGGGGTAGGGCGCCGACCGAATCATCAGTATTCCGCGTGGCAGGGCGGCCGGGGGCGGAACATTACACTGTCCCCTCCTCCCCCCCTTATACTCTGGGGTCGGTCGCCGCGGGGTTCGACTTTTGCCTGCCCTGAGGCACGAAGGGTGCCTGCCCGGACTTCGGCATGCTTCAGAAATCCAAGCGACGTCCGCTGGCCACCATTAATGAAGGGCCAGGATTCCAAGTGCTCGGCGGGCAGCTTCGCCCGCCGAGCAGCTTTGGACGGGGCTCGCCTCCGGCACCCACCCTCCTTAGACACTGCGGCTTATGACTGGGAGTTGCCTGCCCCTTTTCCCTTACGAGAGCCCATCGAGCGCCGCCGCATGAGTCCCGCGATGCCCAGTCCCAAGGCGGCGATCGTCGCCGGTTCCGGAACGGGGCTAGGGGAGTAGTGCCACGCGACCGCCCGGAACCCGTTGGAATCGTACGCGCCAACCGCCGTAATACCGGTAACTTCGCCCGCCTCGTCGCGGCGCACGTGGATCCCGTTCACCCAGACGGTATTCAGACCCGCCAGGAACCCAACCTCACTCAGGTCGAAATGGCTGCGGCTCTCGAGGTCCCAAATGTGGGCGGCCAGCCCGGACCCTCCCCCTACCGCGAATCCGTGATCGATGCCGCGGACCGACGCGGCTCCCGTTCCGGCAAGCCATCCAGAGAGTTCAGAATCGTAAACTGCCGCCCCCGAATCCCTTTGCGCCCGCCAAAGCGCGACCCCATTGTACGTGCTGAGATTGGTGTGTCCGCCAATAAGGTAGTCACCGTCCCGATCCGTACCTGCGGATATGGCAAGCGAAGTGGTCGCCCCTGCTGGAGTGAGGTCCTGGAACGACCAACTCGTCCCCCGCCAAAACGCCCCGTGCACCGCTTGCCCACTAAACTTCACGTCGCCCACCTGGATTCCCAAGCCTTCCGTCCCGGCTCCGGCCCAGATGTGAGAAGACAGGGAGCCCGAAGGCCGGAAGTTGGAGTAGCTGCTGGCCGAGCCCTGCCATCGAGCCGCGTGGCCGTCGACGAAGCCGTATTGGTACTGACCAATGCCTGCGTAAACGTCGCCACCGCTTGCGCGGGAGGGCAGAAGGTCAGTGAACACGCCCTGTTCGTTCCAGTAGCCAGGCCGGTAGGAGCCCCCCGACTCCGACGAGCCGAAGAACCCACCGTTAACATGGTTCACATGGCCAGATCGGTCGAGGGCGGTGAAGGCGCCCCCCAGGGACCAAGTCATCGCTTTCGGTCCGGCACTGCTAGGATGAACGCCGTACCCTCCGATGCCACTGGCCCCAACCGAAGTAGCGAAGGACTGATTGTAGCCATCGGGGTGAAGGTCTTCCACACTCCACCGGGACATGTTCCAGATCTGCGCCACGGAGCTTGAGGCGGCCATAACTCCAGCCCCGACGGCAATCATGCGTGGAAGTCTCATGACCGGATTGTAGCACTGTTTTAGCAATTGCCAAACCCGTCAGCTGGCGTCGGCGTCGCCAGCACCTACGGCACCGGCACCACCACGCCTGAGATTTCGTGCGGTCGCACCGAAGCACCTCGTAGGGCTGCTCCTCACAAGGCGAAAATCCAGCAGGCGGGCACCCGATAATCCACGTTCTCCCCTCCATAGCTAAAGACCTTCCACCACCTCGGTGTATCCATCGCCGCTCCCGGCGACGCACCCTCACCCAAGAGTGAACCAGAACGTCGCGCCTTGTCCTGGCTCCGACTCCGCCCACACCTGCCCGCCGTGGCGCTCGATCGCCCGCTTCACGTTGGCCAGGCCGATTCCGGTTCCCGCGTACTCCTCGCGGTGCAAACGCTCGAACGGCTGGAAAATCTTGCCGACGTACGACATATCGAAGCCGATCCCGTTGTCGCGAACGAAGTAAGCCCGCTTCCCATCGAGTTGCTGGACGCCCAAGTGCACGGCCGAGGCCGCCTCTTTGCGTCGGTACTTGCAAGCGTTCTCGAACAGGTTCTGCAGAGCGATTCCGACCAAGTGGGGGTCGCACTCGACGAACAGCTCAGGATCGAGGTCGATACTGACTTGGCAGCCGCTGTACTCGGCATCCATCTCCCCCGCCACGGCCTCCGCGAGGCTTGCCAGGTTCACCGTCTGCAGCACAAGCTCGCGCCGCCCTAGGCGCGCGTGCCTAAGAAGGTCGTCGATAAGGTTCCCCATGTTCACCGCTGCCTTCGCGATGCGTTCCAGGCGCTCTCGCCCTTCCAAGGAGAGCCGGCCCCCTTCGTCCTCCACCACCATCATCGCGTTCGAGGCCATGGCCCTCATGGGCGTGCGCATGTCGTGGGACACGGAGTACGTGAACCGCTCCAGTTCGAGGTTGCGCGAAACCAGGTCTTCGGTTCGCCGCGCCACCTGCACCTCCAGCGCCACGTTCATCCCCTCCACGAGCCGCCGGGTGAGCACCGCTTCCGTCACGTCCACCCCGTGCGTCAGTACGCCCGTGATCGTGCCTTCGGCGTCGCGCGAGGGATGGTAGGAGATGTCGACGAACCTTTCCTCCAACCGGTTGTCCAGGGCACGCCGCAGCACGACCGGCCGTTCCCTCACGAAGAACGGCTCGCCGGTGTCGAACACCCTTTGCAGGATCTCCACGTACCCCTGCCCCGCGATCTCGGGCAGCGCCACCGCGAACGACAGGCCCAGAATGGGCCGCCGCCCGATAAGGCGGTAGTAGGCATCGTTCGCGTAGGTGAACGTCAGGTCCCGGCCGTCGAGCAGCGCGACGAACGCGGGCGCGTCCTCCACGAGCGAAAGCAGCTTGGTTCGCTCGGCACGAAGTTCAGCGCTCAGCTTCTCTCGCTCTCGTTCGTGGTGCTTGCGCACGGTGACGTCCTTCACGATCTTTCCGAATCCCGCCAGCCGTCCCCCCTCCTCGATTGGGTAGATGGAGACCTCGGCAATGAAATGCGAGCCGTCTCGGCGAACCCTCGGTCCCTCCTCGTGGAAGACACTTTCCTCATGCGCCCTCTCCAGGTTGCGCTCGGGATGGCACCGCTCCTGGTCTTCCTCGGTGTAGAGCATGCGGAAGTGCTGGCCGATCGCCTCCTCGGGCGAGTACCCCTTGAGACGTACGCACCCCTCGTTCCACGTTGTGATCACCCCCCTCGGATCGAGCGCGAAAACCGCCTGGTCGGTGAGGCTGTCCAGAAATAGGCGAAGGACGGGGTCGCTCTCGACGCGATGGGTCAGGTTCGGATCGTTCATGGGGCGGCCTGCGGCCCCTTAGGCAGCAAGCACATGCCGAATGTTCCTGGGTAGTGCGCTACCCGCTCACGAGTAGCGCATTATCCGAATCGCTTCTCGAAACGGTCTTCCGGTGCTCACGGTCGGTTTCGCTCAAAGCACGGTACGCTGTTAGAGCGGCAGGCACTGCCGTGCTTAAGCTTGTCCTGAGCTGTCCGCTATTGAGCGGAACTCTTCTCTTCAACCTTGGCCGTTGGGAGAGGAATGTCGAATTTATACACAAAAAGGTTCGCGAAGGCGCTGCTCGCGGAATACTCTCACGAGGGCACGTTCGATTGCACGGTCGAGAGCCAGGAAGAGGCCGAATCCCTAGTTCTCGAACTGGTCGCTCTCGGCTGCCGGGCCGAGAAGCTACAGGGGCTACTGACTGTGCGCGTGACATGCGCGGATCCCGGGGTACCCATGGACAAGGGATCGAAAGAAGCCGCGGGGAGCGTGTAGCGATGGTTTGGACGCGTGTATCGGACGTCGAAATGCCGCACCTAGCCCGCGTGGTGTCGCGGCGCGCAAGCCACAGCGGGGTCCGGGGCTTCGACCTCGAGGGAGTTCTGGACGATTATTGGGGGCCGCTCGCCTACACCACCGACGACGTCTCCGACGTGGCGGTTTTCTACGGGCACGATCTGGTGCTTTCGGACTGCCCCTCATGCGGCTTCCGTCCCGCCAAAGTCGAGAACGGCATGTACTTTGTTGGGCGCGGAGCCTACCTGTCCCCCTGGGTTCCCTAAAGCTTCAGTGCCGGCTCCTGGACGAGCAACCGGGCTCGTCCCGGCCCCTTCAAACTGGGGATCGCCCGCCTCCGGTTGTTGCTCTATCGCTCTAGTCAGTGAGGTTTCGAGTAGGGCTAGGTTACTTCCGCAACTCCGGCAGTGACGTCGGCTTGCGGGTTCCTTGTCGAGCACGGCAGCCGAAGCCGGCCCAAACCTGCGGGGGGCATCGCTGACAGGAGTGGGGCTGCGAAACTTGCAACGAGCATGGCCAAACCCCGCCGATCTTAGTTCGCGACGCCGTGCCATGATGACGGCGTGCGCAGAGTACGGCATGCCGAAGCAGGGGATCTCTCGGACCTGGAGGCGCTGTACGCCCACCTGAACCCCGCCCGCCCCCTCCTGACGACGGACGACGCGCGCCGCATCCTGGACGAGATCCTGGAGAACCGCGCTTTCCACCTGTTCGTGTGCCACGCCGACGGCCAGATGGTCTCGTCCTGCATCCTCGCCCTCATCCCGAACCTCATGCACGGCGGCCGCCCCCACGCCCTGATCGAGAACGTCGTGACCCACGCGGACCACCGCCGCAAAAGCCACGGCCGGGCGGTGATCCAGGCGGCGCTCGATCACGCCTGGGAGCAGCGCGCCTACCAGGTCATGCTCCTGTCAGGCCGCAAGGACCCTTCCGTCCGGGCGTTCTACGAGAGCTGCGGGTTCGAGACCGGCCTCAAGACGGGCTACCTCGCCCGCTCGCCATGGGAGTCGTAGCCGGGTGTGGATTACGCAAGCCTCAGGATAGCCTGCCCTGAGGCACGAAGGGTGCCTGCGCGGGCGGTGGTAACCAAACTTGGCTCCCTTTGTCCCCTGGTCTACAGATGTCTTAGACTCGCCAAGTGAAAGAAGCGGCCCTATAATCCAGTCAGGATGAGTGGATCGCAATTCGTGTTACTCGCCCTCGTCCTGGTAACCACGTTGGGCTCTTTTCTCTCTTCGACGGGGAGTCCTCGGTGCCGTCCCACCATCGGCCGTTCCGCCCTGGCGTTCGTCGTCCCCGTTCTGTGGGCACTTCTTATCGTCTTTCTGCCTGCGGGAGTTGTGGCTGCAGTGCTGCGCAACGAATCGATTTGGCCTGTTCTGCTGATACTGTTCGTGCTCGGCGCCCCAGCCATGTTTGTGGCAACGATCGTCGTCTGGGTCGACGGGGCGTTAACGGGCGACCTTCAAGACTCTTTGCGCTCGTTGCCCCACCGGTTGGGCAAAAGATCACGTGACAGACCGTAGGCTGCAGGACTTGGCACCCTTTAAAGGTTGGAGAGCAGGGGCCCTTTGGTCGGCCGTTGGCTCAGCGTCGCCCCGCCTACTCAGCATAATTCGCCTTGGCATCGCGCTCAGCGAGCCGAAACTAAGGCATCGAACGCTACCTAAGATCTCCTTGCGCCGCCGGGATCCCTCGTGCAGTGTCGATGCCCATTGCAGCAACAAGCTTAAGTCCTGCAATATCTGCTCAGCTCAGATCGCCGTCTTCGTCCGGCAACGGCGGGATCCTCGGCTCGGAATCGGGAACTCGCCGAATCGAGAACGTCTGATAAAGGCTCGCGATCCGATAGAGGACGTCTTGGCCGGGAGTGCTTGGGAAGATCACCCACACGCTCGCATCGCTGTCCCCAGGGCGCAACACCTTTACCCCCGGCAGCAGAGCCTTGAGCTTTGCGCGGTACGCCGCTAGCGACCGATCCATTAAGCCCGTGAGCGGCTCGGTGAACTGCCCCCAGTACTGGCGGTCGGGCCAGCAGAACGGCGCGACGCTCACCAAGAACCAGCACTCCTTGCCTGGCGGCGTCGGAGCGAGATCGGCCTTCGCCAGCTTGAACTGGTGCGCCAAAACTTGCGGGGAACGGAAATAGGGGATTTCCTTGGTCGCGGGGAGGGTCGTGTACGTCGCCCACCAGTCTTGATCGTTGTACCGGATCGGTACTAGCTTACGACCCAGAAGGTTCTCGGCGTCTTGGATAGTCGGATCGGCGGGTGCAGGCATCGCTTGCGGGACGAAGACGGGCACGTGAGGATCGAACTGCAGCATGACGACTTGGTCGTCGTCGGCAAAGGGAGCGATATTGATCGAAGGCGGCGACTGCCAGTCCCAGTCGTCTCGATCCGGGAAAACAGGGCGAAGCGGTCGGGACAGGCTCTTCGACGTCAGGGTTTTCGTCCACGTCGGAAGCTCGTTGCTGGCGATGGCTGGCCTGTCCCTTCTGTCCGGCCTGTCTTTGTTCGTGAAACCGTCGGCCGTCAATCGGTACTCCAATATCGGTTCCTCGCCAGGAACTACACGTTGGCTCTGATACTCCACATCACCCCACCAAAACCAATCGAACCGGCCCAGCGTCACCCAAATGGCACCCTTCAGTGGACACTTCCACTGCAAGTACATCCTGAACTCGTCGCGAACGGTCACCTCTACGGCAGGTCTCGGAGCCTCATCCGTCGTCGAAGCTTGTGCTTGGAACCCTTGGCCCGGTTCGTCGACCTCTGCGAACAGGGTGCCCGATGCAGTTGAGAACGGTAGCTTCATTCCGCTGTACGGCACCTCGTTATCGAGGTAGTACTCGCCGTTCGTCGAGTACGGGTCCGTGTCACCACTCTCCCGAATAATCATGCGGGTTGAGTTCGCTAGTTGCACGAACCTCATCTCACCGCCACCGGCGGGGCCATTGGGTATGACGTGGGCAGCCATAAGGAAGCCAACGGTCTCCGTACCCCCTCTGCCGTTGGGGAGAGAGATGCCGGTGAACTCGACTTGCTTGAAAGCAACACGGGAAGGACCGACGATCCTTCCCGGAATTTCCCTCAGGCGTAGGCCCCCGGCTCTCGTTTCCGCACTCTTGACGATGGGGGTGCGGACGGTGCAGGCGATGCGTTTCGTCGAGGTCCCCGGCACCCATTCGCTCTCGTGGCGGTAGAACCCCTCGACGAAGATGGTGAGCGTGAACGTGCCGGGCTTGGTCCAGAAGAAAGTGATCTCCCTGTCGTTCAGCAGGGTCAGGGGATCGATCTTGCCGTGGGCGTAACCTGCGATAGGGTCTCCCGTGACCGTCCACTGGATGCCCGTGTGCCTAATGTCGGGGCTATCGACCAGCGAGAAGTGGATCCGCTCACCGCCCAAGCAGTCGATCGCGGCGGGGCCAGTGATCTCGGTTCCGCCGCCGGTTGTGTCCTGGAGTTGGGAACCTCCGGTTTTCGCCGGAGCCGGTGCGAACCCAAGGGCGAGGCCGACGCCGGGGACGAGGTAGAAGTGCTCCCATGCGGCGCAGTGGTCGACTGCACCGGCTGACATCATGTGCATGGGGGTCGTCGGCGAAGGAGCGCACGAAAGATGGTAGACGGGACTGGCCTCCCACTGGAGCGCCACTTTGGCGAATTCAGTGACCGGTTCTCGCGACGAGGGGTTCGCCGGATCCACGATCCTCCAGTGCTGGAGGTTTCCCAGGGTGCGCTCCATCCGTATCTCCCTCTGGTCGACTTTCGGGTCGAAAGTGAGACAGCACGTCGCGTCGCTGCAGCAACTCAAGGCGACGATGTCGCCGAATCGGACGGGAGAGCGGTCGGCAAGGTTTGCCGGGTTCAGTAGATGCCATTGTTCGGCCAAGGTTCTGAGCGAGCAGAACGAGACCACGCACACAGACGAGGTGCCCATCGGTGCGCCTGACAGTTTGAAGTCGGGGAACTGCGACGATTGAAAACCGATGGCGGCTCCAAAGCTCACTGGATTGGGCATGGCCAATCCTAGCCTACTTTCTGGAGCAGTCACGCGAAATCTGTAAGTTGGAAGAGACGAAGGAATTGTTAGAGTAATGGTCTGGAGCGGAAGGCGCCGGTTCTTTAGTCATTCAGTTTTGGGCGCTCAAAAACGCCCGGGGTCGTCGATGACCTTCTGTCCCTTCTGCGGAGGTTTCGGGCAGTGCCAGCACAGGTGCGTTAGCCGGGGCCGGAATTCCCTGGAACACTCGAAAAGTTCTAACGCCCCAAAATCAAACCCTGGTGATGTGAAGGTAGGAGACCCCTGCACTCACGAAGCGGACAACCCATCTTTCAATACGGGGATGCCCAACTAAACCAGACTTACGAGAAGACGCCAGACTCTACGTCGAGCCTAAAGTCTTCTCCTCTTCAATTGGATGGTCAGGATGACTGGATTCGAACCAGCGACCTCTGCGTCGCGAAAACTATCCCGCCAGCTTCGGACCTGTGGCCAGGAACTCGACTCTTCATGGGGTGGACGAAAGGAATCGTCACAGCTCCCGTAGGTTGCCGTTCACCATCCAGCTCACGCCGAACTTGTCCTTCAGCATGCCGAACTTCTCAGCCCAAAAACTGGGCTGGTAGTCCATCTCGATCACGCCGCCCTGCGCGAGGGCCCGGAACGTGCGCTCGCCTTCCTCGGCGGTAGCGAGGTTGATCGCGACGTGGACGGGCGAAAGGTCGATGGGCGGGGTGCCGGGCTGGACGTCTCCCGCGTAGAGGTGCCCTCCTCCGGGAAGCTCGAGGCGGA
>Ga0216301_1000265_pt1 | contig 14581 bp, 14 predicted proteins | sample 4hB_Boncat_minus_FD_156203 | JGI IMG/M metagenome (GOLD analysis project Ga0216301, IMG submission 156203) | Terrestrial sediment cell enrichment communities for BONCAT metagenomics from Utah, United States - 4hB_Boncat_minus | ecosystem: Environmental > Terrestrial > Deep subsurface > Rock...
CGCTCCAGAAGCTGAAGGCCGCTGGCGCGTCGGCGATCCTCGTTTTGCCAATCGAAAAGATGATGATGTGAAAAGCTTCGTCTGGAACGACCTCGGTGAGGCCGAGCGGCTTCAGGCCCTGGCGCGGCCCGGCGGGCGCAGCGACGCGCTCGTTGTGGAGACGGTGCGCTTTATCATCGAGGACGTCCGAGCGCGCGGCTGGGAGGCGGTTGCGGAGCATGCGGAGCGGCTCGACGGCGAGGCGCCCCGCTTTGTGCCCGTCGCTCCGGTCGCCGCCGAAGCGCGCCGATCCCTCGCGCCCGAGGCCGTGGAAGCGATCGAGCTTGCCTATCGCAACGTCGCAGCGTTCCACTCGGGCAGCTTGCCCGCCGAACATGAGGTGGAGACGATGCCGGGCCTCAGCGTCCGCAAGGTCTGGCGGCCGCTCGACCGGGTGGGCCTCTACGTGCCGGGCGGGAAGACGCCGCTTTTCTCGAGCCTCCTCATGCTGGCGGTGCCAGCGCGGGCAGCGGGCGTGGAGGAGATCGTGGCGGTCACTCCGCCGCGGCCGGAGGGCGGGCTAGACCCGGCCATTGCGATCGCCGCCGAGCTTTGCGGAATAGATGCCGTCTGGACGGTCGGCGGGGCGCAGGCGATCGCGGCTTTGGCCTTGGGGGCAGGGGACATTCCGCGAGTCCCGAAGATCTGCGGGCCGGGAAACGCATTCGTCGCCGAAGCGAAGAACCATCTCGCATCTCTGCCCGGCGGCCTGGCCATCGACATGCCGGCTGGGCCGAGCGAGCTGCTCGTCATCGCCGACGGCACCGCTGACGGCGAGCTGGTCGCAGCCGATCTCCTCAGCCAGGCCGAGCACGACGCGTCCGCCCAGGTGCTGCTCGTCACCACCTCCTCCGCGCTGGCCAGCGAGGTCGAGCGGCGGCTTGGCGATCTCACGCCCTCGCTGCCGAGGGCGGCGATTGCCGCGGCTTCGCTGGAAGCCGCGCGCATCATCGTCGCCGAGAACCTCGATCAGGCGGTGGAGATCGCAAACCTTTATGCGCCGGAGCATCTCTCGCTCGCGGTAGACGATCCGGACGCGCTCGTTCCGCTGGTGCGCAACGCTGGCGCCGTCTTCGCCGGCCATTATGCGGCGGAGACGTTCGGCGATTATCTCGCCGGCTCCAGCCACGTCCTTCCGACCGATGGCGCCGCCCGCGCCTGGAGCGGGGTGTCGGTCTACACTTTTCTGAAAGCCATCAGCGTTCAGCACGTCACTCGCGGCGCCGCCCGGCGGCTTGCCGCTCCGGCCGCCGCGCTCGCTCGGCTTGAAGGCCTGGAAGCGCATGCCCGAGCGGCGGAAGCGCGGCTCGAGAAGGTGCCGGCATGAGCTCGCTTGCAGCACGGCTCGCGCGGCCGGAGATCCTCGCGCTGGAGCCGTTCGACATTGCCGCGCAGGCCAATTCCGTCTTCACCGCGGACGCGATCAAGCTCGACGCCAACGAGAACCCGTTCGCGCCGCTGGTGCAGGGTGCCTTGTCCGCGAACATCAACCGCTACCCGGAGCCGCAGCCGGCTGCGCTCGTGAAGACGATGGCGGCGCTATACGGCGTCCAGCCGGAGAATGTCGTCGTCACGCGCGGTGCCGACGATGCGATCGACATCCTCGTTCGCGCCTTCTGCCGCCCGCAGGTGGACGCCGTGTCGATCTGCCAGCCGACCTTCTCGGCCTACGCGCACTTCGCCCGGCTGCAGGGCGCGCGGCTGCTGGAGATGCGCCTCAACAAGAATTTCGACTTCGACCCCGACAGCTTCATCGAGGCCGCGCGCGCGGACGCGTCGCTGAAGCTCGCCTTCATCTGCTCGCCTAACAATCCGACTGGCAACCCGGTCGATCCTCTCGACATCATCCGTGTAGCCGACGCTCTTCCGGAGACGATCGTCGTCCTCGACGAAGCGTACATTGAGTTTTCTGAGCTGGAGAGCCTCGCCGCCGAGGCCACGCGCCGCGATAATCTCGTCATCCTGAGAACGCTTTCGAAAGCCTATGGTCTGGCTGGCGCGCGCATCGGCTGCGCCATCGGAAATTCCGAGCTGATCGCCATGGCCGCTCGGGCGCTGCCGCCGTATCCGCTGCCGACGGTGTCGATCGAGGCTGCGCTGACTGCGCTGTCGCCGTCGCGCCGCTCGGTGCACCAGGAGCGGATCGAGCGGCTGAAGGCGGAGCGGGAGCGTCTGGCGGCGTTCCTGAAGGACTCGACGATCGTCAGAAGCGTCCGCAGCGGCGGCGGCAATTTCCTCTTTCTCGAAGTCGACGAGCCGGAGGCACTTGCAGCCAAGCTCCGCGCGCTCGGCATCCGAGTCCGCTTTCGACCCAATGCGGCGCTCGGCGGCGTCCGGCTCTCCATTGGCACCGATGCGGAGAATGAGGCCGCGCTCGCCGCTTTCGGGGTGCGGCTCGGAGGTAAGAGCGCGCGCCGCGGCGAGGCGGTGCGTGACACCAAGGAGACGAAGATTGCGGTCTCGGTCGATCTGGACCGGGCGGAGCCCCGCAGGATCGAGACCGGCGTTCCGTTCTATGACCATATGCTCGACCAGGTCGCAGCCCATGCCGGTTTCTCGCTCGTCCTCTCCTGCGAGGGAGACGTCGAGATCGACGCCCACCACACGATCGAGGACTGCGCGATCGCTTTCGGAAGCGCGCTGTCGAAGGCGCTGGGTGAGCGGCGCGGAATCGGCCGCTTCGGCTTCTCGCTTCCGATGGACGAGACGGAGGCGCACGTGCTCATCGATCTCTCGGGCCGGCCATACAGCGTCTTCGAGGGCAGCTTCGCGGCCAGCCATATCGGCGACTATCCGACCGAGATGAGTCGCCACGTATTTCGCTCGCTCGCCGACAGCCTGGCCGCTGCGATCCACGTTCGGGTGACCGGCGAGAACGACCACCACAAGACCGAGGCCTGCTACAAGGCGTTCGGACGTGCGCTCCGGCAGGCAGTCGCGCGCGAAGGCGGCAACGTGCTTCCCAGCACCAAGGGGGTGTTGTGAAGCTCGCCATCGTCGATGTCGGCTGCGGGAATATCGGGTCCGTGGCGATCGCGTTCGAGCGGTTCGGGTTGTCACCGCGAATAACGGGCGACGCGGCCGAGATCGCGTCGGCGGACAAGGTGATCCTCCCCGGCGTCGGCGCGGCGGGCTATGCGATGGAGGCAATCGAAGCCCGGCGGCTGCGCGAGCCGCTGCGGAATTTGACACAGCCCGTGCTCGGCATCTGCCTTGGAATGCAGCTCCTGTTCGAGGCTTCCGAGGAAGAGGACACTGCCTGCCTCGGAATCATCGAGGGGCGGGTGCGCAAGCTCGAGCCGAAGCCCGACATGCCGGTGCCGCATATGGGCTGGAGCAGGCTCGATGTGCGCGACGAGAGCCTCGGCCTCAGGACCGGCGAATACGTCTATTTCGCGCACAGCTTCGCCTGCGACGATGGCTCGGAGACGGTGGCCGCCGCCGAGTATGGCAGGCCTATCCCCGCGGTGGTTCGGCGCGGCAATTACCTTGGCGCGCAGTTCCACCCTGAGCGCTCGGGCGAGGCCGGTGCGCGCTTCCTAAAGGCGTTTCTCGACTCATGATCGTTTACCCCGCCATGGACCTGATGGAGGGCCAGTGCGTGCGCCTCGCGCAGGGGCGGTTCGAGGACCGCACGACCTATTCGAGCGATCCCGCCGAAGCGCTCGCCCGCTTCGCCGAGGACGGGGCGGAATGGGCGCACATCGTCGATCTCGACGGGGCCCGGGCGAAGGAGCCGCGCCAGCACGAATTGCTGGCGGAGCTTGCCGAAGGATCGAACCTGAAGCTCCAGGTCGCGGGCGGCTTCAGGACGGCCGAGCAGATTTCGCGAATGCTCGATGCGGGCGTCGAGCGGGTCGTGATCGGCAGCCTCGCCGTCCAGCAGCCGGAGGCAGTGCAGGGCTTCCTCGAGCGCTTCGGCGGCGAGCGGATCACGCTGGCGCTCGACGTGCGGGTCGTCGACGGGGTGCCGATGGTGGCGACGGCGGGCTGGACCGAAACCTCGGGCCGCACGCTCTGGGACACGGCCGCCCTCTACCCGCAGGCAAGGCACCTCCTCGTCACCGACATCAGCCGCGACGGAATGATGACGGGTCCGAACTTCGAACTCCTCCGCGAGACCGTCGAGCGTCTGCCCACGCTCGACGTTCAGGCATCGGGCGGCATCGCGTCTCTCGGCGACATTCCACCGCTCACCACCGCTGGCGTCATTATCGGCAAGGCCCTGTGGGAAGGGAATATCGCGCTGAAGGATGCGCTCAGCCTTGCCCGCGCGTAGGATCATCCCCTGCCTTGACGTGCGCGACGGGCGTGTCGTGAAGGGCGTCCAGTTCCGCGACCATCGCGACGTCGGCGACATCGTCGAGCATGCGCTCCGCTACCGCGACGAAGGGGCGGACGAGCTTGTCTTCTACGACATCACTGCAAGCGCGGAAGGGCGCAGCCTTGACCCGGAATGGGTGCGCCGGATCGCGCGCGTCATCGATATTCCATTCGCGGTGGCGGGCGGGGTGCGGACTCGGGACCAGGCCGCGGGGTGTCTCGATGCCGGCGCCGACAAAGTGTCGATCAACTCGCCCGCGCTGGAACGGCCGGCTTTGATCGAAGAGCTCGCCCGCGACTTCGGGAGCCAGTGCGTCGTCCTCGGAGTCGACAGCTTCGAGGACGGCGGCGACTATTTCGTGAAGCAATATACGGGAAGCGAAGCCAGCACGCGCCACACGGGGCTCCGAACGCTCGACTGGGTTTGCGAAGCCACGGAACGCGGCGCCGGTGAGATCGTGCTCAATTGCATGCGCCGGGACGGCGTCCGCACCGGCTATGATCTGGCGCACACCAAAGCGGTTATTGCCGAAGTGACGGTCCCCGTAATCGCATCGGGAGGCGCGGGCGCTCCCGAGCATTTCCGCGACGCCTTCGCAGTCGGCGCGAGCGGCGCGCTTGCGGCCACCGTGTTCCACGACCGCCTCATCTCAATCCCGGACCTCAAGGAGTATCTCGGCACATGCGGGATCGAAATGCGGCGCTGACCGGCGCCGACCTACCCTCGCTCGCCTGGGACAAAATGGGCGGGCTCATTCCGGCGATCGTCCAGGACAGCGGCACGCGCGCCGTGCTGATGGTCGGATATATGAACCCCGAGGCGCTGCAAGCAACGCTCGATACAGGCTTCGCCACCTTCTACAGCCGCTCGAAAGGGCGGCTCTGGCAGAAGGGTGAGACGAGCGGCGACCGACTCGTCGTCCGCGCCGTCTTCGCCGATTGCGACGAGGACGCCTTGCTCGTCGAGGCGAAGCCGGAGGGACCCACCTGCCACCTCGGCACGACGAGCTGCTTCGGCGAGGGCGAAGGGGAGGGCGTCGCCTTCCTTGCGCGCCTCGCGGAGATCGTCAGAGAGCGCGCAGCCAGCGGCGGGAGCGGGAGCTACACGGCGAAACTTCTTGCCGAAGGGCCGGTGCGGATCGCTCAGAAAGTCGGCGAGGAGGGGGTGGAAGTCGCGCTCGCTGCCGCCACCGGCGACCGCGAAGGCTGCATCGGCGAGACCGCCGACCTCATCTACCACCTGACGGTGCTGATGGAAGCGACCGGCTTCACGTGGGAGGACATCGCGGCGCGCCTTCGTGAGCGCCACTCAGGCTAGGCGGCTGCTCGCGCAAGCAGTGCAACGGCTTCTTCGAAGAGTTCGGGCGTAGCCGCTGCCACCACTTGGCCAGCACTGAAATCGCCGCCGCCGCTCCAGTCGCCGATAACGCCGCCGGCGCCGCGCACCACGGGCACGAGCGCGTTCAGGTCATAGGAGCTGAGCCGGCTTTCGACGACCAGGTCGATCGTCCCGGCAGCGACGCGCGCATAGCCGTAGCCGTCATGGCCGTAGCGGGTGGTACGCACGCGGCTCCTCAGCGCTGCAAGGGCTTCGGCTTCGGCGCCTTCGAAAAGGAACGGGTCTGTCGTCGAAAAGCGCGCCTCCGGGAGCCGGCGGCAGCCGCTGGTCGACAGCCGCCGCTCGGTGCCGCCGGCCATCAGGATCGTCGTGTCGCAATCGCCGAGGTAAAGCTCATCCAGCCGTGGAGCGTCGATGACTCCGATGATGGGCGCGCCGTCCTCGAGCAGCGCGATCAAGGTCACCCAGGTCGGCATTCCGCAAATGAAGGAGCGGGTGCCGTCGATCGGGTCGAGGCTCCAGCCAAGGCGCCCCTGCGCGGCCCTGTCCGGAAACTCCTCGCCTGAGATGCCGTGGTCCGGATATTCGGCCTCGATCAGCCGCCGGAGCGCTCGTTCGGCTTCCCGGTCGGCTTCCGTCACCGGATCGAACTCGCGGCCCGCCGCCGCCTTGTCCTCGGCTTCGATGCCAGCGGACCAGCGGGTCATCGTCTCGGCTCGGGCCGCCTCGGCGAGCCGCAGGGCGAACAGCTTCAGAGGGGAGGCAAGCATCCTCCCCCCGTGCCCGCTCGGTCAGCCGGCGGTCAATGCTTCATCGCGTGCTGCGTCTTGTGGTGCTTGCAGGTGACGTTCGGGTTGAACTGCGCATAGATGCCGTTCGGATTGTCGCGGTAGAGCCAGACGTGGCGGTCGTAATGCGGCTCGAAATGATGAGCCTCGTCGAGCTTCGTCGCCGGATCGTCGGCCATATGGTCGTAAGGAACGCCCTGGAAGCTCGGCGGCGCCTTGTTGCCGGCCTTTTCCCAGGCCGACTTGAAGACGAGGTTCTCGATCCCGACCAGCTTCAGCGATCCGTCCGCCTGCGGCTCGTAGAGGAGGATTGCGGGCTTCGTGAAGTCGGTGTGGGTGCCATTACCGGAGACGCGGGGGTTTGGCGGGGCCGACACGCCGAGGAGGCCCATATGGACGTAGTGGATCCCCATCGCGCCCCCGCCGGCCGACCTGCCCATATCTTCGGCGACGACGCACATGTCCATGGGATCAGGAATATAGCCTTCAGCGAGCGCGACCTTCACGTCCTGAAAGCGTTCGGTGGCCTTCCGGACTTCGTCGAGGCTTGCCCCGGCCGGATTGGCGGCGGCGGCCGTCGCGCAGAGCGAGGCCGCAAGAATGAGCAGCTTTTTCATCGTTCCCTTCCTGATGGAGCCGGCATTGCCGCCGTCTTGATGAACGGGCGCCTAGCCGAAGCGGCTGAGGCGGGCGCCTGCGGATCGACGATGGCTGCAAAGCGCTCGACGGACGCTTCGGCTGCGCGACGAACGCCGCATTTAAGACGATGAAAATGCGAATGGCGCAGCTCGCGCGACCCCCGCCGCAGTCAGCGGGCGCAGCTCGTCTCCGGACCTTCCATGAGATCGAGGCAGCGGCCGTCGATCGTGCCGGCGGCGAGGCTCACTCCGGCAAAAGGAGCGAGCGTCGGCAGGATGTCGATCGTCTCGACCGCGAGCGACTGCTCGAACGGTGCAATGCCTTTCCGCCAAAACAGGATCGGCACTCGGCGGTCATAGTCCCAGGGGCTGCCGTGGGTCGCGACATAGCCGCGGCTCGTGTCGTAGATCGGCGTGATCCTCGGCTTCAGAAGGACGACCAGGTCGCCGGATCGCTCTGGGTCGAACGAGGCCTTGGCCTTGTCGAGGAGAGACCAGGTGTCGGGCGCGCCGGTCGGGTTGGGCGCTGCCCGGAGCTGGACTGCGGTGAAGGTGGCCGCGACTTGCGGGTGCGCGCGGTAGGCGCGCACGGCTTCATCGAGGACTCGCTGGCGCTGGGCGGGCGGGAGCTTGCGATCGACATACATGTCGCCGAACGCGCCGTCCCCGTACAGGACCGGGCCTGTAAGTCCCAGCTTCGCCGCAAGCGCCTTGCCCATCGTCCCGGCCGAGAGGGCAGGATCGGTGCGAGCAGCATCAGGGAATGCGTGTTCGCGGTGGCGCTCCGGAATGTCGTGGCCGCCATGGTCGGCGGTGAGGACGGCGAGATAATCGACGCCGGCCGCATCGACACGGGCGAAGAAGTCCCCGAGGCTGCGGTCAAGCGCGAGCATCTGGAGGCACATCTCGCTGCCCTGCGTGCCGAAGCTGTGGCCGACATAATCGGTCGCGGAGAGGCCGACGATCAGGAGATCGGTCGCCTCGCCCTTGCCGAGCTGCATTTCCTGCTGGAGCCCGGCGGCGAGGGCGAGGGTCGCGCCGTCGACTTCCGGGGAGGCCCGGAAGGCGCGGCTGTCGCCTTCCTTGCGTGCGAAGCGACCGGCGCCGACCGCTGTGCCCCCGCCGCCGACGGCAATGGAACGGTGCATAGTCTGGCACAGAGCCGGGAGCTCCAGCGCCTCGCGCGGCCGCGACAGCGCATCTGCTATGCTGGCGTTGACGAGCGCCCCGACCTTCGCCGGTGCGGTCGTCACTTTCGGATCGGCCGTGAATTCCTTGCCGGCCCACCACCAGCGCTGGTCGGGAGCGTAGCCGCCCATCATGATCGCGGCGCGGTCCTTGGCGGCGACTGCGGCGACTCGGCTGCGCGGATTGGCGCGCTTCATGTGGTCGCCAAGCGCGGGCACGCGCAGGTGATAGGAAGAGACGGTATATTTCTCCGAAGAGCTGCCCGGCACTCGCGGGTCCTCGGAGCAATAGATGTTCTTGTCCTCGCGCGGGTTCGAAAGGTCGAACCAATTGTTGGCGATGATGCCGGTGCGTGAGGGGCGCGAGCCCGTCAGGATGGTCGAATGGCCGGGGCAGGTCTCGGTCGCCGCATGTGCCTGGTAGCCGGAGGGGAAGACGACGCCGTTCGACAGCCGCCTGAGGCCGCCGGTGAAATGCTGGCGATACTGGGCGAAGAGGTCGGCGGAGAACTGGTCCACCGAGATGGCCACGATCAGCTTCGGCTTTGCCGCGGGCGCAGTTCGCGGCGCCGGCGCCGTCTGCGCCGCAACCGGTGCGGCAAGGACCCCTGCGAGGAGGGCGACGAGGAATGCATTTTTCATGAGGGGTCCTGGACTAAGCGCGGCGGCCGGAAGTGAGAGCGTGGAGAAGTAAGCCGAGCGCATTGCGCGGCGCAAGGGGCTAAGCTCCGGCGCAGCGGGCAGCGCTGAAGCTACTCGACCGGCCGATTTTTTTCTGCCAGCCAGTGCCATCATTTTCGGGGGGGAATATGGATAGTCGTGACGCGGCCGAGCTCATTGCCGAACTGCATGAGGAAAAGGCCGAACATAAGGTGGCCGACCGGTTCCGCGACCGCGCAGCCTTGCTGATCGCCTTCCTGGCGGCGGTGCTTGCGATCGGCGGCCTCGGCGGCGGCAATGCGACCGACGACCTGCTTGTGAACAGCATCCGCACGGCCGACACCTGGGCTTTCTACCAGGCCAAGAACATCCGGCAGACCATGTACGAGATCGCCGCCGAGGATCTGGAAGGGCGCTTGGCGGCGATGCCGGCGGAGAGTCGTCCTGCCGCGCAGAAGCGGCTGGCCGAGTACCGGGCGACCGTCGCCCGCTACGACAGCGAGCCGGACGCCAAGTCGCCGGGCGATCCGTTGAAAGGCGAGGGGAAGAAGGAGCTCCGAGCCCAGGCGCAGTCCTATGAGGCCGCGCGAGACCGGGCGGCCGAGCAGGACACCAATTTCGACCTCGCCGAAGTCGCGCTCCAGCTCGCGCTCGTGCTCGGCTCGGTTGCGATCCTTGCGCTGAACCGGGCGATTCTCGGCCTTTCCGTCGCTCTCGGAGTGGTCGGGTCGCTTCTTACCCTGAACGGCTTCCTGCTCCTCGTGCCGCTCGGCATCTGAAGCGGCGGAAGACCTAAGCTCATGAGCAAGGAACGCGCTTCGAAGCCGGCACCCGTGGCGGGCGTGGAGCTCGGCGGGACCAAGTGCATCTGCACGCTTGGGACGGGGCCTAACGTGCTGGCGCAGGAGATTGTGCCGACGACGAGTCCGCAAGAGACGCTCGGCGCGATCGAGCGGATCCTTGCGAGCTGGCGGAGCTCCACCGGCTTCGCCGCAATCGGCATCGCAAGCTTCGGCCCGGTCGATCTCGATCCGGGCTCGCCGACCTACGGATACATTACCATAACGACCAAGCCAGGCTGGAGCGGAACCGATGTCGCGCGGCGGCTCAGCGGGCCGTTCGACGTGCCGATGAGCTTCGACACGGACGTTAATGCAGCCGCGCTCGCAGAGCTTCGCTGGGGCGCGGGGCAGGGGATGCGCGACTTCGCTTACGTGACGGTGGGGACCGGAATCGGCGTCGGGCTCGTCGTCAACGGGAGGCCGACGCGCGGCTTTGCACATAGCGAGCTCGGCCACATCCGCGTCGCCCGCGCGGCTGGCGACGACTGGGCCGGCGCCTGCCCCTATCACGGCGACTGCGTCGAAGGCCTCGCCTCTGGAAGCGCGATCGAGGCGCGGCTCGGCGGGCGGAGGGTTGCGGACGTCGGCTCGGACGATCCGCTTTGGGACCTCGTCGCTCACACGCTGGCGCAGCTCTGCCACGTGCTCGTCTGCAGCACCGGGCCGCAGCATATCGTGATCGGCGGGGGCGTGATGTCCCGCCAGCCGCACCTGATGGCCCGGATCGAGCCGCTGCTGATCGAAAGCCTTGCAGGATATATGCGGCTTCCGGAGGGGAGGCCTTATGTCGGGCCGCCCGGGCTCGGCGACGAAGCGGGGCCGCTGGGCCCCATCGCGCTCGCCCTAGAGAGCGCCGGCCGCGCCGACGAGGACCACGCCGCCGGCTGAGGTTTCGAGGGGCGCGCCGCCCTCGATCAGCAGGCATTCGCCGGGTGCCCCGTGCTCATCGCCCGAAGAAGCGGTTCCTTCGAGCGGCATCACCCAGCGCTGCCGCTCGGAAAGGCGGTGAGCGTCAGCCGAACTTCGGGCGCGGATCAGCGTGAAGTGCGGACCGCCGAGGAGGACGGCGCCGGACGGGGCCTCGCCTTCGAAAGGACGCGTGTCCGCGACTGCGACGGCGTCCTCAACATGGAGCTCGCGCGGCCGGCCGTAATCGTAGAGCCGGTAGGTGACGTCGACATTCTGCTGGAATTCGAGGAGCGAGATGCCGCCGCCGATGGCGTGGATGGTGCCTGCGGGGACGAAGAAGAAGTCGCCGGGCCTCACCGGCTTCCAGTCGATCAGCTCCTCGATCGAGCCGTCGAGCGCAGCCTGGCGGAGCGCGTCGGGTTCGAGGGAGCGCTCGAGGCCGAGGCCCAGCGTCGCCCCCGGCTCGGCGCCGAGGATGTACCAGCACTCGTTCTTGCCTTGCTGAAGCCCGCGCGCGTGGGCCTCACGGTCGTCCGGGTGGACCTGGATCGAGAGCCGATCGCTGGTGAAGATATATTTGGCGAGGAGCGGAAGCTCGGTTCCGTCGGGCGCTTCGAACCACACTTCGCCGATGCGCCGGCCGTCGGTCCCGCCGAAGATCGGCGGAAGCTCCGTCCGCCCCCAGGGTTTCTCGACATAATGGGTGCGGAGCTTCACCTCTTCGCCCTTTGCCGCCCAAGGACGCGCGCCAGCGCGGGCTCGGCGAGGCCCGCCATCGCGTCGTAGCCCGCTTCCGTCGGATGGACGCCGTCGAAGGCGAGGCCCGGCCGCATCGCTCCTGCGGGCGTCGCGAGCACGCGGTCATAGTCGATCAGGGTCACGCCCCCTCGGCGCGAGAAGCCGCGGATCCAGGCATTGAGCTCGCGGATGCGGCTGACCGTCTGGAGGCCCGGCCGCCACGGGAAACTTTCGGCGGGCGGGATGGTGGCGAGGATCACCTTCAGACCGTGGTGCCGGGCCAGTGCGACCATCGCCTGGATGTTGTCCCTGGTCATCTCCGGAGACATCGGGCCGGTATTGCCGGCAATGTCGTTGGTGCCGCCCATAATGTGCACCGCGCGCGGTTTGAGGTCGATAACGTCGGGGACCATCCGGAGCACCATCTGCGCCGTCGTCTGGCCGCTGATGCCGCGATTGATGCGGCCGGGGGTCCAGAAGCCCGGGCGCTTGTCCTTCCATCCTTCTGTGATGGAATCGCCCATGAAGACGACGTTGACCGGCTGCTTGGCGTCCAGCAGCTTGCGGTTGGCGTCGCGGTAGCGGCCGAGCATTGCAAAGTCCTCGAGGAGCTCGCGATTCCACTTTTCCTGCCAGGTCTCGGCCTCGGCCGCGCTCGCGAGAAGGGGCGCGGCAATGGCGCCTCCGAGGAAATTGCGCCGACCAATCGACATTCAGTCTCTCCACATCGGACCGGCGGTTCTCAAGCAGCCCCCGGCGTGCAGATAACCTGATGGGCGCAAATTTGTAGCGCAAATGCGTTGCCGCCGTCGGGACCGATGGGGCCCTCAACTGTGGAAGATGTGGGTGCCAGTGCGTGATCAGGTCGGATCACGGCTCGTCGAAGAAATCCACCACGCCGGTATCGAGGTCGTAATAAGCCCCGACGACCTTCAACCTGCCGGCCTTCTGCGGGTCCAGAAGCATCGGCTCGACCGAGGTCCGCAGGTCACGCACCACCCTGCGCACATTCTCGCGAACGGCATTGTCGACGAGGTCGCCTTCCTTTACTCGGGCCGCAAGAACGGCCGGCACGATCGGCTCCACCATTCGGCCGATGCTTCCCGGATAGACGCTGTTCTGCTGAACAACCGAGGCAGCCGCTGCAACGGCGCCGCACCGTTGATGCCCCATGACCACGACTAGAGGGACGCCGAGCTCCGCCACTGCATATTCGACGCTGCCCATGGCCTGGGTCGAGGCGACGGTATTGCCCGCGTTGCGCACGATGAAGAGCTCGCCCAGGCCGCGCCCGAAGAGCTGCTCTGGTCCCACCCGCGAGTCCGAGCAACTGATGAGGACCGCAAAAGGCTGTTGCCCCTTCGCGATCGCAAGGCGCCGTGCGCGGCTCATTGGGCCGCTTGCGGGGCGGTCCGCGATGAAGCGGCGGTTGCCCTCCTTCAGCAGTGCCAGCGCCTGGTCGGCGGTGAGGTTTGTTCCCTTGCCCGCCGGCGCAGCCGCTCCGGCCGCGGGCGCGCTTGCCAGCGCAGCAGCGGCCGCGCTCATTCCACCGATCATTACCCGACGCGTGACTTCCGGCATTTCCGTCTCCAGCAGCTTATCCTTATGTTCAAGCGCTGGCGCCGCCCTGGGTTCCCATGCAGTGAAGCGAAAGCCCGCTAGGCTGTGGATCGACGATTGAAGCTGGCGCACCCGACAGGATTCGAACCTGTGGCCTCTGCCTTCGGAGGGCAGCGCTCTATCCAGCTGAGCTACGGGTGCGTGGGGGCGGCGTTAGCAAAGGGCTCGAGGAGGGGCTAGGCCTTTTTGCCCTTGCTGCGGCGAGCACGAGCTTCCTCTTCGCTTCCCGGAGCCGGCGTCTTCGGCTTGTAGCGGCAGATGTCGGCGATGACGCAGCGCCAGCATTCGGGCGTGCGCGCCTTGCAGACGTAGCGGCCGTGGAGGATCAGGAGGTGGTGGGCGTCGCGCCGGTAGGGCGGCGGCGTTGCCGCATCGAGCTTCAGCTCGACCTCGAGCGGGTTCTTGCCGGGCGCGAGGCCGGTGCGGTTGGAGACCCGGAAAATGTGGGTGTCGACGGCGAAGGTCTCGGCGCCGAAGGCGGTGTTCATGACGACGTTCGCGGTCTTACGGCCGACGCCCGGCAGGGCAATCAGGAGGTCGCGGTCGGCCGGCACCTCTCCGTCGAACTGCTCCACGAGGATTTTGCTGAGCAGAATGACGTTCTTCGCCTTGGTGTTGAACAGGCCGATCGTCTTGATCGTCTCGCGCAGCCGATCCTCGCCAAAGTCCAGCATCGCCTGCGGCGTCTGCACCGCCTTGAAGAGATCGCGCGTGGCGAGGTTGACGCTTGCGTCGGTCGCCTGGGCCGAAAGGACGACCGCGACGAGCAGCGTGTAGGGGTTTACATATTCGAGCTCGGTCTCAGGGTTGGGCGTGCGGTCCGCCAGACGCCGGTAGAGCTGCGCGACCTCGGCCTTCTTCACGCCAGCCCCAGCGCGTCCGTCATCCAGTAGCGGCCTGCCGGTTTGTCCTTAAGCCAGAGCGCCGCCTGGATGGCGCCGCGAGCGAAGATCTCGCGGCTTTCAGCGCGGTGGCCGAGCTCGATCCGCTCGCCTTCGGTAGCGAAGATCACCTGGTGGTCACCGGCAACCGATCCGCCGCGGAGCGCTGCAAAGCCGATATGGCCGGGGGTGCGCGGCCCGGTGATGCCGTCGCGGCCGCGGTCGCTCACTCCACCGAGCTCTACCCCTCTGCCTTCCGCCGCCGCGCGGCCGAGGAGGAGGGCGGTGCCCGACGGCGCGTCGATCTTGTGCCGGTGGTGCATCTCGACGATCTCGATGTCCCACTCGGCCCCGAGCCGCGCCGCGGCCTCCCGGACCAGGTGGGCGAGGAGATTGACCCCGAGCGAGGTATTCGCCGCCTGGAGGACCGCGATGCGGGCAGAGGCCTCGTCGATCAGCCGCTGGTGCTCCTCGGTGAGACCCGTGGTGCCGATGACGATCGGCTTTGCCGCGTCCAGCGCCGCCTGCACATGCTGTTCGAGCGCTTCGGGCGCGGAGAAGTCGACGAACACATCCGGCCTTCCGCCGCCGAGCGTCAGCTCCGGCAGCCGCGCCGC
>Ga0216301_1000266_pt1 | contig 14524 bp, 11 predicted proteins | sample 4hB_Boncat_minus_FD_156203 | JGI IMG/M metagenome (GOLD analysis project Ga0216301, IMG submission 156203) | Terrestrial sediment cell enrichment communities for BONCAT metagenomics from Utah, United States - 4hB_Boncat_minus | ecosystem: Environmental > Terrestrial > Deep subsurface > Rock...
GGCCAAAGCGACGACGGCCCCGGAGGTTACGCGATGCGGATGAGGTCTTCAAACTGGCGGTGTCCCACGAAAGGTGTTGCGGGCGCCGACGGAAGCGCTCACCACGCAGGTAGAAGTGACGTGCGGGCGGATTACAGCAAGCACGCGTGAGCTACGCCCGGTAGGTAAAGGCTCGTGAAGCGCCGAATGGTCCGACACAGGTTCGCAAGCACCCCACACTGGGGAGGGGGTCCGTAGCCACCCGCCTACGAATATGCTATATTCCGTTTGATAGTTCTGTCCGCGTGGGATGGGGTGAATACGGTGAACGCGCCCGACCAGATTCCAGAACTCGAAGAAGCTGGCACGTTGGACATCCTCATTGAAGGCGCACCGGAGGATGGGACTTTCGTGCGCCTGGGCGATTTCCAACGCTTCTTGGAAGGTCTGCAGCGGACCCTGCAGGCTGTCGAAGCGGAAGTCACGGGACAGCACCAGCCTACCGTCTTCTATCGGATCGTCGGCCTGGAGACTGGCAGCGCCCGGCTCCAGTTGCAAGCCGAGGATCGTGGCGCCGGCAACGGCGAGTGGGTGTTACGGCGCTTTACGCGCACGGTGGCGGCCGTAGGCCGGGGCGAGGAACTGGAAGGGACGAGCTACGAAACGCTGACGGCTCTCCATGGCTTGGCCGGCGCCCTCAAGCGACACGTCCGACGCTTGCAGTTCGGGCTAGACGGCCTGTCAGTGCCGGTTCCAGCAGATTTTGAAATCCAACTCGACCGACTGCTGGGACAAGTAGCTTGCTCCTACGGCTCTTACCGGGGCAAGCTGGAGCACATCAACCTTCACGGCGGGAGACCCCGCTTTTTCATCTACCCTCCCGCCGGCCCAGTTCGGATCCAGTGTACCTATAAGCGCGAGGAGATCCCGAACATCGGCGACTATCTGGAAAAGGTCGTAGAGGTGCGGGGCATCGTCAAGTACCGGGGAGACGATCCTTATCCGGTACTAATCGAAGTAGAGGAGATCCGCGCGTTTCCGCCCGCAAGAGACTTACCGACGGTGGATGACCTTCTCGGTTCCATACCCAACCTCACCGGCGAACTGGATACGGTGTCCTACCTGGAGATGCTGCGCAGGGATCCTGCCTGATGGCCCGCCGTCTCCTCAAACGCTACTGGGATACTAGCGTTTTTGCTGCGGTGCTCAAGCAGGAACGCGGGCACGGCCCGGGAGTGCTGGAAGCCGCCGTCGAACAGATGCGCCAAGTCGAAAGCGGCGAACTGGTGATCGTCAGTTCTCATATCATCTTTGCGGAGATACTTCCAGGTCACTACTCGCCCAGCGTTTATGACCGGCTGCGGGGATGGCTACAACGGGAGCACGTCCATTTAGTGGCCGCAGACCAGCCTGTGATGCTCAAAGCCGGAGCCCTCCGCAACCGCTGTTTGCAAGCAACGCCGAAGGTAAAACTCTACACGGCCGACGCCATCCACGCAGCCACGGCATTGCTTTACCAAGCTGATGAGTTCCACAGCCTGGACGACCGCCTCAACGCGGTATTCGAACATGCCGAGGAGCGCTTGCGCGCTTCAAAGCCTCAGCAAAGCCAACTCATCCTCCTGCCCCGGACGCCGTCTTATCTTGAAGAGGACGATGCCGACGACAATGAGCCTGATCTCCAAAGTGGCTAAATGCGGCAATAGACGGAGCTTATTACGCACTTACCGGCAGCTACGGGGCAAAGCTAATGAGCAAAGGGCGCAGCAACAAGCTTGCCGGTCAGATCGGCGAATACCTGGTCTGCGCCGAACTTGGGCGACGCGGCTTGATCGCCACGCCCTTCTCTGGAAATGTCCCCACCTTTGACGTCCTGGCCGCCGACGAGCAGTGCCGGACCGTGCCCATCCAGGTGAAAGCCTCCCGCGGCAGCAGTTGGCCCAGCGACGCCCGCCTCTGGATGAAGCTGGAGCTGGACCCCAGAACCGGCGTCCAGAAGTATCTCGGCCCGGTCGAGATCCACAATCCCGACCTGATCTACGTCTGTGTCGCCATCGCGCCGGTGGGAGGAAAGGACCGCTTCTTCGTCCTCACTCGTCGCGACCTCCAGCAGGTCTGCATCGCGAGTTACACCCAGTACATGGACCAAAAGGGATGGATGCGGCCTCGTAACGTCGCCTCCTATGACAACCGCTACGGGATCCAGCGGATTGAACCCTACGAGGACAACTGGCAGCTCATCACGGACCGCCTACAACAAGCGAAGCCGGGGGTCTTGCTGGCTGCTGAAGGGGAAGGTCTGGAGTAATCTCCAGGCTTGGCGGCGCCCGACGCCGTAAGTGACAACTCGCCGGGCACAAGGTCACGTCACTCTCACCTGCCCGCTGCGCCGTCGTCGCAGCATCCGCGCGCCCGCCTCCTCATGGCTCCCCGGCATTGGCGCTGCTGAAGCGGCGCAAGGAGCCGGTCGCGTGGCCGTTAACTCACAGGATCAAGGACAGAGCCCCGGCTCCTGGATCACCCGGGGGCCGGGGCCTCTTTTATCCCAAGTGCGACATTCGATTGCGGCAGGCACGCCGCCTGTAGATCGTCCAGAAAGGCGCCGCAAGGTTACGCGATGCGGAGGCTGCGGAGCCGCAAAACGGCCATCATGAACAACCAGCAGGCAGCGAGCAGGTGGGTCGCCGACGTGATCCACCAGGAGTGCGGCATCAGGCTGGGAAGGCCGGCCGGCTCGTTCATGACCGCGAATACCGCTACCATCGGGTGGAAGAGCAAGGGGACAAAAAAGCCCTCCGTGAAGAGGAGCTGGATAATGGCGCCGGTGATCCCCGGCAGACACACGAGCAGCAGGAGCGTCTCTGAAAGCCCGATGCTGACAATCCACCAGAGGCGGGTAGGCGGAGACGCCTTTCGACGGCGCAAGCCTGACAGCAGGAGCGCAAATCCCGCCGCAACCGGGAAGGTCAGGACCAGTGTGACGGCCATCAAGAAGAGCAGGCCGCCGTCCGAGGAGCCAACCGCGTCGAAGCGGCCCTGCGAGAGGAAGATCCCAAAGATCGGAACGCCGAAGAAGCCCGCTCCGACCACTCCATAAGCCCGAGCCGTGGCGACGATAGTGCGGGTGGAGAACGCAGAGGCGGCGAGGCCCAGCGCGCCCGCCGCCAGGACGGACGTTACGAGCACGCAGAGGCAGGCGCCGATCTGCGCCGGCGATACGCCGCCCAGGAGCAGCGCAATGGAGAGCGCCGGCATGGAGGCCAGGACGAGCGTGAGGCCCAGGCCCACTCCCGCGCCGAACTTGCCGAGGCACACCTGCACGGGCGACTGGCGGGTGAGCAGCAGCATCTCCAGCAGGTGACGCTCGCGCTCCAGGGTGATGGAGCCGCAGGTAAAGGCCGGCGTCACCAGGACCAGGAGCAGCGACTGCGCCATGCATCCCACCATCCAGAGGTTGCGGCCCACGTGCGCCGCCCGCTGGTTGAGGGCCTCCCCCTGGTAACTGGAGGCGAGCATCCAGTAGGACATCAACACGCACGCGGCGAGCACCGCCACGTAGCCGGCGGTAATGCCGTAGCTGCGCGCCCCCCGCATGCGGCTGCGAAGCTCCCGGCCCATGACCGGGTTCTCCAGCGCGGCCCAGGCCCGCCGCATTCGGGGTCGAAGATCGAACGATGCCACCATCGGCGGACCTCTTGGTTCAGCACGGCCCGATTACTGCAGCAACCCAAGGGACGGCGTTACTGAACTCTGGGTGCTGCATAAGCGGATGCAGGCCGGCTGGATCGTAGACAGCGAGTTGGAACTCTCACTGCTTTGGCGCCCAGGCTGTAGGCTTTTCTCCGTACGGGGGAGCGCGTTCTCCGTCCCGGCCGCCTCTCCGAAAAGGAAGAGGGCTTGGCCCAACCTGCCCTGGGGTCGGAAGCGCGGCGGGGACAGAGATCCCACCCTACAGAAGGCTGAGTGGACAGCGATTGGCTTACAACCTATTCCCAGATCTGCTACTTTGTGTCCCGGCCTATTTGACAAAGGCAGCGAGTCCTTTAGGGCACGGCGGCCTGATAGGCGAGCTCGCGCGCGGCCATTTCTTCCTGAAGGCGGCGGTCCGCCGAGCGGATGCGGAGTAGCGTGAGGAAGAAGCAGAAAGCGCCCAGGCCCAGGTAGATGGCGCTGGTGACCACCCAGACGGGGAGCAGCTTGTCGAAGATCAATGCGGGGGCGGAGGTGCGATAGATAGCCGGGTCGGTGACCTGCCGCAGGCCTTCGAACGGCACGAAGTAGAGGACCTGCCAGAGCGGCCCCCCTTTGCGGGCGGCCGGCGCCATCGAGTTGTAGGGCAGCAGGGCCAGGTAGGGCAGCAGCAGCAACACCACGGCGGCGAGATACGTGAGCACGCAGGCCGCCCACCGGCTGGGCAGCGTCACCGACAGGATGTTGCCGAGCCCCGCCAGCCCGAACACCACGCACGCGGAGAGCACGATCGCCGGCAGGTAGGAAGCCGTGTTGCTGAACAGCGTCCACTTCCCCGTAATCGCCATCCCAATACCCAAAGCCGCGAACACGAACGCCAGCCAGGCCATCACCAGCGGCACGCCGCAGGAGAGGTCCGCGTGGAACATGCGGCTGGGGAGCAGCCCCCGGAAGTAGCGTCCGAGGGCGCTTTCCCCCCGGCGGACAATCAGGTCTCCCGTGTTGAACACCGGAGTAACCACCACGATGAGCACCAAGACCACGCAGTAAAGCCCCAGCAGCATGCCCGGCTGCGGGTTCGTCCCGGTCCAGCTACTGGCCATCGCGCCCACGAACGCGCCGAAGAGGAACAGCGTGAAGGAGCACCAGAGCAGCGTGCTGAGGAAGCGCGTCCAGAAGGCCTTCGGCGGCTCGAAGTGCTCCAATCGCGCCATCGCCGCGTTGGCGATCACGAGCGCCAGCAGCAGGTTCACCGTCGCCGCGCTGATCCAGCCGGGGATCTGCAAGTGGAAGAAGTATTCCGGCTTCACGGCGGAGAGGGTGGCCGTAACCGGGTTCAGGCTCTTGAAGGGGATCTCCGGAATGTTCGTTCCCGCGCCGAAGTTCATTGCCGGCGTGCCGGGGATAATGGTGACGATGCCTAACGTGAGGACGGTGAGGTAGGTGACCACGGTAGCGGCGGCCGTGGTGCGGAGGGCGGCGGACCAGAAGATGCCCAGCGAGCCGTAGACGAAGGCGCTGAGCGCAATGAGCAGGTAGCTGAAGAAGATTTCCGACGGAGAGACGCCGCCCGCCAGGAAGGAGATGCTGACCAGCGGCAGCGACGCGGTGAGCAGCAGCACCACGAACGAGACGGCGGCGGTCAGCTTGCCCCGGATCAGGTCTATCGAACGGAGCGGAGTGGTGACGAGCAGCTCGTATGAGCGCTGCTCTCGCTCGATGGTGACCGCGCCGGCCGTGAGGGCGGGGGTAATCAGCCCCACCATCAGCGCCTGGGCGATGAAGGTGAAGTAATACATCGCGCGCCCCAGGTCGCCCGTGGCGCGACCGGATGAGCCGGCCTGCCAAGCGTCCACGCGGGTGGCGCGGTCCGCCTCGAACGCGAAGTACATCATCGCCAGGACTCCGGCGAGCAGCAGGGTATAGCCGAGGAGCATCCAGTAGGCGCGGGAGCCCCGCATCCGGGTGCGGAACTCCTTCACCAACACCGGGTTATTGATCGTCGACTGCGACAGCCGGACGGCGGCGGCCTGCGCCCACGCAACCGGCGCGGGCGAGCCGCCCGACGGCGGAGTGGAAGCCCGCTCGTCGGCCGCTGAGACACTGTGCGGCTCGGTGTGCTCGATGCTCATCTCTCTGGCGCTTCTCCCTGGCCGGCCGGGCAGGGCCGGCCGCTCCCCACGCGTCGGATCAGGAGACGACCCCGCGCGTCACCTTCATGAAGATGTCTTCGAGGTCCGTCTGCTCTTCCGTGAACGACCGCACGCGGATGCCTGACGTGACCAGCGCCGCGAGCAGCGCGTGCGTGTTCTCCGAGTCGCCGGTGTAGTCTACTTTCAGGTCGCCGTCCACCAGGCGGACGCCGCGAATGTCCGGGCGGCTGGTCAACAAGGCCGTCGCCTTCTCCTGATCGTCCGGATGGACGCGCACGTCCAGCATGTGGCCGCCGGTCACCTGCCGCATGATCTCGCTGACGTCGCCGCTCACGATCATCTCGCCCTGCTCGATGATGCCGATCTTGTTACAGAAGTCGGACAGCTCCGGCAGGATGTGGCTGGAGATGATGATGGTCTTGCCCATGCTCTTCAGCTCTTTGAGCAGCTCTTTGATCTCAATGCGGGCGCGGGGATCGAGCCCGGAAGCCGGCTCGTCGAGCAACAGCACCTGCGGATCGTGGACCAGCGTCTTCGCCAGGCAGAGGCGCTGCTTCATTCCACGCGACAGCTCCTCCACGTAGCTGTCCTTCTTCACCGTGAGGTCGGTCAGTTCCAGCACGTCGTCGATGATGCGGGGCCGCTTGTCGCGCGGGATCTTGTAGGCGGCGGCGAAGAAGTCCAGGTATTCCCACACCTTGATGTCGTCGTACACGCCGAAGTTGTCCGGCATGTAGCCGATGACGCCGCGCACGCGCTCCGGCTCGCGGGTCACGTCCACCCCGTCGATGAAGGCGCGGCCGGACGTGGGCCGGAGCAGGGTGGCGAGCATCTTGATGGTGCTCGTCTTCCCGGCGCCGTTGGGGCCAATGAAGCCGAAGATGTCGCCCCGCTCCAGGTTGAGCGACAGGTCCTTGACCGCCACGAGATTGTTCGAATACTCCTTGCGGAGGTGCTGGATATCAACCATTGAGGTCTCTTTCCCGGATCGACAGGCCATCCACCGGGACGGCGAAAAGGGTTCTGCAAGTCCCTGGCTACCGGCCGGCGGGCTGGGACGACGGCTCCATGTGGAGGACGAAGAGCGTGGCGTTCTGCTCGCGGGCGCGCTGGCCGTTGATGCTCAAGCGCATCCGGTCTTCCTTCACCCAGCCGAACAGGATGGGCTCGTTCGGAAGCATCCAGGCGGCGCCCTGCCCGTTGTACGACGCGCCCGCCAGGGCCTGGAGCACGGAGGTCTTCACGCGGCGCATGTCGGCGGTGCCCGCCACGTTGTCGCGGAGCGCGGCGGGCAGGGTGGCGCCGGGCACGTAGGTCGCGCCGCCTTTGGCGGTGTCGCTGTCGAACACCGCCTGGCCGCCGGGCGGAATGTTATCCACGGGGATGACGCGCCCCTGCGCCACGACGTGGCAGTCTTCCAGGGTCAACGTCGAGTCGTTGCGGATGGCGCCGCGCCACCGGTTCTTCTCTCGCTGGAACGTGGCCGTCAGTCCCTTCCCCAGCCGGGTGATGCCCTGCGCCTTCACCACTCGCATCGCCCACATGTCCACAGGGAACGCTTCCACCTTCTGGACGTCTTCCTGGGAGATCCGCATCCCCGCCCCGGGCTGGCTCTCGTCGACCACCGGCTCGGAGAAGAGGGTGCTGGCGGCATCCACGCGGGCGGCGGCATCGTCGGCGGCAAGCTGGATGTCATAGTCCGTTTTGCGCGGGGAGAAGATACCGGCGTAGCTGACGGCGGGCGCGCCGGACTGGCCGCTGTGCGCCTCGATAAGCGACACCTTCACCGCGAGGGTGCTGCCGCCCTTGAACCCGTAGGCCATGAGGTAGGCGCCGATAGAGAAGACGGCGACGATAGCCGGCGTCGTCAGCCACGCGTACTCTTTCCGGTCCCAGGCCCGCAGGCAGTAATAGTTCACGGGCACCAGGACGATGATGTAGGCCAGCAGGAAGAGGGCGACCTTGTAAAAGGCCGGGATGTCGAGCTGCGAGATCGCGTACGGGGTGTTGGCGAGGGTGCTGTCGCCGGCGTCCCCGGTGAAGGCGGGCATCAGCCCCTGGCGGCGCTCGTCCAGAAGGATCTTCTTCCAGAGATCGCCGACGCGGTCCCAGCCCCGGAACGGCTCCAGCGAGGGATCGAACGCCAGGAACACGACCTTGCCCGCGCCTTTGCGGCCCGTGGCGATGAGTGGCGAGCCGTCGGCGGCGGCGATGACCTTCGCCCCCGCTTTGGCGCGGGCGTTGCAGATCGGGATGGCGGCGCCCGCCGGAGGCGCGCCGCCGACGTAGGCGGACAGCGCCGACGCGGAATTGAGCACCCGCGCCCCGGTTACCTGGACCGGAAGAAGGGCGGCGTAGAAGGGGGAGGTGAGGCGGTTCCAGTTGACGCCGCCCGTCACCACCAGCGTCCCGCCGGCGGTGACGTAATCGTGAATGGCGCTCTGCTGCTCCGGGGTGAGCTCGTTCTCGCCCACGCTGCCGATCGCCAGCATGTCGAGCGCCTCCAGTCCCTGCCAGCGATCGGGCATTTTTGTCGGGTCCACGGTGGAGACGACCACGCGCGGCTGCTGGTTCGATCCCATCCAGGCTTTGGAGCCCGGCGCCATCTGCTGGGGCGTGAGTGTGACGTTCGTGAGCTGCTTCAGGGAATCGGTAGGCCCGATTCCGAGCGCCAGCCAGTCGCCGGGATTCAGGGGGCGCAGGGTCGGCTTGATCTCGTTGATCCGCCGGCCGTCCCGGTACAGCTCCAGCGTGAGGGGCTGGGCGGAGTAGACCTGCGGCGCCTTGATATAGAGCGTGTGGAGCTGATTTGCGTTGCTGGGCATCTCGCGCGGCGGCAGCCGGTACTCGTAAACCGCGCCGTTGTAATGCGAGAAGCGGGCGCGCACCTCCACCTTGGCAGGCTGCCCCTGGTTGCTCAACGCCACCTGCACCGGCATCCACCGGTCCGGCTTGTAGCTGTCGCTGAGGCCCGCGCTGGGCGTGAGCGTTGTCTGCGCCTGGGCGGAGCGCGGCGGCGCCAGGAGCATGAGTGCGGCGCCGGCCGCACAGCCGCACAGCCAGGACGAAAGCCACCGGGAGGAGAGGAACGCGCTTTTTCGATGTCGCATGAGCGGAGGATTGGGTAACGGCGGCCGGGTCTCGGGGCCGAGGCGGCCGATGGAGACGAGCACGACGCCAGAGTGGTGGGCGCCTTTCGGGCCGGTACTAATAACGGGACCGCCCCAACGGGGGTTACGGTTTGGAACCCGGATATGAAAAAACACGTAGAGCCGGTTGCCGTGGTTTAAAGTGGAACTGCTTAACACGGCGCGGCGCTGCCGCAACGAGAGAAAAGCTGCCACACAGACAGACGCAGAGGTTACAGAGGCGCACCGAAGGGCAGGGGCCGGAACGGCGACGGGCCGGGACGGGGTCCTCCTGGCGCAAAAGGGCCGTGTGATCTGGTAGGCACATCATTATTCTGTGGGTTAGTCGTACAGAAGGACGCGGCTTCGACAGACGAGCACGCGGGTGTCGCCAGGCGGCCCGTTCGATTGACACCCCATGCGACTCATGCTATACGTAACTGTAGTGATCCACCCCTATTCCCGAGTTCGGTCATGACCTCTCCTCGTCTCACGCTGAAGTCCCTGTGGCGGCTGTACAACGCAGCGCAGGGTCTCCTGGAGAACGGGCGGACGCGGGACGCCGCCGTCCAATTCCACCGTCTCGCCGCCGCCCGCGTCCGGCGCTCCCCCGGCGATTCGGCTCCCAACTGGATCGGCAACAACCCCCTAGAGAGCCGGGCCCGGCTGGGGCTCTGCTATTGTTATGTGGAGCAGGGCGAGCTGGAGCAGGCGCTAACCGAGCTGGAAAGCGTGCTACGAGCGGAGCCTACGAACCCGGAGGCGCTCTGCGAGCTGGCCTACATCCACAACTTGCGCGGCGAGCGGCCGGACGCCAAGGCGGCGCTAGAGAAGGCCGTCCACCACAACCCGGAGAGCGCGAAGGCGCACAAGGCGCTGGGCTACTTCTACCTCCAGGAAGACGATCTCGAGCAGGCGATTACGGAATGCACCGCTGCGGTCCTCTGCGATCCCGACTACGACCTGGCGCACGTCGAGCTGGCCGTGGCGCTGGGCCGCTGCGGGCGCTACGAGGACGCCGTCCGCGCCATGGCCCGCGCCGTCCAGCTTTCTCCGTTGAACGCCGACTACTATTACAGCCTCGCCGCGCTGCTGCGGGAAATCCGCCGGAACGAGGAAGCGCGCGGCGTGCTGGAGAGCGGGCTGGAGCTGGCGGCTAACAACTGCGACTTGCTGGAATCCGTAGCGGAGGTGGTGCTGGAGCTGGGTTACCCGGATGAGGCGATTGAGTACGCGCAGCGCCTCCTGCGCTACCGACCCAACAGCCTCACCGCCCGCGACCTGCTCGGCGTGGCCTACCTGCAGCAGGGCCGGGTGAACGAAGCGCTGCGGGTGGCGGACCAGATGGTGATGCTGAACCCGCTGGAACCGAGCCACCATTTCAAGAAGGCCGTCCTGTTCCAACAGCAGGGAATGCTGCAGGACGCGCTCCGCGAGTTCAAGGTGGTAGCCGACCTGGCGCCGGAGACCGACATGGCGGACGACGCCCGCCAGGCGATCGACTCGATTGACAACCACCAGATGCGCCAGATCATCCTGCTGGCGTCCGAAGACCGGGTGTTCCGCGCCAAGCTGCGGCGCGACGCCGAAGAGGCGGCCCGCGAGCGGGGCTTCTTCCTTAGCTTCACCGGCGTGATGACGCTGCAATCCCTCGATCTGGATGGACTCGCGGCGTTCCACCCGGAAAGCCGCCCGACGGTCTACCACTAGCCGCGGACTCCTCCGCATTTTCCTTCCGCGCCCAACTACGCCCCGGATGGTCCTTTTCTCGCCCCATCCTGTCACCTGCCGTGCCCTCTCTATACTCGCTCGACGCCGGTCTGAACGTCCGCGTCTTCGGCGCGGGCTCGCAGTCCAGTGAGGCGGCTGCGGCGGCGTGGCTTCCCGGTCTAGACACCGCGCAACTGGGCGTCGTGACGCTGCTTTTCGAATGTGCAGACGCGGCGATTCCCGAGGCGCTGCGGGGCGCAGGCGCGCAGGTTGGCGGGCTGTATCTCCACTCCTCCGGGGTGCGCCACGCTGTTTCCGGCTCCAGCGCCCGTCTGCGGAGTCTCTTCGCCGCTGGCGGGCCAGGGGCAGCCTTCGCGCCCGAGCTCAGCGCCGCGCTCGCCGGCTTCGAGGCGCAGCGTTCCGGCCGCCGGCGCACGCTGGTGATGGGTATCCTGAACGTGACGCCCGACAGCTTCAGCGATGGGGGGCGCTGGCTGGACCCCGACGCCGCCGTCGACCGCGCGCTGGAGATGGCGGAGCAGGGGGCGGATGTCCTCGACCTGGGCGCGGAGTCGACGCGGCCGGGAGCGGCGGAGGTCCCGGCGGAGGAGGAGCTGCGACGGCTGGTGCCCGTGATTGAGCGCCTGCGTCCGCAAACACAGGCCCTTCTCTCCATCGATACGCGCAAGGCAGAGGTCGCCCGGCGCTGCCTGGAGGCCGGCGCGGACTGGATCAACGACGTGAGCGGCCTCGCCGATGATCCCGACCTGGCCCATGTCGTAGCGCAAAGCTCGGCGTCGCTGGTGCTGATGCACAACCGCCTGAAACCGGCGGCGGAGCGCTACTCCACCGATTACGACGCAGGCGGGCGGCCCGTATACGACGACGTGGTGGCGGATACGGCGCGCTGGCTGCGACGTCAGGCAGGCCTGGCTCTGGATTCCGGCGTCCCGGCCGAGCGCCTGTGGATCGATCCAGGGTTCGGGTTCGGCAAGACGCCCCGCCAGAACGTGGAGCTGCTCCAACGACTGCGGGAGTACACCAGCCTGGGGCTGCCGCTGCTGGTGGGAACGTCCCGGAAGAGCACCGTGGGCCGGCTGCTTGGCGACCTGCCGCCGGAGGAGCGCCTGGAAGGGACGGCCGCAACCGTGGCCTGGGCCATCGCGGAGGGCGCGGCGGCCGTGCGCGTCCACGACGTGCGGGAGATCGCGCGCGTGGTCCGCGTCACCGACGCTTTACTATCGCCGTCCCTCCCGCGATAGAAGCAGTGGGCGCACGCACGAAGCGCCGGGAGCCGGATTCCCGCTGCCCCGCGAGCAGGCTCCGAAGCAGCGCCGCCACGGGCGCCGCTCGCCCGACATGCGGGGGAAAGCGGCTGGACGGACGGCGAGCGAGCAATCCGGGGACCCCGATCCGTTGACGCTGTGTAGAGGCTGTGGTACGCTGCACTATCACCTATGGAGCCTACCCCCACCCAGAACGTCATCGTCCTCGATTTCGGCGCTCAGTACAGCCAACTGATCGCCCGCCGCATCCGCGAATGCCACGTCTATTGCGAGCTGCTGCCGCATGACACGCCGCTCGCGGAGCTGACCGCCCGCCGCCCCTCGGGAATCGTGCTCAGCGGCGGCCCGCCCAGCGTCTACCAGGGCGACGCGCCCAGCGTGGACCCGGCCATCTACAGCCTCGGCATCCCCATCCTCGGCATCTGCTACGGGATGCAGCTCATGGCGCAGCAACTCGGCGGGGAAGTGGTCCCCGGCGGCCAGCAGCGGGAGTACGGCAAGACGGCGCTGCGGGTCACCACGCCGGACACCCTGTTCCACGGCCTGAGCCGAGAGCTGCTGTGCTGGATGAGCCACGGCGACCGGGTGGACGGCCCGCCGCCGGGGTTCGCAGTGCTGGCCGCGACGGAAAGCACTCCGGTGGCGGCAATGGCGGACCCGAGCCGGAACCTGTACGCCGTGCAGTTCCATCCGGAAGTCACCCACACCCCCTGGGGAACCGAGATCCTGCGCAACTACCTGCTGCGCGTGTGCGGCTGCGATCCGGTGTGGACGATGGAAAACTTCCGCCGCCAGGCCGTGCGGGCCGTGCGGGAAGAGGTGGGCCCCGGCCGGGTCATCTGCGGGCTCAGCGGCGGGGTGGACAGCGCGGTGGCGGCGGCGCTCGTCCACGAAGCGATAGGCGACCAGCTCACCTGTATCTTCGTCAACCACGGGCTGCTGCGGCAGGGCGAGCCGGAGGCAGTCCGCGAGACGTTCGCGGGGCACTTCCACATTCCGCTGGTGTACGTAGACGCCGAAGCGCGCTTCCTGAAGGCGCTGGCGGGCGTCACCGACCCGGAGCGGAAGCGGAAGGTGATCGGGCAAGAGTTCATCCGCGTCTTCGAGGAAGAGGCGGAGCGGCTGACCGACGCCCGCTACCTGGTGCAGGGAACCCTCTATCCGGACGTCATCGAGAGCGGCTCGGGGAAAGCGGCGACCATCAAGTCGCACCACAACGTCGGCGGACTGCCGGCGGACATGAACCTGAAGCTGGTGGAGCCGCTGAGGTGGCTGTTCAAGGACGAGGTGCGGGCGCTGGGCGCGGAGCTGGGGTTGCCGGAGGATATGGTCTGGCGGCACCCGTTCCCCGGGCCTGGGCTGGGAATTCGCGTGCTGGGCGAGATCACCCGCGAGCGGCTGGAGATCCTGCGTTACGCCGACGCCATCGTGATGGAGGAACTGCGACGCGGGGGCCTCTACCGGGAGCTATCCCAGGCGTTCGCCGTGCTCTCCAACGACCGCACCGTAGGGGTAATGGGGGATCAGCGGACCTACGCGTACTTCGTGGTGCTGCGGGCGGTGACGTCGGAAGACTTTATGACGGCGGACTGGGCTCGGATTCCTTTCGACGTGCTGGAGCGAATTAGCAACCGGGTCGTGAACGAAGTGGCTGGCGTCAACCGGCTGCTGTACGACCTCACCTCGAAGCCGCCGGGCACCATCGAGTGGGAATGAGCCCGGCTCGCCAATGACCCCATCTCTCGCCGACGACATCGCGGAAGTGCTGATCTCCGAGGCCGCCATTGAGGCGCGCGTGCGAGAGCTAGCCGCCGAAATCTCGCGCGATTACGCGGAGAACTCGCTCCATCTGGTGGGCGTGCTGCGCGGCGCCACCATCTTTCTCGCCGACCTGGTGCGGCGCCTCACCATCCCGGTCACCTTCGATTTCATCGCAATTTCCAGCTACGGCGCGGACACTCGTTCGACGGGGATCGTCCGTCTGGTAAAAGACCTGGATGAAAGCGTCGAAAGCCGCCACGTGTTGATCGTGGAGGATGTAGTCGATACCGGCTTGACCCTCAACTACCTCTTAGAAGTGCTGCGACAACGAAAAGCAGCGAGCGTGGAAGTGTGCGCGCTGCTGGATAAACCGGCGCGTCGCCGGGTGTCGGCCGCCGCGAAGTATGTTGGCTTCACCGTTCCGGATGCTTTCGTGGTGGGCTACGGCCTGGACTACGCACAGCGTTACCGAAACCTTCCGTACATCGGAGCGCTGCGTCCGGAGGTGTACGGCGGCTAGCAGGCTGTTGTAGGGCAAGGATGCATGGCGGGCGCTAGCCGCTAAGGAAGCAACCAGATTGTAGACATGCAAGGCCTCCCATGCTAAACTGCAATTGAGCGGGTGTCCGCCCCTTCTCCGGCCGACGCCTCCCTTCCCTAGCTGCAGCCGTCCCGTTCCCACCGGCGCACACCTGCCCACCCAACCCCTCCGCCCCGCGGGCTTCCAAGGCTCGCTATCCTCCCCGCACAGACCGAGGCGCCCATGGAACTCGCCGAACTCGAAACGAAGAGTGTCGAGGAGCTGCAAGGCATCGCG